>OBKT01000032.1_pt1 | contig 14242 bp, 11 predicted proteins | sample 1519771 | NCBI WGS metagenome assembly OBKT01 (sample SAMN00737777, study PRJEB22531) | soil metagenome | reverse complement strand
AGGCGGCGCGAGGAACCGGGACATCTCGAGCCGGCTGTGACCGTCCGGCGTACGCATCATGGCAATCTCGACGCGCATGTCGCGCAATCCAGTGACGCCATCTGCCCAGTCTCCTTCGATTGGGGCGCGCCCCTCGAGCTCAAGGCCGAGTTCGGTGAAGAACTCAATCGCGGCGTCGATGTCTTCTACTACGATGCCGACGTTGTCCATGCGCTTGACCGTCATGATGTCTCCCCGGCGGTATTCTGAGCACATGAGTATAGATCATCGTCCTGCAAACAAGCCTGAGTAACAAATGATCCTCAACAGTCCAGAGTTCATTGAAGTAGAGAACTCTTACCACGGAATAGCAAATGTCCTACTCCCGTGAACCGGGTAAATTCAACCTGGATCAGCGAGCGTAATTACACCTGTGATGTGCAAGTGTTTACTCGCGGCATGCAGATAATATCCAGAAGACGAGAGGTCGAAAGGGAGTTTCCACTTGATAACATCAAGTGTTATCACGCTCCAACTGGTCTGGCATGAGCTGTACGATCGTACCTGCCGATCGTTGTTTGCGATGAACTTACCGGATGCGAGCGGGTATCATGGGAAGATACTCGCTGTGGGAGCACATCGGTTCAACGTTCTCGCTGCAACGATCGGCTCTCCAGCTTTTGCCGTTATGGGTACGAGCAAACCAATCGAAAACATCGCCGCAACGATCGAAAGAAATCAGCCTGACTCATATCAACTAACCGTTGATCAAGCGCTGAATGTACTCGGTGGCGACGCACAACACGGGCTGAGCGAGACTGAGGCGCGGGCGCGACTCGAAGCGTATGGCAAGAACGAAATAGCAACGGAAGAACCTGTGCCCGCATGGAGAAAGTTCTTCGCGCAGTTTCAGAACGTGTTAGTCATCCTCTTGCTGATCGCCACGGCGATTTCGATTGCGCTTTGGTTGTATGAGGGCGAATCGGCTTTGCCCTACGAAGCGATAGCGATCTTCGCTGTCGTGCTGCTCAACGCGGTTATGGGCCACATTCAGGAGTCACGGGCTGAGCAAGCTGTGGCAGCACTACGCCAGATGTCGGCGGCGCGCGCGAACGTCATTCGAGACGGCACGCGGCAAAGCATCCCGGCGACTGAGGTTGTACCGGGCGACCTCATCCTTGTGGAGGAAGGTGACAAAGTTCCTGCCGACGCACGCCTGATTCACTCAACCGCTCTACAAACAGCTGAGGCAGCGCTGACGGGCGAGAGCCTTCCGGTTTCAAAGGACACCCTTGCGATTACAAAAGAAGTCGGACTCGGCGACCGCCACAATATGATCTTCAGCGGCACAGCGGCCACCTATGGGCGCGGCCGTGCCGTAGTCGTGGCGACAGGAATGCAGACCCAGATGGGGCGCATCGCCGGCATGTTGGAAGGAGCTCCGGCGGAGACCACGCCACTGCAAAGGGAACTCGCCCGCGTCGGCAAATTGCTCGGCATCATCGTCATCGTCATCGCCGTCGTGATGATCGCAACGATCATCCTCGTGGAAGATGTTCGTGGTTTCGCCGCGCTGTTCGACGTGCTGATTCTGGGCGTGGCGCTGGCTGTTGCGGCGGTGCCGGAAGGATTACCCGCAGTGGTAACAGCCGTCCTCGCACTCGGTGTGCAGCGCATGGCGAAACGAAACGCCATTGTGCGTCATCTCGCGGCGGTTGAGACGCTTGGCTCGGCGAACGTCATCGCATCCGATAAAACAGGCACGCTGACGAAGAATGAAATGACCGTGCGGGTGATCGTCACAGCGAGCGGCCGCGTGCGATTCAGCGGTACGGGGTACGCTCCCATCGGGGAAGTCAGTAAAGAGGCAGGAGCCGGGTTTACTCGGCACAACCAAGATGTGAATGATGAGGATCTACGAATTGAGTTGGAGCGTACGCTTGCCGTCGCCGACCGGGCTAACAATGCGGTCTTGCAAGAGCGCGACGGGTATTGGACCGTACAGGGCGACCCAACCGAAGGCGCGTTGATCGTTGCGGCGCGCAAAGCGGGGTTGGAGGATGAAGCACTCGAGGCGCGCTTCGAGCGCGTCGGAGAAGTGCCTTTCTCATCTAAGCGCAAACTGATGACGACGATCCATACTGACGCCGAACGGCCCGAACGCTTGCTAGTCTTCACGAAGGGAGCACCGAACGTGTTGCTCATGCTTTGTTCGCACGAGCTAGTGGGCCAGCAAACAAGAAAGTTGAGCGATGAGCGACGAGCAGAGATTGGGAAGGTTAACGAAGACCTCGCCGGTGAAGCCTTGCGTACACTGGGCGTTGCCTTTCGCTCACTACCTGCTGAGGCCCTTGAAGTGGATGAAGTTGACGAACGAGTTGAGCAAGACCTCGTGTTCGCTGGATTGATCGGCATGATTGATCCGCCGCGCGCAGAAGCAAAGGATGCCGTGGGGCGCGCGAGATCGGCGGGCATACGTCCGATAATGATAACGGGCGATCATCCTACAACCGCCGCTGTTATCGCCACCGAGCTCGGCATCATCGAGAGTGGGCGGGCCATTACGGGTGCGGAGTTTGAGAAGCTGCAAGATGATGACACGCGTCTGCAAACGGTCAGAGAGGTATCTGTCTATGCGCGCGTTGATCCGGAACACAAACTGCAAATCGTAAAAGCGTTACAGCATGATGGGGCCATCGTGGCGATGACAGGGGACGGTGTGAACGACGCACCGGCCCTGAAGACCGCGGATATCGGCGTAGCCATGGGCATCACCGGCACGGACGTCTCTAAAGAAGCCGCCGACATAGTGCTGGTGGACGATAACTTCGCTTCAATCGTGGCCGCAGTCGAAGAGGGACGAGCCATTTTCTCGAACATTAGAAAATTCGTGCGCTATTTGCTGTCGTCAAATTGCGGGGAAGTGATGACGATGTTCTTCGGCGTGATCCTGGCCGACGTCATCGGAGTAACGGCGACAGGTGGCGTCCTGGTTCTACCGTTACTGGCTACTCAAATCCTATGGATCAACCTGGTGACGGATGGTGCGCCGGCGCTCGCGCTAGGTGTTGATCCCGCCGATCCGGGAATCATGAGCAAATCGCCGCGTCTGGAAGGAGAAGGAGTGATCACACGCCAGATGTGGTTTGGCATCTTCTTCGTAGGTATTGTGATGGCGGCAGGCACGTTATTCGTTCTGGACGCTTCGTTGCCCGGCGGTTTTGTTGAAGGGTCGGGTGACTTGCGGTACGCGCAAACGATGGCGTTTACGACCCTGATGCTGTTTCAAATGTTTAATGTCTTCAATGCCCGTTCGGACGAGCGGAGCGCCTTCCGCGGATTATTCAGCAACCGCTGGCTTTGGCTGGCAATCATTCTTTCAGTAGCTCTCCAGGCAGCAGTAGTCTACGTACCGGTGTTACAGCGAGCGTTTTCAACCATGGGGATGAGTTTAACTGATTGGCTAAGCTGTGTTGCAGTGGCAAGTTCCGTGCTCTGGCTGCGCGAATTGAGCAAGTTACTCATGCGTGTGTTGAAAGCCTAAGCGCTACGACGATCGCTGCTCCAAGAAGGCCGTTTCTTTACGGCCGTGGGTAGCGCTTTTCTTGATTTCTCTTTCCCGCCCCAACACCTACCTGTAATTAAAGCACGGTGAAAACACCTGTCATGCGCGCGTGATTACACGGTTTCCTGCTCTTTGAATTCACCGTATGTTGGTAATCGTGAAGTTCGGTAGCGCGCACATAGTGCACCATCAAACAAACGAAAGGGGTTGGTTCATTGAGGCATCAGAACAAGATAAAAATCCAGAGACCACGTGTTAGTAAGCTCTTTTGGCTATTTGCAGCGGCTGCGGTTAGTGCGTTGTTGTTGGAGGAACAAGCAGCTGTCCTCTACGTGCTTGCGACCCTGGCGATATGCGGACTGTTGATTGTGCAAGCGATTTCGAAACTGGAAGCCAGATATCCGGAGATGCAGACCGTTGCCATCAGAGCTGACGACATGAGCGCAAGCTTCAGGGATTTGAGTAGAGGCAAAAGATTAGCCGCGTAACGTCCGGCGGATTAACAGAATGTTTCAAAGGAAATCATTGGAACGAACATTGGAGAAGAGGTTCAAATGCCGATTTACAAAACGATATTGCGAAGAAAAGAGGAAATCGCCGATGGAACAATGGCATTCCATTTTGAAAAGCCAGGAGGTTTTGTCTTCAAAGCTGGACAATTCGGTGACTTTACTCTGATCGATCCGATCGAAACCGATGCCGAAGGCAACATACGAGGCTTCTCGTTGGCGAGTGCTCCCTATGAAGCTGATCTCATGTTTGCGACTCGAATGCGTGATACCGCATTCAAGCGTGTTTTAAAAACGATGGAGATTGGAACAGAAGTTTCCCTTGATGCTCCTTATGGCTCCTTCACCCTCCACAACAACTCGAGAGTCCCGGCCGTCTTTCTTACCGGTGGCATCGGAGTTACACCTGTGAGAAGCATCGTGCTGCAAGCCGCTCATGACAATCTTCCTCATAAGATCTTTCTTTTCGATTCCAACCGCAGACCGGAAGACGCCGCTTTTCTGAACGAGCTGAGAGGAGCACAGGAGAAGAACTCGAATTACACCTTTATCGGCACAATGACGGAGATGGAAAAATCAAGCCGACAGTGGGATGGCGAAAGTGGATACATCACGAAGCCCATGCTCGTTAAATACATTGGTGATCTCACACGTCCTATTTATTACATCGCCGGCCCAGCAGCAATGGTGAGTGCGATGCGTAAGTCGCTAAACGAAGCGGGTGTCGACGATGACAATATTCGAACAGAGGAATTTTCAGGCTACTGAGCCGGGCATCAAGGCGAGAGATGAATATCAGGATAAAACGAGCGTATGAGCAACCGCACAAGGATGATGGGTTCCGTATCCTCGTTGACAGGCTCTGGCCGCGCGGTCTAACTAAGGAGAAGGCGAGCGTTGATCTATGGCTGAAAGAGATCGCTCCAAGCACTGAACTGCGAAAATGGTTTGCGCATGATCCCGATAAGTGGAAACGCTTCCGCGGACGCTACGAAACTGAGATACGCCACAGCGACGATCTGATAAAAGTGCTGAAGCAAAAAGCCAGGGAAGGAACAGTCACCCTAATCTATGGAGCTCGAGACGAAAAGCACAATGAGGCATTGGTTCTGAAACAGTTCCTGGAAAGAAACCAATAGCAGTGTTCCAGACGACCAACGAACCTCGTCAGCCAACGGCATCCCTGACGATCGTTTGTGCCTCATCCAATATGCGCCTAAGGTGATCCGTTCCCCGAAAGCTTTCCACATAAATTTTGTAGATGTCTTCAGTACCGGACGGACGCGCCGCGAACCATCCACTTTCTGCCACGACCTTCAGCCCGCCAAGAGGCGCCCCATTACCTGGAGCATGCGTCAGGATGGTCTGAATTTCTTCACCTGCAAGCTCTTTCAAGCGAACCTGCTGCGGAGAAAGTTTCTTTAGAATCTCTTTTTCTTGCACTGTGGCTGGAGCCTCGGTGCGCGTGTATACCGACTCTCCGAACTCGGTTGTTAGCTCCTGATAGATCTGGCCGGGATCGCGATCCATACGTGCGGTGATCTCCGCCGCAAGCAAGGCCGGAACAATTCCATCTTTATCCGTAGTCCAGACGGTTCCATCGAGACGTAGGAAAGACGCACCCGCACTCTCTTCTCCACCAAAACCGAGCGTGCCGTCGAGCAAGCCACCGACAAACCACTTGAAGCCGACCGGGACCTCGTAGAGCTTGCGGCCGAGTTTTGCTGTGACGCGATCGATCATCTGACTGCTGACCATCGTCTTACCCACGGCCGCCACGTTGCTCCATTCAGGCCGGTGTTGGAAAAGATAGTAGATAGCGGCCGTCAGGTAATGATTGGGCTGAAGCAAACCTGCCTCGCGCGTGACGATTCCATGCCGGTCATGATCCGTGTCACAAGCAAACGCAATGTCGAAGCGATCCTTCAGTTCAATCAGACTTGTCATGGCGTAAGCAGAGGATGGGTCCATGCGGATCTGGCCGTCCCAATCCATTGTCATGAAACGGAAAGTCGGATCGACGAGCTCGTTGACGACGGTGAGGTTTAACTTGTAGTGATCAGCAATTCGCGCCCAGTAGTGGACGCCCGCGCCGCCGAGCGGATCCACGCCCATGTTCACCTTCGCACCGCGAATGGACTCCATATCAATAACATTTGCGAGATCACTTACATACGAACCGAGAAAATCGTGCCGGTGTGTAGTGGAAGCGCGAAGCGCCTGCTGAAAGGGAGTCCTTTTAACGTTTTGAAGGGCACTCTCGAGAAACTGATTCGCGGTTGCCTGAATCCAGTTGGTGACGTCGGTTTCCGCGGGCCCGCCGTTTGGCGGGTTGTACTTGAAGCCGCCGTCATCAGGAGGATTATGCGACGGCGTGATCACGATTCCGTCGGCGAGTCCAGTCTTTCTCTCGCGGTTGTAGGTGAGAATCGCGTGCGATATCACGGGCGTCGGAGTGTATTCGTCCCCTTCGGCGATCATCACTTCGACATCATTGGCTGCCAGCACCTCGAGCGAACTCGCAAACGCCGGCATCGAAAGCGCGTGAGTATCCACCCCAAGAAACAGTGGACCATCGATGTGCTGCCGTTTTCGATACAGACAAATTGCCTGCGTGATGGCGAGAATATGCCACTCGTTAAAAGCGTTTTGTAGAGCCGAGCCACGATGCCCTGAAGTGCCGAAAGAAACTCGTTGTGCCGGGATCGAAGGGTCAGGCACATCGGTGTAATACGCCGTGATCAGTTTTGGGACATTGACCAGCATCTCTGGCTCGGGCAATTTTCCTGCCAATGGACTAACTTTCATGGTGCGCTTACCTCTTGGAATTTTGTTCGGCGTGCTCCAGCATACTCTGTACTTACTTTATCCTCGAGACCTAATACGGTATTGCCATCACTCCGTAGTGATTTTGAAATCTTCTCTGCGATCTCTGCGTTGGAATGTTGCTCGCTACTAAATTTACGCAGAGATCACAGAGATACGCAGAGATCGCAGAGAAGAATCAAAACCACTTTTCGGGCAAGGCCGCTTAGGCTTCAGGCCTTTTGCGGTTCCTCCTCGAGAAACTTGCCTACAACTTCTGTTTCTTCGGGTGGAGCGAATTCGTAGGCTGCCCAGGTAACAATCGGAGTGCTGGTAAAGTTTTCGGTTAGCGGTGGCGACTGAATTCGCCATTCCAAGCCTGGCAAGGTCCAGGGATTGGCCTCGGCGCGTCTGCCGTAACGCATTGACCAAATCAAATAGATTGCCGGAACGAAATATCCTACCGCCAGTATTGATGCACCCGCCGTGGAGAGCACATTGAAGACCTGGAATTCAGGTGGGTAGGCATGATATCGACGAGGCATGCCAAGGTAACCCGCGATGAATTGGGGAAAGAACGTCAAATGAAATCCAACAAAGATAAGGAGTGCCGAAAACCTGCCCCAGCCATCCGGATACATTCGTCCGCTAATCTTGGGCCACCAGTAGTGCAGGCCACCGAGATATCCAAACATAGCTCCGCCAACCATGATGTAGTGAAAATGGGCCACGATAAAGTATGTGTCGGTGACATGGACGTTGACACCGAGGCTGGCCAGAAAGAGCCCTGTCATCCCACCGATTATAAAGAGTCCGATAAACCCAAGCGCATAAAGCAGCGGAGTGTCAAAAGAGATGGAACCTTTGTAAAGAGTGGCGGTCCAGTTGAATACCTTGATTGCCGAGGGAATCGCTACAGCAAAACTCAGGAAAGAGAAGATCATACCCGCATAAACTGATTGGCTGGAAACGAACAGGTGATGTCCCCAGACCAGAAAACCAAATACTGCAATCGCCAGACTCGAGAAAGCGACAAATGAATACCCGAAGATATTTTTGCGAGAAAAATTGGCAATCAGTTCGCTGACCACGCCCATACTCGGCAGGACCATGATGTAGACAGCCGGGTGAGAGTAAAACCAAAACAGGTGTTGAAAAAGAACCGGGTCTCCTCCAATAGCCGGATCGAAAATTCCGACTCGGGCCAACCGTTCAAATGCCAGCAGGAGAATCGTAATTGCGATTACGGGCGTGCCCAGAATCATGACCAGACTGGTGGCGTACATGGACCAGATAAACAGTGGTAGCCGAAACCACGACATCCCCGGAGCGCGCATCGTGTGAATCGTAACGATGAAATTAAGCCCGGTTAGAATCGACGAAAAGCCACTGATAAAGATGCCGATACCGGTTGCCACCACGTACGAGTTGGAGAAAGTGGTGCTGTAAGGAGCGTAGAAGGTCCAGCCTGTATCGACACCTCCAGCTAGCAAGGCGTAGAGCGTAATAATTCCACCCAGCATGTAGATGTACCAGCTCAGGAGGTTGAGCCTGGGAAAGGCTAGATCCTTCGCCCCAATCATTATGGGTACAAGAAAATTCCCAAGCGTTGCCGGTATCGATGGTATCAGGAAGAAAAACACCATGATGATGCCGTGCTGTGTGAACACCTTGTTATAGGTTGTCGATTGAAGGAGATCACCCTGCGGAGTCAGTAACTCGAGACGAATCAGCATGGCGTAAATACCGCCAATGATGAAGAAAAGAGAGATCGATCCGAGATAGAGCAGGGCGATGCGTTTATGGTCCCGCGTCAGGAGCCACGACTTGAGACCATACTCTGCATTCAGATAATTGAGTCTTGCTGGCTCGGGTGATTTAAATGTTTCCATCGCTTCGCACCGGACTATCCTTCTCCGGACTCGTGTTCGGGTTTTGCAGTCTCTCCAACCAGCGCACTAGCTGATGGTCCCCGTCGACGCAGCAGCAACAACACCGTAAGCATCGCCACCATTGTTACGATGCCTCCCAGACGAATCATATTCATGACCACGGCGCCATATTTCCCTGTAGCTGGATCGTAGTGATAGCAGTAGAGCAGCAACTGGTCCACGGGCGATCCAATCTTGTTCTCAGACGCTTCGATCAATCCGAGACGAAGGTCACGAGGCGCATACTCTATTCCATAAAAATAGCGGGCGAGCTTTCCCTGCGGTGTCGCCACATAGATCGCGCTGGCATGGGCAAACTGATTGGTCGCTTCGTCGAAGTGGTAACGAAAACCGACGGCATCTGTTAATCGCTTGATGTTGGTTTCGTCTCCAGTCAGAAAATGCCAGCCGCCAGCCGCGTCTGTGCGTTTCTCTTCCGGCAGATATGCTACATAGGTGCTCTTCTTCGCAGCAGCCATTGCCGGATTTTCACGACTATCGAAACTCACTGTTACAACTTCAAACTCTTTACCGGGGCTGAAGGCCATGACTCTGAATGCGCCGACCATACCGTTTAAGACCTGGTTGCAAAGCATTGGGCATTCGTAGAAAACCAGCGACAGCACCACCGGCTTGTTGCCGAAATATTTTCCCAGCGTTACTGCCTCACCGTTTTCGTTTCGAAACTCAAGATCGAGCGGCAGTTGTTCATGTAGTTTCTGATCAATGCCGACATCATCCAGCGCCTTCGGTAAACCGCTGGGCGCCGGCGGACTATAAGGACGGGAGTTGTAAAGCGGGGAGCCGCCCTTCGGCACCCCCATCTGAGCGGAAGCTGTGAGGTGTGAGAAGTGTGAAATGATGAAAAAGAGAATGAAGAGAGACAACGACCAATGCGCGGCCAGGAAACAAGCGCTCAGAATTCTCGATTTACCTGGGACTACCTTTAACATCCTCTAAAATGAATTAGTGCTGGTCGTTGCCACGTGAACCTCGCTTTCTTTGACAAGGAGCTCTCCCTCCCAAAGCTCGATGCCATCAATCAGCGTCGGCAACGACCAGGTTCAGCTTAGACTGGTAGAACTGGCGTAAGTAGCGTATTAACACCTGACCTCCGCAGGTATTAACACTTAGAGACTGGGCCTCAGGGTTTTGTCGTGCGCCAACCTTGTAAAAAGGTTTGGCCGAGGCGATCATTTATTCCATGGCAATTGACAAGGTTGCAGCGCTTCGTGCCACTGTTCTCTTTGGCAGCTTAACGAATGAAGAATTGCGTGCGTTGGCCTCTCTGTGCACCGAGCACAAACTTTCTCGCGAAGAGGTTTTGTTTATTGCCGGCGAAGAGGCGCGTGGACTCTACGTTGTGGTGAGTGGCGCGGTACGCGCTTTCAGGGCCGGCGCGGATGGACGAGAACAAGTCATACACACCGAGCGGGCTGGAGCAATCCTTGCTGACGTGCCGGTTTTTGATGATGGGACTTACCCGGCAACGGCGGTCGCGGATGAAGACTCCGCACTTCTCTTTATCGCTAAAGAAGATGTGCGAGAGGTTTGTCTGAAACACCCAGCGATCTCGCTTGCCGCTCTCAAGATGCTTGCCGGACGTTTGCGCCGGCATGCGGAACTGGTGGAATCGCTGTCATTACAGGAAGTCGGGCAGCGACTAGCGCGTTTACTGCTGACCGAAGCAGCACGTCGCGGAGAGAGATTAGAAAGCGGCATCACCTTCGACCTTGTAATGACAAACGGGCAGATTGCCGCGCGCGTTGGCAGCGTGCGCGAAGTAGTGTCGCGTGCGCTGGCTCGGTTACAACAAGATGGCTTAATCCTGGTGGATAATCGTCGCGTGACCATTCCAGACGAAAAGCTACTTGCAGGCTACTCGGGTCAACACTAAGTTAGATCGCTACGTGCCTGTTCCTCTTCGCGATCAACAAACCCTCATGCTTGTTTGGACCAGGAGTGGCTTGCACCAAACCTCTTAACTCGCGAATTCTAACGATCGCTTCACCGCGCAACGGAAAATGCATGACGAAGATCCGGGATTTGTTGATGGGTTCTTGCCAACCAAAAGAGAACTCTTTCGAGCCGATGTATTTTTCATAGGCGACTCTACCGATGAAACATACAACTGAAGGGTTCTCAGTCTTGATGATACGCGCGATTCTCCTACGGCCAGGCAACTCCTCGCCTTTCTTAAGCTCTGTTATGTCACGTGTGGGCCTGTTGATGATATTGACGAAACCCAATCCGTAAATGACATTAAACTTCTCTTTGTAGATTCGTCTTAAGTTGTCATCATCACGAAGCTCGTTTCTTTCTTCCTTAAGGATTCCCGCATCGGAGAGTAGATACCAAAACATCTTGTTATTGGAGAACGGCACGCCTCGATCGAACGAGCCAAAATGAGGATTGATACCCACGAAGAGTATTCTTGCATTCTTATATCTGTAGCGAATCATGAATCTATCGCTTAACGCAGATCATCGTGACGCCCGCGAGGTTTGATTGATAACGCCGAAATACTTTTCGCATCATCAATACTCGTTTGCGCGACTCGCGATCACGCACGATATTACAGATGAAACGCACAGTCCCTTTGAACCCTTCATCACGTAACAAGCGCTTCGGTTCGAGTAAATGCATTGGCGCGCGCGCCTCTACTTCAACTTCAAAACCTTCCGACTGCATCAGTCGACGCCACTCCGAGACGGCAAGGGCTCGCACCCCCACGTGTATCGTCCGAGATAGAACTTGATTTATCTCGTACTTACGATCCTCATCAAGATCGTCCCCAACCAGACACATCTCGTGAATCGCATAGCGGCCGTTGCGCTTTAGCAGCCTGCGTGCTTCGCGGACTATACGGCGCTTCATCTCGGATGTTTGCATTGTGAGCATTGCCTCTCCGTAGACGACCGTAGCAACCTCGCCACGCAGGTCCGTCTGATCGGCGCTTCCCGTCACGCATTTTTGCGTCGACTCCGTCAAGTAACTACTCACTATCGCCGCAGCAGCCGGGTCGCGTTCCACCGCTGTATACGACGCCGGACGGCGCTTTAACGCAAGTTGTGCAGTAATTCCGAGGCCAGGTGCGAACTCGATCACATGGTCAGCCGGCACAATGGTTAGCGCGGCAATCATTCGCCGCGTCAGCTCCATTCCTCCGGGTCGCAACACACGTTTCCCCAGTCGTGCCAGCACCCAATGACCCGGCATTTTTTGTTGACTGAGACTCGCACCTGGGGTGGTCATTGTCAGTACATTACTCATCCCATTCTCCCTTCGATAACCGCGGCGGACAATCGCACGTAAGTGTTTCCAATCAAAAACACACCAGCATAGACGCGTCCATGACCAAGCGATATGACTAATGTCACACCTCAAATGAATCTCTTGTAAGCATCTCGGTTTCTTTCGGCTAAGCGTGATTTAAGTCATTCCGTCGACGTGTACCCTGGCGTAGCCTGTCGGTGAGGAGAAGCAATTATGTCGAAGAACACAAAAACTGTTAGAGAGTACGCACTCGAGATACCGGCGGCCACTCGGATCTTCGAAAAACTCGGGATTGATTACTGCTGTGGTGGCGGCAAGAGTCTGGTGGATGCTTGTACCGCGGTTGGGGTTTCAGTGGACGAAGTACTCGACTCGCTCAATGCTGAGTTGGAATCTGTTTCAACTTCAGCCGCAAGGGATTGGCAAGCGTTATCGCAGGCTGAACTAATCACTCATATTGTTGATAAACATCACGCGTTTACGCGAGAGGAGTTGGTGCGACTGGAAGCTCTACTCGCCAAAGTTTCTGGTGTGCACGGGGAAAACCATCCGGAACTCTTTCAGATTCAGGAACATTTTGGAAAGCTGCGCGGGGAGCTCGAATCACACATGTTGAAAGAAGAGAACGTGCTCTTTCCCTATATAGTTCGAATGGAGGAAGCGACGGTAGCGAATCAAACTCTTCCGCCACCGCCTTTTCGAACTGTGCAGAATCCGGTGCGCGTAATGATGGGCGAGCACGACGCTGCTGGATACGTTTTGGGAAGAATCCGTGAGGCCACTTCGGACTACTCTGTCCCGCCGGATGGATGCATCAGTTACAAAACCTTATACAGCGCGCTGACAGCATTGGAAGTTGATCTGCATCAGCACATCCATTTGGAAAACAACCTTCTGTTTCCGCGCACGGTCGAACTGGAAGATATGTTGTCCTCTATCTAAGGGCGCTTTGCCTCAAGAGTCAGGAGTTGCACTTGGAATCGGGTCAGTACCGTAACGCGGTAGCGTCGGGTCAGTCTCGTATGTGCGATATCCTTAATGGAATAAGACATCCACGGTTAACCCGACGCTACCGCGTTGCGGTACCGACCCGATTCCAACAGTGATTATCTAAGGGCGACCGATGACCGTGAGAACACGTGTGCAAAACGGGTGTTTCCACGCTATGAACCATCTGGACCTTCCTTTAAGTTGATAATCAATCTTGGGTGGAAGGACATGAAAGATGGAACACATTATCGATAGCTCAACCCGAACCACTCTGCGAAAGAAGCGACTTGCTGAGGCCCAAGTCTCTGGCCCAGCGTATCAGGCTTACCAAATCTTGCACGTCGCCTTCGTCGTCGCACCGATAGTCGCGGGACTGGACAAGTTTTTCAATCTACTCGTCAACTGGGAGCAGTACTTACCCCCGTTCGTAAACGAAATGGTCGGCGGTCACGGTCACGAGTTGATGCTCATCGCCGGCGTTGTCGAAATCGTCGCGGGACTCGGAGTGTTGTTTAAGCCAAAACTTTTTGCGTACATCGTTTCCGCTTGGCTCTTAATGATCGTGGTGAACCTGCTGATGATTCCAGGCTACTACGACATCGCGCTACGCGATTTTGGTCTCGCGTTAGGCGCTCTCGCCCTCGCGCGTCTAAGCCACGCATTTGATCGCTGACCCGGAAATCGGATTTGCCGGTACCACTTAGACATGGCTTTGAGCAGCGGAGATCAGAACGAGGAGACTTTCATGTCGCGAACACAAATAATTGATGAAAGAGATGAAGGAGGAAACACGGATTTGATGCGTGCTGCCCTTAATGGTCAAAGCGAGACTGTCAAAGCGTTACTCCTGAATGGAGCTGACGTAAATGCGCGAAATCATGAGGGACGCACTGCGCTAATGTTCGCTATTGTCAATCTCCACGCTTCTACCGTGCAAACATTGCTGGATTTTGGAGCGGACGTAAATGTGCAGGCTAGTTGTGGTTGTACGCCTCTGCTGCTTGCTGCAGGTAGCGGTGATATCGGAATCACTCGAGCTTTGCTCAATAGTGGCGCCAATCCCGAAACAATCTGCAGACCGGGTACAACTGCCTCGGTGGTTGCGATAGAACGTGGCTATAGCCCTATCGTTGAATTGCTAAAGCGCCCCTTGGCCCACCCAGTGCAAGGAAAGCCGAAAAGCCTTC
>OBKT01000031.1_pt1 | contig 14357 bp, 16 predicted proteins | sample 1519771 | NCBI WGS metagenome assembly OBKT01 (sample SAMN00737777, study PRJEB22531) | soil metagenome | reverse complement strand
GAAGGGCGGCCGGTGATCGCGACGTTCACTGAAGACGTTCCGAATGGCGCGCGTTTAAAATAGGGCCACAAAAAGGCACGTAAGGCACATAAATGTTTATTGACTCACACGCGCACATTGACGGGCCGGAATTTGATAACGATCGGGAAGAGGTTCTCGAACGAGCGCAAGCTGCGGGTGTTCAGTTTATTCTTAATGTTGGAACCGGTGATCCGCACAGCGGCGCGCTGGAACGCGCCGTCAAGTTTGGACGAACGCACGAAAATATTTACACGGCTATCGGCACCCATCCTCATGATGCACGTCTCTACGACGATGCAGCCGAAGAGAAAATCAAAACGCTGATCCGGAATGAACGTCTGATCGCGTGGGGCGAGATCGGTCTCGACTTTCACTACGACAACTCACCACGCGACGTGCAGGTCGATGTCTTCAAACGTCAACTGCGTGCGGCGCGCGAGTGTGATTTGCCGGTGATTATCCACACGCGCGAAGCGGAGTCAGAAACGATTGAGATCTTGCGAAACGAGTACGCGGGAACAAAACGCGGTGGCATCTTTCATTGCTTTGGCGGCAGCCTTGAGCTCGCGCAAGCGGCTCTCGAGCTTGGGTTCATGATCTCGTTTTCAGGAATACTTACGTTCAAGAAGGCTGATGAATTGCGCGAAGTTGCGAAGCACGTCCCGCTCGCGCGTATGTTGATCGAAACCGATTGTCCGTATCTGAGTCCGATTCCATATCGGGGCAAACGCAACGAGCCGGCTTACGTGGTCGAGGTAGCGCGATGCCTGGGCGAACTTTACGACGTCGAGCTCGAAGCAATGGGCTATCTGACCAGCGACAATTTCCATCGCTTCTTCGGACTCAGCTAACCCGGGTTAACACTAAAATACAAAGTAATTTGCGCGCTTTTGAGTGTTTGTTCCAACTTTCACATGCTCGCGTTTTGATGTTATTCTCCTATCAGAATGGCGCAACAGAACTCCTTTGACATCGTCTCGCAGGTTGATGCCGCCGAGATTTCAAACGCAATCAATCAGACCATCAAAGAGGTGCGGCAACGGTTTGATTTCAAAGGCAGCTCCGCTAACGTCGTGCACGAAAAGAATGAGCTCGTGCTCACCGCCGAAGACGAAACCAAGTTGCGCAACATGAACGACATCCTCCAGCAAAAGCTGGTGCGACGTGGCGTCCCTTTGAAAGCTTTCAACTACGGAAACATCGAGCCAGCCGCCGGTGGCACAGTGCGACAACGCGCGCAGATCCAGGAAGGTATCCCGCAGGACAAAGCCAGGGAAGTGGTCAAGTTCATCAAGGACACTAAAGTCAAAGTCCAGGCATCGATTCAGGGCGACATCGTCCGCGTGTCTGGTCGCGATCGCGACACGCTTCAGGATGTAATCGCCAGGCTGAAGGATAAAGACTTCGGCATACACATGCAGTTTACGAACTATCGTTCAAACTGAAACTCAGTTGTCATGACTACGCCAGCCAACACCATTACGCTCGATGAAGAGGCGAAGATTTCCGCGCGCCGTATCTTCAGCATTATTGCCAACGAGATGGTCCAGGTCGAACTCGAGTTCGAGCGGCAGGCGCGTTCTAACGTTCAGGTAATCGATTTTCTCGGTGAATACCTGCGCGCGTCTGGCGGAAAACGTGTGCGACCGGCGCTGACGATCCTTTCGAACTATGCAGTCGGCGGCGATGGCGCGCGTTACAACTCGATTCGTATGGCGACGGTCATGGAGTTTCTGCACACGGCGACACTCGTGCATGACGACATCATCGACAAAGCGGACATGCGTCGTAAGCGTCCGACGGTCAACGCTCTTTACGGGAACGAGACGGCAGTGTTGATGGGCGACTGGTTGTACATGTCTGCGTTCGAAACCAGTCTTGCGGAAAGATCTTTGCCGATACTCGATATCCTGACGCGCGTCACGCGCAAGATGACCGAAGGTGAGTTGTTGCAATTGACGTTGCTCAGCGATGCAGCAGTGTCTGAAGCGCAGTATTTCGATGTGCTCAAACGTAAGACGGCGTATCTGTTCAGTGCGAGTTGCGAGATCGGCGCGATACTCGGTGAAGCTAGTGAGGAGCAACAAACAGCGCTGCGCGATTACGGAATGTATCTCGGCACAGCCTTTCAACTAATCGATGACCTGCTTGATTTCACTTCGAATGAAGAAGCGTTGGGCAAAGCGGCGGGCGCAGATCTGTTGGGTGGCAAAGTTACGTTGCCCTTGATTTACCTTCGCGACGCAGAGCCAAACGCTATTGAGATGATCAAGACTGTCCTGCGTGAAGGCACTTATGCGAGCGTCGATCAGCGCGATTTGAGCGAGGCAATGATACGCACCGGCGCGCTCGAGAAAGCTCGCGCCCGGGCCGATGAATACGCTGCGGACGCGCGCGCCGCACTCGACATCCTGCCAGACTCGGACTACTGCGATTCGCTGCGCGCCCTCCCGACGTACATCCTGGACCGCGATCGTTAATTTAGCCACTGATGACACGGATAAAAATCGGATCTGTCAATCCGCGTTGATCTGTGGCAAAATCTGCCGCGAGATGAGCGAGAACCTGCTCTCACGTCTGGAACAAAGCCTGCGCCAATCACGCGCGGCGCGTATGCATCTGGCCGCACGCCTGCGTGAACTCGAAGCCGAGGCCGACAGCGTTCGCGCCGAACTCGCGGAGATGGACACCCTCGCGAGCCAAACCGAAGCCGCGATTTACCGGCTTCTTTCGTCAGTTCTGGCTTCCAGCAACGTATCTCTGGGTTTGCCGTCCGATGCTGAACTCGAAGCTGCGATGCGCCAGTCGCCCGCTTCGGTTGAACGTCGCCAGCAGATTCCGACGGTTCGCAACAACGTCGAAGTGCTGAGTGATCGCTTTATGGATCGGACCATCCCGCAAGCGGTAACGCTCCTGCTGCGTGAAGAAGGTGGACCACTGCACGTCAACGAACTCTACAATCGTCTGCTCGAAGGTGGCTTCAAGTTTACGGGTCAGAATCCAACCATCAGCGTCGCCGTATCCCTCAACCGCAACTCCCGATTTCGCAAAGTCGCTCCCGGCACATTCGACCTCGTCATGCGCGACGCCTCGAAGGCGTCGTGATCCTTAACGGCTGATGCGTGCGATTGTTCTTTCTGCCGGTTACGGCACACGCCTTTGGCCACTCACCGAAGACCGAACTAAACCTGCGATACCGATTTTAGGAAAACCGCTCGTCGGTTACGTCGCTGAGTATCTCGCCGATTACGGCATCGACGAGATCGTAGTGAACCTGCATCACCGGCCTGAGTCTGTGAGGCGTGCGCTCGGTGATGGCAGTCGTTTTGGTGTGAAGCTGCATTACGTCGAAGAACCTGTGATTCTCGGTACGAGTGGCGCGCTCGATAACACGCGAGAGTTTTTCGAGCGTGAGACGTTCGCCGTCGTCAATGGAAAGATCATCACCGACATCGATCTGAACGCCGCGCTCGAGACACATCGAAGGATGAACGCCATTGCGACACTCGTGCTGCTTCCGAATGTTCGTCGTGAACGATTCAGCGTGGTGGAAACTGAGGCTGGTCGAATCAAAGGCTTCGGTCGCATGCCGCTCGAGACTGATGAAGGACCGGCGCCGCTGATGTTTACAGGCATTCACATCATGGAGCCGAGAATCCTTAGATACGTCCCGCGCGGAGTGTTTTCAGACTCGGTTACGGACGTTTATCCGAAAGCAATGGCGAATGGCGAGATTGTCGCCGCACATGTTGCCTCAGGAAAGTGGCGCGAGCTGTCGACGTTAAAGCGTTACCTCGACATCAGCGTCGAGTTACTGCGTGAGGAAGGGAAGTCTTTCGTCGTCGGCACTAATGCTTCGGTCTCTCCGGCGGCAACAGTGACAGAATCGATACTGTGGGACGACGTCGAAGTTGCCGAGGGCGCGCGCATCAATCGTGCGGTACTCGCAGACAAAGTGAAGATTGGGGCGAACGAGGTAATCGAAAACGCTGTCGTCGTGCCGCGCCGGTTAGTTGAGGGCAAAAAGCCCCCGGAAAAGGCGCTGCCCGGCCATTTTCAGGGTGAAAACTTTATCGTTCCCCTGTGATACAATCGCGAGCGCTTCTCGGATAATAATTTCGCCAAATTCGCTAATGAGTGCTCCAAAACCGGTGATTTCCAACGTATTTGAATCCTCGGCGTCAGATCGACTTGCGAGATTCATCACGCAGCAAGGAATCGCAAGTAAGGAAGTCATCCCACTTACTCCCGACGCCTCGACGCGCAAGTATTATCGCATCGGCTGGAAGAAACGCACGGCGATTGCCGCAGTCTATGCAGAGCCGTTCGATCCGGAATTCCATCCATATCTTGACGTCACTCGTTTGTTTCTCGACTGTGACATTCCGGTGCCCGAGATTTACGAAGTTGACGGCAACGCGGGGATCATCGTTCAGGAGGATTTGGGCGACCGTCAGCTCTACCAGATTTATCAGGAAGAATCGGAAGAGCAGTGCGATCAATACAAAGAAGAGGCGGTCGCGCTGATCGCGAAGATTCAGAAGGCCACCGCGCGTGCTTACGAAACACAATCGATTGCGAGCCGTCTCGCGTTTGACGAAGCAAAACTCTCCTGGGAGCTCGACTTCTTTTTCGAACATTACTTCGGCAGCTTGCGTGGTGAGACGCTGCGACATGCTGAAGTCGCTGAACTAAAGGCTGAACTAAACGACATCGCCGCCGAGCTCGCGGCAGCGCCGCACGTGCTTTGTCATCGCGATTATCACGCGTCAAACCTCATGATCGATCCGAAGAAGCGACTCAGGGTCGTGGATCATCAGGATGCTCGCATGGGTCCGGCGACTTATGACCTGGTTTCGTTTCTCCTGGATCGACAGCCGTGTCCGCCGTCGTTAGCTGAGTTGCGCGGTCATCGACTCGTGTTTCTCGAAGACCGACGCCTGCTTGGTCTCAATCCGATCGATCCCGATGATTTCGCGCTCGAATTTCGTCTCATGACCATTCAGCGTTGTTTGAAAGCTACCGGCACCTTCTCCTGCCAAACTGCGGTGTATGGAAGGGGAGCCGTCTACGAGCATTTCATCGGACCCACTCTCCAGATCGCTCTACAAGCCGCCGAATGGCTGGAAAGATTCCCCACACTGCGCCGGATGTTAAAGGAACGTATCAACTAATTGCTTACACGCTCGGTTTCTAGATGACAACTCAATCACACGCAATCGCTCCCGATCATACTTACATCAACCAACTTTCAAAGCACGTCGGCGCTGAAGTAGTTCTTAAAGGGTGGCTCTACAACCTGCGCTCGAGCGGCAAGATCCTGTTTCCGCAACTGCGCGACGGCACCGGCATCGTTCAATGCGTTGTTTTAAAGAACGCGATCTCACCCGAGCTTTGGGAAACGTTAAAGGGACTCGGACAGGAGTCGGCGCTCTCGATAAAAGGAACGGTGCGCGAAGACAGTCGTGCGCCGGGTGGTTTTGAAATCGACGTGACTGACGCCGAAGTTTTACAACAGGTTCATGACTATCCGATCACGCCGAAAGAACACGGCACCGAGTTTCTGATGGATCACAGGCACCTGTGGCTGCGTTCGCGACGACAGCATGCAGTGCTGAAGGTCAGGCACACAGTTGTTCAGGCAGTCAGAAATTTTCTTGATAACGACGGCTTCACGCTCTGCGATTCGCCGATCTTCACGCCTGCTGCTTGTGAAGGAACAACGACGCTATTCGAAGTCGATTACTTCGACGGTGAGAAGGCGTATCTCACGCAGTCGGGTCAGCTTTACAACGAAGCGACGGCCGCAGCTTTTGGAAAAGTCTACTGTTTTGGTCCAACTTTCCGGGCTGAGAAGTCGAAGACGCGCAGGCATCTGACTGAGTTCTGGATGGTTGAGCCGGAGATGGCTTACGCCACGCTCGCAGACGTGATGAGACTTGCGGAGCGCATGCTTGCATACATCGCTGCTCAAGTGCTGGAAAAGCGAAGTGAAGAGTTGAAGGTACTGGAGCGCGACACATCAAAGCTCGAAGCGATCCTCGCGCCGTTTCCGCGGCTGCATTACGACGATGCGGTGAAGATTCTGCACGAGGGATTTGAGAAAGGCGCGCTCGAGACGAAGTTCGAATGGGGTGGAGACTTTGGTGCGCCCGACGAGACGTATATCTCGAGCCAGTTTGATCGGCCCGTGATGGTCCATCACTATCCCGCCGCGGTAAAAGCGTTTTACATGGCGCGCGATCCGGAACGCGCGGAACTCGCGTTGGGTGTTGATGTGCTGGCGCCGGAAGGTTATGGCGAAGTGATCGGCGGTGGTGAACGTGCGACGTCGCTCGAGTTTCTCGAAGAGCAGATCGCGTTGCACGAACTTCCGCAGGAAGCGTTTGAGTGGTATCTCGACTTGCGACGCTACGGCAGTATTCCACACGGTGGTTTTGGAATGGGCATTGAGCGTTGCACCGCATGGATGTGCGGGATCGAGCACATTAGAGAGACCATTCCGTTTCCGCGTATGATTTATCGCATCAAGCCTTAGTCGAGGGGTGTTGTTATGACGTGTCCTAAATGTGGTGCTCAATTACTTCCGGGTTCGACGTTCTGTGGTGCGTGCGGTCATCGTCTTGCTCCAACTGCTCCGCAATCTGTCACCCAGGGTGGAATTCAGATCGACGAAGATGCACGCGGGCGCGGCAGAGGCTACGACTATGAAGTTTTACATCAACCATCGTTCTCACTCGCGGTGCTTCGACTTCAAGCCGAACAATCGATCCAGGCCGAATCAGGTGCGATGGTCTCGATGTCGGCTAACATCGAGCTGCAATCACAAATGAAAGGCGGCTTTCTCGGCGCGATCAAGCGGGCCGCGGGCGGGGAGTCAGCATTCATCTCGACGTTTACAGCGCGCGGTGGACCAGGGGAAGTAACACTCGCTCCCGGCGCACCGGGCGACATCGCTGCGATCGAACTCAGCGGCCAGCCGTTCTTTGTGCAATCGAGTTCGTATCTTGCGGGCGATTCGAGTCTGTCGGTCGATACGAGGTGGGGCGGCGCCAAGTCGTTCTTCGCGGGTGAGGGATTGTTTGTGTTAATGATCCAGGGCGAGGGACTACTGCTCGTCTCTTCGTTTGGCGCGATTTATCGCAAACGACTTCAACCGGGCGAGCGTTACGTCGTAGACACAGGACATCTCGTAGCGTGGGAAGGCACGACTCAATACACGCTTCGCAAAGCCGCATCGGGATTCTTCCGCAGCATGATGAGCGGCGAAGGCATTGTCGCTGAGTTTTCGGGGCCGGGCGAGATACTGATTCAAACCAGAAACCTTGCGGCACTCGCCGGTCTCCTCAAACCCTTCTTCCCGACTCAGGGTGGCGGCGGTGGCGGATTCAACTTTAATCTTGGTGGATAGTTACCAGGAGCAGGAGCAGAAAACAGGAGCAGAGTCAGCCTGCTCCTGTCTGCTGCTCCTGCCACCTTCATATGGGCACAGAATTAACGAAATCGGTCAGTATCCTCGGAGTGCCGCTCGGTTACGGCGCGAGCATGGCCGGAGTTGATATTGGACCAGCGGCGCTGCGCGTGGCGCGTTTGCATCAACGAGTTTCGCGACTCGGATACACAGTTCACGACCTCGGCGACATGCATCTCGAACGTCCGCAGACGTTCCCGGAAGTCGACGACAAACTCAAGTATGTTCGTGAGATCAGCAACGCCTGCGAACAACTCGCAAAGTACGTCGAAAAAATACTCGAAGATGGTCAATTCCCAATCATTCTCGGCGGCGATCATTCGATCGCCATCGGATCGTTTGCAGGCGTCGCTACTCACTTCAAAACAAAGGACCAGACGCTTGGACTGATCTGGTTCGACGCTCACGCCGATATGAACACGCCTGAAACAACTCCGTCAGGCAACATCCACGGCATGCCGTTGGCTGCGTTACTCGGATACGGCACACCCGAGCTGACCAACATCGGCGGTTGGGCGCCAAAGCTCGATCCGCGTCTGTGTGCTCACGTCGGCGCACGCGACATCGATCCCGGTGAAAGGGAACTGATTAAAAAACTCGGCATGCGCTTCTTTACGATGAGAGAGATCGACGAACGCGGCATGAGCGCGTGCATGGACCAAGCGATCGAAATTGCTTCGCGCGGAACAGCAGGTTATGCAGTAACGTTTGACGTCGATGCACTCGATCCAGGCGATGCTCCCGGTTCCGGAACGCTCGTGCGTGGCGGACTCACTTATCGCGAAGCACACCTCGGATTGGAAAAGATCGCAGAGGCAGGCGGCATGCGTTCACTCGAAATTGTCGAGATCAACACGGCGTTGGATGTTAATAATAAGACGGCGGAGTTGGGTGTAGAGCTAATCCTGTCAGCGTTGGGCAAAACGATTCTGTAAAGGTGGACCAGAGAGAGTGGCGAAAAAGCTGCGCGTCGGCGTGATCTTCGGTGGACGGTCAGGTGAACACGAAGTTTCGATCCGATCGGCGCGAGCGATCGTCGAAGCAATCGATCGAAAAAAGTTTGAAGTAGTTCCGATCGGAATTACGACAGAAGGGAAGTGGCTGGCGCCGGCACAGTCGGCCCAACTTCTTCCTGCCGCAGTTCAGCCGCTCTTACCATCAAAGACTCACACAGCGACCGGCGACGTAGCACTTCTCGGCGACCCTTCACGCAAAGGTTTAATCTCACTCGAAAGCGAAACACTTACGGGGGAAAAACTCGACGTCGTGTTTCCTGCATTGCACGGCACTTACGGTGAAGACGGAACTCTTCAAGGATTACTTGAGATGGCTGATGTTCCGTATGTCGGGTGTGGTGTGCTCGCGTCGTCGTGCGGCATGGACAAAGTTACGATGAAATCGTTGTTTGTCCAGGCGGGTTTGCCGATCTGCAAATACATCTGGTTTCTGAGATCTCAATGGCGGAATGATCCAGCTAAGGTAATACGTAAGGTTACGAGTGACATTGGTCTGCCATGCTTTGTGAAGCCGGCGAATCTTGGTTCGTCAGTTGGCGTGTCACGTGCGACGGATAAGAAGTCATTGAGCGATGCGATCGATCTCGCGGCTGAATACGATCGAAAGATCATTGTCGAGGAAGAACTGGTCGCGCGCGAGATCGAGTGCGCGGTACTTGGGAACGACGAACCGCAGGCGAGTTTGCCGGGTGAGTATGTGGTGTTTGATGAAGCCGCGAGGTTTCTCGACTACACAGAGAAGTACACGAACACCGGGCGCGTGAGTTTCGTCGTGCCCGCGCCGTTAACGAAATCGATGACGACGAAGATTCAACGCATGGCCATCAGGGCGTTTCAGTCGATCGACGGAGCAGGCCTCGCGCGCGTCGATTTCTTTTTACCGCGCAACGGCGGCGAGTTGGTCGTGAATGAGTTGAACACGATGCCGGGACTTACTGAGGTTTCGGGTTACCCGAAGATGTGGGAAGCGTCGGGTTTGCCGTTTCAGCAATTGCTCGAGAAGTTGATTGATTTAGCCTACGAACGCCACAAAGAAAAATCACTCACGAAGACATCGAGATAAATCACTTAGGCGCACGATATCCTTTGCGCGTCCGAATCGTCAGATCCTCGCGCGACACCTTCACATCGATCGCACGCCACTTTCCATCGCGTTTCTTATTCAACGGACGGTACGAGATTGTGTATTGATGCCCAAGCTCGTCCGCGATTTGAGTAAACGCGTCGCGCATTGCTGGTCCACCTGGAGTTGCGATGAATCTCCCGCCAGTCTTCTCAGCAAATCCTTTCAACTGAGCCGCGCTCTGTTGTCTCGCCGATCCTGCGATCTCCAAACTCGACATATCAACGGCGTAGATTGTCGCGCCTATAGCCAGCGCACTCTCGAGTGCTTTCTGACTTGAAGCTTTACTGAAGGTATCCATTCCGTCCGAGAGGACGACGATCGCTTTGCGTTGCTCGGGACGTTCAGCAAGCGTCTTCGAGGCTTCAACAATTGCGTCGTTCAGCGTTGTCATGCCCTTAGCATGAATGGCGTAAGCAATCGGCGCGAGATCTCTTCCACCCGAGAACTCCTGCACACGTTCGACCTTCGAATCAAACCGGTAAACCGCCGCGACATCTTCCGGCCGAAGCCCATCGAGAAACCTGATTGCCGCGGACCGCGCGAGTGCGAAACGCGCTTCCATACTTCCCGAACTGTCCAACAACACGACTGCCGCATAAGGCGATTCGTGCATCGAGAAACTCGAGATCATCTCCGGCGTCACTTCAACTCCGTCCTCATAGATCTTGAAGTCAGATTTCTTCAACGCCTTCACATACTGACCCGCCTTGTCGGTGACGGTGAGATTAAGCACGACGAGATCCGTGTTGACGCGCACGACGTCGTCGTCATCTTGAGCGCAGACGTCGAGCGCGTTAAGAAAAAGAATTGCGAGCAGGAAGAGAATTGTCTTGCGCATGTTAAGGGCGAGCGAAGTTACGCACCATCTTTATGAGCTCAAGTAAAACATTAGCCTTGCCGATTACTGAGGCTGAGACTACTTGCCGCGGAGTGTCGATCACGTTCTTCGACAACGAGTCACTTGCTTCTGCGATCTGCGCGACCGTGGCGGGCAGATCCGCAGGACGCTTCGGAATCTCTACTTCCTCGTCTTCACCACCAGCTTCACCACGAACTTTCTTCGTGAGCTTCTCCAGGCGTTCGACTTTCTTTAGCGAGTCGCGATCGAGAATTGATTTATCTTTCAGACTATCGTTGAGTTCTTTGCCGATCTGCGCGATCTCGCGTGCGCGCTTAAGGTTGTCTTCATGCTCTTTCTCCGCGATTTTGATTGCGCGCTTTGCTCTCAACTCCTCTTCAAACGTTGTGAGCGGAGAGTTGTCCTGATTCTTGGAATTTCCATCGACGCGATCTAGTGGTGGAGTTGGCGTCGGCGGCGGAGAAGGAGTCATTTGGGCCACTGCGACACCGGAACAAAACAGAATGGCGAAGATCAAAACTACCGGCACGTGTACTTTGGCTAGAACGTTCTTCACTCGATCCAGAGAGTTCACTTTAACAATCGGCACGCCGACCCCTCAACAAAAACTTAAGAAGTAAGTACTGGAGGAGACTATGGAATGCGTCCCGGATTGTCAGGCGAGTTGATGAACTCTCCCGGCTTGCCGGAGCGCTTCACTACAACCGTCTTCGGCTCGAGCCGCTCAGGTGTGCGCTTCTTTCCCTGCGAGGAACTGTAAGCAATCAAACTCGATTGCGGATCCGCCTTCAAACCAGCGAGGCGAATCGAAGCGAAATTCTGCGCCGGCAAAGTTACCGAATAGGATCCTTCTTGTTCAGGTTGAAGTTGAGATGGCGTAACGGGGAGTATGTTTTCTTCAAGACCACCATCTTTCCGTCGTCGTAGTTCAATCACGACAGAAAGACCTGATAAGTCCTGCTTCGAAATGTTTTTTACAACACCGCCAATCGTCGTCATACCTTTTGCGATTGATGGCTCATCGAGAACGATGTGAGCTAAGGCTGGTCCTTTTGGACCATTATCGACAACTGGTGGAGGCGTATTCTCAGCCAGAACTTTTTGCGCGTGATACCTGCGAATTAAACCGTAGCCGACAAGCAGGATGGCAGTCAGGGCGACTGCGCAAACTACCGCCAGCAGTTTTCGCTTATTCGAATCCCGCTCACGAGCAATGGCTTCTTCAGGATGAAATGGATCGTTAATCATTAATGCTTTACTTCAGATACGACCTTAACTTCACGGCTTCTCCGGCGGCAGATTGCGTCCCGGAGGAGCGGCACCGGTTACATTGATTATCAAACCTTCAAGAAACTGATCTTCAGCGAGACCGCTGCTTCGCAACGTGGTCCACTCAGCGCCAGTCGCTCCGTCGCTGCGTCCTTCAACCTTTGCATTAACTGCGATGTTCGCAGTTGAGCCATCGATTGGTTGAATCTCAACTGTCAAAGTGTAGCGACCGCGCGTCCATCCTCTCGCACTCGACGCCGGCACATCTGAGTATCGACTTAGATCCGCCTCTGCGACAACCGCGCCTTTGGTGAACGTGTAAGGCTGGCTGACGATGATTCCATCTGCAAGCCTCGACGCGGATTCGTCGACGACCAGCTTGCGATCGCGCATCAGATCCTGGACCGCGTTGATGATCACATCGCGGCGTCCACTCAATCGATATGGATTTGGAAGCGGTGGCGTTTCCGCCGTCTTGCCGCGACCGAAATCCATTCCGCGTCCGGCGCCGACATCGGTCTTGTTGCCGTTGTTTGCCGGTGTGCGCTCGGAACCACTATCGCGAACGCGCTCGTTCTGCTTGTCAACACCTTTTGCAGCCTGTGCAAATGCGGGAAGTGAACAGGCAATCAGTATCAGTAGACCAGTAATTATGCGCAACATAGCGACACCCTTTGCTTCACTTACAATGAACTACACCGGGGACTCGTAAACTGAGAATAGATTAACGGTCAGTCAAAGACAAGCTAGACTTTGAAGTTAGAAACGCACGATCTGTTGCCTTTTCTCTGCGGCCCTCTGCGTATCTCTGTGCTCTCTGCGTTAAATGGCGTCTTACAACGCAGAGGGCGCAGAGATCTATCTTCCCGGTGTGGCATTTCTAGCGTCGCGCTCGCGTTCCCACTTGCGCAATGCCTGAACACCGGTCTCGAATTCGGCGCCATTGCTGTAGAAGTTGTGCGCGCCGTCGTTACGATCGGGATTGCGAACGTAGTAAAGATAATCTGACGTAACGGGATTCAACGCTGCCTTGAGCGAACTCTCTCCGGGCGAGGCGACTGGTCCGGGCGGTAATCCCGCGTAAAGCCGCGTGTTGTAAGGTGAACGTCTCTGAATGTCGCTGAGATAAACCTTGCCGTCGTAACGCCACTTTCCTTCCAGCTTCGACGCATAGATCACACTCGAATCGACCGCGAGTGGAATGTCCTTTTTCAGCCGGTTGTAGATCACCGACGCGACAATCGGACGCTCCTCGTCGAGCTTCGCTTCAGTCTCGATAATCGAAGCAGTGGTCACGATCTGGCGCGTGGTGAAGTTTAGACCGCGTGCGCGCTCCGTCCAATCAGGTTTCCAGACGTTGCGAAACCGCTTCACCATCATCTCGATCAGCTCCGGCGCGGTGGTTTCCGGAGAGAACTCATACGTGTCCGGAAACAAGTAACCTTCGAGATTCTTCGCTTCCGGATCGAGGTCCTTGATCAAGCTCACGTTATTCATTAACTCTAGCGCCTGAGCGTCGTTCTCAAGTTTGAACTCCGGCACTTGCGCCATTGCGCGGGCGATGTCCCAACGCGTCCAGCCTTCGATTATGGTCAGGCGATTCAGCCGTCGCTGGCCTTGCTGGAGTTTAGCGAGGACGCCGAGAGGCGAGATCGGCGAGGGAAAGTCGTATTCACCGGCTTTCAGCGTCGAGCCTTTGCCGGTGCTCTTCAAGTAAAGCTTTAAGGGCCACTCGTGTTTGATTACGCCTTCCGCGACGAGTCTGCTAACAATCGCGCTCGGCGGGGTGCCTTTGGGAATTTCAATGTACTGCCCGGTTTTGGTGTGCGTTACCGCTGTGTGGAGGTCTCGGTAGGTCCAGGCTCCAAGAGCAGCTGAAGCGAGCAGACCCACCACGATTATCAGAATTATTAGCCGCTTCATGCGTGTGTTTTGTCTGAATCTCCTGTATTGGGATCGACGCGCATTCTCTTCTGGTCGGAAACGAGAAAGTCTCGCAGGATCAACGCTGCCGCTGCGCCATCTATTGCTGCCGGGATGTCTTCAGGCTTAAGGCCCTCCGCCTTTAAATTCTCCGCCGCCTCGACGGAAGTCAAGCGCTCATCCTGAAGATAGACTGGCTGCGCGACCGATCGCGCCAGGTTAAAGGCCAACTGACGCACTTTCTGAGCGGCGTCACCCTCAGTTCCATCCATATTGAGCGGCAAACCAACTACTATCATTTGGGCGTCAAAGCCTTCGACCAGGTTCCGCACGTCCTGAAGTAGTTTTTTCCAACTCGAACGTTTGAGTGGCGGCAGGCGTTTAGTTGTAATCAATCGTTCGTCGGATAACGCGACACCGACGAGTTTTTCGCCGAGATCGAGGGCGAGAACGGGGCCACCCGGCTGAGTTTGATGTTCCGTGGTTTTCACTTGAAGCTGCGGAATGCCGCCTGTATCATACGTTTCGATTCGCAAACGCGCGATCTTATTGGTCCGGGCACTAACGTAATCCATGAGGTAGGTAAATGTCATTTCGCACTAAGTTCATCCTGACTCTGCTGTCAGCAACGCTCACTCTCTACACGGCTGTTGGCGGCTGGATTTCCACGCG
>OBKT01000030.1_pt1 | contig 15052 bp, 10 predicted proteins | sample 1519771 | NCBI WGS metagenome assembly OBKT01 (sample SAMN00737777, study PRJEB22531) | soil metagenome | reverse complement strand
GACGACGAGCTCTCGAAGGCGATGAAGCGTCTGGGAGAGCAGGGAATGCGCCAGCTGATTCTTGACCTGCGTGGCAACCCAGGGGGTTTGCTCGATCAGGCGATCGACGTCGCGAGTGAGTTTTTGCCGCGTGGGCAAGTGGTGGTTTCAGTTAAAGGTCGCACTGAATACAGCGATCCGATCGTCTACAAGTCGACGGGATCGGATCCCACGACGGTTCCACTCGTAGTGCTCATCAATCGCAACAGCGCCTCGGCGTCAGAGATCGTCGCGGGCGCGATTCAGGATCACGGCCGCGGTTTGATTGTCGGCGAGACGAGTTTCGGCAAAGGGCTGGTCCAACGAATTTTCCAGTTGCCTTACAGCACCGGCCTGACGTTGACCACCGCACGTTACTACACTCCTTACGGGCGTTCGTTGCAGCGCGACTATTCGAGCGGTTCGCTCTACGACTATTACACGCATCACGATCCAAACGATCAGCCGGCTGCGAACAACACGCCGCACAATCTCGAAGCGCCACTCGCGCTCGCGTCGCCGACGCCACATCCGCACACTGGTCCGGCAGTGCAAACCGCGGCGGGCAGAGTCTTCTATGGCGGTGGCGGCGTCACACCGGATATCGAGATTAAAGAAGCGGCGAACACGCCGGTGCGGCTTCGCATCGCGGAAGCAGGATTTCATTTCACGAGACAGTTGGCCGCGGGAGTCATTCCCGGTCTCGAATCTTATCGTGTAGATAAAATTCAATACGGGAAGAACGCCAAGCCTGCTGACTTTCCGATCACCGATCGCGTCGTCGAAGCCTTCCGCAACTTCTGTCGCACGCAACCTGACTTCCAGGTGCAGTCGGCGCAGATTGATGAAGAGTTGGAGTTTGCAAAATTACGACTGCGCCAGGAGATCATCACCGCCGCATTCTCGAGTGATGCCGGCGCACGCGTGGTACTCGATAGCGACGTGCAAGTCCTCCGCGCCCTCGAGGCGTTACCGGACGCCAAGCGTTTGGCTGACGCCGCTCGCAACGGTAGTGTCTGGTTAGGTTGAGGTCACACCATGAAAAATCCTCTCCGGCTCGCGGCAATCGTGGTGATTGCCTTGTCGTCAGTGCTCCACGCACAGCAGCAGTCTTCCGCTAAACCTTCAGTTTCAGCAAAGAACTCCGAAACGTCTGCGAAACTGCTGCTGGAGGTAGTTTTCAATTCGGAGCTGCCGCCGTCGTACTTGACGGTTAATGGAGCGGTTTGGCTAACAAGGTTCGTTCGCCTTCCCTCCGTACCAAACCAGGCATCGATTCGCACCGTCAACCTTTATTCGAAATTTAATGGTGAGACTGTGGATGTTCGAGTCATGTTGAGGCGCGGATCTGATCAGGAAGATCTCCTGGGTGTCTATCAGATCGGTGTTGGCGAAAAGAAGACTCTGGATGATCTGCGGGCGGTCGGTGTTGAGCCTTTTAACCTCACTCTCGTGACTACTGTTCCACCACTGCCACCGCCACCATCCTTCGAGAACCGCACAAAATCGGTCGATATTGTCAGCGTGCAGTCTGAGAACATGCCAAAGCCGGCGTATCGAATTACTTTCCGAAATCTTTCGGATAAGAACCTTCTGGCATTGCGTGTTGACGTATTCAGAGATGGCCGTCCCGGTGTTTCCGCTTTGCTTCAGGGTGTAGAGGGCCAACCGGCTGTCGAGGCTGGGGGCATTTTCGAACGATACATGCCAGCTGATGTCGCGCAGCGAACTGTGACAGGTTACGCTCCGGGTACGGCTGCTGCGAATACAATAGTCATTCGCACCGCAGTGTTCGCCGATATGAGTTTTGAGGGTGAGCCGGAACCGGCGTGTTTGTTTGAGTCATTCCAGATGGAGCGCCGCGTCTGGTTAAGAACCGTGTTGGCGTTACTCAATCGGGAATTAGCCAAACCCACCAACGAAGATCAGATTGAAGCGGCCCGTCAATTCAAGGAGAAATTTGCAGCACTGAATTACGAATTTACTGAAAGTGAACGTAACCGGGCTTCGGCTGTTTCGAGGGTTTGCGCAAAACCGTTTGATAAAGCGCGGACTGGCATATTGAAACTCGAGCTGCTGCGCGAACTGGACGAGATCATAACCACGCGCCAGCCTCCGCCAGTCAACTTTCGATTATGGCTCGAGACTCATCGTGCGCATTACATAGCCTGGCTCACCCGTCTTTAGATCTAGCCACAAAAAGGCACAAAAAGCTCAAAAAGAAAAAGCTGAAAAAGGAAATTAAGAGTTCGATTCCTTTTTCTAAAAATGTTTTTGTGCCTTGTGTGCCTTTTTGTGGCTAACTCTTTTGTGCTATTTATATCCCGCACGTCTAACCGCTCTTCCGGAAAACAATCGAATTGAAAGGATACTTTCGCATGAAAGACCGGTCGCGCTCCGTTTACGATCTTGGCCTGCTGATTGTGATCGTTAGTGCCTTGGTGTTTGTCACTGCTACGGTTCATTCGCAAAATCAAACTTCTTCTCAAACTCCGGCGACCGCAGCGCCCCAGCAAAGCCCGCGCGCGACGCCGAGTCCCAGCCCGACTCCGACCCCGATCAACTGGTCCACCGATCCGCTGCTGAAGCGCTTCGTCTTTCGCAGTATTGGACCAGCCAGCATGGGCGGACGCATCGACGATATCGCTGCCGTCGAACAGAATCCCTACATCATCTACGTAGGGTTCGCGACTAACGGCGTCTGGAAGTCGACCAATAACGGCACTACGTGGACACCGATCTTCGATACTTACGGAACGCACTCAATCGGCGACATCGCGATCGCGCCTTCCGATCCAAACATCGTTTGGGTAGGCACCGGCGAGGCTAACAATCGGCAGAGCTCGACCTTCGGCGACGGCATTTACAAGTCAACTGACGCCGGCAAGACTTTCACGAAGATGGGTCTCGAAGATTCGCAGACCATCGCCCGCATCGTCATCGATCCGAAGGATCCGAATATCGTTTACGTCGCGGTGCTGGGCCACCTCTTTGGACCAAACAAGGAACGCGGCGTTTACAAAACCACGGACGGCGGTAAGACGTGGACCAACGTGAAGTTCATCGACGAAGACACAGGGTTCACTGACATCGCGATGGACTACACCGACAGTAAGGTGCTTTACGCTGCGTCGTATCAACGCCGCCGCACGAACTTCGGCTTTAACGGTGGTGGCCCGGGTAGTGCCATTTGGAAGACGATTGACGCCGGCAAGACGTGGAAGAAGCTCGAAGGCAGCGGCTTGCCTGAAGGTTTGCTCGGCCGCATCGGGCTCGACGTTTCGCGTTCAAATCCAAACGTCGTTTACGCGCAGATGGAAGTGGGCGCGAGTACCGGAACCGGTGGCGAGGAACCGCAGCCTGGTGGTCCAGCGCCAAGCCCTAGTCCGTCACCTTCACCCAGCGCGAGTCCGGTTGCGTCGCCAACACCGACACCACTGGATCCAAAGAAGCCCGGCGTCTGGAGATCCGATGACAAAGGCAAGACCTGGCGCATCGTCAGCAACGAAAATAATCGCCCGATGTACTACAGCCAGATTCGGATCGATCCGACTAACCCTGAAAACGTTTACGTCGGCGGATTAAACTTCAGCAAATCGACCGACGGCGGCAAGACATTTAAATCGTTGCAACAGGGAATCGCGCACAGCGACCACCACGCGATCTGGATCAATCCCAAGAACGGCGACAACATGATGGTCGGAAACGACGGTGGTCTCGACGTCAGTTACGACCAGGGCGCATCGTGGGAATACGTCAACACGATTCCGGCGGCGCAGTTTTACGCAATTGCTGCCGATATGCGTAAGCCGTATTACGTGTGTGGCGGTTTGCAGGACAATGGATCGTGGTGTGGTCCAAGCCAGACTCGCAACCAGCAAGCGGCAATCACAAACGCCGATTGGTATCGCGTTGGCGGCGGCGACGGTTTCTACTCGCAAATCGATCCGACTGACTACAACATCGTCTATGCTGAGTCGCAGGGCGGCGCGATGCAGCGTTTGGATCTGCGTACTGGTCGCAGCGTCAGCATCAGGCCGCGTGGCGTGCCGCGTCGCGGTGGAGGTGGGCGAGGACAAGGTGGTCAGCCGGCTGCGAGTCCCAGTCCTTCGCCCGGTGCGTCACCGACTCCCGATACGCAGGCTCAACTCGCTGCATTCGCAGCCGCGCAGGGATTTGGCGGCTTTGGCGGCGGCGCGAATTTGCAGTCGAACGTGGTGCCGACACCACCTGCGAATGAGGTCTATCGTTTCTACTGGAACACGCCGCTTGTTCTCTCGCCGCACAATCCCCGCGTGGTCTATGCCGGTGGCAATCGTCTCTTCCGTTCGCTGGATCGTGGCGACACCTGGACCGCTACGATCGATCTATCCAAACAGATCGACCGCAACACACTCCCGATCATGGGTGTCCCCGGCAAGGATCCGATGGCTTCGAAACACGATGGTTACACTGGCTATGGTTATGTTGTGACTGTCGCTGAGTCGCCGAAGCTTCCCGGCATCCTCTGGGCCGGCACTGACGACGGCAACGTTCAGGTGAGTCGCGATGGTGGCGCAACCTGGACCAACGTTTCGAAGAACGTGCCGGGAATTGGCGACACGTATCACATCTCGCGAGTTGAGCCTTCGCACTTCGACGCGGGCACTTGTTATCTCGCGGTTGATGGGCATCGTCTCGACGATCTCAAGCCGTATCTCTTCGTCACTCGCGACTACGGCGCAACGTGGGCTTCGCTCGTCAACAATCTTCCGAAGTCGGGCACGGTCAACGTTGTTCGCGAAGATCCGAAGAACAAAGATCTGCTCTACGTCGGCACTGAGTATGGTCTTTACATCTCGCTCAACGGCGGCGGCGAATGGAAGCCGTTTATGTCCGGCATGCCGGTGCTGCGTGTTGACGACATTTTGGTCCATCCGCGCGACAACGATTTGATCGTGGGCACTCATGGTCGCGGCATCTATATTCTCGACGACATCACGCCGCTACAACAGATGACGGAGAAGAAGGTGCTCGACTCGGAAGTGACACTCTTTGAAGTGAGGCCGGGAACGATCTGGCAAAACGATCCTCGGCTCGGTCGTTACTGGGGGGGCGCGAAACTCTTCCGCGGCATAAATCCGGCTCCCGGAACTGCGATTACTTACTACCTGAAGTCTGCTCCGTCGGGCGAAGTGAAAATGACGATCTCTGATTACTCGGGTAAGGTGGTCCGAAACATCGTCGGCACGAACGAGGTTGGATTGAACAGAGTGCAGTGGAACCTTCGCAGCGATCCGCCTCCGCGTCCGCCGGGTGGTGGTGGTTTTGGTGGCGGTGGAGGTGGTGGTGGCGGAGGCGGCGGCTTTGGCAATCTCCTCGCGCAAGGACTGCCGCTGGAAGCCGGCACCTACAACCTGAAACTAACCGTCAACGGCAAGGACTACACAACCAAGATCGTCGTGGAGAACGACCCAGGCGTGAACTAAAACCAAGCCACGGATAACACGGATCGGTTTTACGATCTGTGTTATCCGTGGTTCATATCACTCTCGCAATCAAACACTTCAAGTAATAAGTCTCAGGCATGCCGAGCAACACCGGGTGATCCGCGGCCTGCATGCGCTTCTCAATCACCTGCACGCGCCGGTGCGCGTCGAGCGCCGCCTGATTTACGATCTCGAGAAACAACTCCTCCGACACGTGGTACGAGCACGTGCACGTTACCAGCACACCACCCGGATGCAGCAGCTTCAGCGCGCGTAAGTTAATCTCTTTATAACCGCGAATCGCAGCTTTCAAGCTGGCACGATTCTTCGCAAACGCAGGCGGGTCGAGCACGATCACGTCGAAACGCTCACCACCCGCTTCTAACTCACGCAACGCATCGAAGACATTCGCTTCGCGAAACTCAACGTTGTTGAGATCGTTGAGCGAGGCATTCTTGCGCGCCGCGGCAACTGCATCGCCCGAGATGTCAATGCCAATCACGTTCTCGCACACACTTGCGAGATGCAGCGCAAACGCGCCGTTGAAAGTGAAGCAATCAAGCGCGCGTCGTTTGTTTGTCGTCGCGGCGGCTGCACGCGCTGCGAGACGATTCTCGCGTTGGTCCAAAAACGATCCCGTCTTTTGTCCGCCGAGCGGCTCGACGCGGAAACGCAGCCCATGCTGCAAAATCTCCAGCTCCGAGGGCGTGTTGCCATGCACCGTCGCTGAGATCAGCGGCAGTCCTTCGAGATCTCGCACGCGCGCATCGTTTCGTTCAATCACGGCGCGCGGATTAAATTCTTCGATTAGTATTTCCAACAGCAACGACTTGACGGCGTCAGTGCCTTGCGACAACGTCTGCATCACGAGCACGTCGTCGTAACGGTCGACGATCAGCGACGGCAGCAGGTCGCCATCGGAATAAATCAGGCGATAGGCGTTTGTGTCCGCCGGAATGCCTCGGCGACGAGCAGCGCCTTCTCTGATTCTTCGCTGCCACCATGCGCGATCGATCTCTTCATTACTCTGCGTCAGAAATCGCAGAACGATCTGCGACGCGTCGCTATACAGCGCCTGGCCGATAAAATTGTCCCGCTCGTCTGTGACGGAAACCACTGAACCGCCCGTTGCATCAGCGGCAACGAGATCGCTCCGGTAGATCCACAAATGGCCGTTTCTGACTCGATCCGCGCCTTTTTTGTTAACCCGCACCGTATTCATCGCCGCCATATGCTACGCTTACCACGCATGGTAACGAAATCGAAAGAGCCTCCGGTTAATTTCAATCCTCAGAACACGCGCGCGATTGATTATGAGAAAGATCTTGGCGATCCGGGCGAGTTTCCCTACACGCGCGGCATTTACAAAAACATGTATCGCGGGCGGCTTTGGACCATGCGCCAGTACGCTGGTTACGCGACGGCTGAAGAGTCAAACGCGCGTTATAAATATCTTCTCGCACAAGGCACGACTGGTCTGTCGGTCGCCTTCGATCTGCCGACGCAGATCGGACTCGACTCTGACGATCCGTTGTCGATCGGTGAAGTGGGAAAAGTCGGCGTAGCGATCGATTCACTCGAAGACATGGAGCGACTGTTCGCGGACATTCCACTGGGCGAAGTTTCAACCTCGATGACGATCAACTCGACGGCGGCAATCCTGTTGTCGTTGTATCTCGCGGTGGCGCGCAAGCAGGGTGTTCCGTTCAGCAAAGTCAGAGGCACACTGCAAAACGACATTTTGAAAGAGTACATCGCGCGCGGCACTTACATTTATCCGCCCTCGCCGTCGCTCCGTCTCGTCACCAACATCTTCGCTTACTGCGCTCGCGAAGTCCCAAACTGGAACACGATCTCGATCAGCGGTTATCACATTCGCGAAGCCGGTTCGACCGCGGTTCAGGAAGTTGCATTCACACTCGCCGACGGCATCACTTACGTGGAAGCAGCGCTCGCGGCCGGACTCGAGATCGACGACTTCGCGCCGCGCGTCTCGTTCTTTTTCAACGCGCACAACAACCTGCTCGAAGAGATCGCGAAGTATCGCGCGGCGCGACGTTTGTGGGCGCGCATCATGCGCGATCGTTTCAAGGCACGCGATCCGCGTTCGTTGATGTTGAGATTTCACACGCAGACAGCCGGGTCATCGTTGACTGCGCAACAACCCGAAGTGAACGTCGTGCGCACAACGATCCAGGCGCTCGCGGCTGTTTTGGGTGGAACGCAGTCGTTGCATACAAACTCGATGGACGAAGCACTCGCGTTGCCGACTGAGACGGCGGCGCGCGTCGCGTTGCGCACGCAGCAGGTGATTGCGTACGAGTCGGGAGTTACAGACACTGCGGATCCGCTCGCGGGTTCCTACGCGATTGAGCACCTGACAGACGAGATCGAACAAGGCGCGCTCGAGTATTTGAAAAAAATTGAAGCGATGGGCGGGATGCTGCGTGCAATTGAAACCGGATACGTGCAGCGCGAGATACAGGAATCCGCGTACCGTTATCAGAAAGCGATCGAAACGCAGGAGCAGGTCGTCGTTGGAGTGAATCGTTTTCAGGTTGAAGAGGATTCTCCGGTGAATGTGCTGCGGATCGATCCGGCGTTGGAGCAAGCGCAAGTGGAACGCGTGCGAGCATTGCGCGCGCGTCGCGATGCCAAACTCAGCAGCGATGCACTGAACAGACTCGAACAAGCGGCGCAGACGGATGAGAACCTTTTGCCGCACATACTCGGTTGTGTCGAGGCGTACGCGACTGTCGGTGAGATAAGCAATACGTTGCGACGTGTTTGGGGTGAGTATCGAGAAACGTCAACTTTATAGAAGGTTTCTCTCGCAACGGCGCAACGACGCGCTCTTCCACTGCGCCGCCGCGCCGCTGTGAGAGAATTCCTGGAGACCTATGATGAACCGACGAGATTTCACGAAGTCGCTAAGCCTGGCAACCACGGCATTTGGTCTCGGCGGCGTTCCCGCATTCGCGTTCAGACCAGCGGCGCCACAGTTTTCCATCACCATGGACGACTTCAACTGGCGGAACCCCGTCAAGCTAACCGCGGCGGAACGCAACGAATCGATCCTCAACACGCTGCAATCACATTCGATCAAAGCGGCTGCGTTCGTCATCGGCCGCAATGTCGACAGCGACGAAGGCAAGCAGCTTCTCACGCAGTGGGACAAGGCTGGTCATCTCATTGGCAATCACACCTACTCACATCGCAACTACAATTCGCGTGACACAGTGGTCGCAGACTATCTCCAGGACATCCTTCGTGCTGAGGAGTTGCTCAAACCCTTTCCGCGCTTCCAAAAGTATTTTCGCTTCCCCGCGTTGAAGGAAGGGGACACCCTCGAGAAGCGCGATTCGATGCGCGCTTTTTTATCTGAGCACGGCTATAGCGTTGGCCACGTCACGATCGACAACTCCGATTGGCTCGTCGACCAGCGTCTGACAGCGCGTCTGAAAAAAGATCCAAACGCTGATGTGAAACCGTACCGCGATTTTTACATGGAACACATGTGGGCACGCGCTGAGTACTACGACACGCTCGCGCGTCGCGTTCTTGGTCGTCCCGTGAAGCATACGGTGTTGGTGCACTTCAATCTCCTGAACGGCCTCTTCCTTAACGACCTGATCGGAATGCTCAAGTCGAAAGGCTGGCAGCCGATTGACGCCGAACAGGCATTCAAGGATCCTGTATTCGCATCTAAGCCAAACATACTGCCGGCAGGCGAGAGCATCGTCTGGTCACTCGCGAAAGAGAAAGGAACGATCGCTAAGTCGTTGCGTTATCCCGCCGAGGATGGCGCCTACGAAAACGCACGCATGGATAAGTTGAGACTCTAGATATGAAACATATTTCCTCACTGCTCTGTTTGCTGCTCCTACTTGCGAGTGCTGTTGCGGCACAGGAAAACGGCAGCGTTCAAAATGCATCTTCGTGGCAGAGGTACACAATCAAAGGCGAGGATTTTTCGATCAAGTTGCCGCTCCAGCCGGCAATGGCCACCATAGATGACGTTAGCTCGGACGAATTACTTATCAGTCGCGAGCGTCAGATCGGGGCATATGCTGACGGAGTAGTCTACACAATCTCTATTCTTGAAGATGGAAGACCGAAGCAAACATTCAAGAACTTCGTCAAAGCAATCTCAAGCGCGCGCTGGGACAGGACCACAGAGAAAGAGGTAACCGTAAACGGCTTTGTGGGCAAACAGTATTCGGCCGTACATCCCTTAGGTGGCGCCTTGCAGGTCTTTGCCACGAATAATCGTTTCTATCAAGTCCAGGCATTTGGCGCGCCGGCGGACGATCCGAGGGTGAAGCCGTTTTTTGCCTCACTGCTGTTTAGTGAGAAGACTGAAGCCATTGAAGTGTCTGACGGTTATGCAGTTTCATATGAGCCAGGACCTCAATCAACGACTCAGATATTCACCGAGAAAATATATGTAGGCAGAGAGGTTGATCGAAAAGCCATACTGGCGATGAAGCCGGAACCTATGTATACGCGACAGGCCAAGCGGAGAGAGATTGTGGGCACGGTAGTTTTGAAAGCCGTCTTTGCAGCGAACGGAACTGTAACTAATATTCGTACCGTTTCGGATTTGCCGGCCGGTCTAACAGAGAATGCCATTGATGCGGCCAGAAAAATCAAGTTCATTCCTGCTATGAAAGACGGCAAATACGTTTCTATGTGGTACCAGCTCGAATACAACTTCAATCTCTATTGAAGCAGCTATGAACAGAATATTGTTGTTACTCTGCACGTTGCTCCTGATAACACCGGTCATTAGGGCGCAGGAAGTCCTGGAGCGTGACGCGCGCAATCAGCCATCGCCTCAATTAACGTGGGACGTGTATACCATCAAGTACGAGGAGTTTTCAGTCGCCTTACCAACGATGCCGGCGATGACCAGCAGGGTTACGCGTAATCGAATGGAACGAAACCTCAACACTTTGCTTGACGGCGTGGTTTATAGCATCGATGTGTTTGTAAATCCTGAGCCCGGCCAGTCGCTGGAGGATTTTATCGCCGAGGAAACAGCGAACTCGAATTATGACCTAAAGACCGCACGCGATCTCACGATCAACGGCATCCGCGGCAGGGAATATTCATCGCGCGACGCAACGGTCCAGTTCTTCGCCGGGCCGCGGCGTCTCTATCGCTTTGCCGCCAGTGGTTCGAGCGCCACTAATGTCGCAGTGAGTCAATTCTTTTCATCCATCAAGTTCGGTAAACCAAGGAACGCCACCGAGGTGGTTGATGGCCCCGGCTTGCCTTTGATGCTTGATGGCGAACGGATCTACAGAGGAAAGGAAGTCACCACAAAAGCGCGGCTCATCAGTAAGCCGGAGCCTTTGTACCCCAACGAGGCGGTAAAAAACAGAGTCAGTGGCACTGTGATTCTGCGGGTCCTTTTCTCAAAGACCGGAGAGGTCACCAACGTGAATGTTATTCAAGGTTTGCCTCATGGATTGACCGAGGCTTCCATTCAAGCTGCCAGGCAGATACGATTCACTCCCGCAACCAAAGATGGAAATCGCGTCTCGATGTGGATGCAACTCGAATATAACTTCTATTTCTAAATGATGGCCCACCTGCTCGAAGTCCGAAATCTTCAAACACACTTTCCGACTCGAAGCGGACTCGTCCGCGCGGTTGATGGCGTCAGCTTTTATCTCGATCGCGGCGAGTTGCTGGGACTCGTCGGTGAGTCTGGTTGTGGGAAATCGATGACGGCGCTGTCCGTGATGCGACTGATCGCGCCGCCCGGAAAGATCGTCAACGGCGAAATACTTTTTGACGGCGAAGATCTGCTGAAACTCTCCGAGGCCAAGATGCGCGAGATGCGCGGCGACGACATCGCGATGATCTTCCAGGATCCGATGACGTCACTCAATCCTGTCTTCACAGTTGGTGAACAAATTGGTGAAGCGCTGCGGCTGCATCGCAAGTTGTCGAAGAAACAGGCACGCCAGGCCACGATCGAGGCGATGCGCGAAGTCGCGATTCCGGATCCCGCGCGACGCGTCGATGATTATCCACATCAACTATCGGGCGGCATGCGACAACGCGTCATGATCGCGATGGCGCTCGCGTGTAATCCAAAGTTGTTGATTGCAGACGAGCCGACGACAGCGCTCGACGTCACGATCCAGGCTCAAATACTCGAGTTGTTGGATGAGTTAAGAAAGCAGCGTGAGCTAGCTGTGCTTTTGATCACTCACGACCTGGGTGTTGTTGCTGAAGTTGCTGATCGCGTGGCGGTAATGTACACGGGAAGGATAGTTGAAGAGTCGCCCGTCGATGAGCTGTTTGCGCGTCCGAAACATCCGTACACCGAAGGGCTACTGCGTTCGGTGCCGAAACTCACCAGTACGCACGTGGTTCAGAAGGAGCGTTTGGAAACGATCGAAGGCGTGGTGCCGCGTCCGACCGACTTGCCGCCGGGTTGTCACTTCGCGCCGCGTTGCTATCATCGTATGCCTCGTTGCACTGCGGAAGAGATTCCGCTTTACCAACTCGACGGCAGCGTGCAGGTGCGTTGTGTGCTCTACGATCTCGCCGCGGCTGTAGCAGCAGACCATGAAGGTGTTCATGAGCGCTCAAGTTGAGACAAACAAACAAACTGGTCCACCGCCGCTAGCGGAAGACACGCTCGTGAGTGTTCGTAGACTCGTGAAGCATTTTCCCGTCGAAGGTTCTGATGACGTAGTGCGTGCAGTTGATGGTGTGTCGTTTGAAATCTTCGCGGGCGAGACGTTAGGTCTGGTGGGTGAGTCGGGTTGTGGAAAGTCGACGGTCGGGCGCTGTCTGCTTCGTTTGATCGAACCAACTGCGGGCGAGGTTCTTTTCGAGGGTCGCGACGTGCTTGCGCTTAACAAGAAAGAGTTGCGCGAGATCCGGCGCGAGATGCAGATCATTTTTCAGGATCCATATGCTTCGCTGAACCCGCGCATGAAGATTGGCGACATCGTTGGCGAGCCGCTCGTCATTCACAACGAGGGAACGAAGAGTGAACGTCGCGAGCGCGTTGCGACTCTCTTGCGACGCGTGGGCCTCGATCCTGATTACATGAATCGTTACGCACACGAGTTCTCGGGCGGCCAGCGACAACGTATCGGCGTCGCGCGGAGTCTCGCGCTCAATCCGAAGTTGATTGTTGCTGATGAGCCCGTGTCGGCGCTCGACGTTTCGGTGCAGGCGCAGGTGGTGAACCTGCTTCAGGAACTTCAGGAAGAGTTCAAACTCACTTACTTGTTCATCTCGCATGGGCTCGCAGTCGTCGAACATATCTCGACGCGCGTCGCGGTGATGTACCTGGGCCGGATTGTCGAGATTGCGGGCGCTGCGGAGTTGTACACGCAGCCGCTTCATCCTTACACTCAAGCGCTGTTGTCGGCAATTCCGATTCCAGATCCGAAGCAGAAGCGCAAGCGAATCATCCTGCAAGGCGACGTTCCGACTCCGATTAACCCGCCTTCAGGTTGCCGCTTCCGCACGCGCTGTCCGATCGCGATCGAGGACTGTGTGCACATCGATCCGGAGTTGCGCGAAGTTTCTCCCGGTCACCACGTAGCGTGCATCCGCGTGCCGGGCTGGGATAAGGCCCAGGCGACGCTGTAAACGTTTGCAGCTCGAGAGGGAGTTTAAGCCGGGATGAAACCTTGGTTGTCGGTGCGCCGTATCTAGCGTCCTTGTTTACGCGTGTGCCCAATTTTCACTGCGGACGGACAGCTTTCTCACCCGTCCATTGATCCTTAGGAGGATACTAATGAGCGATTCGATAGCGCCGTCTAGTGTGTCACAACCTACTGGGCCGGAAATGTCTACGGCCGAAACCCTGACCGGCATCTTCTTTGAGCCATCGCGCACATTTGAAGCTCTGCGCGCAAGGCCGCGCTTTCTCGTTGCCGGCATTATTCTGGTGGTCCTGGTGGTCATTGTAACTGCCGTCCTCTATATGAGAGTTGACATGGGCCAGTTCATACGCGACCGGATCGAGCGCTCACCCAGGGCCGCCCAGTTAAACGAACAGCAGAAGGACATGCAGGTCAGATTTGGAAAAACTATAGGTATGGTGCTCATTCCAGTCTCGATGCCAATCATGATTGCGGGTGGAGCTGCTTTGTATCTCCTGCTGGTAATGGTCTTTGGCGGATCGATAAATTATAAGAAGGCGCTCTCGGTATGGACTTATTCGGCTTTACCTCAGCATCTGATAGGTGCCGTAATCGGTATTCTGGTTTTGTTCTTGAAATCACCTGATTCGATTCAGCCGGATCGTCTCGTCGCGACAAATCCAGGAGCTCTCATGGGCGAGGAGTCGTCGCGAGTATTGGTGGCCCTGTTGAGCCAATTTGATCTGCTCAGGTTTTACGGATTGTTTTTGGCAGCGATAGGGCTGAAAAAAATCGCGAAGCTTTCGTCGGGGCAGGCCTGGGGAGTGGTATTGAGTCTCTGGATCCTTGGCCTTTTACTAGCAGTCGCCTCGGCCGCGCTTTTCGGCAGCTAGGGCAACGATGGCAGTGGCCTATTCGTAACGCAACGACTCGATAGGATCCAACCGGGCGGCTTTCCATGCGGGCCAGAGGCCGAAGATCAAACCGATGCCGACGCTCGCGAGTAAGCCGCCAATGGGCGCCCAGAGCGGTACGTAAGAAGGAAGCAGGAGTCGTAGCAGCAGCGTCAGTCCCCAACCGATCGATAGACCAACAATCCCTCCGAGGCCGGTGAGCGTCGCGGCCTCAATTAAAAACTGCCACATGATGTCGCTTTTCCTGGCGCCAATCGCTTTGCGCACGCCGATTTCGCGTGTGCGCTCAGTGACGGAAACGAGCATGATGTTCATCACGCCGATGCCGCCAACCATCAGACCGACAGAAGAGATGGCGACCATCGCGATTGCCAGGCCACCGGTGATCGAACGGAAGTTATCGAGAATGCTTTCCGAAGTTTCCATTCCGAAGTTGTCGTTTGCGGAAAACGGCACCTGGCGGCGCACGCGCAGCATGTCGCGCACCTGATCCTTCGCCTCGTCCATCATGCCCGCACGCCCGACTGCGAGAATGTAGATGTCATCCGCGTTTGGTTTTAATTTTTGGGCCACCGAGAACGGCACGTAGATCACGTTGTTCTGATCGTCACTACCGCCACCGATGAGAAACTGCTCTCGTTTCTCGAGTACGCCGACGACGCGAAACTCCTGCGGACCGATCTTGATTGTTTGGCCCACCGGTGAACCGACTTTGAAAAAGTCGTCAGCGACTTTCGAACCGACGACACAAACTTCCTGATTCGTATCGTTTTCTGCCGTAGTAAAGAAGCGACCTTCGGAGATGATTTGCGTCCCGGCTTTTTCAAACTCCGGCAACGTCCCCTGAAGCGCAACCTGTGCCGACGTCTTGCCGCCGCCGGACACCAGCAACTTGCCGCCAAAGAAGTAGTTAGTGATATCGAGAAAGGGGACTGCGAGCTCGATTGCGGGCAGCGACTGGAGCGCGATCGCATCGTCGTAAGTCAGCTCTTTGCGCATTCTCTCTTCCCGAGACAGGCGGCCGATGTGA
>OBKT01000029.1_pt1 | contig 15064 bp, 11 predicted proteins | sample 1519771 | NCBI WGS metagenome assembly OBKT01 (sample SAMN00737777, study PRJEB22531) | soil metagenome | reverse complement strand
ACCGCCGACACCGAGATCGTCAGCGCGATACTCGTTCATCAACCGCTCGACCTTCTCCATATCCGTGAGCGAATCGTACCTGCGAAACGCGGTCAGCGACTCATCAAACAACTCATGTTCCGGTGTGTTGATGCCGAGACTCAGCGCGTCGATCACTTTTTCTTGCAGCTGCTTTGGCATCTGCTCACGCAACAGCGGGATCACAGTCGCTTCGTCTCCCGCGAGTATGATCTGTTCAATACCTTCTTCGCGCACGATTCGTTCGAGCATGTCGACGACTTCCTTCGCATGCTGCAAGTGATAGTTCTGCTGGTGACGCTGGTAACGCGCCTGCGACCACCCACCAACTTTCGCGTGCTTCGTCTTGACGTTCTCAACATCCTGCCGATCGACGGCGTGACCCGCTGCAAAGACAAAAATCTGCGCGCGATTAGTGTCAGCAAGCACGACGGCATAACGCCGGTACTGATCGATGAGCCGTGCGAGTGGATAAACATGCGGTCGATCAGAAACAAACAACCGGTTCCGCTCGAACGGCGCATCGAATTGCCCCACTTCAAACCAATCCTTCGCCTTCGAGCACGCGAAGATCGCCACTCCCTCGACTGAAGCCGGAACATCGCTTTCCAAATAGCGGACGATCCTTACGAAATCTTCTTCGAGACTCAGTTGTTCGTCTGACTGGCTGTCGTAAGACTTTATGCGATTCGTTAACTGCTTCCTCACGAACGGAAGGAAATTCTGCTGTCCGTGCTGATCCGCGCGCGCGTCGAGATAAAGACTGATGACCGGCGCGTCCACCGGATCAAAATCCAAAAGTTTATCGAGCAGCTTCTCGGGCAACGTTGTTTCGGTCGATTGATTTGCGACATCTGCGTTCCGGTTTTCCATAGTGATCTCCGCGTTTTTGTTCTGTTTGCGTACGTGTCGGGCCGTCGCAGGTAATAAGAAGCACGTAGGATTCCAGACGGAGCACGAGTTGCGTTCGTTGTTGTCATGCCTACTGGAAAAGATATCGCTAAGTTAACGGCCGCTGCGGCTGGTGTATTCGTGCTCAAGTCAGTTTGGAATCAACTCACCGACTTCAATCTGCAAGGGAAGACGGTTTTAATCACTGGCGGATCGAGAGGTTTGGGTTTAGTGATGGCGCGCGAGTTTGCGCGCGAAGGAGCGCAACTCGTGCTTTGCGCACGCGACGAGACCGAGCTTCAGCGAGCGCAAACCGATGTTGAAAGCTTTGGCGCTGAAGTTATGACTGTTTCGTGCGACGTCACTAACAAACAATCAGTGACTGAGATGATCGAGCGTGTTGACAATCGTTTCGGCGGTGTGGACGTGCTTGTTAACAACGCCGGCGTGATTCAGGTCGGACCCATCGAAGTAATGACACCGGAAGATTTCGAGCTCGCGATGCGGGCGCACTTTTGGGGACCGCTCAATACGATCCTCGCTGTGTTGCCGTCGATGCGCGCGAAGAAGTCGGGACGAATAGTCAATATTAGTTCCATCGGCGGCAAGGTAAGTGTTCCCCATCTCGTACCGTACAGCGCGAGTAAGTTTGCACTTGTTGGACTGTCGAAGGGTTTGCGTACAGAGTTAATGAAGGACGGTATCAAGGTGACGACAGTGTGTCCGGGACTGATGCGCACCGGCAGTCCGCGCAATGCAGACTTCAAAGGCAAGCATCATCTTGAATATGCCTGGTTCAGTATTAGTGATGCGCTGCCGCTGTTGACGGTGAGTGCGGAGAATGCGGCAAGGCAGGTCGTGCGCGCGTGCAAGCGTGGCCAGGCGGAGCTCGTGATTTCAGTGCCTGCGAAAGTTGCGGTGCTGTTTGAGTCGCTGTTTCCTGAAGCAATGTCGCAGATCCTGGCGGCGGTGAATCAACTACTGCCTGGAGCGGGTGGGGTGGGGAGTCAAACGATGAAGGGACGCGACAGTACGTCCGCGTGGTCACCGTCGTGGTTGACGACGCTTAACGAAGAGGCAGCCGTACGAAATAACGAAGTGCTGCACTGAAAATATTTCACGCAAAGGGAAGACACAAAGGGCGCAAAGAAGAGTCATTCATGCTCTTTGTGTCTTTGTGTCTTCCCTTTGTGCCTTAGTGTGAAACCAAATCTCTCTTCAGAGAAATTCTACTAACTCGTAACTTTAAACGTACGCCTGCGTACAATTTCGACACCTCATTCCCACTAGACTCAACCTACCGCGGCATCATGTTTGCCATGATAGTGAAACGTGACGAAAGAGGTGCACGGACGGTTGAGAAGCAAACAGCGTGAGGATTTGTTGTATTGAATTAAGGCGAGAAGCCCTCAACTCAATCCCAATGCTTTCAATGGGCTAGCAGTAACCAACCCATTATTGGCCGGGTCAAGCAACAGATTCTCAAGCCCAGCCGGCCATTAAAACACAGTCGCAAGTTGCGAGATCGTTCTCTCCATGCGACAGGTGTGTGCGGCGCCAAGTCTCAGTAGTACGGAGAAAACGATGAGTAACAAATTATTTCCACCTTCTATTCTTAACGCGAACGAGTCGGCAGATCTGGTCTGCTTCTCTCATCTGCGTTGGGACTTTGTCTTCCAGCGTCCACAACATCTTTTAACGCGTTGCGCGCGTGAGCGACGGGTCTTCTTTGTTGAAGAACCAATTTTCGGCAACGGATCGATGCGCCTCAATATGCGTGAGGCCGAAGGGGGCGTACGCGTCATCGTGCCGCACTTGCCTGATGGATTGCGGAGTGAGATCGCCATCAACGCGGTTATGCGCGAGATGCTGCGGCTAATGTTTATCGATCACGGCATTAATGAATACGTTTTTTGGTACTACACGCCGATGGCGCTCAAATTCACGGATCATTTCAAGCCTGTCGCTACTGTCTACGATTGCATGGACGAGCTGTCAGCCTTTAAAGGCGCGCACTCTCAGCTTCCGATACTCGAAAAGCAGTTGTTCCGGAAAGTTGATCTGGTTTTTACGGGTGGACAGAGTTTGTATGAAGCAAAACGCGGTGAACATCCGTCAGTACACGCATTTCCCAGCAGCATCGATGCGGCGCACTTTGGTCAGGCGAGAACGACAGTCACAGATCCCAAAGATCAGGAAAACATTCCGCATCCGCGTCTCGGTTTCTTTGGTGTGATCGACGAACGTTTCGATATCGATCTTCTCGATCAAGTTGCGAAACAGCGTCCCGATTGGCACTTCGTCATCATCGGGCCGGTCGTGAAGATTGATCCGGAGTCACTGCCGAAACACGCAAACATTCATTATCTGGGCGGAAAGAAGTACGACGAGCTTCCGCAGTATTTGGCAGGTTGGGACGTCGCGCTGCTGTTGTTCGCACGCAATGACTCGACGCGTTTTATCAGTCCGACAAAGACGCCCGAATATCTTGCAGCCGGTAAGCCCGTGATTTCCACGTCGATCAGAGACGTCGTGCGACCTTATGGTGAATTAAAACTGGTCGAGATTTGTGACACGCCTGGGGAATTCATTAGCGCCGCGGAAAAGATCCTGGCGAGCCCGGCACAGTCGGAATGGTTGAGCAAAGTCGACGCGTTTCTGAAAGAGATTTCGTGGGACAAGACGTGGCGACAGATGTCGAATTTGATTAGTGAAGTAATAGAACGAAAGCGCCCTGCACGCGCCGCATCGATGCCGCTCGATAACGCCAGTCGTCGAGCGAGTGCAGCCGCAACTACATAATTACCGCAAGATCAAGGAGGGTTTCATGTAATGTTTGATTATCTCATTGTAGGAGCCGGCTTCGCCGGCAGTGTGCTCGCCGAACGACTCGCAGCGGGCTCGAATAAGAAGGTTTTACTTTGCGACAAACGCCCACATATCGGTGGTAATGCTTACGATCATTACAACGATGCGGGAATTCTGGTTCATAAGTACGGCCCGCATATATTTCACACCAACTCGCGCGAAGTGTTCGAGTATCTTTCGCGTTTTACCGAGTGGCGTCCTTATCAGCATCGCGTGCGCGCCAGTGTCGATGGACAGATCGTGCCCATTCCGATCAACCTCGACACGATCAACGCTCTCTACGGTTTGAATCTAACTTCGTTTGAAGTCGAGGATTTTTTTAAGAAGGTTGCGGAACCTGTCGAACGAGTGCGGACGTCTGAGGACGTCGTGGTCAGCAAAGTCGGACGCGAGTTGTATGAAAAGTTTTTTCAGAACTACACGCGCAAACAATGGGGCCTCGATCCATCGGAGCTGGATGCGAGTGTGACGTCGAGAGTGCCGACGCGAACCAATCGCGACGATCGATACTTCACGGACACTTACCAGGCCATGCCGTTGCACGGCTTCACGCGCATGTTCGAAAACATGCTCGATCATCCCAACATCAAGATCATGTTGAACTGCGACTATCGCGAGATAGAAAAGGACATACCGTTCGCAGAGATGATCTACACCGGTCCCGTTGATTCTTACTTTGATTATTGTTACGGGAAACTTCCTTATCGTTCACTTGAATTCAAACACGAAACGCATGACACGCCGGTGTTTCAAGCGGCGCCGGTAGTGAATTATCCAAACGAGCAGCTCTACACTCGGATAACGGAATTCAAGTACCTGACCGGACAGGAGCACGCGAAGACGAGCATCGTGTACGAGTTTCCGAAGTCACAGGGTGATGCTTATTATCCAGTCCCGCGCAAGGAAAATGCGGATTTATACGCGCGTTACAAGTCGCTGGCCGACACCACTCCGAATGTACATTTTGTGGGTCGTCTGGCAACTTACAAGTATTACAACATGGATCAGATCGTCGCGCAGGCGCTGACGACCTACGGCAAGATCGCGGGTATGAAGCGAGTTGAGGCGATGGTCCATACTCATAGCAACGCCAAGGGTAACGGCCACGGCCTCAGAACTGATCGCATCGTGCTCCCCGAGCGAGTGATCACAGTAGTTAATCAATAGCCTCTCTGCGGCGCTCTGCGTTCTCTGCGTCAAAGTGTGTCATTATTGCAGAGGACACAGAGAGCCGCAGAGACCGCAGAGAACATGATTCTTAACAAGAAAGAGATCCCCCGCTCAGAATATCCACGCCCACAATTTGTACGCAGCATCTGGTTCAATCTCAACGGCGAGTGGGAGTTTGCTTTCGACGACGCCAACGAGGGGTTGAGTCTTGGTTGGCAGGACGGCCGCGAGTTGCCGCTGCGAATCAACGTACCTTTTGGTTATCAGACCGAACTCTCGGGAATCAACGACAAGTCGATTCACGAAGTGGTTTGGTATGCGCGCTCGTTTCAACTCCCGGAAGAGTTTTACAAACGCGACCTGCTGCTCAACTTCGGCGCCGTCGATTACGCGTGCACGGTTTTTGTGAACGGTAAGGAAGTCGGTCACAACCGTGGCGGTCACGTTCCGTTTCAGTTTGATATCGCGCCATATCTCAAGTCAGGTGTGAATCGACTGACGCTTCGCGTCGAAGATCGACAGGATCCGGAACAGCCGCGCGGTAAACAGTCGTTCACCGGACTGCCTGAAGGCATCGACTACTACTGCACGACGGGAATCTGGCAGACGGTTTGGCTCGAACCAGTCCCGCCGATCAGAATCGAAGAGCTGCGTGTCATCACACACGCGAAACGAAATCTGCTCGAGTTGACAGTCTTTCTTCATGCACCGTCATCTGCGTGGCGCGTTGAAGTAGAAGTGCTCGAAGAAGGGAAGCGAGTTGCGATCCTGGAAGATCAAACTGCGGTCGCGACCGGCCGGCTCGGCATCACCATTCCTTACGCAAAACTCTGGTCACCGGAGTCGCCGCATCTTTACGATCTACAAGTCCGACTCTACGACGGCAACAATCTTCTCGATGAAATCGGTTCATATGTCGGACTACGCGGCATCGAGTTGCGTCACGGAAAGTTTCTGCTCAACGGCAAGCCGACCTACATGAAGATGGTCCTGGACCAGGGCTTCTGGCCGGATGGCTACTTGACTGCGCCGTCAGACGAAGCACTGCAAACAGACATCGGTTGGATCAAGCGGTTTGGTTTCAACGGCGTTCGCAAGCATCAGAAGATCGAAGATCCGCGCTGGCTTTACTGGTGCGATCGACTCGGCCTGCTCGTTTGGGAAGAAATGCCGAACGCGCGTGAGTGGTCGCCGAAGGCGGAAGATTTGTTGTCGGCGGAGTGGCAGGATGCAGTGCGGCGCGACTTTAATCATCCGTGCGTCGTGGCGTGGGTTCCGGTTAATGAGAGCATGGGATTTCCGGGATTGAGTCTTGAACATGCTGGTCAGTATGCGTTCATCGAACGTATGGTGCGCGTGACGCGTCGACTCGATTCCACCCGACCGGTGATCGATAACGACGGTTGGGAGCACACGGATATCACGGATATCTGCGCGATTCATGATTACACGCCGACAGCGGAGAAGTTGTCGATGCGTTACGAGGAGACAGTGAAGGGCGGACAGTTACCGCCGAAGGTTTGGGTTGATAAGCCACTCTTCGCACGCGGGTCGAGATATCGTGGTCAGCCGATTGTGCTGTCGGAAGTTGGTGGGTTCCTGACGATTCCGGAAGACATTCCACCTGAGAAGCGCGATCTGCTTTACCGGTTTTATGCTTCGTTTGAAAAACCGGAAGAGTTGTTGGAGAAGTATCGCGATCTGATGAAGGGCATTTCGTCGCTGGAGTTCCTCGCTGGCTTTTGTTACACGCAGTTGACGGACATCGAACAGGAGATCAATGGCTTGCTTACGTACGATCGCAAGCCGAAAGTGGATGCGGAAGCGATTGCCGCGATACATGCGGAGCTATTCCGGAAGTTCGGCTGAAGAGTTTCACACAGAGGCACAAACAAAAAATAAGGCACAATAAGATTTCTTTGTGCCTTTGTGCTTTTCTTTGCGCCTTTGTGTGAAAAACTTCGTAATGGCGCGCTACTTGAGTGCATTTAGAGCATTCAAGGAGGCTACAAACATGGAAAGTAGAGCTAAACTCTTCGGTCATGCTATTCATCCGATCCTGATCGTTTACCCGCTTGGTCTGCTATCGGCGGGTGTGATCTTTGACGTAATCTATCTGGTGACGGGAAACACAACCTGGACGTTGGTCTCGTTTTGGATGATCGCGGCCGGCATTGTCGGTGGTCTGCTGGCTGCTGTTTTTGGTCTCATTGACTATCTCGGAATTCCTTCAGGCACGCGAGCCAGTCGCATCGGACTCGTTCATGGCCTGACGAATCTCGGAGTAATGGTTCTATTTATAGCCAGTTGGCTACTCAGACGTGACTCTCCGGGCGTACCGCCGACTCCTGCGTTTGCATTGTCGTTCATTGGTGTAGCCGGAGCTTTGCTGGGAGGCTGGCTTGGTGGCGAACTCGTTGAACGGCTCGGTGTCGGTGTAACGCCCGGGGCCAATCTCAATGCACCGAATTCTTTGACTCACGATGCACGTGAGACGAAGAGGATGACTGATGCGGAAAGTTACTGACGTCGATCGACTGGCCGGCATCGACCGCCCGGCCAGCCGGTGATGCACCAGGAATGGGGCAAACTGCTCTTCATGCACTGGCGCGTTCCTGAAAGTTTATTGCGCCCGCACATTCCCCGTTCTCTTGAAATCGATACCTACGGCGACTCGGCGTGGATCGGAATTGTCCCATTCACGATGTGGGACATTCGCGGTCTGCCGCCTTACATGCCACCGATTCCCGGCCTCGATTCGATGAATGAATTGAACGTACGTACTTACGTTCATCACAACGGAGTGCCGGGCGTCTGGTTCTTCTCGCTCGATTGCGACAGCAAAGCAGCGGTGTTAGCTGCGCGTACCACGTATCACCTGCCGTATTACTTCGCCGACATAAAGTGCGATGGTAAGAAGAAGATCAAATACCGCTTGAAACGTCGTGATGAGCCGTCGGCTGAGTTCAAGGCTGACTGGAGTGTCGGTGACGCACTGCCGAAGTCGCAACCCGGGACGCGCGAGTTTTTTCTGACAGAACGTTACCTGCTCTATTCGGAGTACGAAGGCGAACTCTTTCGGGCGCGTGTCTATCACGAGCCTTATGAACTCTATAAAGCAGAGGTCACAAACTTCGGTTCCACTCTCCTCGAACCGAAACAGATCCCGCAATCAAAAACACAACCGATCCTGCACTACGCAGAACAGGTGAGCGTTGATATCTGGATGCTGGAGAGCGTTGAAGATTAATCTCTGCGGCCCCTCTGCGTACCTCTGCGTTCTCTGCGTTGAATGGCGCTCTCTTACGCAGAGATCACAGAGATACGCAGAGGGCCGCAGAGAAATCTTGTATTGAAAACGATCCTCACTAGTTTCTCGCCATGTAGTGTTGTCAAACATGAACTTAGCTGTAGATGTACACCACCGTACAGCCCTCACATTCTTTACGTTCTAAACACGTTGATGACACAGCTTTCAACGACTGTGCTGGCATGAAAATTGACAGTGCCGATGCATATGAAGTTGAAAGGCAAGCACGCAATGAGGATCGAAAACATTCGCACACTAAACGGTCCGAATGTATATAGCTACCATCCGGTGCTGCTCATGCACCTGGATCTGGGTGAGCTTGCTGAACGCGAGAGTCGTGAGTTCAAAACCTTTAACCAGCGACTCCTCACAATTCTTCCGGGATTAAATAATCATCATTGCAGTTTGGAACAACCGGGCGGTTTTGTTACCAGACTCGAAGAAGGAACTTACTTCGGTCACATCGTCGAACACGTCGCGCTCGAGTTGACCGAGAGCGTCGGCATTGGAAAATCGCATGGCAAAACGCGTCACGACTGTGGCAGTTTGTACTACGTCGCCATCGAGTTCCGCGCTGAGAAGGCCAGCACGTACCTGTTCGAGCAAGCTGTGAATCTTGTCGCAGCGTTGGTTCGTGAACGCACTTTTAATTTGCCGCCAGTTTTGGAAGAAGCGAAACGTTTGATTTCCGATGCTGAGACTGGCCCGACTACGCGCGCGATCATTGAAGCCGCCGAGCGCCGTGGTATTCCGTGTAGACGTGACGGCACCGGCAATCGCATCCAGCTCGGTTATGGAAAGTATCTCCACTACGTCCAGGCGGCCATGACGGGTAACACGAGCGCGATTGCGGTTGAGCTGGCGCAGGACAAAGAAGAGACGAAGGATCGACTCGATCTTCACGGCATTCCCGTCCCCAAGGGCAAGGTGGTCTACTCACTTAAGGAAGCGTTGAAAGCTGCCGATGAGATCGGACGCCCGGTCGTAGTTAAGCCGGTGAACGGACATCAAGGGCATGCAGTCACGCTCGAAGTCTCGACTCGCGAGGAGATGAAGATCGCGTTCGATGCGGCGCGAGAATATTCGTCGGCGGTGTTGATTGAAGAGACTTATGAAGGTCTTAACTATCGCGTGATGATCGTTGGCGGCCGAATGGTTGCGGCGAGTGAGCGCGTGCTGCCACACGTGATTGGCGATGGCGCCAACTCGATACGCGACTTGATCGCGCATGAGAATCGCAACCCGCTGCGCGGTGATGGGCACGAAAAACCTTTGACGAAAATCAAGGTCGACGCCGAAGTGACCACACACCTGCAACACGCAGGCATGACGCTCGACACAGTGCCGGCGCGCGATCAGCGGGTCACTCTGTCCAATCGATCAAATTTATCAATCGGCGCAACAGCGCACGACGTCACTGATAAAGTTCATCCAACCATTGCCCGCATGTGTGAACGCGCTGCGCGACTGATAGGACTCGACGTGTGCGGCGTGGATCTGGTGATTCCCGACATCGCAGCGCCGATGACGAGTGGCGGGGTCATCGAAGTCAACGCCAGTCCGGGTTTGCGAATGCACCATTACCCATCCGGCGGTATGCCGCGCGACGTCGGCGAGGCTGTTGTGAATGCGATCTTTCCGCCGGGAACGCCGAGTCGCATTCCGATCATTTCGATCACGGGGACGAATGGAAAGACGACCGTTACGAGAATGATTGGTTACGTGCTAGGCAAGACGAACCTCTGCGTGGGTATGACGACGACCGACGGTATTTATGTCGGGGGCGAACAGATCGTCGAAGGTGATACGACGGGACCACAGTCGGCTCAGGTCATTTTGTCGGATCCCGCGGTCGAAGTCGCGGTGTTGGAAACTGCACGAGGCGGCATTATTCGACGCGGCTTGGGTTACGACTGGTCCGACATCGGCGTGATGACAAACATCAGCGACGATCACGTCGGCCAGGATGGAATCAAATCCGTCGAAGACGTTCTATACATAAAATCCCTCGTCGCGGAGCGCGTGAAAGAAGGCGGAACGCTCGTGCTCAATGCTGATGACGAGCACCTCTCGCGGTTGATGGAAAACGAGAGAGTCAAAAAGGTCCCGAAGACCGCGGTCTATTTTTCGATCGATGAAAACAATCCGGTCGTGAAGAATCATCTGCAAGCCGGTGGCAAGGCTTACTTTGCAAGAGGTAACGCGCTGGTGGAGTCAATTGGCGAGGTACAGCGAACAATCGCGGACACGTCGATGCTGCCGGTCATGATGAACGGAGCGGCAAAGTTTCAGATCGGCAACTTGCTCGCGGCGATTGCTGCATGCCGCGCGTTTGGCATTGAACAGGATGTGCTGCTGAAGAGTCTCGTAAGTTTTTCCAGTTGGGCCAACAATCCCGGCCGCGCCAATCTGTACCGCTTGAACGGCGGGCACGTGATGGTCGACTACGGGCATAACACGGAGGCCTTCGCTGCGATTTGCAAGCTCACGTCCAGTTGGAATGACAGGCGCGTGACGGGAATCATCACGATACCCGGCGATCGCGACGACGCGCTCATCGATCGTGCCGCGCGTGTCGCAGCCAAAGGATTTAACAAAGTCATTGTGCGCGAAGATCGCGACCTGCGTGGTCGCAAGCAGGGTGACATCGCGACGATCGTTTGTCGCGCAATTAAGGAAGTTTCGCCGGCCACGGAATGCAAAGTAGTGCTCGATGAAATTGAAGCGCTGCGTAGCGCAGTCGGCCAGATGATCAAGGGGGAAGTAATCGTGTTGTTCTATGAAAAGCTATCGCCGATTCAGAAGGCGTTACAGGAAATGGCTGCCCAGCCAGTCATGTCGCTACCGCCAATTCCACCCGCTCCGGTTCCTGTAAAGACACGAATCTCCCGTAGGCAGATCCTTCGATCGCGGAGGCCGATTCCTGCGATGCCGCAAGCGTAAGGAATGTTTCACGCAAAGACGCCAAGGCGGACGCAAAGGCGTAAAGAAATCCTTGCGTCTTTGCGTCTTCCTTAGCGCCTTTGCGTGAAAGATCTTTTGAAAATGCTGGAGTTATGAGTTCAAAAATGGTATAAGCAAGACACCCATTATCCCCTGAGTCCTTCCCCTTCGTGCGGGTTTTACGATCAACTCCTTTCAAGGGGGTTTCGATGTTCAGATCGCTGGCATTAACAGTTGTCATTGTGCTGGGCGTGTGCCTCGAGATCGTCCCGGCGCAAACAAATAACTACGCCGACAACCCGCGCAGCACGCTTTCACCCGAAGCCAAGGCTGAGGCAAAACGACTTTACAAGGAAGGTGTCAAGTACGGTCTCGCCGGCCTTTACCCACAGGCCGTCGCGATCCTGGAACGTTCCGTGAAGTTGGACCCACAGTTAGCCGACGCGCATTTCGCACTTGGTCACGCCTATTTCGATCTCAAGCAATGGCGAAATGCAGTCGCGAGTTTTAAAACAGCAGTTGAACTGAATCCTAAGGATCAGGAGGCACGAGACCAACTCGGCCTCGCCCGCGCGATGTTGTGGGAGGAAGACAGCGCGAAGCTGGCCGCGCAGCGTCGACAGAACCCTCCGCAGCAACCAGTTGCCGAACAGGTATCGATTAGTGTCAAGCCGTCGCCGGCAACAGAAACAACCGCCGCCGCTCAACCTGCGCCTGAAGTTAACGCCGCCGTCGCAAACGCAGAATTACTCCTCACAAAGATCTATCGAATTGGACCAAGCGACGTGTTGGATATTCGCATCAACGACAACGCCGCCGCACAGTCAACATTATTTACCGTCACGCCATCGGGTTTCATCGAGCATCCGACGTTTGGTGAACCTATGCAAGCGAGTGGTCTGACGGCAGATGAGCTCAGCAGTAACTTCGAAAGCGAACTCAAACGACGCGCAATTATCGAGAACCCGAAAGTCTCGGTCGGAGTGCGTGATTACGCCAGCCACACGATTCTCGTAAGCGGGCTCGTTAAAGACTCCGGCACGAAGATTCTTCGCCGCGAGGCTATTCCGCTTTACGTCGTAGTTGCCGATGCACAACCGTTGCCCGAGGCAGCGCGCGTGACGGTGCTTCGCAACGAGTCGAATGCGACGTTTGAAATAGAGCTTGGGCAAACGAAGGATATGAGTCTGCTGGTTCGGCCGGGTGATGTAATAACGTTGCTGCCGAACGCGACGCAGTTTGTTTACATCGGCGGTGAAGTTAAGTCGCCGGGTGAAAAGACTTTTCGTCGTGGTCTAACACTGACGCAGGCGATCATCGCGGCCGGCGGCGTGACGGACAAAGCAAAAGAAGCGCGGCTCGGTCGAGATAATGGCGATGGGTTCCTCGTCGTGACGCGTTACAAGTTGAAGGATATCGAATCAGGAAAAGTTCAGGATCCGGCAGTTAAGCCTGGTGATCGAATCACGCTGCATGATTGAAATGTCAGCAACGGCAAGAAAACTTGTTCTCGTCGATACTGCGAACGTCTCGTACGATCCGACACGCGAGCTGTGGCGCGTGGCGGAGAGTGGTGACGTGAATGATGCGGCTGCGATCCTGTCGCGTGGCGTTGATGTTAATGCGCGTAACGAACACGGGATGACGGCGCTCATGCGTGCTGCGCGGCTTGGGCACGCTGCGGTTGTTCGTGCGTTGCTCGAGCACGGCGCAGATCCAAATCTCGCGCGTAACGATAAATTCACAGCGCTCGCGCTGGCAGCGTTTTTTGGTCACACGGAAACTGTCAGGATCCTGATTGAGCATGGCGCCAAGACTGAGATCGTCACGCGTTCTGGGACGTCACCGCGTATGTGGGCCACGGCGCGTACGTTTGCAGAAGTCGCGCGGTGTTTTGAAAAACCTGCGCAAATTAGAGCGGTGCCCGTTCCTGTTTCTCCTGCGCCTGTCTTTCCTGCGCCTGCGCCGGTTGTGAAGACGCTCAAGGATCCGCCGGAGATCTGGGATCTGGTGCATGAAGTTCCCAAAGGTTTTGATGCTCGTGCGGCGTTTTTCTCGCGCGTGAAGTCGAGGAAGTTGCCGATTGTGGTTGGTGCGTTTGCGGGATTGTTGTTGTTGGTTACGGGTGGAGTGGGAGTGTTTGTTTTGAGAAGTCCGGACGCGAGTATTCCGTCGCTCGAAGTGCCCGCAGTTAAGGCCGCGACGGTGGAGGTTCAAATCATTGCTCCTGAGGCGCCGCGTGTAAATCCGGTTAGTGAAATACCAGTGGTCGTCGCCAAAAAAGCGCCACTGCCTCGCCAATCAAAACCGCGTGTTGTTACTGAAGAAGAGAGTGTCGTAGCGACAGCGCCTGTGAGTGAACAGCCGCAGGTTGCGGTACCGGAAATTCAAAAACCAAAACCGCGTGAGCCAGTGAAGAGTGCGCCTAGTTCCGCGCTCAGCCCACACATAATCGCGCCAGCCAAAAACGCCAAAGTCATTCAGTGGCCTTAGCCACAAAGAAGAATAGATTTTTTGATTTATGTGCCTCTTTGTGGCTGATCAATATTCCGCAAACGCATCATCCGGATAACAATACAACCAACGTTCACCGCGTTCAGCCGACGCGATCACGGGATGACCGGTGGCGCGTGCATGCTTCGACGCATGTTTGTTTGGTGAACTGTCACAGCAGAGCGTAACACCACACTGCTGGCACGTTCGCAGATGCATCCAACTCGCTCCGATCTTCACACACTCCAAACAAACTCGCTCTTCTGGTTGCTTAACGTCAGTAATCCCGTCGATATGAACACAAACCTGTATTGCCATGCGGTTAGTATACCTAAAGGCGCAAAGATAAGGGTTCTTTGCGCCTTGCGGGGTCTTTCGTACGGTTGTGTGAACTGCTTACGCGCTGGCGCCCCTGGCTTTCGCGCGTTCCTGTTGCATGTATTCTCTCATCGCGGCGATGTGGCCGGGACTCCGTTTCTCGGACCATTCCTCAAAGCGCTGCGCCGCTTTCTCCAGATTTCCAAGCAGGTTCTGGTCGTGAAATGCCTCCCTAAACTGAGGCACCACGGACTTTAACTGCTCCCATACTCCAAAGAACTCACCACTCGTCTCGAAAAATAGATCCTCGTTCAGCAGCCCGTAATTAAGCAGCGCGCACGCTTGTTCCCAGTAGCCAATCACCATTCCGAGAAACGTGCCGTGTTCAGTGCCCGGGGCCGCGATGCGCATCGCCTCTTCAAGTGTTTCCGCGTGATAATTCTGCTGAAACCAGTCACGCGCCTGGCGCAGCCTCGCTTCGCGTCTCAAATCATAAACTTGCAAGTGTAGTTGTGCCTGTTCATGCGTAGGTTTAGTTGCCATTGCTCTTCCTTTCCAATTTTCTGACTAAGATTGCTTTCAATCTTAAGTCGAACGGCTGCCCCGCAAATCGACAATTATTTTTCAATTCCCGAATATTTTTGATCGCGTGTTCGTGGCTAGAAAATTGCTCAGCACGCAGATCATCAGGGGGAATGACTCAAATGAGATCACTTTGGCGTCTTGGAGGTCTCAGTTGGCTCGAATTAGCCAAACGAGTTTGGCGCGAAATCCAGGAAGACAATGTGTTTGGGCGCGCGGCGGAGTTGTCCTACTACTTCCTGTTGGCCCTTTTCCCGTTCCTGATTTTCCTTACTTCCGTCATCGGAATGATTCTCGGCTCGGGCACCGGCACGCGCCACCAACTCTTCAACTACCTCGCTCGCATCATGCCCCCGTCGGCATTTCAGTTGATCGACAACACGATGTTGGAAGTTTCGGCGTCGAGTAGCGGTGGGAAATTATCGTTCGGAATTCTGGCGGCGCTGTGGGCTGCGTCAAATGGACTAAGCG
>OBKT01000028.1_pt1 | contig 15101 bp, 13 predicted proteins | sample 1519771 | NCBI WGS metagenome assembly OBKT01 (sample SAMN00737777, study PRJEB22531) | soil metagenome | reverse complement strand
CGGCGCCTGCGTCGGCTGTGAAGTCGCAGCACCAGTCGCGGCCGGACGCAAACCGAGATTGCTCGGATTATTGATCATGTTGGTCGCGAGATGATTCACGATCTTGGCTTCGTTCATCGCCGTTTCCAACAGTGCCGCGTTGAGAATCTGCTTGCGCTGGTTAGTCAGTGCCTGCGTGATCTGCTGGCGCACACCCGGACTCTCCAACGTCAAATTCTCAGTCGTCAGGCGCTTCTCAGCAAGTTTAAAGATGTACCACTTACCGCTACTGAAACGCGTCGGCTGAGTGTAATCACCCACCTGCATTGGACCAAAGAGACTCGCGATCAGCTCAGGCGGAAAATTATTCGCCTTGAGAGCATCTTCCGTAGCGAAACCGATATCACCGCCGCCGCGCAAGCTATTGATGTCTTCACTCTTAGCACGAGCGACCTCAGCAAAATCGGCTCTTCCCTGAAGCTGCTGATAGATGTTGTCGATCTTCAGTTTTGCGTCGGTCTCATTCTTCGCGTCGTCCCTGATCCCGGTACTACTATTGTCTGCGGGGTCGACCATAATCATCGCCAGCGAGACGCCGCGCTCATTTTTGAAGTCCTGGCGGTTGGCGTTGTAATACTCTTCAACTTCTCGATCGCTGATGTCGATCTTGCCATTGTACTTGTCCTGTAGCGCGGCGATGGCCAGATCCTTTCGTGCTTCTTCACGCAGAGTCTCAATCGACAGATTTTGTGCTTTCAGACTCTTATCAAAATCTTCAGCAGTCATGCCGCTGTTTTGCTTTTGCGTTGCGATGACGCCGTCGATCTGTGCATCAGTGGGAAGAAGTTTTTCTCTCTCCGCACGCTGAAACATCACTTCTCGTTTGATGAGAGTGTCGAGGACTGTCAACCGGGCCTGGGCCAACTGGAGTTGATTCAGCGCGGACGGGTTACCGTTCGTTTGTTGATTTATCGCGCGCTCGACTTCGTTGAGCATGATGTTGTGGCCATTAACAGTAGCGGCCACGGTATTGTCTTTGGCCTCTGTGCCCGAGGAGGAACACCCATTCAGCACGAGGCCCGCAGCGACCAAACAAGTAACGGCAAGAACTTTTGCGATGTTGCGCACTTTAACTCTGCTCCTTTAACTAACTAATACCTGACTCCAAGTCGCCCTTGCTTGACGACTTAGAAAACCGTTTGCTATAAGACTTGGTTTCTGATTACGGCAAGATTACAGACCGTATGATGCCGGAAACGCCGGTAAAGAAACCCAAGAATTCTGGAGGTTGAAAAAAATGGCCAAACGTTGCGAAGTTTGCGGTAAAGGCCCACAATTCGGCAACAATGTCTCGCACGCGAACAATCGCACTAAGCGACGCTTCGATCCGAATCTACAGTCGATTCGCGTGCAGGCTCCTCAGGGTGGCGCGCGCCGGATGAAGGTTTGTACAACCTGCATCAAGGCGGGCAAAGTCTCCAAGGCGGCGTAAGCCTGAAACCTGCTTCAGTCAACCTCCAACCGGCGTCACTCGGCGCCGGTTGTTTTATTCCGAACTTATTCGGAAACCACTGCTACCGCTTCAATTTCAACCCTGGCATCTCGCGGTAAACCTGCAGCCGCAACCGTAGCTCTTGCCGGCGGTGCTCCCGAAAAGAACTTCGCATAGACCTCGTTCATTCCGGAAAACTCTTTCATATCTGCCAGGAACACTGTCGTTTTAACAACTTGATCGAGACTGCTGCCCGCGGCCTCCAGCACTGCCTTCAGGTTCTTAAAAACCTGCTCAGTCTGTTCGGCAATTCCGCCTGCAACAAACTCCCCGGTCTCCGGATTCGTCGGAATCTGGCCGGAAACAAACACAAATCCATTAGCCTTAATCGCCTGCGAATAAGGGCCAATGGCACCGGGGGCGTTATCTGTTTGGATTCTTTCCCTCAAAACAAAGGCGGGATTCTAGCAGATGCCACAAGGAAGCACAAAAGCAGGAGCAGTTAACAGGTCCAGGATTACTTTGAACTACCTGCTTCGCCAAACTGCTTCTGCCACTGGCTTTAAGCGACGCCCTGCATGCGCTCCACGTCCAGCACGCCGGGCACGCCTTTAATGGAACCGATGACGCGGTCGAGGTGCTTCACGTCAAACACTTCCACCGTCACTTCGATGTGACCGCGCTCGTCGGATGCGACTGATGCCCGCGCGTCGCGAATGCCGGTCTTCATGTCGGAAATGGCGCCCGTGATTCCCGCAATCATGCCGGTGCGGTTTTCGGTGATCGCCAGCAGTTTCACTGCATACGCCGTCTTCTCCGGACGTCCGGCCCATTCAACTTCAACGATCCGCTCGCGATTGATCATCAACTGTTTGACGTTCTTGCAGCGCGTAGTGTGAACTGCGACGCCTTTGCCGCGAGTGACGTAGCCGATGATCTCTTCGCCGTGCAGCGGGTTGCAGCAACGCGCGCGCGTAACCATCAAATCGTCGATACCGCGAACGAGGATCGAATCGTCGCCGAGACGAATAAGACGTTTGACTGCGCGTACTCCACTTCTGAGCCGCGACTCCTTCTGCTTATCGAGTTGTTCAAACTGTTCTGGTCCAAGATACTTCGCGATGACGTTGCGCGGCACGAGCTTGCCGTATCCGATCGCGGCCAATAGATCGTCGACGCGGCCGTAACCATAGTCACTAGCGACGCGTTTCATGTCCTTGTCCGTGTCGCTGAGTAGTTTCTTGGGCGACAGTTGAAAGCGCGAGGCTTCCTTCTCAAACAGCTTCCGTCCGATCTCGATCGACTCGGCGCGTTGTTGTTCGGCGACCCAGTGACGAACTCGATTACGCGCGCGCGAAGTGACGATGAAGTTCAACCAATCCCGCGACGGATGAGCGCTCGAGGCCGTGAGAATCTCGACCACGTCGCCATTCTGAATTTGCGTGCGCAGCGGGACCATGCGACCGTTGATGCGCGCACCGGTACACGTGTTACCTACTTCGGAGTGGATCATATAAGCAAAATCAACCGGCGTCGCGCCGCGTGGCAACTGGATCACTTTGCCCATCGGCGTGAACGCGTAAACGTCTTTCGGATACAGGTCCAGCTTGAGTGAATCGAGAAAGTCTTTCGAGTCTTTTACTTCCTGAGTCCATTCGACAAGGGATCGCAACGCCTGCAAAGCCTGATCGTCGTCGCGCGCGCCGCGTTTCCCTTCCTTGTATTTCCAGTGCGCAGCCACGCCTTCCTCGGCGACGTGATGCATCTCTTCCGTGCGAATCTGGACTTCGAATGACTGCAGGTTCGAACCAATCACCGACGTGTGCAGCGACTGATACAGATTGTCGCGCGGCGTAGCAATCCAGTCTTTGATGCGACCGGGAACAGGTTTCCAGTTGTTATGAACCACACCGAGTGCAGCGTAGCAGTGGCGCACTTCGTTGGGCGTGATGATGCGCGCTGCGACAAGATCGTAAACCTGATCGAGACTGATCTTTTGCGCGCGCAGTTTTTTCCAGATTGAATAGAGTCGCTTCACGCGGCCTTCGACGAGAACGAAGGGCACTTCAGCCTCGTTCATCTTCTCTTCGATACGAGCGGTGACACCCTTCAGAAACGCTTCGTTTTCAGGACGTCGTTTTTCGAGTTGTTCGGCGAGCTCGCGATAGTCTTCCGGATGAAGATGGCGAAACGCGAGATCCTCGAGCTCACCACGAAGTTTACCCATTCCCAAACGATGGGCGATGGGCGCGAAGATCTCCATCGTCTCTTCGGCGATACGCTTGCGCTTCTCGGGGTTGAGATACTGAAGCGTGCGCATGTTGTGCAGGCGATCGGCGAGTTTGACGAGCACCACGCGCACGTCGTCGACCATCGCCAGTAACATTTTGCGAACGTTCTCTGCCTGTTGCTCTTCGCGCGAGATATTGCTGATCTGCGCGATCTTCGTGAGACCATCAACCAGGTGCGTGATCTCCTCACCGAAGTAACGGCGGATCGTGTCGAGATCAACGAGTGTGTCTTCGACGACGTCGTGCAGCAGTCCGGTGGCGACTGACACTTCGTCGAGCTTCATGTCAGCGAGGATATTCGCGACTTCGAGCGGGTGTACGAGGTACGACTCACCCGAGGCACGCTTCTGGCCTTTGTGTTCCTTGGCTGAGAACAGGTAGGCCCGACGCAGCAGATCGAGGTCGGCCTGAGCGTGGTTGTTGGAGACTTTTTCGACGATGTCTTCGATCCGGATCATCAGTTACGGAAAAATTATAACAAAAAAGGAAACGGCCACAGATCTACGCGGATTAACACTGATCTGAATCTGATCCGTGTTAATCCGCGAAGATCTGCGGCTTCTTTTGTTACAAGATTAACCCTTTGGCGGAGAGGCTGACTTCTTCTCTTCCTCTTCCTTGCGCTTCTGATTCGCGACACTCAATTCAGTGGTGCGCTTCAGAGCGGCTTCATACTCTTTTTGATACTGAGCCTTTTGTTCCGTTTGCCCGTCCATTTCAGCCAGCTTGGACGCCTCGAGCAAAAGGTTTGTCTTGTAGGACCAGGCTGATTCATTGTTTGAATCAAACTTGATTGCGTTTTCCGCTTCCACCAGCCCCTGCTTCACGCACATCTGGGCTTGATCGAACTCTTTCTGCTCTTTCGGTTTTTTGTACGAAACGGTGGCCCGGTTAGTGGCCGGATCAACATTCGTAAATTTTACGCCCGTCTGCTCTGTGATCTTGTAAGAACAATCCCAGTCCTTGCTGGCAAGCACAACGTACGCCTCGGCTCTCTTCTCCGGTTCGGCGGTCTCATTGGCGGCGCGCGCCGAGATCCATTGTCTCAGCTTGTCGTCTTCCTTGATGGCGCCGTAGAGGTATGCGATCGCCTTGTAAGCTTCTTCGTCCTTCGGATTCTTGTCGAGGAGTTGCTGGTAAGCCTGAATTGCCTCCTGGGCCTTGGCAATATTCTCTGGACTCTGCACGCCGGGACGATACTGCGCGTGAATCGTACGAGCGATGAACATCGGGGCAGTCTTGTTGTTAGGATCCAGTGAGGCGGCCTCCCTGGAATGCTGCTCCGCTTCCGGGAATCTGCCTTCGCGGTAAGCGCGCGCTGCCTCGTTCAACTGGTTCTTCGCCCTGATTCGATTGATAACTCCGCAACCGGAAGCGGTGGCAACAAGGATCGCCAATACAAGGATCGCCAAAACAATGATGGCGATCCTGGTCTGAGAGAGTTTCATTTATCCGTGACTCCAATTTATTAGACTGGCGACGAGCATCGACCGGGGCGAGTTCTGGGCCTTTATCAATACTTCGGCCAATCCATAGTTACTAAGGAAGATCGTCCACCTGTAATCCGACCGGACTCGCGCCGGCGCCTTTAATGGCGTCAATCACTTTAACGACGTCGCCATATTTCGTTGCGCGTGGCGCTTTCACGAAGACAGTCTTCTCTATACGATCTTCTTCCCTGAGGTCAGACCGCGTTTCAAACCCTACCCTGTATGCATGGGTTTCTTTGCGTTGTTGAAACACCTGCGCCAATTTCTGCGCCAGCGGTGTGGTTTCGTTTACCGAACCAAGCGCATCCTGATTCAGCTTAATTGAAAGATCAGAACCGATTGTCACCACCAACGTCAGTGGATTTGGTTTCAGTTTACTCAGGTCTTCATTAGGATCCCGCTGGGTCGGAATATCAGCCTTGAACCGGCTCGGCTTCAATGGCGTGACGACCATGAAGATAATCAGCAGCACCAGCAAGACGTCAATCAACGGCGTCACGTTGATATACGGCTGGGCCGTGGTACTGCTTCTTTTCTCTATATCACTATCGCCCATCGACATCTGGATTTCTCTCCTCGTTCAATAAATACGTTCTTAAGCGGCCGGTTTGGCAGCAGCGCCACCCTTCTTCTTGTCGGCCACGAGCCCGATCTTGTCGACTCCGAGCTTGCGAACTTCATTAATCACGTTGACAACGTCGCCGTAACTCACGCCCACGCCACTCTTGATGTAAACGATGCGATCCTCGTCCTTGCGGTTCTTGTTGTTGAGCATCGTATCGACCTTCTCGGTGAGCTGTTCTTTCGGGACCTTGATCTTACCAAGGTAATACTCGCCGTCGTTCGGAATGGAAATCACGATCGACGACTCCTTGATAATGTTCGGATCGATATCGGGGTTGGTCATGTTCTTCGGCAGCGCAACCGTGATGCCCTGCTGCAAGAACGGCGTGACCACCATGAAGATGATCAGCAGCACCAACATGATGTCGACCATCGGGGTGACGTTAATCTCTGACTGTAGGCCGCCCCCACCGCCTCCACCTGACATTCCCATAACAAATCTCCTTTACTTCAAGCCCGTAAACGCCGGAGCAGCTGGACCGCACCAACGGCTAAAACTTCATCCGGCGTTTTCTAATTCGCGTACGCGTTTAGGCTTTCAACTGCTTCGTGCGGTTTTTGATGAAGTAGTCGACCAGCTCTGAAGCCGAGTTATCCATCTCAACTACGAAGCCATCGACCTTGCCGGTGAAGTAGTTGAACAGCCACACCGCAGGCACCGCCACGAGCAATCCGAGCGCGGTGGTAAACAACGCTTCCGAGATACCGCCGGCCACAGCCGCGATACCAGCCGACTCAGCGTTCTTCATGCCGCGGAACGCGTTGATGATGCCGAACACCGTACCGAACAGACCCACAAACGGAGCGGTCGAACCGATCGTCGCGAGGCCGGAGAGACCACGTTTGAATTCCGCCGTTTTGATAGCAATCGCTCGCTGCAACGCGCGCTTCGAAGCTTCGATCTCGTCACCGGAAATATCGGTTGACGCTTCATGGGCACGAAACTCCTGCAAGCCGCTGCTGACGACCATGGCCAGGTGCGATTTGCGATGCTTGTCACTGATATTGATCGCCTCTTCGATACGATCGTTCTTCAACGCCTGCGCGACACGCGGCGCAAACTCGCGCGACTGCTTCTTCGCCGCCGAGTAAGTCAGGTAACGCTCAACCATGATGGCGATTGAGTAAACTGACATAATCAACAACACGATGACGACGGCGATAGCGACGCCACCCATGTTCTTCACCATCTCGGTCAACGTGAATTGCGTTGCCGCGTTGCCTTCTGCCGGGCTGGCTGCGGCTTCCTGCAACAGCATGAAGAGACCGAGGGCCTTGGTTCCTAAAAGACTCATTAGAATTGTCACGGTAAACCCCTCCAAAAGGTTTTATTTGATTGATAGCAAGCAGAGAAGCCGGGACGACCCACGGTAATCGCGGCGACACGACAAATGCTCTCCGCAGTTATTGCGCCACGAAGTTGTACTGGATCACTCCGGTAACTTTAACTGGCTGCCCCGAAAGTTTCGTTGGGGAGAATTTCGCTTGACGCGCAGCACCAACGGCAGCTCCCTGTAACAGAGGGTGCCCTGATACGGCGTGTGCTGAGACAACATTGCCGTTTTCGTCAATCAACACCTGGACGACCACAGTGCCCGAAGCATGAGCTGCTCTGGCGATCGGTGGATACGCTGGTTTCGGTAAGTTGATCGCTTTGCCGTTTAGCACGCCGCCCGAAATGGGAGCACGAGGCGGAGTGGGCGTCGACGCCGGGGGCGGCGGTTCGTCGGCAATCTGGACTTTGGTGGTTCCTGTCGTCACGGTGCCTGAACCAGGACCGGCCGGCATGGGTGCCGAGGAAGTTACGTTCTGGTTACCAATAATGGTGGTAACACCTGATCTCACTGGCGGCACGTCACTGGCTTTGGCCGAAACTTCTTTCGGCACCAACTCAGTGCGCGTGACGTCGGCGATCAGTTCCTTGCGGACGTCGACGTTAGCTTCGGTCTTGGTTGGCTTAGCCTCCTGCTTCTGTTCCTCTTGTTTTTGTTGCTGAGGAACAGGCACGGGAGCCACGAGCGTGGTGAGCTCCAGCGTCTGCTCATCGAGATGAGCGTCGTACCAGTAAATGCCGGCCACAAAGAAAGCCAGCATCAGCACACCGTAAATTAACGCAGTGACACCAATGAATGAGCCTTTTCGCGTGATGTCGTCCTTGTGCGAACTTGACTCAACAAGATTATCGAACATTGATATTTATCCTCCGACTCCGGCGCCAAATGGATCAGGGGTTACGAAAGTTTAAGCAGTAATTGCCTCGCAAATGTCGATTTAATACCGCTTGCGTTCCGTCATTAAGAGGGGAAACAGCAGCTCCTGCGATATTGAGCACATCAGATTGGAAAGCCGCTGTGCGAGAAAAAACCCGCCGGCCCGCTCAACACACCGCCGCCGCGCCCAACTTGCGAATTCACACCGCGGGGTCGACACTTGAGATATTTAATTGGCCAGCAACGAGCGCAGTCTAGTCCGCATAGTGTTTCAAAGTCAAGCGTAAACTAGTTCTCTGCGGCCCTCTGTGTATCTCTGCGAACTCTGCGTGAAAATCGCCTCTTTAACGCAGAGGTCGCAGAGATTCGCAAAGGCCGCAGAGAGATCCACTCACGCGCGGCCCGCTTTGCGCGCGCGTGGTGTGATTGGCTCACGACCCGTTGGTGGCTTAGCCGGATTCCGTGCCCCACCCCTTACTGGTTGATTGAAACTTAATGCCGCAGCACGATTCGCCGCTTCAAGTCGCTGCTCCCACCAGACCATGATCGGACTCGCTACCGCGATGGACGAGTAGGTACCGAAAATCACCCCGATGAACAGCGCCAACGAAAAGACGCGCAACACGTCGCCCCCGAAAAGCACCATCGCCAGAACTGATAAAAACACCAGTCCATTCGCAATAATGGTTCGGGAAAGCGTCTGGTTGATCGAATCGTTGGTGATCTTGTACAGCGAGTCACGCCGGTGCAGCTTGCGATTTTCGCGGATGCGGTCAAAGACGACGATCGTGTCGTTTACCGAAAATCCGACGAGAGTCAAAAGCGCTGCAATCACCGTCAACCCAACTTCCAATTGGAAGATCGAGAAGAAACCGAGCGTAACGAGCACGTCGTGAAAAACGGCGATAACGGCCGCTGCGCCGTAGGTCCATTCAAACCGGACTGCGATGTAAATCAGAATTCCCACTAGCGCCGCGAGGGTAACGGCGATCGCCTTATTTCTTAACTGAGCACCGGCAATCGCGCCGACTGCGTCAGTGCCGACGATCTTATAAGCCGCATTTGGATCTGCTTCCAGTTCACTGGTCGCAGGTGCTTCAGCTCCGAACGTACTCAACGCTTCTCGCACGCGCGCGCGGCCATCCTGGCCCTCGGCTTCGAGCGGTACTTTGATAAGAACCGTGTCGTTCCTATCGGTAACGGGCTGCACTACCGCATCGCTGAGGCCTTTGCTGACGAGGGCGCTTCGGATCGCATCGTCTGCCGGTCGTTGCTTGAATCTCGCGGTAACAACAGTTCCGCCTTTGAAATCAACGCCGAGGTTAAAAGCCTGGCGACCCGTAGCTTGCCGGAAAATCGCGGAACCCAAACCAGCCAGCATCACCAATACGGAGACGCCGACGAACCAGCGGCGGCCACCCAGCCAATCAACATTTACATCGTGAAGGATTTGAAACATGACAACTCTCTAAATACTCAATGACTCCACTTTCTTGCGTGAGAGCAACCAGATAAAAATCGTGCGCGATACATAGACCGCCGAGAACAAGTTGATCAGCAGTCCGATCACCAGCGTCACTGCGAATCCACGTATCGGTCCAGTGCCGAATACAAATAGAAACAGTGATGAAATAATCGTAGTGACGTGCGTGTCGATGATCGTAACAAACGCACGATTGAATCCAAGATCGACTGCCGATGGAACGGTCTTGCCTGATCGCAACTCTTCACGGATACGTTCAAATATGAGCACGTTCGAGTCGACCGCCATACCGATCGTCAGGATGATTCCAGCGATACCGGGCAACGTGAGCGTTGCGCCAAACACGATCAGACCGGCCATCATCAGGATCATGTTCAGTATCAAGGCGACTACTGCGTTCACTCCAGAACCGCGGTAATAAACGAGCATGAACACGATAACTAAAGCGAGTCCAACCAGCGATGCCCGCACGCCTGCTTTGATTGAGTCGGCGCCGAGGCTTGGTCCAACCGTGCGCTCCTCGAGATACTCGATCGGAGCCGGCAATGCGCCGGAGCGCAACGTCAGCGCCAAATCTTCCGCGCTCTGCTTAGTAAAGCGACCACTGATCGAGCCGCGGTCGTAAATCTGCGACTTGATAAACGCGATCGACCGGACTTCGCCGTTCAGCATGACGCCCATATATTCGTTAATATGTGAACCAGTCCAGGCGCCAAACTTATCAGCGCCGGCTTTTTTCAACGAGAAGTCGATCTCAAACTCATCGGATCTGCCGCCCTGTGATTGGCTGGCAAGAGCGTTTCTCAACTCACTGCCGTCGATAATTGACGGCACTTCAATGACAACCCACTGCTTCGGTTTTTGTTGATTCTTATCGGCGCCTGCGTCATTACGTTCCTGGTAAGGGACGACCTTGCGATTCGGCGGCACCGTGCCGGCGCTGCTCAGCGAAGCGATGGCTTCTTGCTCCGATCCGTACGTCGCTGCCGGCTGTGGCGACGGCGGACTAATAACGTGTACCAACTCCAGTCGTGATTCGCCTTGCAACACGTTCTTAACTCGCTCCGGATCCTGAACGCCGGGCATCTGCAAGAGAATCTGGTGTGACGTTTGCGCGCCGTGAGTTTGTAGTGTGGGTTCTGCGACACCGAGGGCGTTGATACGGCTCTCGATGATGTTCAGGGCCTGTGTGGTGGCGTTGTCGGCCAGCGTTCGCTCGGCGGCTGACGTCATCGTCCACGTAAGAACTCCGCCTGATCCTGAGTAACTCCAAACGGAAGTGTCGCCGAGTTCGACTTTCTTCTGGACAGCATCCTTGATGTCGTTGATTTTCGAAGCGTCGGCAGGTTCGACAACGACGCGATAGTTGCCGGGACTGGCGTCAGCGCGACCGCCTTTGACGTCAAAGCCCGCATCTTTAGCCGCGTTTTGAGCGGCGACGAAGTTGTCTTCAGTCAGTCGTTTCAGAAACTCTTCGGTTTTTACACGCATCACGAGATGCGAACCGCCCTGGAGGTCAAGTCCGAGGTGAATATTGTTAGCGAGTTGCTGTTTGATTCCGGACCACTTGAAGTCAGCTAACGTCGGGCGACGACGCGGACCAATCACAGCATAAAGACCGAGGAGAGTAACGACTGCAATTATGATTACGCGCGCGAGAAGGTTGTGTTTCTTCATTGCCGAAAGGTCTACTGTTCTTAAATACTCTTAACCAGCTTGTTTTCCCTCGTGATCGATATCAGCAATCGCCGACCGAGCGATCTCGAGGATCGTCTTGTCGGCGCTGCGGATCAGGAAAGTGGTTTCTCTCACCATGGTTATCACGCCGATAATACCGCCGGTCGTGATTATGCGATCACCCGTCTTGAGGCTGGCGATCGTTTCCTGTAATTGCCTTTGCCGCTTCTGTTGAGGCCTTATTAATAGGACATAGAAAACGGCGATGATGAGAAAGATGGGCAGGAGCTGCGCAAGTCCACCTAAACCAGCCTGAAAGAAAATAAAAAAGGTTTGCAATTGACCTCTTTTGTTACGAAGGATTAGACGCTATTCACCATTCGCATTCAAGCGCTCGGTGAATTCACGCCGAAATTTTGGGAAATCGCCAGACCGGATAGATTGCCTCACGCCTCGCATGGTGTCAAGGAAGAAGGCCAGATTATGGTGGGTCAGGAAGATACTCGCCAGCATTTCCCCAGTTGTATATAGATGGCGGAGATAGGCCCGCGAATGCCGCCGGCAGACTGAACAACCGCACGATTCGTCGAGCGGACGCGTGTCGTTTGTGAATTGCGCGTTCTTGATATTTAACTTGCCGCGGGATGTGAATGCCTGTCCGGTGCGGCCGTTTCGCGTCGGCAGGACGCAGTCAAACATGTCCACGCCGCGAGCGACTGCCTCGACGAGATCCTCTGGTGTACCAACTCCCATCAGGTATCGCGGAGCGTCTTTGGGCATTCGAGGCGCGATGTCTTCAATCACTTCAAACATCACCGACTTCTCTTCACCGACGCTCAATCCGCCGATGGCGTAACCGTCAAAGCCGATGTTTACCGTTTGTTCGAGGCTGACTCGTCGCAGATCGAGATGGCCGGCGCCCTGGAGGATGCCGAACAGTGCTTGAGTGCCGCTCAGTTCTTCGGCTTCGAGGCGGCCCGTGTCGGCGCCTTCGGCTTGTAGTCGATCAAAGGCTTCCCTTGAGCGTTTGGCCCAGCGCGCCGTGAGATTCATGCTGCGTTCGGTTTCTTCGTGACTCGCTTCGCCGGGCGCGCACTCGTCGAAGACCATGACGATGTCTGAACCGAGCCCGGCCTGGACTTCCATCGAGACTTCGGGAGACAAGAATCGCAGCGAGCCATCGACGTGCGAACGAAAAGCGGTGCCTTCTTCGGTGATCTTGCGCAATGCGCCGAGACTCCAGACTTGAAAACCGCCGGAGTCAGTTAACAGGGCTCGATCCCAACTGATGAAACGATGCAGACCGCCGGCAGACTTGATCACGTCAATTCCTGGACGCAGCCAGAGGTGATAGGTGTTGCCGAGAATGATCCGCGCGTCGAGTTCGGATTCGAGTGCTTCGAAGCGAATGCCTTTGACGGTGCCGGCGGTGCCGACGGGCATAAAGACAGGTGTCTCAATCTGCCCGCGACGCGTGGTCAACACACCCGCCCGCGCCTCACCAGATTGGGCGGTGATCTCAAACTTGAGGGGACATTGTTGAGTCATGTGAAAAAGGATCTCTCACGCAGCGGCACAGCGGCGCAACGGAATGGATGCCTAACGTCGCGCCGTTGCGCCGCTACGTGAAAACTTCTTGTGCTTCTCGACGATCCGCAGCGGCGAAGCGAAGAAATCAAACTCCTCACGCAGACGATTCAACAAATACCGTTCATACGAGAAATGCAATCCCGGCTTGCCTCCCGACGTAAAAACCACGAACGTGGGTGGCCGCACTCCCGCCTGCGTCAAATACTGCACCTTGAGTCGTGATGTGGGCGCCGTTCCACCGCGCGGCTGCGCAATCGCTCGTTCAAAGAAACTATTGAGCTGTGACGTCGAAACGCGACGGTTGCGCGCCTCATCAGCCCTCAAAACCAGCGGCAGAATCTTCTCGACGCGTTGTCCCGTCAACGCCGAGATCGTGATCACCGGCGCCCACTCCAAAAACTTCATCTTTTCCCGCAACTCTCGCTCAAACTCGGCCGCCGTATTCGTCTCCTTGTCCTTCACGATGTCCCACTTGTTCACTGCGATGATGATCGAACAACCCTCATCCACGGCATAACCGGCGATCGTGGCGTCAAGCGCCGTCACACCCTCGACCGCATCCACGATTACAATCGCAACATCAGCGCGTTCGAGACTCTTCCGCGCCATGATCACCGACAACTTCTCCGCCATCTCGTCAGTCTTCCCTTTGCGACGAATGCCGGCCGTGTCGATGAGTCGAAACTTTCGTTCGGGAGTTTCGAGGACTGTATCGATCGCGTCTCGCGTCGTACCTGCCACCGGCGACACGATTACGCGATCCTCGCCAAGAATGCGATTGAGCAGCGACGACTTGCCCACATTCGGTCGACCAACTATCGCCAGCCTCAATTCCCGTTGTTCCGGAGTGTCTTCCGATTGCTCCTCGCCCTGATCGAGCAGCTCGATCACGCTGTCGAGCAACTCGCCGATGCCGATGCCCTGCTCCGCCGAAATCGGAAACACATTCTCGAACCCAAAACGGAAAAACTCCGTGCTCTCGCTCTCGAGACTCGCCGAGTCAGTTTTATTAGCAGCCACCAGCACCGGTTTACCCGTCGCGCGCAATAACGCCGCGAGTTCTTCGTCGAGCTGCGTGATTCCGGTGCGCGCATCAACAACCCAGATTAACAACCGGGCTTCGTCAATCGCCATTCCGGCCTGTTTGAAGATATTCGCCGGAATCACCGCATCGTCGTCGGGCACGATGCCACCAGTATCTATCAACGAGAACTTTTTCCCCGCCCACTCAACCTGGCCGTAAATCCGGTCGCGGGTGATGCCGGGCTCATCGCCCACGATGGATCGACGTTCGCCAATCAGTCGATTGAACAGTGTTGACTTGCCGACATTCGGCCGGCCGACGATGGCTACGAGGTTTTGGGAAGCGTTTGTGCTCATTCGGACTGTCGCTAGCTTACAAGTGCTTATGATTTTGTGTCATCCGCGCGGATTCGTGGTTATAATCTGCGGCGCATCAAAAGTCGATCGACTTGAAGGGATGTTTCATATGAAAAGGTTCTTGCCGTTATTAATGATCGCTCTGGTTCTCAGCCTTTCCGTCAGTGCCCAGGAACACACCAGACGTCCACCCGCAACTCCCAGCACCACGACGCCGCCGAGCAAAATCGACAACGGCGGCTGGGCGATGTTTACTTCCGAAGAAGGTCGTTTCTCGGTCTTGATGCCGGAAATACCGACCGACAAAACTGAAACAACCGATAGCTCGCATGGTCCATACACGACTCACCTGTTTGTCGTGCGCGACACCACCAGCGTTTATCTTATCGGCTGGGTCGATTACGATCCGAGTTTTAATTTCAACCGTCAGGCGGAACTCGAAGCGAATCGCGATAACTTCGTTAAGGGCATCAACGCGCGATTGCTGACCACACGCCCGACAATTATCGATGGCTACTCGGCAATCGAGTTTACTGCCGAGACAGACGATCGAATTTTCAAGTCGCGGGTTTACATGGTTGGTCGCCGGCCTTATCAAATCGTCATCGGTTCACCAAAGGACATGGATGATTCGGCGATCGCGAAACGCTTTTTCAGCTCATTCAAGGTCAGTCTGCCCTGATGAAACGTAGACAATTTCTTCAAACCAGCGCTGCAACCTGGGTTGCAGCGATCGCTAATCCTGTCTCGGCACTGCCAAATGCGTCACCACCGGCTTTCGAGCTCGACGAACTGACAATCACGGATCTTCAGCAGGGACTGCAATCCGGCAAATACAGTTCGCGCGAGCTCGTCGAGAAATATTCTGACCGCATCAACGAGATC
>OBKT01000027.1_pt1 | contig 15231 bp, 9 predicted proteins | sample 1519771 | NCBI WGS metagenome assembly OBKT01 (sample SAMN00737777, study PRJEB22531) | soil metagenome | reverse complement strand
GACGCGCTTCGCGCTTGCCCTGGCTTTATATTCTGCGCCGTTGGCGCTGTTCGAAAGTGGGATCGTCAGTCCCGCAAGCGACATATTCTCATCAACCGCATCTTCGGAATACGAGGAATTTCCGTTAGCCTTGCCTTGGCACAGCCTTTGACATCGCACGAGTCAGTTCGTTGCATCACTTGCCGGAGTCTCTGTTGCCATGCACGACTTGATTTACTGCTTCCGTATGCTGCGCAAGCGGCCCTCGTTCACTGTCGTTGCCGTGCTGACGCTCGCACTCGCGATCGGCGCGAGCACCGCTCTCTTCAGTATCGTCAACGTCGTGATACTCAATCCATTCGCGTACAAAGATCCGTCTCGACTGTTTTTTGTACGTCAAAGCCTCCCGAAGATCGGCGTGCAGGATCAGTTTCGCCATTCGGGGCCGGAGTTTGTCGACGTTGCGAAGAGCGGAATCTTTGAACGCGTCGCTGCGTTCGAACCGGTTAGTCGTAACCTCACCGGAAGCGACCAGCCGGAACGTGTCTACGCGGCCAAAGTCTCGACTGAGTTCTTCACGATGCTCGGCGTCGAACCGATGATCGGCCGCACCATCGCACCGACCGAACAAGGTCCAAACGGCCAGCGCGTGCTCGTGATAAGTCATGGACTCTGGCAACGACGCTTCGGCGGCGACAAAGCGGTGTTGGGACAGAAAGTCTCGTTAGACGACGAGCCTTTCACCATCATCGGCGTGATGCCGCCGCAATTCAGATTTGAAGAACAGCAAGCATGGTTTCCGTTCCCGTTCGACTTTGCCCAGGGTCAACGAGCCGGCCGTGCATTCTCAATAGTCGGTCGCACAAGTTCTGCAACGACGAACCAGCAGGTCAACGCCGCGCTCGCCAATCTCGCGCGACAAAATGAACAGGATTTCGCAAGTACCAACCAGGAGTACGTCGGCCGGACACTCTTCGTGCAGCCGCTCGCTGAATTTTATTTTGGACCAGTGCGCAAAGCGCTTTTCATATTGCTGGGCGCCGTTGCGATGGTCCTGCTTATCGCGTGCGCCAATATCGCAAACCTGCTGCTTGCAAAGTCGATGGGCCGTTCACATGAAATCGCCATCCGAAGCGCGATGGGGGCAAGTCGCGCGCGCATCATTCGCCAGATGCTCATCGAAAGTGCTGTATTGGGTTTACTTGGTGGCGGGTTTGGTTTGTTGATAGCTTCGTGGGGCACACGCGCTCTTCTCACGTTCATACCAACGGGCACGATTCCGGCGGGCATGGACGTTACGATGAACGTGCAGGTGCTCCTCTTCACGTTAGTCGTCTCGCTCGTAACCGCTTTCATTTTTGGACTCTGGCCCGCGATTCAAGGATCGAGAACAGAAACACGAGAAGCATTGCAATTAGCGAGTCAACGAACAACTGCGGGACTCGGAACTCGACGCGCGCAGAGTGTACTTGTCGTCGCCGAAGTGAGTCTATCGCTGATCCTTCTCGTAATGGCGGGCCTGATGATTCGTAGTTTTGCAAAGCTGACGAATATCGATCCGGGCATGAGCACAGCAGACGTCATGACGATGCGAATCAATCGATCACCGGCAAAGTCGAAAGATGGTTCCCAGAATGCGATCTTTTTTCAAACCGTGATCGATCGCGTCAAGACGTTGCCCGGGATCGAATCCGCAAGCGTTTCTTCACACATGCCGTTTGTTTACACGGAAGATTGGCCCATTACGGTCGAGAGCGTCACAAATGCTGGACTGCAAACGCAGAGCATCGACACGCGCACAGTGAGTCCTGACTACTTCACGACGATGCAAATCCCCTTAATTAGCGGACAGGCGTTTTCTGCTGAAGATAATACGCCGGTGGTGATCGTGAATCAGGCGATGGTTAATCGTTACTGGCCCAACCAGGATCCACTCGGCAAGAGGATCAAGAATGGTGATCCCAATTCGAAGAGCCCGTGGTTTACGGTCAAAGGTGTTGTCAAAGACTCAGCTCAATCAGGACTCGACGAAGGAGTAAGACCGGAAATTTACTTTGCGATGGCACAGATGGCGGGACGCTATCGCCGCATGAACCTCGCTGTGCGCACGAGTGTCGATCCGAAGAGCACGTTGGCTGCAATTCAAGCGGCAATTCGCGAAGTCGATAAGGACCAACCCGTATATCAGATTCAAACGATTGATGAACTGATCAGAGATTCTGTTGGTACGCGTCGCTTTGCTTTGACGATCCTGATTCTGTTCGCGGCGCTCGCTCTCGTGTTGGCCGTGTCCGGAATTTATGGGGTGATTTCGTATTCAGTTACTCAGCGAACACAGGAGATCGGCATCAGGATGGCGTTAGGCGCGAGTGCGCGCGACGTTCTGCGACTCGTGTTGGGCCAATTCCTGCGACTGACGATCGTCGGTGTGGCGCTGGGTTTGGTAGGCGCGTACGCGTTAACGAGGCTGATGGCGAGTTTGTTGTTTGGAGTGACGGCGACGGACGTGACGACGTATGTTTTAGTTTCAGTTAGCTTGTCGGTTGTGGCGTTAGTGGCATGTCTGATTCCAGCGAGGCGAGCAACGAGAGTCGATCCGCTAGTGGCTCTGAGGTACGAGTAGGGGCGTGGACACAATAACCAAAGTAGGGCAAAAGTGATGACAGGGTTTTGGCAAGACTTGCGGCAGGCGTTACGTGGGATGCTGAAGCAACCTGGCTTCACGTTGATCGCAGCGATCACATTGGCGCTGGGTATCGGTGCGAACACCGCGATCTTCAGTGTCATCAACGCGCTCATTCTTAACCCGCCGCACATTGCTGAAGCCGACCGCGTTGTCGTGCTCTGGCGATCGTCGAAAGACAAACGCGTCAAAGGTCCCGCATCCTATCTCGACCTCCAGGAATGGCGCGCGCAGAATCATACCTTCGAAGCAATCGCCGGTTATAAACCTAACCCCTTCACACTCGTTGGTGAACAGGCAGAACGCGTGCAAGGCATGCGTGTCACTGCGAGCTTTCTCTCATTGCTCAAGGTCAAGCCTCTGCTCGGCCGTGACTTTCAGCCTGACGAAGAAAAGCGTGGCGCAAATAATGTCGTCATCATTAGTCATCAGTTTTGGCAGAATCGTCTGGGCGGAAACCAGAATGCAGTCGGAAGCCAACTTACTCTCGATGGCAAACCGTTCACCATCATCGGCGTCTTGCCTCAAGACTTCGAGTTTCCGATGGCAGTGGGGTCAACAGAACTTCTGACCACAGTTGCCGGCGAAGGGCAAAACCTCGACGAGCGTGGCGCGATGGTTTTTATTTCGCTCGGTCGATTGAAACAGGGCGTGACGCTCGCGCAAGCGCAAGCGGACTTGACCAACCTCGCCGGTAATTTCGAGCAACAGTATCCGCAGTATTGGCGCAACACCACCGCTTACCTGGTGCCGGCCGGTGAAGAGATTGTCGGCGCCGACATCCAACGCGGATTGTGGGTGTTGCTCGGCGCAGTGATCTTCCTGTTACTCATCGCGTGCACTAACGTATCGAATCTGTTGCTCGTGCGCGCGAACAAGAGACAGCGAGAGTTGGCTTTGCGCGTCGCGCTCGGCGCAGGCGCCTGGCGGATCTTGCGGCAATGGTTAACTGAGAGTTTGTTACTCGCGTTGCTCTCAGCGGGAATCGGAATTTTACTGGCGGCTTGGGGACTCAAACTGATTAAGCTCTACGGCGCCGGACAACTACCTCGAATCGATGAGGTGCAGATTGACTTATCGGTGTTGACGTTCACCGTAGTCGTGTCGATCTTGACTGCCGTGATCTTCAGTTTGCTTCCGGCACTGAAAGCCTCGCGTCCGGACATCAACGAAGTTTTGAAGGCCGGAGCGAAGAGCGCGACGGGCACTGGTTCGTCGCAGTTCTGGCGTGACTCGTTGGTAGTGGCGGAAGTTGCGCTCGGCCTCGTGCTCCTTATCGGCGCGGGATTGATGATGCGCAGTTTCGCTTCGTTGACAAACGTGAACCCGGGCTTTGATCCGAACAATGTCTTGACTGCTCGAATCACTCTCAGTGGTGCTGCTTATGACGACCCGCCGGCAAGGAATCGTTACGTCACGCAAACACTCGAACGACTGAAAGCTTTGCCGGGCGTCGAGAACGCCGCGTTCGTCGCGCCCATGCCTTTCAGCGGCGCGGAGATCGGAGGCGACTTCAGGTTCGATGGTCAGCCACTACCTGAACCGGGACGCGAGCCGACAGCGAATATTCGCAACGTCACGCCGGAATATTTTCAGACGATCAAAATCCGTTTGCTGAAGGGTCGCTACTTTAGCGAACAAGACCAGCGCGACAACACCGGTGTCGCTATCGTCAACGACACATTCGTAAAGCGTTATTTCGCAAACGAGAACCCGATTGGTCAACGCATCAATGAACTGGGTGTAAATCAGAACCAGGGCGATCCGAAACAGTATGAGATCGTCGGTGTTGTCGGTGATGTGCATCACAACAGTTTGACAAAATCGGCAACGCCCGAGCTCTACCTGGCACATCAACAGAATAGTTGGGCCTGGGGAAATTTCCTCGTCCGCACGACGAACGATCCGTCAGCGCTCACACACAGTTTCGAAGACACGATTCGCTCGACTGATAAGACGATTCCGGTCACGAGAGTTAGACCGCTAACGGCCGCGATTTCCGACACGATTTCTCAACCGCGATTCTACGCGCTGTTGTTTGCCTTGTTCGGCGCCACGGGCTTGCTGCTGACTGTGACCGGTATTTACAGCGTGATCTCCTACACGGTTTCTCACCACACACGCGAGATTGGGATCCGAATGGCGCTCGGCGCACAAGGCAGAGACGTGTTGAAGTTGATCGTCGGCAAGGGCATGCTCCTGACCGTGATCGGCATCGCGCTCGGTCTGCTTGGTGCATTTGGCATCACGCGTGTGATGCAGGCGCTCCTCTTCGACGTAAGCGCAACTGACTGGGTGACGTTCACCGCGGTTGCGACGTTGTTGGCCCTCGTCGGTCTGCTCGCCGCCGCCATCCCCGCACGCCGCGCGACAAAAGTCGATCCGTTAGTCGCCCTTCGGTACGAGTAGCAGCGCCAACGGCGCGGAATATAAAAGCCAGGGGCAAGTGCGAAGCGAAGCGGAGCACGGGCAAAATATTAAAAGGAGCGAATCGGCGCTGAAAGGGCGGAATAACTATTTCGGCCTTTCAGGCCTTGCGCCTTGTATTCCGGCTCATTGCGGCTAACAAGGCGTTGACTTTTTCGTATTGCAGGCCTAAGGTTTCTGCGATCCTTTAGCGACCGAATTCTCACGAACGATCCTGCATTTTAGGAGGTGTGTGCATGCCTGCGAAAAAGGGTAATCGAGCCGCTTCAAAAACTGACAGGCCTAAGAGTGCACGTTCAAACGGGCGTGTGAAGTCTGTCAGCGATAGCAGTTCGCAGATAGTCAAAGAAGCTGCTTCACTCCTTGACGACGAACTCGCTGCAGGCATCCTCGCCGCGAAGCAGATGCAGAAACGTTTTCGGAGCGAGCGTCGTGTCGATCCCGCCGATTTCAAAGAGGCAGTGCAACAGTTGCAGACGCAGGCGCATGAAGTTGTGAACCAGTTCAGCAGCAAGATCTCCGAAGCCAGTTCGCGCGAGAACGTGGAGCTCTTGCAGCGACTAGTAAACAACAGTCACGATCTCCTCGACCTGACTGTCGAATTGCTCAACACGGGCGCAGAGCTCGCGGATCAACTGGCCCAATCAAACCTGCAAAAGAAGGATGCAAAGCCAAAGTAGGACAACCGCTCCCGTCAGCCGGTTCTTCGAGCAGACATTAACGCGCTACCAAAAGCTCACTTACAAAGCATTGCTCGGGCTCGTTCCTGCCGGTGGACCTTCTTATCTCTACGACCTCGTGTCAGTGTATCCACGTCGAGCAGGCAAAGGTTTGCGCGCGGCGCTCTGTCTCGCGATTTGCAAGGCACTCGGCGGCAGCGAACAGCAGACGTTGAACTCCGCCGCGGCGATTGAGTTGTTTCATACCGCATTCCTTATTCACGACGACATCCAGGATGGAAGTGAACGCAGGCGCGGTGGTCCAACTCTGCATCAAACGTACGGCGTCGGGATCGGCGTGAACGTCGGGAACGCTGCGAACCTGATGGCGATGCAACGCCTGATAGCAAATCGCTCGCGGTTGGGAGCGCTGACGACGTGGCGCATCATGGCCGAAACTGAAGAGATGCTTCGGCAATCGCTCGAAGGGCAGGCGATCGAGTTGGGCTGGATCAGGGACAACGTTGTTGAGCTTGCTACCAAAGATTACCTGCGCATGTGTTTGAAGAAGACGTCGTGGTACTCGTTTATTTATCCACTACGAGTCGGCGCAATCATCGCGAAGGGAGCCGATCCGGAGCCGCTGGATTACGTGAGGTTTGGTTGGTATCTCGGTGCTGCGTTTCAAATCCAGGACGACATTCTTAACCTGACGGGAAGCTATCATCTCTACGGCAAGGAGATCGCGGGTGATCTGTGGGAAGGCAAGCGAACGTTGATGTTACTTCATCTGCTGCATCACAGTTCGCCTCGACAACGCGATGCGATCAAGCGCTTTCTGTCCAAGCCACGCAAAGAGCGAACAGGTGCGGAGGTTAAGTGGCTCTTAGACTTGATGGTGCGCGCCGATAGCATCAACTTCGCGCGTGACAAATCTCAGCAACTCGCGGGCGCAGCATTTCTCGAAGCGCTAACTGCATTGCGCGGAGTACCCGATTCAGAAGCGAAGCGATTCATTCTCGAGATGGTCTTGTACGTCGTCCGCCGCAACCGCTAAGGAGCTATCCACAGATTACACAGATTATTTAAAACAAAATCTGTGTAATCTGTGGACGGATCAAAACAGCGGGAGATTGACGCCGACGTCGGCCTCGGATGGTTGGACCAGGTGTTCGTCGTCGATCTTTGTGTCGTTGACGTCCCGGCTCACGCGATGACTGGTCATCTCAGAGGCCGGGAAGGGCGTGAGCAGGTTCTTCGCGTCCGGAGTGCGGCCAGTTAGCCATAGATCGTACGAGTCCGCTTCAAGGATCACGGGCATGCGATGATGAATCTCCGCTAACAGCTTGTTAGCTGTCGTGGTGATGATCGCGCATGAACTGATCGTGCTGCCTTCGCTTTTCCAGTTGTCCCAGATACCCGCAAACGCAAAGGGCGCCCCGTCCTTCATCTGAAAGTAATATGGCTGCGAGATCTTGCCATTTCGCTCCCACTCGTAAAAACCGTCAGCCAAGATCACGCAGCGTCGCTTTTCAAATGAGTCGCTGAAGCTCGCCTTTTCTTCAATTGTTTCCACGCGCGCGTTGATGATTCCTTTGCGCTCTTTGCTCCAGTAAGGAATCAATCCCCATTGCAGGAACGCGGCTTCGCGATGCTCTCCTTGTTGCTGGATCGTCAGCACATTCTGACTCGGAGCTATGTTGTAGCGCGGAATGATCAGCTCTTCATCGCGAAGATAATCGATATGCGCGAGCTTTATTCGATTCGGATCCCGGAGTGTAAATCGGCCACACATTCGTATCCTGTTTACCATCAAGCACCGCGGCTCGCAACAACTCAGATACGCTCCATGCCTGCGCGACGCATCCTCGCGGGTGGTGGGGCGCATCACCATCGAAGATTTCAGAAACTTGTCCTAAACATGCTTCGCGAAGATGTTCCTGAAACTGTGCGAACCACTGGCTCGCAAACTCACGACCAGCCTCCGTGCCAAACGTCTTGTTGTAAGCAGTGATGTAAGGACCCATCAACCACGGCCAAATTGTGCCCTGGTGATAAGCGCCGTCACGGCTCCGAGGATCGCCGTGATACTTTCCAACATACTTCGGATCTTTTGGCGATAGCGTTCGCAAGCCTCTGGGCGTGAGCAGTTCACGCTCGACAACCGCGAGAATGCTGCGCGCTTGTTCGGTGGACACCATTGAATTGGCGAGGCTCACTGCAATGACCTGGTTTGGCCTGATCGAAGCATCAAACGATTCGCCATCGACAACGTCGTACAAGCAACCGAGCTCAGCGTTCCAAAACTGCTTGTTGAAGCTATCAGACGCTTGCTGAGCCATAACCGCAAACTTGTCTTTAGCGGTTGCGTCTTCGAACGCGCCCGTTAAGTGTTCCATCACTTTCAGTGCGTTGTACCAGAGCGCCTGAATCTCAACCGGTTTACCGTGTCGTGGGGTGACGACCCAGTCGCCAACCTTTGCATCCATCCAGGTCAACTGAACTCCCGGCTCACCGGAATAAAGTAATCCGTCGTCATCAACATGAATGCGGTAACGAGTGCCTTTTATGTGCCACTTGATGATGTTCTTCAGCACGTCGTAAAGATTTTCGCGCACGAAGTCGTAGTCGTTGGTGTGATGCAGTAGTGATCGGACAGCTTCGAAATACCAGAGCGTCGCGTCGACGGTGTTGTATTCGGGAGTTTCGCCGGCATCCGGAAAGCGGTTCGGCAACATGCCCTGGTCCACGTGCTTGGCAAACTCGCGCAGAATGCTTTTAGCAACTTCGATGCGTCCAGTTGCGAGCGCCAAACCGGGAAGTGCGATCATCGTGTCGCGGCCCCAGTCAGCAAACCAGTGATAACCCGCGATCACTGTCTTGCCTTGTTCTCGCGCCACGATGAATTGATCCGCGGCAGTTGTGAGTGTATCGATGAGATCGTTTGCGCTTCTGGACGTCTTTCGCCGGTTGCCATACTCATCCGCCTGGCTCACATCGTGTGGCTGTGTTGAAGCGATTACAGTTGCAGTTGATTCCAAATCGAAGGTTAAGACGCACGGACTGAAAAGATCTTCGACGAAGTCGAGCCCCCGTTCCTGCTCGACTGCGTATTGAAAATTTCGATACCAGAAACCGTTTGCGTCGATGTCGCGAGCATTGTGCGCCAGATAAAGTGCCGGTAGATCGGTATACGGCTTCAGGGTAGCCAGGCCACTTTCGATTTGGACGTGCTGGTCCAGCGCGCTGTTTTCGTGTGTTGTGCTGTGGTAATCGCGAAATGCGATTAACGGGCGAATCTCGAGCGTCGCGTTTGTTGGGGAGCTCGTGTGATATTGAACCACAGTCGTGTTCTCCCCCTGGACCATGAACACAGATTTATCGATACGTATTCCCTCGATTTCGTACGTGAAAATCGGAAATGGATCGAGGCGAAAACCGGTTTGATAATTGAAGCCCTGCGGATGAACGACGCCAGGATATTGATTCGCTGACAACTCGTAACGACGACCATCAACCACCAGAGTCTCTTCCAGCTTCGACAGCAAAACCATTCGGCCCACAGGCGGTTTGGTTGCGGCAGTCAGTAGCCCGTGATAACGGCGCGTATTCAGACCAACGATCGTCGACGATGAAAACCCGCCGATGCCGTTAGTCTCGAGCCACTCGCGGGACGATGCGATATCCAGATCGCGACAGCTTTGCTGGTCCAACTGAATCATAGTTCCGCCACTTCACAGAAAACTTTGATCGCGCCGTTCGGGTTCGTGAGTTTGGCAAACAACTCTTCGTAATTGTTGAGGCCTTTCACGGGATGTGTCAGGAGTCTGCGCAACCAGCCGGGATATTCAGCTTCCGCCTGCGCGAGATCTTTGACACCCATCTCGAAGTACTCTCGATTCGCGTTGACGGTGCCTACCATCACTTTGTTACCGAGCACAAACTCGAGATTGATCTTGTCGGCGGGCACTTCGATCTTGCGATCACCGCCTGTCACGCTCGACAGCACGAGCACGCCGTTCTTTCCCAATGCCTGCATGCTTTCGAACACGACGGGCGAATACCCTGTCGCCTCAAAGATAAGGTCGAACGGACCATACTTCTTCGCGCCTTCGATGATTGAAAGATCGTCAGTCGATTGATAAGTGGCGCCGATCGCTTCGATCAAATCAGAGTTCAGATAAGGCTTGGGCACCTTGCCAAAAGTCGTCACTTCCAAACCTTTGAGACGCAGAACCAGCGTGGCCAGCAAACCGATCGTACCGGCGCCCATCACGGCCGCGCGTTTCGGTTTCCACACACGCAGGCGACGCTGAATCTCGTAAGCCTGCGCAATGCCTTTTTCAACAACTGTCGTAGGTTCCAGCAACACACCGACTTCCTTCAACCCTTGCGGAACTTTCACGATGAACTCCGCATCATCGACGTAGTATTCGCTCATGAAGCCGTGTCGCAGGTTGATGCCACGTTCAAAATACGTGTCGTCCGTGGTCATGTCGTTAGTGCCAATCAAGTCGTAGATACTCGAACCGGGCCGGCGCACAGTTGCGACCACGTAATCGCCAGGTCTTACTTCCGTCACGTTTGGTCCAACTGCCTCGACCTGGCCAAAGCCTTCGTGACCGATAACTAAAAACTCATAACCCGCAGGCGCCTGGCCGTACTCGGCGGCGTTGATCTCTTTGTCTGTGCCATCGACACCGACGCGCAAGACACGCACGAGCACGCCGCGGCCGTTCGGAATGTCACTGACTCTTGGCGCCGGCAGTTCCGTTAAATGAACAGTGTTGGGAACGCCGGGCTTAACTGCAATTGCTTTCATGATGATTCCTCTTAACTTGCTGAGATTGCCAAATGTGACTGCACGCCCAGACGGGCGAGCGTAGTTAGAACACGTGACGGCTCGCCGAGATCGTTCCAGCCAACGTCGCCTACTCGCATCACTGTTAGATCCTGCGGGCGCGCTGCCAACACCTCGTGTGAAAAGTTTGTATCGATAAGTGTTGCATAAAGATCAGCGAGGGCTTTGTGTTCAGCGCGGGATTCAAACTTAGGAGTTATCGCAGCGAACCTCGCGTATAACTCCGGTAACGCTGCACGCGTCATCTTCAACAACGCATCTACACGCCCGACCATCACAAAACTATTCCACAAGCAACCGCGTTCCATGAGCGCAGCGGCCAGGGTCGCACTCGGTTTCTCCCAAAACCTTTTGACACGCGTGATTGAACGGACGGCGCTTCCAAGCACCGTTCGGTGTGGCTCAATCCATCCATATTCTTTTTCAGCGTTCGTCGGTGTCATGCCGAGTAACGTGATTGTCTTCGGCCGCGATTCCACCGCCTCAAAAGCGGCATCGATGTGCGACATAAACTCTTCATCGTCTGCAAAAAAATGATCGGAAGGGAACAGCGCCACGATGGCTTGCGGCGATTTTGTCGCGACGCGTAGCAGGGAATAAAGAATCGCCGGTGCTGTTCCCTTGTTGTTTGGTTGCTCAAGCAGTAGACCTGGCGAGATCTCATGGGCCAGTGGCTCGTAATAGCGAAGATGCTTCCTGGTGACGACGATAAAAGTGTGACCCGGCATTATGGACCGTGCTGTTCGTCGCCTCGTCTGGTCCAACAGACTGCTCCCACCGATTACGGGCACGAATTGTTTGGGTCGATTGTCGCCGGTGATCGCGCGCGTCATTGGTTGTAAGCGAGTTCCATCTCCACCTGCAAGTATGATTGCCCATCGATCTCTCATGTTGATTGCGTCCTCCTGCTGAGTTCGTCAAACAATCATGAGTCGGGCCACGAAGAAGATCCTTACAAGGAAAATTTCTCTGCGGTTCTCTGCGGCTCTCTGCGGCTCTCTGCGTTAATTAATATTTTCAACGCAGAGAGCGCAGAGATACGCAGAGAGCCGCAGAGTTATTCGCCGGATTGTTGAAGCAATTTCGCGACGAGTGCGGTCCAACCGGTCTGGTGACTGGCGCCGATGCCTGAGCCGTTGTCGCCGTGGAAGTACTCGTGAAAAGGAATGAGGTCGTGCCAATTCGGATCCGTTTGAAACTTCTCGACGTTGCCGAACACTGGCCGGCGCTGATCTGCATCGCGCAGGAAGATGCGTGAGAGTCGTTTCGAGATCTCGCCGGCCACTTCCCAAAGCGTCAACATCTGACCCGAACCGACGGGACATTCGACCTTGAAATCCTCGCCCAGATAGTGATGAAACTTTTGCAGCGACTCGATGAGCAAGTAGTTGAGCGGGAACCAGATTGGACCACGCCAGTTTGAATTACCACCGAACAAACCGTTACTCGATTCCGCCGGCTCGTAATCCACGCGATGCGCGGTGCCGTTGACTTGCAGCATGTACGGATTGTCTTTGTGAAACCGCGAGATCGCGCGGATGCCGTACGGCGAAAGAAACTCATTTTCGTCAAGCATAAACCGCAAGACACGTCGCAACTGATCGCGGCTCACGATCGAAAGCAAACGTCGCTCTGCGTTCCCTGGCGTGCGCATACACGCAACGTTCCCCGTCAGGTCGGAACGATTCGCGATATGCCATTCCATACGACGTTTGAAGTCGGGCAGCCGATCGAGCAACTCAGGTTCGAGCGTCTCCACCGCAAATAATGGAATCAAACCCACCATCGAGCGAACTTTCATCGGGTACGGTTTGCCTTCCGGCAGGTGCAGCACGTCGTAAAAGAAACCGTCCTGGTCGTCCCACAAACGGATTTCATCGTCGCCGCGATTGTTCATCGCGCGCGCGATGTGTAGAAAATGTTCCCAGAACTTGCTGGCCACGTCTTCGTACGATGGATCTTCTTTCGCCAGCTCCAGCGCGATCGCGAGCAGGTTGAGCGCATACATCGCCATCCAGCTCGTGCCATCGGATTGCGCAATGTGTCCGCCGGTCGGCAGCGGCGCACTCCGATCAAACACGCCGATGTTGTCGAGTCCGAGAAAGCCACCCTGGAAAATGTTCATGCCGTCGGCGTCTTTACGATTGACCCACCAGGTGAAATTCAACAGCAGCTTTTGAAACACGCGCTTCAAAAATACTGTGTCGCCCACGCCACGACGTTTCTTCTCGATCTTGTAAACACGCCATGTGGCCCATGCATGGACCGGCGGATTGACATCCCCGAACGCCCACTCGTACGCGGGCAGTTGCCCATTCGGATGCATGTACCACTCGCGCAGCATCAACAGCAGTTGATCTTTCGCGAACTCCGAATCGACAAGCGCCAGCGGTACGCAATGAAACGCGAGATCCCACGCGGCATACCACGGGTATTCCCACTTGTCCGGCATCGAAATCACGTCGGCGTTGTACAGGTGTTTCCACTGAGAATTACGTCCGCGCACACGTTCGCTCGGCGGTTTCGGCGTCGTCGGATCGCCTTCCAGCCACTGCTCGACAACGTAGTGATAGAACTGTTTGGACCAGAGCACTCCCGCGAATGACTGGCGCATCACCGATCGCGCGTCGTCAGAAAGCGCCTCAGGAATGACGGTGTTGTAAAACTCGTCAGCCTCGCGAATTCGAGCTGCGAAGAGTTGCTCGAAATCGTTAAACGCGTTCAGGTTTTTTTTGTTCGTCAGCCGAAGGCGAACGGTCGCAGTCTCACCTGGTCCAATTGTTAACTTGTAATTCGCAGCAGCCTTGGTTCCGACTTGCTCGGGATTGACTGCGTTTTTATTACCGTAAACGATGTAGTCGTTGATGCCGTCTTTAACGAAGTGCGTGCCGTTTGAAGCGTTGAAGAGGCGCTGAACGTTCGTGTCGTTTTCAGTGAACAATAGTTCGGGCGAGTAGTCGCAGTGCAGCCAGCGTTTGCCCAGTTCGCTGTGGTTCAGTTCGATAACGTTTTGATTGAGACGTCGCAAGCCCGGGCGCTTGTGACCATTTTGGCTCCAGGACCATGTGTTTCGAAACCAGATCGTCGGCAGCAGATTCAGCGAAGCTGCTTCTGGTCCACGATTAGTTGCGGTGATCTTGATCAGAATGTCTTCGACATCGGCCTTGGCGTATTCGACAAACACGTCGAAATAGCGATCGTCGCCAAAGACTCCCGTATCGATCAGTTCAAACTCAGCCGCGAGCTTGCCGCGGCGACGGTTCTCTGCAATCAACTGCCCGTATGGAAACTCACTTTGCGGATACTTGTACAAGTATTTCATGTACGAGTGAGTCGGCGTCGAATCGAGGTAGAAGTAATACTCTTTGACGTCTTCACCGTGATTGCCTTCGTTACCCGTCAGGCCAAAAAGACGCTCTTTCAAAATCGGATCGCGACCGTTCCATAGCGCGAGCGCGAAACAGATCTGCTGGTGGCGATCACTAATACCCGCCAAACCATCTTCATTCCAGCGATACGCGCGTGATCGTGCGTGATCGTGTGGGAAGTAATCCCAGGCGCTGCCGTACGGGCTGTAATCTTCACGCACCGTTCCCCACGCGCGTTCGCTGAGATATGGCCCCCAGCGCTTCCAATGCTTCGTGCGCGCACGCGCCTCTTCCAATCTTTGATTCTCAGTGGTGATCATTTTTCCATCCGTTTCATCCGCGGCCAAATCTATTTCTCGATCAACGCCATCACATGGCCGTCGGGATCGCGCGCCAAAAATCCTTTACCAAAACCGAGACGCTTATCGTTCAGCGTCACCACTCCCGTGAGGAATCGCTTCGCAAAAGTTTCAGCCGCGTTAACAATCAGACTGGTTTGCCAATGAAACAGATCCGACGCTCGTGCATCAGCGGGGACAGGGCGTCCATCACGCGGCGCAAGGTACTCGAGAAATTCGATGCCCGGCCCCCCACTCGCGGCTCGAAGACTCGTAATGCGTAACCTTGCGCCGAAGACGTTGTTGAGATGTTCCTGCTCGGTGCCGTAGTTCTCACTCGTCCCCGCGATGTGCAGGCCGAGTGTGTCGCGATAAAACTTCAGACTCGCTTCAGTATCACTGACGACGATCGCGGTGTGATCGATTCCGAGAAACAGTTTGCCCTTCTGCTGCCACTTCTGATCGCCTTTGCCTTCCGGAAATTGCAGTATCTCGAGCCAGTGTTTGTCGGGATCGCGAAAATAAAAAGCCTTGATGCCGCCGGCGTTCTTGTTCCAGTCGGGCAGACGTTGTGGACCAGTTGAAGCGTGCTCGACTTTGTTTTGACGCAGCAGCGCGTAAGCCTTGTCCATGTCGCTAGTGATGATCGCGATGTGCTGAAACCAGCGATCATTGCTGCGTGAATCAGCCGGAATTGGCCGGCCTTTCGGTGTCAGATACTCAGTCAACTCGATGAACTCATCACCGAGTCGCATGCGCACGACGCGCATGCGCAACCCAAATACACCTTGAAGCCGTTCGTAGTCCTCCCCAGTTACTTCAACATCCGAAACTTTCTCAAACGACAGAACACGCGAATAAAAATCGACGGACGTGTCCATGTCCGAAACTGTCATGCCGATTGCGCCCACCTGTT
>OBKT01000026.1_pt1 | contig 15346 bp, 8 predicted proteins | sample 1519771 | NCBI WGS metagenome assembly OBKT01 (sample SAMN00737777, study PRJEB22531) | soil metagenome | reverse complement strand
CGAAAACGGCAGTGCTGGATCCTGATCGTATTCAGTGCCGGGAAACTCAGTCGCGCGACCGCGCATGAAACCGACGTCGATCTTGTTGAACGAGAGGGTTGTGTTGCGCCAGTAACGATCCCATTGCAGCGTGCCCTGGCCGGTTGCCGTGTCGAACGCGGTCACGCGACTACCGATGAAGTAAACGTTCTCCATCTTTTGAAAATCCTGGCTGACATCAGCCGGATCGCCGAGCACCTGTGCGTGCACGGCCACAGGAATAAAAAGGATCATCAGGAGAAAAATCCGCATGGGCTGCCTCATCTGTAGTTTTGATTGTAATCCGCGTTATTCCGCGTAAATCTGCGGCTTTTTTCCCGAAACCGCAAAACGGCCGCGCAAGCCTTGCTGGCCACCGCCAATGCTGATCGCGAATTCGCCGGGTTCGATGACGCGCTTGTCGTTGTTATCGATCAGCGACATTTGTCGCGGCGTGATCATGAATGTCACGGTGCGCTTTTCGCGCGGTTGAAGCGAAATGCGTTCGAATCCGACGAGTGTCCGGATCGGCACGGGGGACGATGCTGCGACGTCGGTGAGATAGAGTTGGACCACCTCGTCGCCTTCGCGTTCGCCTGCGTTCATCACGTCAACAGTGACTTTTGCCGGCTCGCCAACTTTCACCGACTTAACTCGCAGGTTGCTGTACGCAAAGCTCGTATAACTCAACCCGTACCCAAACGGATAAAGCGGCTCGCCTTTGAAATAACGATACGTGCGGCCCTGCATACTGTAGTCAGTGAACGGCGGCAACTGGTCCACCGATTTGTAAAACGTCACGGGCAAACGTCCCGCAGGGTTGTAATCGCCGAACAACACGTCCGCGATCGCAGTGCCGCCTTCACCACCCGGATACCACGCCTGCAAAATCGCCGGCGCATGATCGTTGGCCCAATTCACTGCGAGCGCACTGCCGCTGAGCAACACGACCACCACCGGCTTGCCGGTAGCGACTACGGCTTGCAACAACGCTTCCTGAGGTCGGGGCAACGAGAGATCGGTTCGATCACCGCCGCGAAACCCAGGAAGGTCTACCTTCATTTCTTCGCCTTCAAGCCGCGCGGAAATCCCCAGCACCAAAACTGTTGCATCTGTTTCTGTGCTAGCTTTAACAGCTTCGTCGATCATTTTCTCCGCCTCGGGAGACTCGCCTGCGAGTACCGAACCAGGTGCGTAAACGACTTTCGTATTTGGCGAAACGGCGTGTTGGATTCCTGCGAGCGGCGTGATCAAGCGCGACGGCCGGCCGTTGTAATTACCCCATAACACTTCCGGTGCATCAGCATTTGGACCAATCACCGCGATGCTTTTCAGATTCTTTGGTAGCGGTAACGTGCGGCTCGCATTCTTCAAAAGCACGATCGACTCACGTGCGCTTTGCAACGCGAGTTGGCGATGTTCGGGCGTGTCGTTTTGTGAAAACGGAATGCGCGCGTATTGGACCATCTCCGGTGGATCGAACATGCCGAGACGAAACCGCGCGGTCATCAGTCGTTTCAGCGATGTATCGATCTCAGCTTCAGTGATCAATCCTTTCTTCACCGCGTCAAGCAACGTCACATATTCATTGCCACACGTCAGATCGGTTCCGGCGCGAACCGCGAGCGCGGACGCTTCAGCTTCGCTCTTAACAAACTTGTGCCCTTCCCAGATGTCTCTGATCGCGCCGCAGTCAGAAACAACGTAACCGCTGAAGCCCCACTCGCCACGCAAAATGTCAGTCATCAACTTCTTGTTCGCGCAACACGGTTCGTCGTTCGTGCGGTTGTAGGCACACATCACCGAATAAGCCTTGCCTTCGACGATCGTAGCGCGGAAGGCAGGCAGATACGTCTCGCGCAGATCGCGTTCGTACGCTTTGGCGTCGAAGCCGTGACGTTCAGGTTCCGGGCCACTGTGAACTGCGTAATGCTTCGGTGTCGCGATCACTTTGAAGTAGCGAGGGTCGTTGCCTTGTAGTCCCTTCACGAACTCGACGCCGAGTCGTGCGGTGAGATAAGGATCTTCGCCATAAGTTTCCTGACCGCGTCCCCAGCGCGGATCGCGAAAGATGTTTATGTTTGGACTCCAGAACGTGAGTCCCTCGTAGCGAGCGTATTTATTCTGACGAACAAACTCGTGGTGCTTCGCGCGCGCTTCAGTCGAGATGACGTCAGCGACTTCGTGCATCAACTTCGTGTCCCAGGTCGCGGCGAGCCCGATGGCTTGCGGGAACACGGTGGCGTAACCCGCGCGCGCCACGCCGTGCAGTGCTTCGTTCCACCAGTCGTAGGGGGGAATGTCGAGACGGGGGATCGCAGGCGCGCTGTTCTGCATTTGCCGGACTTTTTCTTCGAGCGTCATGCGCGAGACGAGATCGTTGACGCGCGTTTCGAGTGGGAGGCTCGGGTTTTTGTACGGCGGTATGGTTTGCGTATGCGCAGGACTGAGGAAAACGAGTGCCAGTAAGACGACCAGAAGGTGGAAATATTTCTCACGCAACGGCGCAATGGCGCAACGAAAACCGGATTTATAAAGAGACGCGATTCCTTTACGAGCTTCGCTGCGCCGCTGCGCCGTTGCGTGAAACTTTTTATCCACGCCTAACGGACCCCGAAGAGAATGTCGACAGTGAGCTGGTCCAAACGCTCATACGGCAGAGACTTGCGTGCTAACTCAACCCGATCGAGCGACATCTCCTTCACCTTTTTCGCCGTCCCCGCACTGTACCTTCCCAGCGGCTCGACCGGTCCAACGTTGCTTATCTCAGCAAGCAACGATTGCACCTCACGATCCTCATCGAACTGCCGCGCCTTCTCCTTCAAAATCAGGTAGTTGCGCATGCACCCGGCCGCGAACGCCCACACACCTTCCTCGTCTTCACTGCGATAAGAATGCGCATCGAAATGCCGTGGTCCATCGTAAGAACTCTCCAGCAGTCGCACCAAAAAGAACAAGTTCTTGATCGACTCCGAACCAAACCGCAGATCCTGATCAAATCGCGGACCCTTTTGATCATTGAGATCGATGTGAAAGAGTTTGCCCGCTTCGATCGCCTGCGCCACAACGTGATAGAAGTTCAATCCCGACATCTGCTCGTGACCGACTTCAGGATTCACACCAACCATTTCCGCATGATCGAGCGTCGCGATGAAACCAAGCATCGCGCCAGTTGTCGGTAAATAAATATCGCCGCGCGGCTCGTTCGGTTTAGCCTCGAGCGCAAAGCGATAGCCGTAACCTTGATCGATTGAATACTCGCAAAGGAAGTTGAGCGCTTCGCGATTCCACTTCAACGCTTCGCGCGGATCCTTGGCAGCATCAACTTCAGCGCCTTCGCGACCACCCCAGAAGACGTAGATCTTCGCACCCAGTTCCGCACCGAGATCCATCGAGCGCATCGTCTTTTGCAACGCGTACAACCGCACGCGCGGATCGCTCGAAGTGAAAGCACCATCCTTGAAAACCGGCTCGTAAAAGAGATTCGTAGTTGCCATCGGCACCTTCATGCCGGTGTCGTCGAGCGCCTGCTTAAACTCGCGCACGATGCGATCGCGGTCAGATGGGCTGGCGTCGATCGGCACGAGATCGTTGTCGTGCAAATTCACGCCGTAAGCACCGAGCTCGCTCAAACGTTTGACGATCGTCACCGGACTCACACTCGCGCGCGTCGCATCACCAAACGGATCGCGTCCACGATTGCCGACAGTCCATAGCCCAAAGGTGAACTTATGCTCCGGTTTCGGTTGATAATTTCCCATGTCATTCCTCACGTATTTTTTAGCCACAATAAGGCACAAAAGGCTCAAAAAGAAATTCTGGTGGCTCCTCTGCCGAAAATAAACCACCGCTCTTCAACATTATGACAGCCCTCAACGCGGGCTTGGGTCGCCCGAGACGATCGAACAGCAACGGATAATTCGTGCGGCCTTTCATGGGCCAATTGTTGAGCCACGAATCGCCGTCTCCGACGCCCCAGAAGGTAACGCGATCGATCGCGTCGCGATGTTTTAAATAGACCTGAAACAACTCCGCGTAACGCTTTGCGAGTGCAAGCTGCTGCGCGTCAGGCAAGCGATCAACGTACGGATTGAGCTGCGGTGTGACCTCCACGTCCACTGCATAATCTGCACCCGGCTTTGTTGTGCGAGGAAGCACGTCGACGTCGAGCTCGGTGATGTGAATCTTGACTCCGAGATTTTCGAATGCGGTGATAGTCGCATCTTCATCCGCGATTGAAGGCCAGTCCATCTGGTTATGATTCTGCAAACCGACACCGGAGATCGGAACGCCCGCAGCTTTCAGCTTCTTTATCAACTCAACACCACCGGCACGCTTCGCGGGCAACTCGAGATCGTAGTCGTTGTAATAGAGCTGAGCGCTCGGATCTGCTTCGTGCGCAAACTGAAAAGCTTTGACGAGGTAATCCTCGCCGATGATCTTGAACCAGGGCGACTGGCGCATCGTGCCGTCCTGATTAAGAGCTTCGTTGACCACGTCCCAGCCTTTGATCCGGCCCTTGTAACGTCCTACGACTTTGAGGATGTGCTCGCGCATGCGATTCAACAAAGTCTCGCGATCGACCGGGTTTCCCTTTTCGTCCTGGAAGACCCAGCGCGGTGTTTGGTTATGCCACACGAGCGTATGGCCCACGATGAACATGCCGTGCTTTTCGCCAAACTCGACAAAGCGATCGGGAGCTGCGAAATCGTAACGGTTTGGGTCGGGATGAACCAACGCCCACTTCAAGATGTTTTCCGGCGTGATCGAATTGAAGTGCGTGCGCACGATCGCGGCGCCGCGCGTATCTTCTTCGAAGATCTGGCGGCGGTTCAGTGCGGCGCCGATCATAAAGTCGTTTTTGAAAACATCTTTTAGAACTCTCTGCTGTGCTACGACCGGAAAGCAGATTGCCAAGCCACAAAGAAGCACAAAAGGCACATAACACTTTTTGTGCCTTTTTGCGCCTTTTTGTGGCCCTTTTGGTGGCCTATTTTGCAACGACTTCGAGTTTAACCGTCTCATACTTTACCGAACTCGTTCCGACCATGATGTCGAACCATCCCGGCTCGACCACGCTCTTCATGTTGAGATCGAGAAACGACAGCTTGTCGGGCGTGATCAAAAATTCAACCGTCTTGCTCTCACCCGCCGCGAGCGAGATGCGTCTGAAATCCTTCAGTTCCATGATGGGCCGCGTGACGGAGCTCACCAGATCGCGAATGTAAAGTTGCACAATCTCATCACCTGCACGTTTGCCGGTGTTAGTGACAGTAACACTCACTTTGGTATCGCCGGCAACGCCGATCCGCGCCGGATTAATTTTCAGATTCGAATAAGAAAACGTCGTGTAACTGAGCCCAAACCCGAATGGAAACAGCGGCTCCTTGTTTGCGAAGAGATACCCACGACGCGCAGTCGGTTTACGGTTGTAGTAAAGCGGCAGTTGGCCCACCGAACGCGGGAAACTGATCGTCAACTTGCCGGCCGGGTTGTAATCACCAAACAGAACATCAGCAACCCCGACGCCCGTCTCCTGCCCTAAATAAAAACCTTCAAGAATTGCAGGGACGTTCTCGGCGATGTAGTTGATCGAGAGTGGACCACTATTAATTAACAGAACAACCACCGGCTTGCCTGTTTCGAGCACCGCTTTCACGAGATCGTTCTGGCGTCCGACGAGATCGAGACTATCGCGATCGCCGAGATGCGTGTCCGCCCAACCTTCCTTGTTCGTGTCCTCGTTGCCGCCGAGAACAAGCAGCGCCACGTCAGCCCCCTTCGTCACCTGCACCGCTTCGGCAATCAACTTCTGATCTTCCGCCGGATCGCTCAGATGAGCAGTATCGGCGAACCACACGCCACCCTCTTTCGTTATCTTGCAACCCTCGGCATAACTGACTTTCACACGATCACGAACCTTGTCTTTTATTCCCTGAAGCACACTGACACCACGTCCGGGTTCGTCGCTGTAACCTCCGAGATGCACCTGCGCCGCGTTTGGACCAATCACCGCGATCGACTTCAACGCACTCAGGTTCAACGGCAGCAAGTTGTTTTCATTTTTCAAGAGCGTGATCGATCTTCGTGCTGCTTCAGCCGCGAGCGCCCGGTGCTCAGCCGAATTCGTCACGCGCGCTGCGCGTTCGACGTCGACATAAGGATTTTCAAACAAGCCCAGCAGAAACTTTGCGCGCAGATTTCGCGCAACTGCGCGATCGATCGCGGCTTCCGAAACCTGACCTTCTCTCACTAACTGCACGAGCAGCGGAAACGAATCGGGATCGGGAAGCTCCGTGTCGACTCCCGCTTCGATCGCGAGTTTTGCAGTCATCGCTTTATCTGCCGTAAGGTGATGCAGATCCATCATCTGCGGAATCGCGTAGTAATCCGACACGACGTGACCGTCAAATCCCCACTCCTCGCGCAGAACCTTTTGCAGCAACCACCTGTTTGCGTGAGACGGCACGCCGTCGATCTCGTTGTACGAAGGCATCACACTCATGATACCGGCTTCAGTCACCGCGGCCTTGAAGCTCGGCAGGAAATATTCGCGCAGTGTGCGTTCGGAAAAGTTTACGGGAGCGATGTTGGTTCCGCTCTCGGGTTGGCCGTGCGCGGCGAAGTGTTTCGCAGTGGCGATGACGTGGTTTTCGTCAACGCCTGGTCCAGGTCCCTGCAATGCTTTCACGATCGCCACCGCCATGCGCGAAGTCAGGTAAGGGTCTTCGCCGTACGTTTCTTCCGTGCGGCCCCAACGCGCATCACGCGCGAGATCGAGGTTTGGACCAAGCACCTGTTGGCTGCCTCGCGCGCGTGTCTCGAGAGCGCCGGAGGTGAAGACTTTGGTGATGAACTCCGGATCCCACGTGGTGGCGAGGGCGATCGGTTGGGGAAAGCTGGTGCTGCCCTTCGCCATGTGACCGTGAAGGATCTCGTCGTGCAGGATCGCGGGAATACCGAGCCGCGTGTTTTCAAGCAACCACTTCTGAACGTCGTTGGCAAACTTCGCGCCCGCGCGCGGATCTTTGCGTTCTCTTTGTCGCGCGATTTGGCCGATGCCGTACTTCATCACTTCCGCCGCTTTGGCCGGAGAGAAGTCACCGCGATCGGTTGCGAAATCGGTTTGCGGATTGACTTGCGGTCGATTACCCCAAAGACACGTTAGCTGCGCGACTTTCTCTTCGAGCGTCATGCGCGAGAGAAGATCCGCGACGCGTCGCTCGACCGGCAAGCGTGGGTTCTTGTAATCCGGACGATTGTCCTGTGAATTCATGTGCGCAACGGGCAAACAGAATGCTGAGATGACAATAAGCCCAACGATCCTCTTTTTAGTCAAGCAGGCGTCCTCTTTTGAGAAATATTTAATCAGGAGTCACTCTTGGATGAGGTCTGTACTGACTTCATCCAAGCCACTCCCGTGAATTCCCGGAAAACATGCGAGTCACATCGCGCGAGATCTCGTCGGCCGTAACTGCGCGTCCGCTGAGCAATAGTTGCTCATACGTGTCGCAGAGCGCGTCCGCGATCTCCTGGCGCGCGTGTTTCCACTTGTAGATCAACTGCTCCAGCACGCGCGCGTCCGAGTGTTGCGGGATGAAACTCGTTCCCAGCAACTCCAATCGCTCGCGCGTGATCTCTGAGACGATCGACGGATTATTCAGAAACCACCAGCAGCCAAACGGCATCAGGTTGTTGAATTTGCGCGCCGCGACACACAGCTCATGCTGATTCTCACGCGAAAGAAATGTCGCCAAAAACTTTACGTCCGGATAGTCAGCACACATTCTTTCGACCGCAGTCACATCCGCTTTACCGACACCGTCACCCGCCTCGCGCAGTCTGGGATTCACGCGACGACGCACACCAACCATCAAGGTCACCGCCAGCCCATGCTCTCTCGCTACGGGCAGCACCACTTCGCGCAGCAATCGATCGCGCGTGTCTTCAGCCGGAAACTTAAAATTGGCCGGTAGCGAAACGCCCATGTAAACCGGACGCATCCGCTCGATCCACTGATCGAGAAAACGTCGCTGCTCACCGACACTCCCCGGCACTCGGTCCCACTGGTTCAGCAAACGATCCAGTCGCAACGAGGACCTGAAACGATGGTCCAACTCGACCTCGCTGTTCCAGATCTGCCCTTCCGCTTCGTCGAGCGGATCGTTCGTCATCACGACACCGCTTACGCGGGTTATGTTGAAAACCTGATCGATGTGTTCACGTAAATTCTGCGAGGCGAAGAACGCGCGTGCCTCTTTCAAGTTAGCGGCTCGCGTGTCGAGACCAAAAACATCGAGCACGGAAATGATCCCGCGCGCTGCTTCGGAAGTGGGAATGTTATCGACGAACAATGTCTGCCACACGAGATCCGCTTGATCCGTTTTTGGCATACGCCAGAAGTCGTCGTAAGAAACTGGCGCGGAGCGAAATGTTTCGGCCGTCAGGTAGTGATAGGTCAGCAGTTCATCGATACCGGACAGGCAGAACGTGTTGAACTCAGGCGGAAACAGATGCGTGTGAACATCCGTGACCGGCGTTGAATTCACGATTAATTCGACTTGCGCACGCAGCTCGGTGGTACGTGTAAGCAACTGGTTGTCGATCGAGGTAACCATAAGTTAATTCAAGATCTCCGGCACTCGCGCATCGAGCGGATCAGCCCAGCGCTCGTTCGGTATCGTAGGCGTCCAACCCGGCCGCAACGGATCCTGGTCGTAGGCATAAGAGCCCAAACGACGATACAACTCGCGATACTCAGCAACTTTGTCGCGATCCAGCTTAACACCCAAGCCCGGCGACGATGGCACCGGAATACTACCGTTTTCGTATTTCAACTTGCCGCCCGCGATGATGTCGTCCGTCAAATGATGATAATGAGCGTCAGCGGCGAACGACAGGTTCGGAATCACTGCGCCGAGGTGCAACATCGTCGCGAGTTGAATTCCGAGCTCGCCCGACGAATGCACCGCGACGCCGAGTTGAAACGTTTCACAAACTGCGGCCGCTTTCACACACGCGCGAATGCCGCCCCAAAAGGTCGTGTCGAGTAACACCACATCGACCGCAGTATTTAAAACGTTCGCCGCGAGCTGTTCGAAGTTCACAACGACGGTGTTCGTCGCGAGCGGCATGCGAACTTTCTCACGCACGCGGCGCATTCCGTTCATGCCAAACACCGGATCTTCGAGATAGTCGTTGCGAAGATCGTCAATCTGCTGTCCAAACCAGATCGCGGTTTCAGTGGACCACACGCCATTCGGATCGAAACGAAATCGATCGCCCGGCAGCGCTGCCGCAAGCGCACGATAACACTCGAGCTCGTATTCAGGCGGAAACACGCCACCTTTCAACTTGTGCGAAGTGAACCCATAACGCTGCTTCAGCGACTGCGCCGATTCAACCAGTTGCTCTACGTTGCGGACCTCGCCAGATTTACTCTGCGAGTTCGGATAACAAAAGAAGAGGTACGAAGCAAACTGAACTCGCTCGCGCAAACGCCCGCCGAGTATTTCCGAAACCGGCACGCCCCACTTTTGTCCGAGTATATCGAGACAGGCAAACTCTATCGCCGCGAACATCTGAGTGCGATTGTTGTAAAGCGACGCAGTCGGATTGCAGATCAGAAATCGCAACTCTTCGAGTCGTGCCGGATCGTGTCCAACGAGATACGACTTGAGCGCCTGAAACGCCGCCTCGGCCGACTCGCCGCCACCGCCCATCTCGCCTAACCCGATCAGCCCTTCATCTGTCTCGATCTCGACAATCGTGCGCACGAACCGCCCCCAGTGACAGCCATTCGCGTGACGCAACGGCGCCTCAATCGGAACAGTCACAGTCGTCGCACGTAAATCCGCAATTCTCATCCGTGAAATCCGTGTTAAAAAACCTCACCATTCCAAGGCTTTCGCCTTGTATTTCGCCAACGGATACGCAGCGTGTTCGACTCCACGCGGCAGCGGCCGTTTCGCAAAGGTCTGAAAGTAGAGCAAACACGCATCGCGCCACCAAACCGCGTCGCGCTCCTGGATCTCGAGTTTCTTCGCAATCGCCTCGTGTCGCTCCGTATCGATTGCATGATCCAACGTTGCCCATGTTGCACGAGTGGATCTAACCCAATCGACACCACGTTGATAGTGCAGCGCCATTTCATCCCACAACGTCCGGCCCGACTTCATTTTGTGATCCCACGATACATGATGAAACCACAGCAGAAACTTTTCCGGACAACGATCAACGTCGGCGAATTGCGCGCGCACCGGCAGATGATACTGACTGACTGTGTCGGAGCCCATCTTCGTGCGATCGAAGCCGATGCCGAACGCGTCCGCCTTGTGATAGTAGACCGGGTTCCAGTCGTCGCGCTTTTCCGTGTCCCACCAGGGCGCTGGTCCATAGTGATGTCCGCCCCAAAACAAGTGATGAAGCCCGAGCGGCGTCATGTAATTCACGACCGCTTCATGCGACTCGAGCATCATTCGCACGATCGTTACCACTGCATGTGCGTCGTACGTCAGCGTCATCCTCGCCCATTCGTTCGCGATTTGTTCAGCCGAAATATTCGGATTCCACGCAAGCCGGCCGAACGCGTACCAGTTTGCCTGTAACATGTCATGTCCGGTCCAGTTTTGATCCGAACCTGTATTTGCGACTCCCGCGATACCAGTCAAACGCTGACGATACAAACTGCCATCGACTACTTTAGTAACTGTCGAACCCGCGCCTCGCGCAAACGTATCCGAGTCGAGAAACTCACGCCACATCGTTGCCAGAAAAACGAAGTGATTCGAGAAGCCAAGATACTCCTGCGTGATCTGCAACTCCGGCATTACCTGCGTATGAGGCATCGCGCCGAAGAGAGGATGAAACGGCTCGCGCGGTTGGAAGTCTATCGGACCATTCTTCACTTGCAGCAACACGTTCGGCGCAAACTTGCCGTCGAACGGCTGTAAGTTTTCATAAGCCGCGCCGGCACGGTCGTAACCGGGCTTCTGATCGTAAACAAACGCGCGCCACATGACGATACCATGATGCGACGCGACCGCAGCCGCAAGCATGTTGGCACCGTCCGCGTGCGTGCGATTGTAAGTTCTTGGACCAGGCTGGCCTTCGCTGTTTGCCTTGACGAGAAATCCGCCGAAGTCGGGAATCGCTTTGTAGATCTCGCCGGCCTTCCGTTTCCACCATGCGATGACAGATGGATCAAGCGGATCGGCGGTCGGCAAGTGGTCCAACTCCATCGGCGCTGAAAATCGCGCCGAGAGATAGACGCGAATTCCGTATGGACGGAAGACGTTCGCGATCGCCGCAACCTTCTTGATGTACTCCGTCGTCAGGAATTTAGAATCAGCGTTGACGTTATTCAATACCGCGCCGTTGATGCCGATCGAAGCGTTGGCACGCGCGTACTCGGGTACTCGAAAGTTGATCTTGTCCGGCAATTCATTCCACTTCCACAGCGACTTTCCGGCGTAACCCCGTTCGATACTGCCGTCGAGATTGTCCCAGTGATTGAGGAGACGCAGTTTCAAATGCGGGCTTTGATCGATTTGCAAACGATCGATTGGCTGTTCAGTTTGCAACAAGCGCAGGAAATGAAAGGCGCCGTAGAGCGCGCCGATATCGGTTATGGAAGCGATCACGATCACCGGGCGACCGCCGTCTCTGATCGCGCGAATGCGAAAACCTTCGGGTCCAAAACTCTTCAACTCCGGTTCCCAACGCAGTTTGCGAATCAGGGTCGAAGTTTGCGGAAGCCCGACCACGATCGATGCATCATCGCGATTTCCGACGATAGACTGTGTTCCGAATAATGCTTCGCATCCGACCTTCAGTTCCGTGCGGAGGATCTTGAAAGTGTCTGAATCGCCGTAAACTGTGATCGATTTAATGCGCTGCCGGTACATGTCGGCCGAGCGCGCCGGGAGCGGTTCGTAGCGTAACCAGAGACGATGACCAGTCTCGGCCTTAACATCAGCCACAAGAAGGCACAAAAGGCACAAAACAAACCAATTCAACTTTTCTTTATGTGCCTTATGTGCCTTTTCGTGGCTCACAATAGACCTTGTTTACGAAGAAACTCGCGGATCTTTGCGTAGCTGTCCAACAACTCCTGACGATTAAAACCGCCATGGTTGCGGCCGCGGATCGTCACCAGTTCGTTCGGCACCTTCGCCTTGTCCAACAACGCATGCAAACGAACCGAAGCGCTGTACGGCGCCACGTCGTCGTTCTCACCGTGGATGGTGATGATCGGCGGCAGACCGGGACGCACGTTGTTGACAGGTGAAAGTTGTTTCGCAAGTTGCTCGGCGTTGCTCATGCTTCCGAACCACTCGCGCGCGTAGTTCTTCGCATTTGGACCATCGAGCAACTCCGCAACGTCGCTGATACCAAACCAGTTGATGATCGCCGCGACTTTCGGTTCCGGAACAGTTGCCGTATTCCAACGATCACCTCCTTCAATAACACATTGCCGATCGAAGACGTTGCCGGCCGGCAACATGCCTGTGATCAGCGACAAGTGTCCACCCGCGGATGTTCCCGTCAACACAAAGCGCGACGGATCGAGTGAGTAATCTTTAGCGTGATACGTCAGCCAACGTAAAGCGCAGCGAGCGTCTTCAACCGCCGCCGGCGCCGGCGCCTGATGACCGTTGCGATACTCGACGTTGACCGCAGACCAACCCATCTCGAGGTACGGCAGCAGGAAAAGTACATTGCGTTCTTTCTGCCCGTCGACCCAACCGCCACCATGAAAAAGTATCAGCGTCGTGTTCGGACGCGTTCTGTTTTTGGGAAGGTAAAGATCGAGTTTGAGTTCGACATTGCTTGCCCTCGCGTACGTGACGTTGGGAAAGATGTCGTACTCCCCGGCGACATAATCGATCCAGCGATCAGAAGTAGTTTGCCCGTAGGCAGTCGCGCAGATTCCACAGATTACGCAGATTAAAAAACCGATCTGCGTAATCTGTGGATAAGTTTTCTTTGCCGTCATGAACTCAGAAACTAAGCCGCATGCCGAAGCGCCACTGGCGCGACTGGTTCGGCCCGTACGTCGATGTGATAAAACCGAAAGTGGCATTATTAATGTCCGGCTGCGGATTCGCAAAATTCGCGTGATTCGTCGCATTGAGCGCTTCGGCGCGAAACTGCAACTTCACGTTCTCCGAAAAGTTCACAGTGCGGAAGATGCTCAAGTCAGTCTCAAAGAAGCCGGGGCCACGCAGCGTATTGCGCCCGACCGATCCAAAACGCGCGCCCGTTTCCGGCGCCCACGCACAATTCGACGTGCAGTTTACTCCAAGCACCGTATTGTCAAACCACACTCCAGCACTCGCGCCCCGCTGAGCCGTCGTGCCTACTCCCTCCAAAATGCGGATTGACGAATTGAGTTGATTTGGCACCTGGCCGCTGCCGCCCGCGAGCAAGTTCGGCGCACTACCTTGAATAACATAAATCGGCAGCCCGCTCATGATGCTCACCACGCCGCTAATCTGGAAGCCACCGAAGATCGCATTCGCCCAACCTTCGCGAGCCATTCGCTGACCCTTTCCGAACGGCAGATCATACACCCCATACATCTGTAGATTATGCTCGCGGTCGTAGCTCGCTATTCCGCGGTTCCGTTGCTTCTCTGGAAGATACTGAATCCTTGGACCCTGATCGTTGTCGGCAAAATTGATCGTCTTGGACCACGTATACGCCGTGCCGAAAAGCGAACTGGCCCAGCGCCGCGTGAACAACGCCTGGAGCCCGTCGTAAGTAGTCGTCCCATACGGCTGGATCGAGTTTATATCCGCCTGAAGTCCAAACTTGATGTTGAGTGGACGACCAGCGGTCCCGGTTCCCGGCGGTCCTGCGTTGATGTTGATGAATCCCATCTGATCGACTGCACGCGTGCCAACATAACCGACCGACCCGACAAACTTCCACGGCAGCTCGCGTTCGATAATGAAGTTGAACGAATGAATTTCCTTGCGCCGAGGTTCTTTCGGGAAAGTTGTTGTGCCGGTGTTTGCAGGAAGCGAAAGGATACCCTGGCTGAGATCCGGCGGAGTGCTCGAGTTAATCAAACCCTGGCGCAGCGTGGTCACGGGAATGAACCCGTTGTTCGTGCCGTTGAAACTAATCGCCGGCATGGACCAGATGTTCGCGATCGGGAATGCATTTCTTACATCCTGAAACGGCCTCGGATCTGCGGACTGGCCGTAACCGCCGCGAAGCACTGTCTTGTCGTTCCAACGAAATGCGATTCCGACGCGCGGCAGGAACTGACCCGTTCCCGAGTCGGCGCCGCTGTCGAATGGCACTCCGCTCAGCCCACCCGTGAAAACTTTTCCGGTATCGGGATCGAAAAGGTTGATGCCGGTGTGATCTTTTCTCGGCACACCAAACAGCTCCCAGCGCAGACCATAAGTCAACGTCACGCGGCGTCCGATCTGCCAATGGTCGCGTGCGTAGAGTGCATACTGCTTCCACCAAACCGAGTTTGGATTGCGCAGTTGATCCACCTTACCCGCTTGCGCCGGCAGTCCCAGCAGGAAGTCTGCCCAACTGTGAAAGAGCTGGCTCTCGGCATTACTGGCTGCGTTTCCTTGCAGCCTGGTCGCATTACCGCTGAAGCCGAACGTGCCGCGTACTGTCTGAAAAGCTCCGCCCTGCGGCTGGAAGTGATTGAGCTGCGGGTTGAGGTAATCGGCGCCAAACCTGAACGAGTGAGATCCCTTGAGCCACGAAAGGTTCGCCGCGGCGACGTACTGGTTATCGCGAAACAGGAACGGGTTGCCGGTGTTGTCGTTGCCGATGTTGGTCCAACCGCCGTTGATCTGAAACGAGGGGACACCACCTTGCAGGTGATCTGGACCATTGGTGCCGGGAATGCGCAGGACGTCGAGACCGAAGTTTGAAACTATGTCGAAGCCTTCCGCACCGAGTCGTTGTCGCGTGTAGCCAACGTTTGCGTCCAGAACAACGTTGGGATTGAACGTGTAAGTCGCGCCGACGCCAAAGACATTAATCAATCCGGGCGCGGTGCCCAGTTGCCCGCCATTCAAAGCAGGACCACTTACCTCACCAAAGATCGGCGGGTCAACGATCAGCGTGGGCGAACGACTATAACGTCCAAACAACGTTAGCTTACCGCCGTCGTAATTGATCTTAATGTCTGCGTTCGTGCGGTTGAATTCGGCGACACCGGCAGTTGCAAAGTTGTTGGTGAATCCCGGCTGGTTCGGCAGCGGCAAACGCCTGATGATCTCGAGTGACGCAACGTCGATCCGGTTAGCGGGAATCGTGTTATTTGGAAACGGTGTGCGCAGCGCCGGGT
>OBKT01000025.1_pt1 | contig 15462 bp, 12 predicted proteins | sample 1519771 | NCBI WGS metagenome assembly OBKT01 (sample SAMN00737777, study PRJEB22531) | soil metagenome | reverse complement strand
TTCACGCGCGGGAAATCTTTCGAACGCTGATCCATGGACGTCTGAAGCGTCACAGGTTTGCGCTGCTACCTTCGTCTGAACCATGTTGTTCCTCTGGTGAATAATGATAGCAGCGAATCAGGGCGTTTGGCGTACAACTCGGCAGGAAGGCAACAGGTGGTGATAAAATCCGGGTCATGACTAATCCCCCATCTCCGCGTCTCGCGCCTGGTGGGCCAGGTATCGAGCCGCGCTGGACTCGCGGCGCCAAGGCTGCGGTCGGTACTGCGTACTCAACTTCCAGCCGCGTTTGGTACACGCTCGATCATGGATGCATTACCGAGGTTTACTACCCAACCATCGACTCGCCCCAGATCCGCGACTTGCAGTTTCTCGTAACCGATGGCGAAACTTTTCTTCACGATGAGCGCAGGAACTTCATCGGCGAGATCGACTGTCTTTCAGAAGCAGCGCTCGGCTTTAAAGTAATCAATCGAGAAAAAGAAGGCCGTTACACAATCCACAAAACAATCATCGGTGATCCATATCAAAACTGCCTGCTGCTGCACGCTCGTCTGGAAGCTCCGCCCGAGTTGTTGCAGAAACTGCGCCTCTACGTGATTTGTGCGCCGCACCTTGAGATCGGCGGCTGGCACAACAACGGTTATGTACTCCGTGTCGGACGGCGCAAGTATCTTAGCGCCCACAAGGGAAATACATGGGTGGCGCTCGCCTCCATTTTGCCTTTCACCGAACTCTCTTGCGGATACGTTGGCGTAAATGACGGTTGGACCGACCTCGCAGACAACTACCGGCTCGATTGGCAATACGAAGCGGCGCTCGACGGCAACGTCGCTTTAACCGGTGGACTCGATCTTTCGCGAGGCACGGAATTCACAATTGGTTTGGCGTTTGGCAGTACTCAACACCACGCGCTAAGCACTCTCGCGCAGTCCTTGAGCATCCCATTCGAAGAGACGCGCGATGCGTTTGTTCGTCAATGGGAGCATACGACGAGACGATTTGCTCTGGGTGCGTCAGACCCGTCAACCCTTTTCGAACGCAGTGTCAATTTACTGCTGGCCCATGAAGACAAAACGTATCCCGGAGCAATGATCGCATCGCTGAGTATTCCCTGGGGTGATGAACAGAGCGATGATGCAACCGGCGGTTATCATCTGGTATGGACACGCGACCTCGTGAAGTCGGTGAGCGCCTTGCTCGCAGTTGACGATTTCAACACTCCGCTGCGCGCCCTTATCTATCTTGCGGTGTCGCAACGAGAGGATGGCGGGTTCTTTCAAAATTTCTGGATTGACGGTCGACCGTACTGGTCTGGAATTCAACTGGATGAAGTCGCGTTCCCGGTTTTGCTCGCATGGCGACTTTGGAAATGCGACGCGTTGGGAAACTTCGATCCGTTCGGAATGGTTCGTCGTGCCTGTGGGTTCCTCATCCGCGAGGGACCGATTACGCCGCAAGATCGTTGGGAGGAAGCGCGCGGATATTCGCCATCGACACTCGCGGTCCATATCGCGGCTCTTGTTTGCGCAGCCGAGTTCTTTACTGATCGAGGCGAGCACGTCACTGCCACCTTTATTCGCGATTACGCAGACTTTCTCGAATCTCACATCGAACGATGGACCGTCACTACGGAAGGAACGTTAGTGCCGGGCATAACGCGGCACTACATCCGCGTGAATACGTGCAGTGCTGTTGATTGTCTCGACGAGGATCCAAATCACGGGACGCTGGTGCTCGCGAATCAGCCTCCTGGCGCGAACGTTGAGTTTCCCGCGAAAGAGATCGTTGATGCGGGTTTTCTCGAATTGGTCCGTTACGGCATTCGCGGCGCGGACGATCCAATCATTCAGGATTCACTTCGTGTCGTCGATGCTGTGCTCAAGGTTGACACGCCTTCTGGACCATGCTGGCGCCGCTACAACCATGACGGCTTCGGGCAACGAGAAGATGGCACCGGCTATAACGGTTGGGGGCATGGTCGTCCGTGGCCCTTGTTGACCGGCGAGCGCGGTCATTACGAAATCGCAGCCGGACGAGACGCCGCTCCTTACTTGCGCACTCTCGAGAATTTTGCACAGGGTATCGGTCTGATTCCGGAGCAGATCTGGGATGGACCCGATCTTCCTTCACGGCACCTTCTATTCGGTGGTCCAACGAACGCCGCGATGCCACTGTTGTGGGGGCATTCTGAATACGTCAAGCTCCAGCGGTCTGCTGTCGACGCGAAAGTCTTTGATCGAATTGACGCTGCGTACGATCGTTACGTGGCTGGAAGTTTAGAACGCAATGCGATTGAGGTGTGGAAATTCAATCGTCAGATACCTGCGGTACCGGCCGGCACACTTCTCCGCATTCAAGCGGGCATGCCGTTCCTGCTTCATTGGACCAGTGACGAATGGCAGAGTTCAACGGACACACGCTCGACGGCAACGCAGCTTGGTATTGAATTCGTAGACATCCACTTACCTCAGCAGGATGGGGAGATCCGGTTTACATTTCTATGGACACAAGAGAATCGCTGGGAAGGGAAGGATTACAGCGTCAAAATAACTCATGAGTAATAAAGTTTTTCTGTTCGATGTAGATAACACCTTACTCGACAACGACAGGGTAACTGCGGACCTCAAAGAACATCTCGAACAGGAGGTTGGACACGAACGGCAGGAGCGTTACTGGTCCATCTTCGAAGAATTGCGTTCCGAAGTTGGGTATGCAGATTACCTTGGCGCGCTGCAGCGTTACCGCGCGAATTACCCTCGAGATCTGCATGTGCTTACCGTTTCTCATTTCCTGCTGGATTATCCATTTCATGAGCGGCTGTTTGCGAACGCGATTGATGTCGTTCAAGGCGTCAAACGATCCGGACTGCCGGTAATTCTTTCGGACGGAGATGTCGTCTTTCAGCCGCACAAGATTCGCCAGGCTCGACTGTACGAGGCTTTTGACGGAGCGGTGCTGATCTATGTTCACAAGGAACTCGAATTGGAAGACGTGACACGACGCTATCCGGCAGACCATTACATTTTGGTCGATGACAAGCTACGTATTTTATCTGCGGTTAAAGACGTCTGGGGTGAACTTGTGACGACCGTCTTCGTGCGGCAGGGGCATTATGCTCATGACGTTAAAGCGATCAGCGGTTATCAACCTGCCGACTACACGATCGAGCGCATCTCAGACCTACCGAAGCTGGAGCAAGCGGGGATGAATCCCTAGCCGAACTCGATGGTGCCGCTTAACCTTATTGTTTCTCAATTGTCGTGTCTAATGGGATAATTGTGTCAAAGCATGATAGCTAACGGAGCAACAATAGTTTCAGTCAACGTTGGACGCACGCGTCAGTTTGAATATGAGGAACGTGCGGTCCAAAGTGCGATATGGAAGAATCCCGTTACCGGTCGCATCGCCGTCAGAGGCGTGAATCTTGACGGAGATGAACAGGCCGATCGCCGCGCACATGGTGGACCAGACAAAGCGGTCTACGCCTACGCAATCGAAGATACGCGTTGGTGGGAGAAACAGATCGGACGGCCGCTGTCATACGGAAATTTTGGCGAGAACCTTACGACTCAGGGCATCGACGTTAATGATGCACTCATCGGGGAGCATTGGAAGATTGGGACCACGGTGCTTGAAGTTTCGGAACCAAGAGTGCCTTGCTGGAGACTTGGAGTACGAATGAACGATAAGCTGTTTCCGCGCCGCTTCACCGAGGCCTTGCGACCCGGATCTTACCTGCGGATAGTTGTTGAAGGAGACGTGGGCGCCGGCGATGAGATTCGCATAATCGAGCGACCAAATCACACCATGACGATCCGCGATGTGTTTCGTATTTACAGTCGCGATCACGCCGAAGTTGAAACCTTACTTAGCATTCCCCAATTGTCCGAGAGTTGGAAAAGATGGGCCACCAAGGTCGCTACAAAAGGCTAGACCTGCGAATTTCCTGGGCATTGGTGAAACAATAAACTGGGGTTAACACACCTACTTGATCCGGGATTCACGTTCATGTCATTCGAACAGCATCAGGAATCGAATATCCTGGCGAAGCTGGTTTCCTGGGGTGAAGGAGAGCCTTTGTTGCGTGCGGCGATTCTCACGAGCTCTCGCGCGATCCCTCAAGCTCACACGGACGCGTTTTCCGATTACGATGTCATATTAATTCTCACTGACATCCACAGCTTTTTTGCGGATCGATCCTGGCTCAATGCTTTTGGCTCTGTGCTGGCCTTGTATCGCGACCCACTCATCCTTGAACGTGGGTTCCAACGGTCAGCCTATGTCACGCAGTATGAGGACGGACTTAAAATCGATTTCAACCTTTGGCCGGTTGAGCTCTTGAAACAGATCGTTGCTGAGCCGCAGCTTCCGAGTGAATTCGATGCCGGCTACCAGGTATTAATCGACAAAGACAATTTGACTGTTGGTTTAAAGTCTCCGACTTATCGCTCCTACATTCCGGTTCCTCCAACCGAGACTGAATACCAGGACAAGATTGAATCCTTCTTCCTTGATACCGCCTATGTCGCAAAGTTTCTTTGGCGTGATGACCTGATGGCAGCCAAACACATTCTGGAGAATTCACTAAAGCAGGACCATCTGCGCCCCATGCTCGAATGGCGCATCGAGATCGATCACGATTGGTCGCTAAAGCTCGGTCCATACGGTCGAGGCTTAAAGCAGCGGCTACGACAAGATCTGTGGGCTGACCTGGAACAGACCTACACCGGTGCAGACTTAGAGGCGAATTGGACAGCCTTGTTTCAGACTATAAACTTGATGCGTCGTGTTGCAACTGAGGTAGGTGAGGCATTGGGTTATCAATATCCTGATGAATTAGAGCAACGCGTAAGAAAGTATTTACATCGAGTCAAGGATCGATCTGCGTAATCGGTGGATGAAGCCTCACTCCTTACGAAGTGTCAATGTCGGGTCGATCCCGGTAGCGCTCAACGATGGGATCAGACACGCGATCGCTCCTACGAGAGTAAGCAGACATGCCACTGCGGCGAACGTCACTGGATCTGCACCTGGAGTTGCGAACAAGAGTGAGCTGATTACTTTTCTGAGCATGAGGGCGCCAATCAACCCGGCCGCGAGTCCTACAAGTATCAGCGTCAACGCATGCCGCATCATCATGGTTAAGATCCGAACCCTCGTAGCGCCAAGCGCCATTCGAATTCCGATTTCGCGCGTTCGCTGGGTCACTGCTAACGCCATGACTCCGGTGAGTCCGGCCGCTGTGATAAGCAGCGCAATGATCGCGAACAGTCCGAGCAGCCACGTGGTCTCGCGCGGAGATGCCACGGAATCGTCGAGCGCCTGCTGGAGAGTTTTGACCTGATCGATTGCAGTCTCCGCGTCAACCTTATGGACCACGTCACGCATCAGCCTGGCCTCTTGCAAAGGCGCTCCTCTCGTTTTTACCACCAGGAATGAGCCGAAAGGCGTCTGCGCGATCGGGCCGTATATCTCCTGCGCCGGCTCTTTGTCTAAGCCGTACTGTTTGACGTTTCCAACGACGCCCACCACGGTGATCCAGGTGGTCCCATTGTCGAACGATAATCGCTTCCCGATTGGATCTTCCGTCCCCCAGCGTCCCCGTGCAGCCGCATCGTTCACGATTGCAACTCGCGGCGCCTTGTCGTCGTCGGCGTCAGTAAACATTCGCCCGCGAACCAGTGGGATGTTGAGTGCGCGGAAGTAAGCGGGACTGACGGCACGTGGGTCGACTTGAGCGGCGGCGTTTGCTTCATCCTTTGGACGGCCTTCCAGTTGGATCGTAACGGTGTTAGGACCACGCGTGATGCCCGCCGGATTCAGTGGGTAGGTTGACGACACGGCCGCGTCGACCACGCCGGGCTGCTGACTCACGTTTTCGAGCAGCCGCCGGAAATAGTCGCGGAATTGCGCGGTCGCAGTTGCGTTGTTGGTAAACCTGGACCAGTTCGGCTGGAGTCGCATCACGAACACGTTTTCCGGGGTGAAGCCGGGATCGACGTGCTGAAGCTTGATCATACTTTGCAGCATCAGGCCGGCTGCTGTCAGCAAAGTGAAAGCAATCGCGACTTGTGCCGCGACAAGCAGGCCGCGAATGTGGTTCTTCGCGCCTGAGCTCGAGCGATCACCTGACTGCTTGAGCGCGACGCTGAGGCTTTTCCTCGAATCAAAGGCTGAGGAGACCGCCGGGATCACTCCGAATGCTACGCCCGTGCATGCAGACACGATGAGAGTAAAGAGCAGCACGGACGAATCGATTTGGATCTCTGCTGTGCGTGTCGTGAACCGGCCGGCGAACGACGTGAGCAGCGGCAGACCGATCCATGCGAGAAGTAATCCCAACGTTCCTCCTCCGAGCGAGAGCAGTAAGCTTTCGGTCAACATCTGAGTGACGAGCCTGCCACGGCTTGCGCCAAGCGCGGTTCGCACCGCAACCTCAGACTGTCGTTGGAGGACGCGCGCGAGATTGAGATTGGCTACGTTGGCACAGACGATTAGCAGGACCAGGGCAGTTGTCCCAAGCAATATGAGAAATGTGGGCCGCGCTTCCTGCGTGAGCACCGTGTCGAGCCGGTTGAGTTGGGCAGCATAACCGATGTGACTGGGATAGACGTCGGGGTTCGCTTGCTGAATGTTTGCCGCGACGCCGGTGACATCAGCCTGCGCCTGCGCCACTTCGACGCCAGGTTTGAGTCTGCCAAACACCGCCGACAGCAACCGTGCCCGCCGGTTGTCGATCACGGCAGTGCTGGATCGAAATGGGCAATTCGCAGTCGGCATATATACATCACTCTCTGACGGGTACTCTGGAACCGGTGGGAGCACGCCAATGACCGTGTGCGGTCGATTGTTCATCTTGAAAACGCTCCCCACGATCTTGGGATCGCTGCCGTAACTCTGTTTCCAGTATTTGTAGCTGAGCACCAGCACGGCGTCTCCGCCTGGCTTTTCGTCATCTGGAACGAAGGTCCTGCCAAGAATGGGCTTCACGCCGAGCACGTCGAAGAAGTTTGCTGACACAACACTCGTCTGCACTCGCTCTGGCTCCCCGCGACCGTAGAGTATGAAGCTCATGGCGTGGTGCTCGACCAACTCCATCGTCTTGTTCTGATCGCGATAGTCCTGGAATTCCTTGACTGAAAAGCCAAGGCTGTTCACGTTGTTGAGACGAGCCTGTTGGTTCAGCACCACAAGACGCTGTCCGTCTTTGTATGGGAGTGGGCGCAGCAGCACACCGTAAATCATGCTGAAGATGGCCGTGTTGGCGCCGATACCGAGGGCCAAAGTTATCAATGCCGTGAGTGTAAACCCGGGATTCCTGCGCAGAACCCTGAGACCAAACCTGACATCCTGCCCGAGCGTTTCAAAAAAATGTGAGCGGCTTCCGATTTTCACACGACACCTCCGACTAGTGGCCTGGCGTCTTTATATATGCTGCGCCACCATCTCAACTCGCCTTTGCCGCGAACTGCTCCGAGTTTGCCGTGAGTTGTGGATTTATTGCCCCCGGACGCAGAACTAATTGGTTAAAAAAACGTAACAAGGAAATCTGCGTAGTTAAGACAGAAGTCTTAAAGCTCTTAGTTAGTCAAAACTTAAAAACCACACGGCTATACCATTCCACGTCACCCGGAGGATCCGTGCAATGAACACTCTTCTTCAGAACGTCCGCTACGCAGCTCGGATGTTGCGTAATAACTCGGGATTTACGTTGGTTGCGGTGCTGACTTTGGCTTTCGGCATTGGAGCTAATACGGCGATCTTTAGTGTCGTTAACGCAGTCGTTCTACGGCCGCTGCCGTTTCCAAAACCGGAACAGATCGTGATCATTCGCGACGATTTAACTGGCCGGCAGATTGAAGATGTTGGTTTGTCGGTTGATGAACTAAAGGATCTGCAACAGCGTTCCGGTATCTTCCAACAGGTATCCGCAGTCTGGCCGGTGGACGCAAATCTTACCGGGTCTGAGAGACCGGAAAGAATCGAGTTGCTGGCCGTTAGCCCAAACTACTTCACACTGCTGGGCGCCCACGCTCAACTTGGACGTGTGTTCGGCCCTGAAGAGGAACAGGCAAAGGGTTTTGCAGAAGGTGTCGTAATTAGCGACGGACTTTGGAAACGACTCTTTGCCAGTGATCCAAACATCCTCGGTCGTAAAGTTTATGCGGATACGGATCTTTATACGATCGTCGGTGTAATGCCTCCCGAATTTCGTCACCCTGGCAGGACCCTGCGAAATGAAGTTGACATGTGGGCCACCGCGGGATTCTCAGCCAATCCATTTGGTCCACCGGTACGCGCACAACGAATTCTTCCCGGGGCAATTGGACGCCTGAAGGACGGAATAGACTTAAACCAGGCGCAGTCAAAACTGAATGGTCTTGTCGCCAATCTTCAGTCAGAATTTCCGAAAGAATATCCTCAACAGGCGGGTTGGTCGATTCGCGTGTTATCAGCACACCAGCAGTTGGTTGGCAACGTGCAAACGATTCTATTCGTCGTGCTCGCCGCTGTTGGATTGGTGTTACTAATAGGCTGCGTCAACCTTGCGAACCTGATGCTCGCGCGATCATCCGGACGTCGTCGAGAGATGGCGATTCGCATAGCGCTCGGAGCCAGTCGTCGCCGCCTGGTGGCTCAGCTACTTACGGAGAGTTTACTGCTCGCATTTATTGGTGGGGCACTGGCGCTGATTGTGCTCGCGTTGATATTACAAGCTTTAGTCCAGTTCATTCCCGCAGATATTCCTCGACTAAATGAAATTCACATCAATCTGAGCGTCTTAGGGTTTGTGTTTTTGATCTCGACGGTCACCGGATTGCTCTTCGGACTGGTTCCGGCCCTGCAGTCATCGCGACCTGACGTCATCGCCAATTTGAAGGATGGCAGTCACGGAGCTGGATTCGGACTGGCGACTCATCGTTTTCGCAGCGGGCTTGTAATACTTGAGTTGGCTTTGTCGTTGATTTTGATGATTGCGGCGGGATTACTTCTCCGTAGCTTTGGGCGGCTGTTGGAAGTGAATCCGGGTTTTAATCCCGACAATGTACTACTGGCTCGTGTGTGGCTGCCGGTTCCAAACAATCCCGACCTCGATCCGTACAGAGATCCATTAAAGCGATCTGCGTTTACAAAGGAATTGCTGCAACGAGTAAGTGCGATTCCGGGCGTACGCAGTGCGGCACTCGGCAGTGGCAATGGTGTTCCACTGGTTGGTCCACATAATTCCGGTGGTTTTACCATCGAAGGTGATGCGGCAACTAACAACGTTATTCCAACTGCGCAGATTGGCGTCGTTTCGCCCGATTACTTTCGCACGATGGAGACACCGCTGAAGCGCGGCCGGTTTTTCACCGCAGCAGACGATCGCCAGGGTCCTCAGGTCGCATTGGTTGATGAAGCACTTGTGCAACGTTATTTCAACAATCGAGATCCGGTGGGATTGCGAATAAAAAGAGGTGGCCCAACATCGGAAGCGCCGTGGATAACGATTGTAGGGATTGTCGGAAACATCAAGAGCGACGGGTTCGATCAACCTGATCAACCTCACCTTTACTTTCCGATTTTCCAAAATCCTGCCTATGCCATAGCAATATACCTGCGAACTGACGTGGCGCCGTTCACCCTCACGCAGTCGGTGCGCGAACAGGTGCGCGCTGTCGATAAAGATTTACCGGTCTTTGGCGAACGCACTATGACTCAGGTAACAGCGGAATCCGTCAGTCGTCGCAAGTTTGCGATGCAGGTAGTTGGGTTATTCGGAATACTGGCATTGCTGCTTGCGGGAGTGGGTATCTACGGCGTCATCGCGTATTCCGTATCACAAAGAACGCGTGAGATCGGAATTCGGGTCGCACTGGGCGCAAGCAGGAGCGCGATTCTGCATTGGGTCCTCAAGCAGGGAATGATTTTAACGATAGCGGGTGTAGTCATCGGAATCATTGGAGCAGTTGCTCTGACGCGATTGCTGCGGAGCTTATTGTTCGGTATTGGACCAACGGACACCTTAACGTACGGCGTTCTTGCGACACTATTGATCCTCGTTGCTTTTATCGCGTGCTATGTTCCCGCACGTAGAGCTACGAAGGTCGATCCGCTGGTAGCTCTGCGATACGAGTAGGTGTTTTGACACTCGTTTATCGACTCTTCTGGATGGTCCGTCGCAAGATCCAGTCGGATATAGTTTGCAAGACCGCCGGCGACATCGTTTCGTCAATCTGCCCGTATTCGGATGGTAGTCCGGTCTGACTGGTTTGAAACAGATGGTTGAGTTTCGGAAATGCCTTCAGTGTTACGTCTTTGTTTTCGCCGGCCGTCAGACCGGCTCCAATGAGATCGAGGTTTTGTTTCGCCGGGACTTGTAAGTCGAGCTCGCCATTCAACGCAAGCACCGGAACTTTTACGTTTTTCAAAACAGGCAGTGGATCAAACATTATGAAGTAGCGATACCAGGGTGTCTTGTACATTGGCATGAATGCTTTGGCGGATCCCGCTGCCGGTTCGAATAACCGTTTCTGGAGGTCGCCTAAGGTTCGATCATAAGCCGCGATCTCCTCGTTGATTTTTTGTTCAATACGCTTTTCATCGGTCTCCGTTTTGACGATTGTGTTGATTGTCTTTGCCAGCGAGAGGGTATGTCTGATGGTATCCACGTGAGTTCCCTGAGCCTTAAGGATTAGTTCGGTTTGCGAGTAAATGACGTCTTCGCCGCGTTGACCCGGACCAGCAAGGAGCACGATAAACGACACGTCGTTGCTACGCGCTGCGACCATCGGCGCGATCATTCCTCCTTCGCTGTGTCCGATGAGGCCAATCATCTTCGGATCGATCTCTTTTCTCTGTTTGAGAAAGTTAACTCCGGCCAGAACGTCCCCGGCGAAGTTTTCGCTTGTTGCCGAAAGCGACCCCAGGTCTGTACCACCTACGCCACGATCATCAACTCTCAATACGGCGATTCCGTTTCTCGTCAGATGATCGGCCAGAACGAGGAAAGGACGATGTCCCGCGATCGTCTCGTTGCGATCCTGCGATCCGCTGCCGGTGATCAATAGCACCGCCGGGTGCGGGCCACTGCCTCGCGGCACAGTCAGAGTGCCGGCAATTTTTATTTTGTCCTTTTCATTTCGATAACTGACTTCTTCCTCGTCATACGGGTAAGGCTTCTTCGGATCCTGTGGCCGATTTAACTTTGGTGACTCTGCGATTCGTTTGAAAGTCAGTGGCATTTCGTTCGTGACCTGCTTGAACGTACCCGTGATCTCATCGCCAGCGTCGTTTAGCGTTCCCTCGTAGTTGATGCCGAACTTTGCCGCGGAGAAACTCAGCTTGTTGCCGTTCAGCACGATCGAATCAATGGGCAGATCCGTAGCGCCCTGGTCCAAACTGTCGAACGTGGCGGCGTAACTGTCTGTCGCTTTCTTAATATGCAAAGCAAGCCTCAATTTAGCGCCGCCGACTTCCAACGTGCCGAGCCAGTTTCCCTCAACGTTATGCGTGGGCACTTGCGCGGCAACCGCGAGGGCTGAAGTGATGATCAATGCGAATAAAGAAAGTCTGACTCTCATCTGTTTCTCCTTCCGGGTGCTACCGGCCCCCGTCCAACTTCGAAAGAACGTCGATGAATTCCTGGAGGCGGTGCAAGTTAAGAATTATCAATGTGGGCACTACGATCAGAATGATGGAGCCGAGCACCACGCCTGCCTTGGCCCATACGCGATGTTCAGTAAGTTGCGGCGCAGGTTTTGTGCGCAGTGCCAGCCAACCAAAGACGATTGCCAAAATGGGTTTCTCGAGGCCCAGCAAGTTAACAAAGCTGAAGATACCGAGTATCAGCGAAGCGGTCGCGAAGGCATACTTTTGGCCCAGTATCAGCGAGTCTCTGGTTTGATTTTCCAACATGATTTATCTCTCCATCACCAGTTCGGTGTTTATCCTGAACGGGTTCTCTTTGATTAGAACGAATAGCAAAGTAACGATAACGAGGGGCACGAGTTTAAAGGTCATGCCAGGGTCGTGTGCTGGAAGCAACTCGAAGAGTTTATAAACGATTAGAAGCAGACCAATCAGAGCGAAGCGTTGCCAACCAGGAACGGAACGAGCGGGTTTGGCAATTCTTTTTTCGATCGCGGGCCAAACGTCGACGTGCGGTTCCGCAAGAGTGTGACTGGCGAGCACACGATCGAGCGCTACCAATTGCTTCAGTTCGTCCTGGCAGTTAGAGCAGCTTGTCATGTGCGCAGCCAACAGTTCTTTTGAGAACGCCGGCTCTTCGCCATCGGCCGTTGCCATTTGTGCCATCAGCACGTCTTCACAAGTTAGTTCCTTCATGACATTCAAACCTCTTGTTCTGGTATGAGTTTGCTCTTTAACCGGCGGCGCGCGTTAAAAAGTCGACTCATCACAGTTCCACGCGGAATTTGCAGGTGCATGGCTAAGTCGTCATACGAGAGCCCGCTGAAATATTTCAAACAGACTATTTCGCGTTCCTCACGTGTCAGCGAGTGCAAAGCATTTTCAAGCGCTAATCTCGTGTCGTCAGCCACTCCTCGGCGGGAGTCCAGAAGCAAAGCCTCCTCGATGCTCTCCGTCGGGCGACGTCCTGCCGTCATCTTGTAACAACGGTTTCGCAGCAGAACGTAGAACCACGGGTAAAACGTTCGTGACGTGTCAAACGTGCCGATTGCCTTAAAAGCATCGATAAAAGCTTCTTGAACAGCGTCTTCAGCATCATCACGATTGAACAGAATGGCCATTGCATGCGCGACCGCAGCTCGTTGATAACGCTCGACAAGATGCCGAAAAACCTCACGGTCACCCTGCTGACATCTCGTAATCGCCTCGGCATCATCCATCGTCACTTCTCATACTAAGTATCCGGCTGGTGGGAGAATTATTCAGAATATTTTTTTAGACTCTTAAGTCCGTCAAAATCGGCTGCCTTTTCGCGCGGTCAGATCTTAATTAGAATCGGAATGCTTTGAAATCATGCTTGGATACAGATCGGAGTGGGCCCAAGCTCGGCGTCCGATTTGAACCAAAGCTAAAGGAGTGTAAATGAACTACTCTCGTCTCGCGCTCGCAGCGCTGGGTGGTACGGTCGCGTCTTTTGCCGTTGGTTTCCTGGTGTTGTGGCTGGTGCCGGCTCTTTTCGAAGAAGGTCACAAGTACCCGGCCGTTTTCCGACCAAAGGAAGAAATGACGAGTGTTATGCCAATTGCCCTCGTCGCAACTTTCATTTCTGTCCTGGTTGTCGCGATAATTTTTGCCATGACACATCAGGACGGTTCGGGCACTACGTCAGGTGTGCGCCTGGGCATTCTCATTGGCATCTTCGCCATTTGCAACGTGCTGCACAACTACGTAAACCTGAACATCGGGCTAAAACTCGCCATGGGACAAGCTGCGGCGTACTTCGTCCAGTGGACCATCGTCGGAATAGTCATCGGACTAATTTACAAACCTGTCGCTAGTCCTTAATTCGATTGTCGTAGTTGTTGGATTTTATCTTTTAGCTTCTGAGCGTCGGGAGCGTTAGGGGCCAATTTAAGATAAGCATCGAGTTGGTCCGCCGCCTGCTGCTTCGCACCTCGAGAGGCGTATATGATCGCGAGGATTCGGTGGGCCTCTTTCATTTCTTCTTTTCCCAGCTCCAGCGAAGCCAACAGTTCTTTTTCCGCATCGTCAAACAGCCCGAGGTTTGCCAAAGCCTGCCCGAGAAAATAATGCGCAACTGCTGAGTCCTTTTTCTTCTGCAAGCTTTTGCGAAGAATCGGCACCGCCTCGCCATACCGTTTCATGAGGACGTTTGTGATACCTCGGTTGATGAGAGACGAAACAGCGTCGGGGTTGATCTTTACTGCCTCCTGAAATGCCTCGTCAGCTTTTTCCAGTTCATTGATTTTCAAATACTGAACACCCAGCTCATTGAATGCCTGGCTAAAAGACGGATACTCCTTGATGGCAAGTTTCAGTTCCTCGATCGCTCTGGCGTGATCATTTGTTTTGGATAATTCGAGGGCATTGTCGTAATGGACCAGGGCAGGTTTGGGAACATTCGCAAACTCTACATTAAGCACCCCCGGCTTCGCATCAGTTCGATCCTTCAACTCCAGACGAACACTGAGAGTGTAGTTTTGCGGTGGGAAACCTCTTGGCTGGATAACACTCACGACTTGCGAGAAAGGTTTGAAGTCCTTTTCTTTATCGATGACTATTGTGTAGTCGCCGGACACGAGCCCTCTAAACGTGAAGTTTCCATAGTCATCAGTCATAACAACACGATCGCCTCGGGTCATGCTCTGAAGACGAACAGAAATTCGACGCTGTAGGCGTTGCCCGCCGGCAATCACGGATCCGTTGATGCTGTTCACTCCGCCCAGACCCGTATCACCTGCTCCGGGCGGGCTCATCTGCGCGCTGGCTGGAATAACACAACAAGCGAAGAGAACCACGAGGGCTAATCTTGATGCTGACATTGCTTCCACCTCACGTTCCGGTTACCTCAATAATAACAAAGGGCGTTGCCGAATTACTCCGACAACGCCCATAAATGGATCGCACCTCGGAGGTAGATCCAATAGCCGGTAACTTCGAACGCTAGAACCGCAGCTGTCCGATGAAGTTAATGTTGCGCGCCGTGCCGCGCTGAGTCGTGATCAGGCCAAATGTGGTTGAATCAAAATTCTGATTCGACACGTTGTTACCCGGAAACACGAAGTTCGCATGGTTCAGGATGTTGATGGCCGTGACCTTGATTTCAAATTTCACTCGTTCACTGATCGGAATCCTCTTCGTCACACTGATGTCGAGGTTGAAGTAATTCGGTCCGTTAAGGCTGTTGACCGGGAAGTTACCAAATGTGCCGGGAGCCGGAGCCGTCATCAAACCTGGTTTCAGTTTCGAGGTGGCGACCTTGCCGGCTGAGTTGTAGGTGATGTCCAAAATGTTGGGATTGACGAAGAACACTCCACCCTTGTCAAAGAACAGGCCGACATTCTTTTTGAATTCCTCAAAATTTATGCCGACGAGTTGCGCGCCATTATTGGGTGTTGGACAGACACCTTGTACCTGCGGCGCTGTGCAGTTGAAAGTCGAACGGCCTGCGGAGATATAGAATGGAGGACTGGTTGACCAAACGGTAATGGCTCCCACAGTCCAACCTCCCACAATCCTGTCCACGATTCCATTAGCACCGCTAAAGTATGAACGACCCCTGCCGAACGGAAGGTCGTAGATACCATTCGCGACAAACCGTTGCGTCTGATCCTGAGGCGACCGGCGATAATCCAGATCCGGGTTGCGAAGCGTGAGTCGTGGAACCAGATCGCTCTGGTTGTTTCCCTGTGCATCGACAGCGTCGCCCATTGCCTTGCTCCAGGTGTAGTCGACCTGGAACTGCAATCCCTGCGAGAACCGGCGGCGCACTTCGACTTCCAATGCGTTGTAATTGGATATCGCATC
>OBKT01000024.1_pt1 | contig 15645 bp, 12 predicted proteins | sample 1519771 | NCBI WGS metagenome assembly OBKT01 (sample SAMN00737777, study PRJEB22531) | soil metagenome | reverse complement strand
TTTACTGAAACTGCAAAACAGGAAAACCACTCGGGACTGATTTTGGAATCTGTTTCTTCAGGACCTCAGGCGTCGCTCGCCTGTCGAGTAGCGCGTTGCGCACGAAGTCTACGAGCTGCTGAAATTCGTCGTCCCTAAGTTGGATCGGAGTAATGAGAATCGGATCGACGCGCGTGAGCACCGATTCTATCGGACCCATTGGCGCCATCAAATCGGGATCGATACCAGCTGCTTCAGGATTGTAGTGACGAGCCGAAGCAAACACGTCGAGGTGATGGCGAATCGCGTCTTCCAGACGAGTGACAGCACCGTTGTGGAAAAACGCTGGTTGCAACGCCACGTTGCGCAGCGGCGACGTACGAAACTTATAACGATCGAGCAGGTTGCCGGTGATTTGCTCGAGCCCGAAATCTTCATTCTGTGCCGGTCCATCGAAAGATACGTTTCCGACTGCGGGCGCAATCTGCGGCACACCGATCACATGCTCTGAAAAATCACTGAACATCTCATTGGAGCTACCCGAAACCTTGTGACACTCTACACAACGTGCCTTGCCGAAGAAGAGTAATGCTCCTCTCTTCTGCTCGTCCGTCAGTGCGTTCTTTTGTCCTCTTGCAAACTGATCGATCGGGGCGTCAGCAAAGACTAACGAGAACTCGAATTCAGCGACCGCGAGCCCAAACATATCGAAAGTAATTGGTCCACCATCTCGAACTGAGGGAAAGATCTTCCCAAACAGTTTGCGATACTCCGGCACGTTGTTTATTCGTTTGAGCACCTCGTTGCGAATGTCGAAGTTATCACCCGGAAACGCGAAACCTGCGACTTCGACTCGTTCGGTCGGCGGAATGAAAGCCTGAGCAACGAGCAGGTGCGGCTGATACGAAAGCGTCAGTCCTTCCGGTAACGGGAACTGAAAGCCGGCACTGTTATCGAATGGGTCGTGAGAGAGAGCCGCAAAGCGCGAGTTCCACATCAGGTTCGGAAAAAACGCCGTGTTGATGACCATCGGCGTGCGTCGTTGATTGCGTGGCCCGGCGCGATCGGGACCGACGATGCCGTTGTTATCGATCCCGATCGCGATTGATTGAGAATCTCCAAAGCCGTTCGTGGGTGAGTGACAGCCGGAACAGTTGTTATCGTTGTTCAACCCACCGACCGTGTCGAAAAACAGTAGCCTGCCGAGATCCACTAGTTGGTTATCAAGCTTGCGACCGAGTCGCGGTTCGAGAGTCGATTCAATCCGGCCAGTGAATCCATGCTGAGTGAGCACGGCCGCCAACTGTTCGTCGAGTGTCGCGCTGCTGCCCACGAACGTGCTCAACAACAGAAGTGACATCACAACGAAGCAGATTCTCATTGGTAAACCTCCACTCACTCCGCGCGCGGATTGTGTTGCTCAAACATGCCGTTCGGATTGTGCAGCCAAATCCAGGCCGTACATTCCCACAGCCCTACACCCTCGCTGTTTTCGCGCCAGAGATCCGCGCTGCCAGTGAATCCTTCCGGCGCCACCGCAGACATTGACAACGGCACTACATACTCCACGGCTACCAATCGCCAGCCGTCTCCATCGCGAAGATAGAGAAGAATTTCCGGTTTGGTTGGATCGAACACGCCGTCAAGCAACGACGGATTCAGCCAGTGACAACCCTCGCCTTCCTCGCAGAAGTTGAGATTGATGTAGCCTTCCGCTTCCGCCTGCTCAACGCGATGAAAGCGCGCCGTGGCATTTCGCGCACTGGCAAGATCGGCGAGGACTTGCGGTGAGAGTTGATCGCTTACGCTGGTTGCTGGTTTTCCCAACGTCGTACCAAACACTATTAACACGAGTATGAAGCTAACGAATGCTTTCATTTGAGTGTCTCCTTCTGAGTTTTAATTTGTTACCAGTGCCAAACTTGATCGTAGTCGTCCATCAGGAGCGCAACATCGGTCCGGTGTATGAACTTCACTCCCTGGACGCAGCTTGAAACATTCACGCCGCGCTCTTCGAGGTCCTCGCGAATTGCAAAAACAGGAACACCTTTTTCCTGGAGTCTCCTAAGGTCTTCGTTAGGTTGAGCTGGATGATTGATTCCGATAGTTCCAATCGTGATGGGCGGACATTCCTGCGGCACGAGATAGTTGACGGCGTTTGACCTCAACATCACGCCAAGCTCAGCGCCGGCATTCTTAAGGGCGCCGCTGAGCCACAGGATCGTGTCGTCCTGTTCTTCCAGGGTGGCGCGGTAAGCTGTTTCGACGATATTCAAAATCTTCATACTCACCTCCTGCTCATTTGGTCGGAATGACCAGAGTGTTGGTTGATTCGCCCACCATCTTGAAGAAGTCAGCGGGACTACCACGCCGTACACCATCGACGGCGTTCGCGGCGCCACGTTCGTCCACGCAAAGGCCGCAGTTAACCCACGTCAGTCGCGGCTTGTCGTTGCCCATCGCGAGCAGCGAACTCACGAACGCTTTGGTTGTGGGATGTTCTTCTTCGTCAATGCTCGTTCCTTTTACGGGGTTGGCGTGCGGCGCCTGGTCCTTCAGCGGCAGGCAAACAGCACCCTCGTAAGCAAACACATTGACATTGATACCCTGGTCCAACGCAGCGGAAATGATTCGCAACGCAGTGGTCGAATTGGCCGATTCATATGGCGGATCCATCAGTGCAAGCGTCAGGGTTCGCTTCTCCATAGTTCCTCCTTTGTGTTAGTGAACTAGTGCCAGATCGCTTTCGTGTTTGCCTGCGCAACCGCGTCGACGAGCCGGTCAATTCCCGATGCTTCGATACCCTGGGCCAGCTCATCGGGTTTAATGCCGCGTTCGTGCAACGAGAAGTCATCGGCGAGCAATATCACGCCCGCTTCTCCCAGACGGCGCAGTCGACCGGTGGTTTTTCGGGCCGCGAGCACGCCGTTCTGGACAAGAAAGACTGTGACCGCGTGGCCACGTTCCTTAAGGGCGATGGCCGTCTGTTCGACAAATTCGGTGTCGCGCGACTCGAACGGGTCTCTTGATTCGATAAGAACGTAAGTTGTCATCAATGTTCACCTCACGAGTGACGTTCACCGTGTAAGCGAGATTTGCGAGAAAAGCGGCTCACGGCGCCGGGATTTTTTTTGAGCGTTGAGCAGCCTGAGATAGAATTCGCCTCGTGAGGCCTGTTGACATGGTGGAAGCCCAGACACACGACGTGACGCAGTTGCTGATTGACTGGAGTAACGGGGACCAGGCAGCCCTCGCCAAGTTGGTGCCGATCGTCGAACACGAGTTACGGCGTCTCGCGCATCACTACATGAGAGGAGAGCGCCGGGGCCACACTCTGCAAACCACTGCGCTCGTCAACGAGGCCTTCGTGCGGCTAGCTAATCGCAAAAGAATGCAGTGGCAAAACCGGGCGCACTTCTTCGGCATTGCCGCTCAACTCATGCGCACGATTCTCGTGGACCACGCGCGCAGTCACGCCTGCGAAAAAAGAGGCGGCGGCGCGGATAAACTCGAGTTGAACGACGCGCTTGTAGTCTCACAGCAGAAAGCGTCGGTGGTGATCGCTTTGGATGAAGCGCTGAAGGAGTTGGAGCTAATCGATCCGAGACAGAGCCGCATCGTTGAACTCCGATTTTTTGGTGGTCTAACTGTTGAGGAGGCAGCAGAAGTTCTGCACGTCTCGCCCGTGACAATCAAACGTGAATGGAGCACTGCAAAGGCCTGGCTTTATCGCAATTTGGCAAACCGGTAAGGATCCACTGGGCTTTCAGGATCTCTCTCTGCGTAGCGCCAAAGGCGCGGAATATGATAGCCAGGGGCAAGCGCTGAGCAGAGCGAGGCGCGTCGCCCGTGGACAAACGCGTAAATGCCGTGAAGCTCTGAAAGAGCGGAATAAATATCGATGATATTTCGCACTTTCAGTGCTCGCTGTTCAATTTGATTCATCGAACCAGGGGCGACGCGCTTTCGCTCTGCTCAGCGCGTACCCCTGGCTATTATATTTCGCGCCTTTGGCGCTGTACGGTTTAAAGCCGACTCTTGAAACAAAGTTGATCCACTGCTATGACCCCCGAACGATGGCAGCAGATTAAAGCGGTACTTGAAAAAGCACTCGAGCGTGATCCGCTCGAACGAGAGTCGTACCTCGACGAAGCCTGCGCTGGTGATTCCGACTTGCGTGCCGAAGTCGACGCACTGATCGACTCACACGCGCGCTCGGGCGACTTCATCGAATCGCCCGCATATGAGGTATTGTCAGATTCGCTCACGCAAACAGGTCTCGTTCCCGGCGCCAGGATTGGTCCATACGAAATCATTCGCCGTCTCGGCTCGGGCGGCATGGGTGATATCTATCTCGCAGAAGACAAACGCCTCGGACGCAAAGTCGCGCTCAAAGCCTTGCCCGAGCATTTCACGAAAGATGCAGAGCGTGTGCGTCGTTTTCAACTCGAAGCCAAGGCAGCATCGGCGCTCAGCCATCCAAACATCATCACGATCTATGAAATCGGACAGTTAGACCACCTGCACTACATCGTATTCGAATTCATCGACGGGCAAACGCTTCGCCAGCGCATGGCAACGGCGCCACTCTCAATCGCCGAAAGCTTGCACATCGCCGGCAGCGTAGCCGCGGCACTACTCGCCGCGCATGAAGCCGGCATCGTCCATCGAGACATCAAACCTGAAAACGTAATGATGCGTGCGAACGACTTCGTGAAAGTCCTCGATTTTGGCCTCGCGAAATTAAGCGAACGGAAAGCAGCAGTTTCTGAAGCGATCACTTTATTCCAAACAGAGCCGGGAATCGTGATGGGAACGACGCCGTATTTATCGCCGGAGCAAGCACGTGGACTTGCTATCGATCCGCGCACCGATATCTGGAGTCTCGGTGTCGTCCTTTACGAAATGGTGGCAGGACGTCCGCCGTTTGAAGGACCTACCAACTCTGACGTGATGGTTGCGATCCTTGGTCAAGAACCTGTGCCGCTGCCGCGGTACCGGCCGGAAGTGCCGACGGAGTTGGAGTGGATCATCAAGAAAGCACTCCGGAAGGATCGAGACGAACGTTATCAAACAGCCAGAGAGTTCCTGGCTGATCTGAAAAACCTCTCTCAACGACTGGACTTCGAACAAGAGCTGGAGCGCTCGCTCGATACAAGTGATTCCGGTAAGCCGAAATCGTCGAGTCACGCGATCGATCATAAGCGCCCAACTGAGAACGTCGAGGCATACCACGCGTATCTCAAGGGACGGTTCTGCTGGAACAAGCGTAATGATGAAGACGTCAGGAACGCGATCGAATACTTCAAGAAAGCCATCGATGCAGATCCCACGTTTGCGTTGGCCTACGTCGGACTCGCAGATTCATATCTCGTCATCGGCGGTTTTGGTATCGCAACGCTGGCGCCAAAGGAAGCCTATCCCAAGGCGCGAGAGGCTCTCGAGCGAGCACTCGAGATCGACGACACGTTAGCTGAGGCTCATGCTTCCCTGGGATATTGTCTCGCCAACTACGACTGGAACTGGATCGCGGCCAAACGCGAATTCAACCGGGCTCTTGAACTGAAGCCGGATTATGCAGTAGCGCATCACTGGTATGCCTTTATTTTTCTCGCTGCCTTCGGACGTTTGGATGAAGCAATTGAAGAGATGCAGTCGTCTCTGAGCCTCGATCCGCTCTCGCTGCCTGTCGGTTCGAACATTGGTCTGGTGCTCTACCTGGCAAGACGCAATGAAGAGGCACTGGCCCGTTTCAAACACAATTTTGAGTTGGACCGGAGTTTTGTTTACACGCACTGGCAGATGAGTCTCGCATACGAAGCATGCGGCAGGTATGACGAAGCAATCGCTGGTTTCCGCAAAGCGATTGAACTTTCTCCAACAAGTACGTTGCCGCGTGCTTTACTCGCACGCACGTATGCGCTCTCGGGTAAGAGAAGCGAAGCTCTCACGTTGCTCGATGAGCTAAACGAACTCTCTACCCAGCACTACGTCTCTTCATACCGGATTGCGGCGGTTTACGCGGCGCTTGGCGACAGAGATCGCGCGTTCAAGTGGCTGGACCACGCGTACGAATCTCGTGACACCTGGTTGATTTGGCTCGCAGTTGATCCCGTGGTCGATAGCCTTCGCTCGGATGATCGATTTACCGAACTTCTTCGCAGGATTGGTCTACCAACTCTCAGTGTTGTGCGTGACTCGGGCACTAGCTCGATCGCATTGACTCAAGTTGGACCACGAAGTTTCATCGGGCGGTTTGCAAGTGTCGCTGTGATTTCACTTCTTATCGTCTTGTTGTTCGGCGCTGGTTACCTCTTACTAAACCTCATCAACGCGAGGAGAACAGCAAAGGGTCCGCAGCCTGTGAGTTTTCAACAGGTGACGTACCAATCGGGTCCCGAGTTCTTCCCTTCACTCGCGCCGGACGGCAAGTCGACGGTTTATGCGAGCCGCGCCTCAGGTAACTGGGACATCTACCTTCAGCACATCGGCGATGCGAACGTCGTTAACCTGACAAAAGATTTTGTAAGCGACGATTCTCAGCCCGCTTTCTCGCCTGACGGGCAGCGCATCGCCTTTCGCTCAGAACGCGATGGCGGCGGTATTTACGTAATGAACGCGAATGGAGATTCGCCAGTTCGTGTGTCGGACTTTGGTTATTCTCCATCATGGTCACCTGACGGCGGACAGATACTCGTCGGTACGGAGAAAATTCCACAGCCCTCCACGCGTCCGACAAAAAGTCAGCTTTGGATAATCGACTTAAAGTCAGGCCAGCGACAACAAATCTCAGAAGGCGATGCACTGCAACCGGCGTCGTCTCCTCATTACAAGCGGATCGCATATTGGAGCCGGCCCGATCGATATGGACAACGCGAACACATCTGGACCATTCCCGTAAGCGGCGGTCAGCCTGTGGCAGTGACCGATGGTTCTTCAACCGATCTAAATCCAATTTGGTCGCCTGACGGAAAGTACTTGTACTTCTCGAGTAACCGTGGTGGCAGTTCAAATATTTGGCGCGTGCTTATCGATGAGGATACGGGTGTCGTTACCGGCAATCCCGAAGCCGTGACATCAATTGGCGCGGCTACTTCTGTTTTATACCTGAGCTTCTCTCGTACGGGGCAACTGGCCTATTCCGCGCAGACTGAAATCAGAAATCTTCGCAGCATCTCGTTCGATCCCATTCACGGCACGTCGGGTAAACCCGTTGCGGTGACTGAGGGCTCGTTGCAGTTATGGTTTCCGGATGTGTCGCCGGATGGCGAGTGGCTGACGGCGTATTCGATGGGCCAACAACGACACATCTACATCATGCGCACGGATGGTACGGACCAGCGCGATCTCACTCCGGATACTTATCGCCATGCCTGGCCCCGGTGGTCCCCCGATGGCCAACGGATCGCATTTACTTCGCGACGCACGGGAGATTACGAGCTGTGGATGGTGAATCGCGACGGATCCAATCTGCATCAGGTGTCTCAAAGTAGTGGTGGTCATTACTCACCATGGTCCATTGACGGGAGCATGGTCGCGTATTCCATCCACACGCCGAAGAACGATTGCGTCATCATTAACCCTGACAAGGCGTGGAGTGATCAGAAGTTTGTCTATCTATCGCCGCTGAGCGACGCGAGCTTGTCTTTCGAAGGATGGTCCTGGTCTACGGATGGAAAGAAGTTGGCGGGCATAAGACACTTGCCGAATGGAGTACACTCCGGCATTGGCATATATGATCTGGGAGCGAGGACATACGATTGGTTAACCGACTTCGGCGATTGGCCCATTTGGCTCAACGATAATCGTCATCTGCTGTTTGTGAGCCAGGGAGACATCTATCTCTTCGACACCGCATCGCGAAAGTACCATCAAATATTCGAAGTCACGGATCAGGATGTGGACATCGGCAGTCCCGCTCTTTCGCGCGACAACCGCACACTTTACTTTACGTATGTCGCAGCCGACGCCGACATTTGGCTGATGAATCTCGCCACAAAATAGATCTCTGCGGCCTCTGCGTATCTCTGCGGCTCTCTGCGTTTCAGGCGCTTTCAAACGCACGGATCGCAGAGAGCCCAGAGGCCGCAGAGCACTAACTATTCTTTCTTGAACGGCCACGCTTGTCTCAATGCTTCGACGCTGCCGTTGAAGACGTTTACGTCCATGTCGGTTAGCGTGCCAGGTACGCGATAGAGACATTGTTCGGGATGAGCAGGCTTGCAGTTGAGCTCACTTGAAAATTGCCAGAGTGTGTAGGTGTCCCAGGTGTCGCGCGGAAAATCAGTGACGCTAGACTTAAAACGCGCATACCAAAGCGGAGTTTTCGAAAAGACGTCATCGCGACCAAACTGACTCGAGATCTCCTTCACCACTGCTTGGTTGGCGTAGAGCATCGGGAAACGGCCAGTCTTCTCGCGAATTCGAGTAATGAATCTACGCGCATTTGCGAGAGTCATATCGGTCGCGGCATTCAGGCTTTCTATATCGAGCGCCAACACTTCGTCCGGAGTGTTTCCAACAGTCGCGAGATAGAAGTCGGCCTGGACGATCGGATCGCCCGGCTTTCCAAGATGATATGAACCCCACTTGTATCCTCTCGCGATCGCTTTGGCTTTTCGTTCCGCGTACTTCGTATCTTTTCTGTCTCCGATCGTGGCACGGTGGATGATTCCGGCCACTCTCTGGTCCTCGGCCATCTTGTCGAAGTTGATCGTATTGCCTTGAAACGGATCTATTACGATCGCCGTCTGCTCGTCGGCCCAGGGTGTCTCGAACTCACCAACGGCGGCATGGTTTGTCATAACGCTGTTGCTTGATGTGGATGGTGCGCTAGCGAGGTTATCAGCGTAGGCTCGAGCCCAGGCGACCAACAACTCGTTACGATTATGGTCCCAGGCAGCTTTGTACAGATCGCGACTGACATCGAGCCATGCCAACGCCGCAACGTCTCTTGTGCCGCCGTTGGCTTGATAGTCTTCACGAGTTGTTCCCTGGATACGCGCGAATTTGAAGGCCGTAGTCGGATCGGCGTTCAATGATTTCTGGATCTCATCGGCGGTCGGCTGTTGTGTGCCGCGATGAGTGACGCCGGGAACGCGAACAGTCACGCCATTGCGAAACGCATAAACTTCCATTCGGCCGTCCGCCGGCAGGATGTCTTCAAAAACGATTCCGGCGATTGGAAATTGGGCGCCTGATTGTTCGTGTATGTGTCTGCTGACCATCTTGGTGCAGCGCGTTGCTGCACTGCCGGTCACTTCCAAACACGTCGATACGACCCAACGCGCCAATTGGTCCGGCGTCGCGTTGAGCATTATTACTTTCGCAGTTTTTTTGACGGGATCGTTGCTCCCTTTGACCCCGTAGGTACATTCCTGCAACGGCAGGCCGTCCCAACCCGGGTAGGTCGTTGAATGACAATTTTGCTCCATGTAGCGAGAACTCATTCGTGCTTCGAAATATGTCCTCACTCGTTGCAACGCTTGCTCGGGAAGAGCTGGTTCCTGGGCGTGGATGGTGACAAAAGGCAGGGCGCCGGCAATAACAACGCCCGCCATGATTTTCAGTAAGTTTGTCATTTTGAGTAAGGCCTCCTTTATAGGCTTTGCCTACTCGTGAGGAAACGACGAAAAATATTTCATTCACCCATCAAGGCTACGTCGAAGAGCGACGCCCGAACACCGTTCCGCGAAGATTCGATTCACCAGTCTCGCGATTTCGTCCACCGCTTTTTCCGGAGGCTTGCCGCGGCGATGAATACCACAAACGGCCGTGGTCTGCGAATGATCGAAGCCGGCGGTCCAGCGCGATTGACCCTTGTGGTCCAGGCCGTAGGTTAAGTATGCCGACAGCGTATTGATCCCCGTCCCCGGTCGCTCGCCTATCAGATGAATGATCATTTCAGCTTCCAGCAGCGATCCGACGTGATAACCCGCGCGCACTCTCCCATTCTCGATAACGATGTCTATCTCGCTAATGTGATGCCCTGCCGCGAGAAGTTCGCGCCGTACGCCCGGTAAGACCGAACGCAGATTCTCATTGATCGCGTTGGCATTGAGGCCATCCGAAACAACAACTTGCACTTGCGGCCGGCGCGCGGGATAAAGTGCCTGGATTCGAGCCGAGTCTTTGTCCTCGATCAGTTCGCCCGTCGCCGGATGCGCCAGGTAGTCGTCTCGGTCCGAAGATCTTGTGCGCACTCGGATGTAAGACGGCGACGAATCAGAGATCACTGCCTCGTCGAGTGTTGAGTAGAGTGCGCGCCTCGCGTTTGAGTAGATTGCCGTGATTCGAGCGCTGTCTTCGTCGCTACCGTAACCAAGATCGAACCCTCGCTCCGCAACCGCACGAATCTTTTTTGCACCTTCATCACGGAGCGTTTCGAACGAACGAGTGTCACCGCCGGTTTTGTGATAGGCCGCATACAGCGCATCCGCACTTGTCGCGGACAGCTCGCTTAGTCGCTGTTGCATTGCGGAGGTGATCTGGCGTCCAGTCTGGCGGCGCAGTCTCGGATGTTCGCGAAACGATGTTGTCATGTAGCCGAGCATCGGATCTGCGTTTCCGGCGACTGCCATCAAATACGCGGGGGCAGCCTGGGACACGATCTGTTCCGTCAGGGTTCGCAATTCAGATGGTCCAATGCCCATATGAAAAGTGGCGCAGACGTCGAGTCCCATCGTTATTCCTTGAAGCTTGGCCATTACGGTGTCTTCAAGACACGCGCGTAGCAATTGCTCGCCACTGCGAAATCGTTCACAATCATCCAACTTCCCGTCTTTTGATGAATGAGTCGCGCAACACCGTACGCTCGCGCTTCGAGCGTAACCATATCAACACCCTCGGCCGCCTGATTCGTAACTTCGGAACCCTGACCCGTCTCGAAGTAGAGCCCGTCAAATCCAGGCGCGAGGGCGAGTAACCCATCAACGTCGAGCCCCACCATTCCCGATATTGCCTTTGAAGTTCCGGCAAGACTTTGAAAGCCGACCTCCACTCTCGTTTGCGAGCGCGCAGTGGTCTGCTTAACGATGTCCGACAACACGCAGAAGCGAGTGGGTAACCGAAGTCGCTCGATCACACTCTCCAGTAACTGCTCGAGTCTAACGATTGTATCGACGTCGTCGCTGGCAGGATTAAGACCGAGAATCACATCGCCGCAACCGAAGGTGAGTCCTTCAAGGATTGAAAGCAGTATCTCGGTTTCATCGTCGCCGGGAGAATTGGGTTGAATTCGCGAGCCGAAATGTTCCTGTGATCCGATAGTGACACCACTTCCCGGCAGTGGATTGAAGAGTTTACGAGAAAGCGTCCCAAGCTCTTCGCTGGTCATGATTTTCACCACTGCGGCAGCAGCTTCGCTGGAGACACCATTGCGGTGATGTTCGATCCAAGTCGCGCCTTGCGGTGAAAGAAGAATTCGCTTGAACTCAGCGACAGTAAGGTGAGCCACTTTTCCGGCGAGCTGCGGATCCAAAGACCGGTGAAGAGCCTCAGTGACCTGATCTTCAACGAAGTCGGTTCGGCCAATATCTCCGAGCGACAGCGCGGCGAGTGCAGCGCGTGCCTGGCGGCGCACGTGGTCATCGCGTGTGCCACCGACGCTCAGATCGCCTTCTTTGAATTCGTTGGCGAGCGCAAATGTTTGACTGAGCTGATTGCGAGCCATGGTAAAGACTCATTCTAGACCGGGTTTGAATAACGCCGGAAGGCGTTGGCTATGTTCTCGAAGCCGGCATTCAGAGTGTCAAATGCGCGGGTGCTATGCGTTTGCCGCCATAATGATTACTATGATTCAAGCTAACCTTTGATCGGTCATGTTGTCATTACACTCACATCTTCTCCGCACGCTCTCTATCGTTCTCCTTGTGTGTCTTGCTATCCACGCTCAGACTCAGTCTTCGACTTCGTTAGCCGACTTTGAAGACCTCGCGACCAAAATCATCACACTCAAATCTCAGCAAGAGCGCGAGCAGTTGCTGGCCCAAAACCGGGCGCTGCTGACTCCGGATTTGCGTAAAGCCTTAATCAGGCAGGGCAATACTCAACTGATGGCCGGACGCTATTCGACCGCTTTCGATATCTATGGAGTTGCGCGAAGTGTGGCCGAGCAAATCGGCGATAAAGAAGGCGTCGCTGCCGCGTCGTTGGACATTGGTACTGTGTATTACTTTCAAGCCAATTACCCGGCTGCGTTGGAACACTACAAAAAAGCGCGCGACCTCTTCACAGAGGTCACGAATCATTACGAGTCTGCTAAAGCACTCTCGGGCCTGGCGCTGATATATAAAGAGCAGCGTCGCGACTCAGAAGCACTCGCCGCTCTCGAACAAGCCTTGAAGGAATTCAGCTCACTCGGCGACAAGGAAGAAATCGCAAACACGCTGAATACGATCGGCTCCATTCATTACGCGCGGGGAAATTATTCAGCGGCTGCCGACGCTTTTCGCAAAAGCAATGAAGCAAATAACAACGTCGATTCCGTTGTGCGTCTGGCTGATGTCTTATACCTTCAGGGCGACTATACGCAGGCGCTAACGCTCTACAAACAATGTCTCGAGCGTGCTCCCAGGACAGAAATCGCCACAATCATTGCCGCACTGAATGGCGCCGCAAACTCTGCGTACTACAGCGGCAATTACGACGAGGCTCTTGAGAACTTTCAGAGAAGTGCCGACATTCAAAAAACGCAGCCTGACAAACTGGGCCTTGCCACTGCGATCAGGGGAATTGGCAATGTGCATCGGACCCGCGGTGACTATGGTGGTGCGCTGGAGAGTTATTTCAATAGCCTAAGCATCTTCAAATCAATCAAAGCTCCGCTCGGCACCACACTGGGAAGCATTGGTTTAGTAAGAGCGCTTCAGGGCGATTACGCTCAAGCGCTCGAGTACTACGGCAAGGCGCTGAAAGAGTTTGAAGCCAGCGCTAACAAGACTGAGATGGCCCGTGTTTTGAGTCTCATCGGCAATGTTTACTACGTGCAGGGCGAATACGATTCCTCACTCAACTCGTTCCGGCAAGCGCTGGCGTTGCGTGAAGAGATGGACGACAAGTTGGGCCAGGGTGATGTTCTCGCGGGCATCGGTTCTACGCTCCTTCGCCAGCAGAATTATTCCGAAGCCCTGGACAGTTTCGAAAACGCGCTCGGGTTGTTTAAGTCAGTTGGTAATCAGGATCGGATGGCGCAAGTTCTCACGCGCGTCTCCGAGGCGCTTCTGCTTCAGGCCGACTATGCAAGAGCGCTGAGTGCCGCTGAAAGCGCGTTGACGATGGCGACGCAGTCAGGTAACGGCGAACTCGTGTGGTACGCGCGGAACTTGGCCGGCAAAGCGCAATTGAAGTTGGATCGTGGACCACAGGCTTACAACTCGTTTACCAGCGCTATCTCGACAGTTGAATCGTTGAGAGCGGAAAGTTCAGTCTCGGCCGGCGAATATAATCGATCACTGCCCTATCTCTCCGCGATCGATTTTCTAATGAGTCAGCATCGACCGAGTGAGGCTTTCCATTATGCGGAAGGTGCAAAGATAGAGTTTCTGATCGATCTGCTGAAGAACAACAACGCCGTGCCTGGCAAGGGTCTTTCACCCGATCAACGTCGCGAGGAGAAACGGCTGTCCGGTGAAGTTGCGTCGCTTGAAATTCAACTTGAACGTGATAGCGAACAGCGCTCATCGAGTGAAGCACGGCGATCAGATTTGCGGAATCGTTTACGAACAGCTCGCACAGCGTATGCTGACTTCCGGCAGAAAGTGTTCGGCGCAAACCCCGGTGCGAAAATCAGCAGGGGCGAGCTCGCTCCGCTAAGACTTGAAGACATTGGTTCGCTGATTACGGATACATCGACGGCGCTTCTCGAATATACGATCACTGAGAACAACACGTACTTGTTTGTCTTGACGGCAGATAAGCCGCGACGGAATCGACCGATCGAGATCAATCTCAAAGTTTACCCGCTGGAAATTAAATACAATGAACTCGCGTCAAGAGTTCGCAACTTTCACCAGCTACTGACCTCACGCGCCGATAACTTTCATGAACTCGCGCTAGAGCTCTACGACATACTTGTCAAACCGGCGCAGGATCAAATCGCACTAAAAACCAAAATAGTCGTTGTGCCTGATAGCGTGCTTTGGCGTCTGCCGTTCGAGGCATTGCAGATGGCGGACGATCACTATGTAGTGGACTCTGCGCAAGTCTCCTACGCTCCATCGCTCTCTGCGCTACGTGAGATGCGAAAGCAGCCTTCGCCGATTGGGCGTCTCAACTCGTTATTGGTCGCCTACGCAAATCCTGATTTGTCGAAGAAGTTTACGAGTCGATTTGAACTTGCCTATGGTGATATTAAGCTGGAGACGTCTGCTGATCAGCAGGAAGAAATCAAACGTATAGCAACGATCTACGGCGTAAAGACGAGCCGTCTATCGGTTGGCCCACAAGCGAATGCAGAGCAAATCCAGTCAGGTACTTCGCGCGCACGAATCCTACATTTCGCGGTTCCGGTGATATTGGATGACACGAGTCCGATGTCGTCGTTTATCACGCTTTCGCCTGGCACAAGTGAACAGGACGGTTTTTTCAATACCCGTAAAATCATGGAACTGGAAAGTCCTACCGAACTCGTTGTCGCGTCGACAGCGCAACACAGCGCCGGTTTTAATGGGAACGCCGAGCTGGGTTTTTCGTGGGCCTGGTTTGTGGCAGGCGCGCGCGCAACGCTGGTCAGTCGCTGGAAGGTCGAATCGCCGGCTCCGTCGCCGCTGCTCACGGGATTCTATTCATCACTCAAAGCGACAACCCGACCTCCAGTTTCCAAGACGCGGGCGCTACGTCAAAGCATGCTGGCAATCAGGCGATCCACCGGATATCAACACCCATATTACTGGGCGGGTTTTGCGATGATAGGCGATGCGCGTTAGTTGATTGGCGATTGATGATTAGCGGGCGAAGTACCGCATCACCGCTCCCTTGCTATGATCGACGTATCCTTTCTGCCAATCGTCGTCAGTCTCTAAAAACCCGGACCAGCCCTTCTTTCCTTGACGCTTACGTTCAGTTTCTATGGCACGAAAGCGATAGTGATCGTAAACATCCATAATGTGAACTGCATAAGCGGCTGCGAGGTCCCGATTTCCTCGGACAATAAGGAAATTTTCGTCATTTGAATAAGACGCCTTAAATCCCAGGTTATGACTGCCCAGGATTACCGCGCAGTCGTCCGAGCGAGGATCAATCACAATGAGTTTATCGTGAATAATCGCGCCGACGGCTCCCTTTGCAGTCAATTGTTCGAGTCCAAAATCTCCAAGAAGGTTGCGATCATCGATGCGTGCTGCTCTCACGATCGAGATGTTCTTGTCGTCGAAAGTGGCAGGCGAGTCTCCTTCTTCGACTGTCTCGCCGTCTTGCTTCTCGGTGGGCTTATAATTTGGCATCGCCTGAGGACTCGAAACCGCACCGCACACTATCAGCGAACGATCCTTCATGCCTATGTCGATAGCTTCGCCTATGAGACAGTCTACGCCGCGTTGGCCCGGGTAGAAGGCGGGAAAAGGATGGCAGGATCTGATAGAGGTCGACGTTAGTCTTACCACCGGCGACTCCCCCATGGATGAGTGGAATCACGTCTCCAGCAAGATATTTGCGATGGGGATCATTGGG
>OBKT01000023.1_pt1 | contig 16298 bp, 10 predicted proteins | sample 1519771 | NCBI WGS metagenome assembly OBKT01 (sample SAMN00737777, study PRJEB22531) | soil metagenome | reverse complement strand
TGATCGGCTGCTACTTTTTGCTGTTCCAGATACACTTCAATTTCCTGGCGATGTGTAAGGTAGTAGGCAATACTTGAATAAACGTCGCCGAGACTCAGAGAGGGAAAGCTCTGAACAATTTGCTCGGCTGTCGCGCCAAGCTTGAAATGGTGAACGATAGAATCCAGACTTACTCGCGAGCCCTTGATTCTAATAGTTCCTTGCTCGGTTACAACGAACGGTATGCTGATGGTTTCTTCTAAGGCAACCATAATGGTCTTGATTATACCTGATGTATTCTCAATCAGCGCGATCTCTCTGGCGAGCGCCTCACGAAATGAAAACAGCATGCTCATTATCAAGTTGATTTTTCTCGGCGCCAAGCGCCCTTGACGCTTGTTACCCACAACAAAATCAACCTCGATTTTACGATCACAATCAGCCATATACAGGACATTAGCTTCCCTCCTATACTCACCGTTGTGACTGGATTGGACTATGGCATGAATATATGAAGTGCAGTCGGTTGGAGCAGGTAAGAGGAAAACCCGTTTCCGGAAAGAGAAATTAGACTTCATGTCAGCAACCTCGGAGGGTTTGATTAAAGTGAAAATCGCCCGATTCACCTGGACGAACATCACGACTTATCAGTTGAGCTGCATTCTATGCGTAAATGGGCACAGAATGCAAGGTGGACTCTCAATCCCACTAGCGAGTTGTGACTGATGGGACGCTCTCGCCGTGGCAAGCCACTCAAGTTAGCAGGGAAACTCCAAACGATCCGCGTTGGTTGGCTACGTCTTTCCCAAACCGAAATGGCGAAGGCGTTAGACCTGAAAGTCCATTACACTGCCGTATCTCATTTCGAACTAGGGACTCGGGAACCTAGTTTGGTGGTCCTTTTGAAGTACGCTCGCCTTGCAGGAATCTCGATGGAGGTGTTAGTCGATGACAAACTGGACCTACCGAGAAGTCTCGAATAACTCATTGAGAGTTCTTTAAGAATTTTTCGGACACCAGCGACTACTCGGGATGTTGGCAGGATCGGAAATTTCAAAAAGTGCCGATAAATCTGGTAGGCGCGTGCGGATTTGAACCGCAGACCCCTACCGTGTCAAGGTAGTGCTCTACCCCTGAGCTACGCGCCTAAAATCGTGGGATTTCAAAAACCGTGAGAAAAACTCACGTTCTTATTGTCCGCTCTAACCGCTTGATTGTGCGGGCAAAATGGACGGTCATACTAACACACATTACGAAGTTACATACAACGGCGTTCAGCTATCTCTTCGCTTCTCACTGCGTCACGCGGCATGCAGCGGACGAGAATACCTTCGTAAATTTTTTGAGTGAGTTGACAGAGCTAAAGCGCAAACCTATACTCCACCAAAACGATCTTTAGCTACGGAGATACCCGCCGTTTCCGCAGCTCACGGAACGAAAATCTTTCTAATATGAAGCGTGTTTGACAAGCCGTACGTCCGGGCGGGTTTCTGATCTCTCCATCTGAAGCAACTAGCGACGTTCGGTAGGTCCAACAGGCTAACCTGGTATGCTGGCTCTTTTTCTAAACTGCTCTTACCAGGATCACGTGGGGCATTTCGGGACAGTAGCCTCTTCGTCATTGCTGTGCAACTTCTAGAGTTTTCTCACTTGTGCGAAGGGAGCTTGTCAACTCTCAAATGCGAGCAGTCGCAGAATCGTCTCTCAACTCATGGACTAGCGACACTTAATCTTTATTTTCTTCTACAACAGAAGCCCCTCAGCATTAATGACGACAACCGTAAATGCGGTTGTCGCCGGCAAATCTATGTAAGGAGATCCATGGAACCCCGGGTACAAAAAATCGTTGAACTCACACAGAGTAATCTTGAGCGAAGGATAACGGTTGAGGAACTAGCTGACTCCGTGAACCTTTCGCCCTCACGTTTACGCTATCTCTTCAAAACTCAAACTGGCGTGTCCCTTGCTCGATACCTTAGGTTGCAAAGAATGGACCGAGCAAAGTTCTTGCTTGAAACAACTTTCCTAACAGTTAAGGAAATCATGCTGAAGTGCGGTTTCAGTGATGAAAGTCATTTCGTACGAGCGTTTGAAATGGTCTGCGGGCTGGCGCCGGCGAAATATCGCGAAGCTTTCCTCAAGGAGAAATCGCAAACAGGAATGCTTACGTATGTTGCGGCTCCGTTTGCGACTAGATTTTCATCACAGTCAAATTAGTCAGCAAACAATCATTTTCGCAAACAAATTTCTGTTGAATAGCTGAAAGCACGAGCGTAGATTTGCGCTCAGGCTCACAGCTCGTAAGTTTTCGTATTGCGAAAGCTATCTACGTACGAGCTAGTTGGAATTAATCAGATTACCAGCAGAGTCAAACGGTCAACTGGAGTGACGTATGTTTTTAGGGAGCAAGGGGAGGCTGCGTAACCGGCTGATGCCAATCGTCGGAAGCGTAGCTTTTCGAACCAGGGGCGCTCAGTATTGTCATCCAGCAAAACAGCTCGGTCATGAATTGTCTTTGACGTCCTTCAACGAGTCAAAGACTTTTTTATTTTTAGGCCTAATAAAAGTCAGCACTGATGAGAATGTCAGCCTGACTAGTAACGGCAAGAGTACATGCCGACGCCGCGGTTAAGTATGTACAAGGTTCTCTAAACGTTTTTCTTAAAGGAGACAAAAACATGGATAGGGTACTCGCTTTGCAACAACTGGAATTTGCGGAAGAAGTAGCAGGACTGTTGGACAACAGCTCCAATAGCAACACCTGTTCGTCCGAGAGCACAGGCGGCTGCCAGGTTACCACGACGGTCGGTGGCGACGCCTTTTAACCACTTAACCACTAATTTTTTGGTTAAGCGTGGTGTCTCGGCTAAGAGAATTGGTCTTTCGCATGACAGAAACAATCATGCGCAAACCGACTTCTCTATAGCCGAGACATCACGTCCTCTTTACTTCACAAGATCAATTGGGACGAGATCATGCTGAGCAGAGATAATCTGGTGAACCTGCTGGCGCACGCAGAGTTTTACGAAACAATTAACTATTACAAACCTCGAGAAGAGGATCTATTGAATCCTGTCAAGGAACTACTGACTCCTGAGTGGAAGCTTCTCCGAGGGAGTGTCTGGTTTGTTTGCTTTCCTCCAGACCAGGAACCTAAGAATCTTCCAATTCAAGGATGGAAGATACATGTATCGTCGAACATTATTAATGCCAGGGAAATAATTAACGCGGTCATTCCTGTGCTCAAGCAGCATGAAACAAGTTTCAAGTTCGCCCTGGACAAAAACATATTGTCATTAATGAACGGTAAATCATGGGCCCGGCAAGGGGCGGGAAAGTTTATAACGATCTATCCCGCTGAGGATAAGTTTAAGAGTCTTATTGAAAACCTATATCTGGCGACAAAGGACCTCGAGGGTCTCTACATACTCTCAGATAAGAGGTACAAGGATAGTAAGACTATCTTTTATCGATATGGCGGGATGAGGCAGCACGATATTTTCAATATCAAAGGAGAAAGGACACCGGTGCTCGTTTCACCCGACGGAAAAAACATTCCGGACAGAAGACTACCGTACTATGCTTTTCCGGAGTGGGCCGAGGAACCATTTCCAACTGACGATCAGTCGCAGGATCAAAAGAATGAGACTGGAGGAATTCTGCTTAATAACGGGAGGTACTTCGTCGACCGAGTTCTATTTTTCTCTAATTCCGGAGGCGTATATCTGGCAACCGATCAAATGACCGATCAACGAGTGGTCATCAAGGAAGCTCGGCCATACGTCACCTTAACTGAAGACGCTGTGGCCCTCCTAAAGAAGGAGCACAGAATTCTCACCAAGCTTCAGGACACCGGCATTGCGCCAAAGCCAATCGATTTCTTTCAGGACTGGGAACATCATTTTCTCGTTGAAGAGTATATCGAGGGCATACCTTTGACGACTTACTCTGCGCGACATAATGTAACCTTGCTGACCCGGCCAACGCTGACGGATACCGTCGAGTTTTACAAGAATTTCAAAACAATCTTCACACAGTTAGCTCGCATCATTGATCTCCTGCACAAGAAGAATCTGGTATTCGGCGACCTCTCGCCAAACAATATCATCATTCGAGATGAAGACCTGAAAGTGCGGATTATAGATTTTGAGGCCGCCTTCGAAGTTGGTGTCAATCAGCCGATTTATTTGTACACACCAGGATTTGCTTCCGCTGACCAAGTCGCGGGAACGCCGCCCACCTTTGAAAATGATTACTATTCCTTAGGGGCGATCATGCATTATTTTCTGGCTCCAATTAACACCATGATGAAGCTCAAGCCAGAAGCAAAACATGAATTCCTGCACAGTGTTATCAGGGATATAGGCTTTCCGCCTGCGGTTAATGAAATCATCCAGTCGCTCTTGGAAGTTGATGTAAGTAAGAGGCCAAAGCCTGACGAAGTAGCTCAACTTCTCGAGAGGGACCAGAGTGTTGAAGTACCGGCATTGCAAGCCCTTGACGATCAATCACTGGTTGATTATTCGCCAGTGATCGAAGGCATCTCGAATTACATCCTGCACTTTGCCACCTACAACAGAAATGACCGACTGTTTCCGGCTGATTCACGGATCTTCTCGACAAATCCTTTGAGCGTGGCCTACGGAGCCTGCGGGATAGTGCACGCGTTGAACTGTATGAATGGCCGGATACCGGATGAAGCGATCAACTGGATACTCAGCCAGGAGATCAATAACGAACTTTATCCGCCGGGCCTTTATCTGGGAATGGCCGGCATCGGTTGGGTCCTGCTTGAACTTGGGTTGCAAGAAGAGGCGGCGAAAGTAATGAAATCATCCTTCAACCATCCATTGATTGATGACTGCGCCGACCTGTTCTTCGGACGTTCCGGTTGGGGAATAGCTAATCTCAAGTTTTTTCTAGCGACAGAGGATGAAATCTACCTGCAAAAGGCGAAGGAAGCAGGACAACATATCATTAGCACAGCGATAGAGGATGAAACCGGCTGTTCATGGCCCTATGAGAACAGTACCTATTTTGGATTGGGCCATGGAGGAAGTGGTGTCAGCCTCTTCTTACTGTATCTCTACCTGGCAACAGGCGAGGAAAAATTTCTCAACGTTGGACAGAAAGCTCTCGACTTCGATCTTAACCATAGTGAAGTCAACCTGGATGGTGGAGTTTCATGGAAGTATCGAGTAAGCAGCGGTTCGATAATTCTGCCCTATTGGAGATACGGAAGTGCGGGCGTGGGAACAACCGTGCTCAGATATTACAAACTGTTGGGCGAGGAGAGATACAAAAATACCCTCGACAAAATATACCTGGACACTAATCGGAAATATGCAGTCTTCCCTGGGCGATTCATGGGACTATCCGGTATCGGTGATTTTTTGTTGGATATGTTTGATTTTCTTGATCAAGAGGAATACTTGAAGAGCGCCGAAAGGTTGGCTGCCGGATTGATGCTATTCAAAATCGAAAAAGACCAGGGGACCATCTTTCCAGGAGATCGCCTGCTCAGGTTGAGTTGCGATTACGGAACCGGAAGCTCCGGGATTGGTCTCTTCCTTCATAGATTGATGGTACGAGGAGGTAGCGCTTTCATGTTAGACGAGCTACTGGAGAACAAATCAATTCAGACCAGAGAGCTAAACGATCCTTATTTTCAGCCGGTACCATAAATGTGAGGCGCGATCTCATCAAGGGGTGTGGCAATGACGTTCGTTGACGGCGCTTCTTCTCAAAGTCCCTCTTCAAACTCACATGGGCATAGTTCAAACATGCCTGGCTGGTTGAACAAAATCTCATACGTAATAGCGGATCACAAGCGGACGTTTTACCTCGCGCTGCTATTCGGTCTTCTATCCAATGCCTTCATCAGCCTCGCGAATCCATTGGCCTTAAAGTATTTGTTCGATGAAGGAGTCATCCGTAAGAATTTCGGTTTGTTCGGAATCTTAAGTCTCGTATTCGTCGCCATCTTCACCTTGTGGCGACTCGGCGTTCTGTCGTTCCGACTCTTCGTTCAGAGACTAAAGAATAAGATTCTTATCAGTTTGTCTCTGCGGATGCTGAGGCGCTACTACAATATCTCTTATCGCGAAATCATTAAGAAGGACAACGGTTATTTTCTTTCCAGAGTATATGATGAAGTGTCGACAACGGTCCTGCCGATAGTGGATTGCGTTCTCGGACTTTCTAACGCGATTGTGTCCTTCACGGTGGCATTTGGAGTTGTCTTGTTTTTGTCCTGGCGAGCGACGTTAGTGCTTATCGGCGTTCTTCCGGTAGTTCATTGGTTGTCGCGACGCTTTGGATCGAGAATCAAAGATGAATCAAAACTTGAGAAAGAAGAGGAAGCGAAGCTGCGAGGCGTGTTGGGCAGAGTCATTGGTTCATACAAGGTCATCAAGACCTTTAATCTCTACGAGAAAATTTATGCTAAGACCTCTCAGCAGATAACTAAGTTCATCGATGTATTCTATACACGCTATAGGACGAGCACCATATATCAGACTCTCGGCGGGATGGTCCTATCCTATGCTGAGACTGCGGTAATGATTGCAGCGGGATATGAGATCCTCGTGGGGCGTATGAGTTTTGGTGGCTTCATGGGATACATGAATGCATTTTGGCTCGTAATAGGAGCGTCCAGGGACATCTTTGAAAAGTTTCCGGAATTGTCGAGAATCATCGGCTCCGTAGAAAGAATCATCGAGTTTGAAGGAGAGGCAGAGGGTCAGAAAGATGTTCAATACAGCAGCGACATCTGCCTCGAGGATGTCAGTTTCGCTTATAACGGTCACAAGGCTTTACGAAATCTCAATTTAGAAACCTGTCGAGGAGAAAAAATTCTTATCGTGGGCCAGAATGGCAGCGGTAAAAGCACACTCGCCCATCTTATGGCTGGATTCTTATATCCCACCACGGGTAAGTTGACGACCTTGCCACTTGATAAAATCAGTGCAACTATTTTTCCATTCGACTTTATTCCAGGTAATGTCATGGACAACGTCGGGTTTGACAGCCTGGGTAACAGAAAAGCACTATTCGAAGAACTCACAATGGAATTAGGACTTACTCATCAGCTTAATAAGGACCCGCTTGAACTCTCCGCCGGACAAAGGAAAAGGCTTGAACTTGTAATGGGTCTGTTAAAGGAAGCTGAAGTTTATATTTTCGATGAGCCTTTATCCGGGATAGATTCCGAAAGCAAAGACAGGATAATCAAGGCCATCTTTCAAAATACCAAAGGCAAGACGCTGATTGTTATTATGCATGGCGACGATCAATTTCATCCCTTATTTGATAAAAAAATCGAGCTGAAAGTCTGAGGACAAATAAATCAAAATGTTGGCTCAGGACATACGATATGGTCTTCGTGTGCTGATCAAGGGACGCGCCTTCACGCTTGTAGCACTGCTTACCTTAGCTATCGGAATCGGCGCCAATACCGCAATTTTTAGTGTCCTTGACTCCACCGTTCTGCGTCCCCTTCCATATCCTCAACCACAGAATCTTGTGATGGTGTGGGACAGTTTCAATTCAAAACAAAGCGTAATTTCGGCCGCTGATTTTTTAGCGTATAGAGATCAGCACGAAATATTCAACGGACAAGCAGCCGCTTTCGAGCCCTATGACTATGACCTTTTGGGCGGTGGTGATCCGGAACGAATTTCCGGCTATCGCGTTTCAGCTAATCTCTTTGACGTGCTTGGTGTCAAAACACTGATGGGCCGAACCTTCATGCCGGAGGAGGAGCAGCAAGGTGAGGAACGGGTGGTCCTGCTGGGCTACGGGCTATGGCAACGCCGATTTGGGAGCGATCCGAATATTCTGGGCAAGCTGCTCACCATCAACGAGGAGCAACATCGCGTAGTTGGCGTAATGCCGCCGGGCTTTGCGTTTCCTCCACCTCTTCCTTTTGGCAACAAAACCTTTTTTCAGACCGCGGACATGTGGTCGCCGCTCAGAGTCAAGGAGCTGAATTCTCAGGATCATCGTCTCTTTGCGATCGCTCGTTTGAAGACGGGAATCACACCTCAAAAGGCGACAATCCAACTTAGCGCCATCGCGTCGAGTCCGGAACTGGATCATCCGAAAAATGCAAGTACTGCAATTGCCTCACTCGAGAAACAGGCAGTCGAGCACATTCGGCCTACGCTTCTCATTCTCCTGGGCGTGTGTGGCATGGTGCTGCTGATCTCCTGTGCCAATATTGCCAACCTGCTCCTGGCCCGTACCATCTCACGCGAAAAAGAGATTGCGCTACGCACGGCTGTGGGCGCAAAGCGAAGTGATATTTTTCGGCAGCTATTAGTCGAAAGCCTATTGCTGTCACTGACAGGCGGCATTATTGGCTCGCTGCTCTCTCTCTGGGGAGTCAACCTGTTATGGACCATGGTTCCAGAGGAGGTACGCTATTTTGGCCAGGCCATGATCAACCTGAGAGTTCTCGGATTTGTCCTCGTAACTTCCGTGGTGACTGCCTTTATTTTTGGAATAATACCGGCCTTACAATTAGCACGACCGCAACTGACAGAAACACTTAAAGAAGGTCGCGCGGGAGGGACTTCTCTGAATCGCCGCCGCTGGCGCAGTTTTTTGATTGTGACAGAAGTAGGATTGGCTTTAACACTGCTGACCGGCGCGGGCTTGCTGATCCGAAGCTTTAATCGATTGACAAATACCAACCTGGGCTTCGATCCACAAAATGTTTTGACGATGAAGATTTCCCTGCCGTCGACCAGATATCCGGAAGTGTCTGAACAAATGGTGTTTTGGAATCAGTTACTTGGCAATATCGAACATTTAGCCGGCGTGCATCATGCCGGCGCCATTGAACAACTTCCAATCTCGGGAGGCCGCCTGCGCACCAAGGTGTTGGTTGAAGGATATCCAGAACCGGCAAACCCAGCTGAGATACCGCAGGTTGAATGGTATACGGTGACGCCGAACTATTTTCCCGCAATGGCAATCCCGTTGCTGAGAGGCCGCTTGTTTGATACCAGCGACGGGAAGGATTCTCCCTACGTCGTTATTATCAGTGAGGCAATGGCGAACAAATATTGGCCCGGTCAAGATCCTGTTGGCAAACGTATACGCCTGCAAAAGTTCGCAAGGAAAGCAAATATGGATTGGGGTTCGTGGGTGTCAATTGTTGGGGTAGTGAGTGATGCAAAACGGAAGGCAGAAGATGCTCCGGCGCCGACAATCTATACCAACCTTCCACAGAACCCTTCGCCTGAGATGACTCTAGCCATCCGTACAGTTTCCGATCCGGTCAGCATCGCGGCTGCTGCATCTCAGGAAGTGTGGCGATTGGACCAGAACCTGGTTGTGACGCAAGTGCGACCCATGACAGAGATCGTTTCAGCGTCCGCAACTCAACCTCGCTTTCGGACTTCCCTCCTGACGATATTGGCAATCGTCTCCTTGCTCCTGGCTGCCATTGGCGTTTACGGAACTATCTCTTACTCGGTTAGTCAGCGAACGCACGAAATGGGGATCCGTCTGGCGTTAGGGGCACAGCAATTTGATATTTTCAAGCTGATTATCGGAGAGAGCTTAAAGCTGGCTTCGCTGGGCGTAATTATAGGAGCGATAGCTTCGTATCTTCTAAGTCGCGTTCTTTCGAAATTCCTCTTTGGTGTCAGTGCTACTGATCCAGTCACCTATCTCACTGTATCTTTACTGATCATCCTGGCGGTATTCGTAGCGAGTTTCATTCCCGCTCGCCGAGCTGCGAAGTTAAACTCAATGGCTGCTCTTTTACATGAATGAGTTTGCCACTGAACGCTGAAATAAAAACGTTCTCAAAGAGAATGACCACTTAAAGTATTACTCCCCCCCAATTGTAGGTGTTGGAAACAATTGCTCGATGCATTTGAGCTATCGATCTGTAATCCAACGCCTGACATTTCTCTTCACCCTAAGCAGTATGACAAGGAGGAAAAGCAATGAAAAAGCAATGGTTATCCATGTTGGGATTGATTATCACTGTCATTGCCAGCGCGTTACCGGCGGTAGCACAAAGTAATCGGCAGCAGGAAATCCTCTTCACAGTTTCGATGCCCAAGCCTCAAACCCATCTGCTGGAAGTCGAAATACAGGTGAGACGCGAGATGGGTAATTGGCCGGCGGAAGACGTGTTAGTCATGCCCGTATGGACACCAGGCTCTTACTTGATTCGCGATTATCCGCGCAATGTACAGGACTTCGCCGCAACAGATCGCACGGGAGTATCTTTAGAATGGGAAAAGATTAATAAGAATTCCTGGAAAGTTAAAACCAATGCGCTGCGCGAGTGGCGCGTTACTTACCGTGTTTACGCAAACGAATTCTCAGTGAGAACGAATGAGCTTAATTCGGATCATGCTTTTTGGAATAACACTGCCTTACTCATGTACTTGAAAGGCTTCATCGATGACTCTCCAACCTTACGAATACTTCCTCCTCCGTCATGGAAAGTAGCAACTGCAATCCCTTCAGTGCCGGGCGAGGCAAATACGTTTCGCGCAGAAAACTTCGACGTTCTCTACGATTCTCCGGTCGAGGTCGGCAACTTTGTCACGCTTTCTTTTGAAGTAAAGGGTGTTGCCCATCGTATCGTGATCGATGGCGCCGGAAACTACGATGCTGAACGAATGCGCCACGATGTGCAAAAGATCGTTGCCACTGAGATCGAATTGATGGGCGGCGAAGTCCCGTATAACGATTACACCTTTATTCTGCACTTGAGGTCGAATGCTTCCGGCGGACTCGAGCATCGTAACTCCTGCGCCCTGGGCTTTCCGCGTTTCAATTTCCAATCAGAAGGTGGATACCGCGCTTTTTGGTCGTTGGTGGCCCATGAATTCTTTCACCTTTGGAATGTCAAAAGGATCCGCCCTGATGCGTTAGGCCCTTTTAACTACTCACAGGAAAATTACACGAAATTGCTCTGGGTGGTAGAGGGTATCACCGAATACTACGCCAGAGTCTCATTACTGAGGGCTGGTTTGATCTCAGCTAAAGATTTTCTTACAGATACTGCCAAAGCATTTCAGAGCCTACAGAACACTCCCGGCCGATTAGCGATGAGTTTGGAAGAAGGAAGCTTCGATGCCTGGATCAAGCTCTACCGGCCTGATGAGAATTCCGTAAACTCACAAGTTTCTTATTACGACAAGGGCCTCATTGTTGGTCTCCTGCTTGATCTTGAGATTCGGAAGAATAGTCACGGCGCAAAATCACTTGACGACGTGATGCGGTATCTATATGCAGAGTTCTACAAAAAAGATCGCAATTATGGACCTGAGGATTTTCAGCGAGTCTGCGAGTTGATGGCTGGATCAAGTTTGCAGCCATTCTTTGTCAAATACGTTCACGGTCGTGATGAGCTTGACTACAACACTAGCCTGGCAGGAGCGGGGTTGCACCTGGAAGTGACCGGGCCCACCCAGCCTTTAGAACGAGCGTACCTGGGTGCCGATCTCATTCAGAACGCAGACCGGCTAATAGTGAGACAAATCTATGCAGGTACTGCGGCGTATGAGCAAGGTCTGAGCTTTGGAGATCAGATCATCGCTGTAAACAACATGCGTGCTAACAGAGAGTTCCTGGAAGCCCGCATTGCCGAAAGGAAACCAGGCGACGTGATTACTCTCACGATCTTTCGGTTTGATGACTTGCGCACTTTGCTGGTGAAACTCGGCGGACGCAGCGAGGTTTCGTTTCGCATCCTTCCGGTGAAACAACCTTGCACCGAACAGAAACGGATTTATCAATCCTGGTTGGGTGCGAGTCTCGAATGAGGATGTTTGGGCCTGTCGTCTGAAATGAATTGCCGAAATCAAACATATAAGTAAAAGGTCTGTAAAGCGACAAATCTGCCCTAGAGGACACTCCGATGATTGATTACTTATCTACCGACAAACAGTTCAATCTCCTATCACTGCTCGACTTGCTCGAGGCGCGCGACCTGTTTCATATCCACCTGATGCATAAGCCCAATGTTGTCGCGACGGCAATCGGTCGCTATTTGATTCGAGAGACCGATCCCTGGCCGCAAAGCTCAAAACAGTTTCGCGAGCAGACCGTAAAAACCCAACGTCAAGTTAAGCCGGCGCGAACTCTTGCGAACTCAGAGGTCCGTCCATATTCATGGCCTTGCATTTTAGTGTTCGTGGACAAGTGGGTCGACCGCGACAAATTCGGTACGGACGAACATTCTTCGAATGACTTAATACCAAAAGCGATCTACATGCCCGACGGACGAGTGGTGCCGATATGTGTTGTTAAAGCAGAACTCGAAGAAACGGTTGAACCGAGCACAGGTGAGTTTACCTTTCCCAGCAACCTCATCGGGGGCGGGTATCCGGTGATAGCCGATGTGCAGGGTCAGCAGAAAGTGGCGTCAATGGGATGCCTCGTAACGGATGGACATCTCACTTACGCTCTCACGAACCGGCACGTGAGTGGTGCATCAGGAGAAAGAGTGTATTCCATTCTGGACGGCGCTCACGTGGAAATTGGAAAGAGCTCTGAGAAGCAGTTGACCCGCATGCTCTTCCAGGACGTTTACTCTGGATGGCCTGGAAAGAATGTCTACGTAAATCTCGACGTGGGTCTCATTGAGATTAACGATCGGACTCAATGGACAGCGCAAGTCTTTGGCGTTGGCCAACTCGGCAAACTCGCCGATCTAAGCATCAACAATATTTCTCTCAAACTCATCGAGTGTCCGGTGCGCGCGTTTGGCTGCGCTTCGCAGAAGATGTTCGGACAAATCTACGCTCTCTTTTACCGGTATAAACAAGTCGGTGGCTTCGAATATGTTGCCGATTTCCTGATTGGACCACGCCGAACTGACACGGACGGTTCCAGCGGGCGAAGTTATGAAGAAAACAGCCAGTCGAACCTGCCGTTTTCGATCAACCCCGGCGACTCCGGAACGCTATGGGTTCTCGACACGGGCGACGAGAAAGCCGGGCTGATGCCGTTCGCGATTCTTTGGGGTAGTCACGAGTTTGTTGCGAATACTGCAAACGAAAAAAAGAAAACGAGCTACGCCCTGGCGACATGTCTCAGCACTGTATGCAGTCTTCTGAACGTCGATGTCGTGCGTGGATGGAACATCGGGCATCCCGAACGCTGGGGGGAGATGGGCCACTACACGATTGGAGCTAAGGCATGTGGCTTAATCAAGGATGCAAATTTAAGGACGCTAATGACGGCCAACATGACAAACATCGGTTTCGATGATGGCATGCTGCGCGCTGGTAAATTCAAGCATAAGTCTGATCCCGACCCACAAAACCCTGCCTTTGTGCCACTCGCCGACGTAGCGGATAACGTGTGGCGACCCGACCGGGGACACCCGGAAAAGAAACCGTTTGCGCGTCCCGAAGATGAAAACAACCACTTTGCTGACATGGACCAGGTCGGGTTCGGGGAGTTTGCAAACAAGACCTTGCTTAAAGTTTGCGAGGACGTGAACAACGTTGATCCCGAAGTGTGGGGTCGTTTCTATGACAGCTTGAAGGGTCATCACCTGGGCCGCGTCAGTCCCGGCGCGTTGCCGTTTCGAGTGTGGCAGATCTACGAAGCAATGGTCGACTTCGTAAGCAACAAGAAAGTGCCCGAGTTCGTTTGCGCAGCCGGTCTGTTGGCCCACTACGTCGGTGATGCGTGCCAGCCGCTTCACGTCTCACGTCTTCATCACGGCGATCCAAAACCGGAAGACACAAAGGAGATCCGGGACGAGAAAGGCGCAGTGCACAGTGTCTATGAGACTACGATGTTGAATAACTTTCGTGATAACGCGCAGAACGGATCAAAAGGACTCCTCGATCGCGTCAATCAAACACTGAATGGAAAAACGGCGAAAGCGGATGTCGTTGGAGGTCGAGCGGCTGCCGCCGCAGTAATCGAATTGATGCGACAAACAGTTAAGCGACTTCCGCCTGAAGACATCATTGCAGCTTTTCCACTGGGAAAGACACCCAGTGAGCAGGCTGCCGCATTGTGGAAAAAGTTCAAAGTTGAAACTACGGATTGCATCGCAAACGGATGTTTAAGACTTTCTTCATTTTGGGAAAGTGCCTGGAAAGAAGGCCACGGCAATCAGATCGATCCGGGTAAACTGATCGCGATCCCGCCGAAGAAATTACAGAAGCTTTATCAGGATCCCGAGTTTCTCCAATCGGTGGCATTGGCTGAATATTCGAACATACTGAATGGACTTTAATTCGCGGTGGCGGGTTCCTGACTCACGCGATCCCATTCATCGTATAGACCACGAAGTAACGCTTCGGTTTGCTGATACTCCTCGTTGAGTGCCATTAATCGCTCAGCGTCGCGAGCGACTTCGGGCGTGCCCATTTGCTGTGAGATCTCGTTAAGGCGTTGTTCTGCACGCGAGATTTCACTCTCAACCAATTCCGGTGTTCGCGCGTCCGCTTTCTTTTTCTTGACGACTTTGACGCCCGGTTTCTTCGGCGCGGGCGGAGCTTTCTTAACTACCGGCGGCGCTTCAACAACAGCAGCTGAAGTCGGCGCAACGCTGACAAGATTCTCTTCCGCCACAATGATCGGTGTCGCAGACTCACGCCGTCCAAGTTTCCAATCGTGATACTCGGTGTAGTCGCCGTCGTAATGCTCGGCGCCCCCGAGACCATCGAGCGCAAGGATCTGGGTCGCCACCCGATCGAGAAAATAACGGTCGTGACTGATGGTAACGATCGTCCCCTCATACGCTGATAACGCTTCTTCAAGAGCTTCACGCGAAGGAATGTCGAGATGGTTCGTGGGCTCGTCGAGCACTAACACGTTCACACGCGAATAGATCAACTTCGCGAGCGCCAGCCGTCCCTTCTCCCCACCGGAAAGATCGCGGACGTGTTTGTAAACGTCGTCGCCGGTAAACAAAAACTTCGCGAGAAACGACCGCAGTTCACCGGCCGTTGCAGTCGAAGCAGCGACGCGACGCAACTCCATGATGATCTCGTTGCGATCGTCGAGATCGTCGAGCTGCTGGGCGTAGTAACCAATCTGAACTTTTGTACCCCAACGAACCTCGCCGCCAAGTGGATCGAGTTTGTTCAGGATCGTTTTCAGAAACGTTGTCTTGCCGGAACCGTTTGGACCGATGATGCCGAGACACTCACCACGTCGCAGTATGAACGAGATATCACTCGCGAGCAGCTTGTCCTCGTAACCGATCGCGAGTTTGTTGACAGTAAGAACGTGGTTGCCGGTTCGCTCGATCGCCTGAAGACGAAAGTCGCCTGACGACTGGTCCGGGCGGACCGCATCAAGACGCTCGAGTTTCTCCAGCATCTTGCGACGCGATTTGGCCTGCTTTGTTTTTTGCCCCGCGATGTTGCGACGAATGAACTCTTCCGTCTTCGCAATCAACTGTTGCTGGTTGTCGTAAGCACGTTGTTGTGATTCGCGTCGCTCCTCGCGTTCGAGTAGGTAATCAGAGTAGTTGCCGGTGTAACTGGATGCACGTCCATTCTCGAGCTCGATGATCCGACGACATGAGCGATCGAGGAAGTATCGATCGTGGCTAACTATCACGTACGCGGCCTCATACTCCTGTAAAAACTCTTCCAGCCACTCAACTGCGTTTACATCGAGATGGTTCGTGGGCTCGTCGAGCAACAAAATATCAGGCGCTGCCAACAGCAAACATGCAAGCCCGAGACGATTCTGCTGGCCGCCCGAGAGTTTCTCAGTTTCCAGCGACCACATTTGACGATCGAAGCCAAGTCCCTGAAGAATCGCTTCCGCTCGCGCGGCGTACTCAAAACCACCCTCGTGCTCAAACTCCTGTTGCAGATCGCTGTAACGCTCGAGAACTTTTTCGAGATCGTCACCGGCTTCCGCCATGCGATGCTCGAGCTCGTGCATCTCGTGTTCGATCTGCTGTAAGCGACCGAATGCCGCGAGGGCTGACTCATGTACGGTCGAGCCCGGTTTGAAGTGAACGTGCTGGTCCAACAAGCCCAGCTTCACGCCGCGCGCGCGAATCACGTCGCCGCGATCGGCCGCCTCTTCAGCTCTGACAAGACGAAAGATAGTGCTCTTGCCGGCGCCGTTCCGACCTACGAGGCCAACGTGTTCGCCCGCGTTCACCTGTAGTGAAGCGCCGCGCAGGACGTCCTGCACGCCGTAAGATTTATAAACATCGGAAAGACGAAACAACATCGTAATCAGTAGCAGGAAACAGCAAGCAGGAGCAGGTTAACGCATCCTGCTCCTGCTCGCTGCTCCTGCTCCACTGTTACTTCGGTGATGCGGCGGGCTTCACTTTTACGGGTGAGCTGCTG
>OBKT01000022.1_pt1 | contig 16367 bp, 13 predicted proteins | sample 1519771 | NCBI WGS metagenome assembly OBKT01 (sample SAMN00737777, study PRJEB22531) | soil metagenome | reverse complement strand
GGTCGTCAAGGTCCTTCAGGCAGTATACGGGACAACCAAGAACGGCAACGACGTCACGGCGATCTGTCAGGCATTGATCAATCAGGGCAACAACACGATTCCCGTAAACAACGCTGTCCTGGGGCCCGATCCAGACGTCGGCACGGTGAAGTCTTTTGGGATTCTCTACACGACGGGTCAAGGTACTGTGCAGAGGGCGTGTCAGGAAAACACTAATTTGGTTCTGCTTTAAGTCTGATTAGTGTCCCGTGAAAACGGTTGGACTCGCACGCTGACCGCCCATGCCTCTGCTGATTGCGGCCTGTACCTAAAGCCGCGCCTTAGATCCACTCTTTGGACCACTTGAAGAAGGTCGCTGGAATTCCAGCGGCCTTTTCAGTTCGCAACTCCGCCTAAAAATTCATTTTGGCTAAAGACTCATGTGGACACTACTTCTACGTCGGCGAAATTGAGCGGAATGGGTTTGTTACGACCGTAAATTGATACTTTGACTTTTAGACGCGCTCTGGATTGGTTAATGCCTTCGATCGTTCCTGTGAACGAAACAAATGGACCAGACATAATTCGCACCGTATCACCGAGTCTGAAGGTTTGGTGTTTGGTTCGGTTTGTCATGGATTCTTCGTCCATCACCCCTCGTCTTCACGCGGAAGTTTCAATCCCAAAAGTTACCTCGATACCCAATTCGTGAATCGATTGAATCACGCCGCAGAGATTATGACAAAGCACCTTACAGAGTGCTTCGTTGATCTGTGCCGTGAGCGACTTCGCAACCGTTGACCAAATTTCGCTTTGGTCATGAGTAGAAACAAAAATGACTTCCTGAGACATAACTGATAAGGCTGGCGCCTTACTTCAGAATCGCAGCCTCAAGGAGCAAAGTCTCATGTCGCACCTTATTCGGTTCCTGGTTTTGTTATTGGTAATTCCGGGCGCAGTTTCAATCGTAAATGCTCAGAGCGGTTTCGTCTCCTTTCGCAAACCCGACGGCCTTATTCTGTCAACCGGCAATCTGTACTTCACCTCACACGACGCGGCCGGAGCAACCTTATGGAGGACTTCGCAGACCTCCGTTCCCGGTCAGGAAACAGTTCTTTATTGGGAAGCGGGCGCGAGATTTGGCGATATTGTCTTTGCACAGGTAGGAGGCGCATTCTTCGGATACTTTTTCGCGTCGAACGCGTCAGGCCTTTCGATTAAACGGGTTTCTTTGACTGGTGGACCAGCAACTGTTCTCGCGACCATAACGAACGTTGATATTGCTAACAGCCACCGAAATCTTCTCACTGATGGCGTGAGTCTGTTCTGGCAGGACGATGTTGCCATTCGCAAGATGCCAATCGGAGGCGGCGCAGTCACGGCGCTCGATCCCGTAAGTCCAAATACTCCGACAGCAGGTCTGGCTCTACAGGGCGGAAGAATCATTTATGCTTCCGTAAATAACATTCGTTTCGTACCGACCACTGGCGCCGTCACATCACCTCTGGTTAGGACAATCCATACCGCCTCAACTCGAGTCACAGCGCTTCATGCCGTATCCAATGGCGTCTATTGGGGTGAGCAAAATGGCGCCGTCAGACTGAAGGCAGGCTCAACCGTCACGACCCTCAGGGCCTCAGGTCCAGTGCCTACGTCGATTTCGAATAACCAGTCGACATCAGGCGGAGCGCAGGCCTGGACGCGGTGCGGCAACCAGTCATGTGAGTTGCAGTTTGTCTTCTCGATTATTCAGGTAAACCAGGCAATCGGTGCCGACGCCTTTGGGGTGACAGTCAAACCTGCTACGAGAACTGTCTTCTGGGGAGATGCTGCCGGCGTACATCGGCGCGCTTTCTGAGCTCGGCATCACTCAATCACACCGTTGCACGAAATGTATAGATGCTGCACGATAAGTCGACGTCGTTGTTCTTACAGTGTGAATGCCCCGCAGGGCGTAGCGAATGTTCAAAGGACTGTGCTATCGGAATGTATTGACGTTTGGCGTTGCCGGCCTCATCTTCGCGCTTTGCCTGTCGTGCTTCGGTTTAAATCAGCAAGCTTCGAAAAGAGCGCGGGTTGATAAGAAGACAAACGTTCAGATAACGATTCAAGCTAAAGCCTCTCGCTCTCTGGTTAAGTTGCGGCCAAACCCGCCTTTCGCCCCGGATAATTGCGAGCCAACCGAAAGCCAGGTGAGACTCTACGCCAACGCCACCTCACCGCAGAAAGGCGAGATGAACTTCACCTGGAAAGTACCGGTTGGTCGTCTGATAGAAAACACCCGTGAGGCGACCTGGGATTTGAGCGGTGTCGAGGCGGGCACCTATGTTGCGACCGTTGAAGCAAGTGACAGGCACAAACACACCGCCAGTGCTTCGATAACCGTAACCGTCGTTATCTGTCCGAGTTTCCTTCCGGATCCTCCGCCCTGCGCAAACATTTCGGTAAGCTGTCCCAGTACGGCGGAATCGAAAGGCTCAGTTACGTTCGAAGCTACTGTGACTGGTTGGATTCCGGAAACACCCACCTTTGAATGGTCGATATCTGCGGGCAAAATCATCAGTGGCCAAGGGACAGCCAAAGTCACAGTTGACGTTTTAAGTCTCAGCCACAAGTCTGTAACTGCAACGGTGACCGTAGGAGGAATGGATCCAAATTGCAATAATGTTGCCTCCTGCACGGTTCTCGAAATAAGTGAGGCCGATATTGCGAGGCGGCAAGACGGCTACTCAGTTGGATTGAGCGGTTGCCACAATTCGATTTTGTTACCGTCGGGATCGTATATCCACGCGAAGCGGCCGTAGCTTTCGTCCTGGCGCTTGGGGTCGATGCGGACGCCTGCTTTCTCCAGGCGCTCGAGCAATGCGTCCATGTCGTCGACGATGTAGTTCACCATGAACGCGGGTTCGAAGTATCCGCTGTCGCCGGGGAAAATGGTCCAGACTGTCATCTGCTCATTTTCAGGATTGTCTGCTTCACGCCACGGCAGCATGACACCATGGCCGCTATCCGCGAGGCCAAGATGTTGTGCGTACCACTCTCGCATTTGTTGCTGATTCGCAGACTTGAAGAAGATACCGCCGATGCCGAGGATTCGGCCTTGCTGGCTCATGGTTGTTTTCCCTCTTTGTGATTGTACTAGCTTGAACGCAAATCTTCTAAAGGACCGTTCACTACTTTGCCGTCAGGTCGAACTGTTTTGCGTCGAGTGTTTTGTTAAAGAGGAACTGACTCAAAGTCACAACCCAATCCTGTAGCAGCGGATCGCCTTCGTTATCGATGGTGAGCTGGATCTTGTAGGTATGCGGCAGAACCAGGTTCGCTTCGCGGCGGAAGTCTGAAAAGTCCTCAGTGAGTTTAAATCTAGTTCCCTTTTGTCTGGCGGCCTTATCCGGGTTTGTCACTGACGGCGCCGTAAACTCCTGATGATATTCGCTGCGAACGTGCTGAAACGTCTCCGCGTCGAAGTAGAGTTTGACATCGAGGTTGCCGCCGCTCCGTGGTTCGTAACTGAGAACGTAAGCTTTCCGATCGTTAAGATTCTTTGTTCCTAAGTACCGTACCTTCCCTTTCGGCCCATTCATATCACGGAAAGGCCATGCGGTCGACAGTGTGCCGCCGAGCAATCCTTCCCGGAAAAGCACATCGTGAGTGAGTAGAAAATTTCCGAAGCGCGTGCGCACTCCCGGACGATACTCACCCAGCGTGAGCTTTTGTCCGTCGAAAGCCACCTTCTCGTTCGAATACTCCTGTTGTCCGAAGATGAGACCGAACAGACTCATCGCGCCCTGCGATGCCATTACCGCTCCGCCTTTGCCGCTACCAGCGCCTCCAACCCTGATCGTGCCTGTCACTACTCCTTGAGCAACTACACTTTTAAAGGCTGAACGTGCTTCTGCTGTCCCCATCGAGTCGAGGTGTGATGCTATTACTTCCTCGGCCGTAAGTTTTTTCGTTTCTTGTGCGAGACAATTGCCGGCGAGAACCAGCAACAAAGTGCTCAACAGAATCACTTTTTGTGAAGTCATTGATCTCATTATTCGCCTGTGTATTGAAAAGTTGGGCGTTACCTCTGGTGAGGTAACGCCCAGGAGTTGTTCACGCTAAGACGCGTGGTTAGAAGTCGAATCTTCCAGCGAACTGGACAATTCGAGGAGCTCCAGCCGTAGTTGATTGGCCAAACAGCGCACTGTTGATGTCGTTATTCGGCAAACCAAAGTTTACGGTGTTGAAGATATTGAAGAAGTCGGCCCGGATCGTAAAGCGAGTGTTCTCAGTTATCGGGAATCGCTTGATAACGGAGAAATCGACTTTGTTGAATGCCGGTCCATAGAACTGGTTACGTCCGACCGTGCCTTGTCTTCCTACCGCTACACCTACCGCAGCGCTGCAAGCTGTCGGGCTTGTGTTGGTACGGTTCGCCGGGCAAGGATTCCTGAACAGGCTTCTTGCCGGACCAGTATAGGTTCGCGGATCGTTAGTGGCCGCCGCCAGATCAGAAAGTCCCTGGCCTGACGGTGCGAAATCAGCACGTTGGCCCAGACCGGTTCCAGCGCTATCGGTACTGCCGAAAATGCTGTACGGCGTTCCAGTTTGTGATTGAACGATGCCGGACATGGTCCAATTACCCAGGAACCGATCGAGCGTCCTGTTCTCGAACCGCAGCGGCAGATCGTAAATGAAGTTGAGGACAAAGCGGTGGCGGACGTCAAAACCAGAGTTACCTCTTTCCGGTGCGCTGAAGCCACCGGCAAAGCCGGACGAGTCACGTGGCAAGCCACGTTCACTGGTGCCGTCTGGTCCACTACCTGGTACGAGTCCGTCTGCTGAGTCATCAATTGAATGGCTCCACGCATAGACGGCCTGAATCTGTCCGGTACCGAACTCTTTGTTCGTTAGCGTCTTGGTCAATCTCAATTGCATTGAATTGAATGTCGACTGTCCCAGGGCCAGGTTCAGGAAAATCGGATTGAATGCGGTGTTAAGCACGCCGTTCAAGAAATTCGTGCGCGTGCTGGTTGGATTAATCTGTCTGCTCAAATTACGGATTGCATTCACGCGGGCTACGCTTGGCAGCGCACCGCTGATGTTACGAAGCTGGTCCACACCATGAGAACCAACATAGTCCGCTTCAAGCAGGAATAGATGGCCCAACTCGCGTTGGATTCCGAAATTCCAGCTTTGCGTATAAGGCGTCGCAAACTTCGACTGGAACTGGTTATTCCCTGGCAGCGCGAAAATGACCGGCACAAGCTCGTCACCATTGAATGCGAAGGGACTCGTCTCCTGTGTCGGAACACGCGGTAGACGGCCGTTCACAAGTAGCGGGCTCTCGTCAAAGGCACCTCCAGTGAAGCCATTCGCTCCGAGGAAATCAAAGAAGAACGCAAAATCTCTTTGGAACGGAGGATTCGCGCTCGAGTTGCTGAACAGATTAGTAAACACACGATCGTAGAACACTCCATAGCCACCGCGGATAGACATCTTCGTTGGACCACCGGTGAGCTTGGAGATCCAGCCGCTGTTCCAGGCCGGACTGTAATTGAATCCGAATCGTGGGGCGAAGTTATTGTAGTCGTTCTGCCACAGACTCTGATTCGGGTTTGGAGAGTTTTTGCCTACCAGCTTGAATTCGAATCCGCCAGTCGGCTGAAATCCGCTGGGATCCTGATCGACGAGAGTAGACATCTGGCCGTTTACTTCATACGGAACACCGTTGTAGTCCCAGCGTAAGCCGTAATTCAACGTGAAGTTTGGTCTAACTCGCCAGGTGTCCTGGAAATAGATTCCGGATTCGCGCACGCGGTAACCACGATAGTCCTGGTCTACGCGCACGGCATCGTTGTTAAAGAACTGCGACTGGCTCTGTGAACCAAAGAATCCGTACAGCAGACTCGCGAAGTTCTGTAACTGACCTCCAACACCCGTTGTCGGTATCGGATTTCCTTGACTGTCCTGCAGGAATGAGACACCGAACTGCGCCGTATTGAAACTGATCGTTTCACTACGACCGAAGTTGCTGGCGCCATTCGAGTAGACCCAGCGTTGCTCAAAACCGCCGCGAAACGTATGTGAACCCTTTACCCACGTCAGGTTGTCACCGAGAACGGTCGTGCCGGTAAAGCGGAACTGGCTGTCAAACGCACCGATGCCATCAATCGTGCCGCCAACGAGGCTTACAAGTTCTCCGTTTGGACCACCGAACGGTTGCGGGTGATTATCGATTCCACCAGCAGCAAAGGCTGCCAAAATCGCATCGTAAGGACCACGACCGGCGCCACCATCGCCTGGGCCATTGAAGATAGCCTCGATACGGTTGCCGCCAAAGCGCAGCTCGTTCACGATGTTGGGTGTCAAGGTTGAGGTAAGGTTCAAGCTAAGCACGTAGCTCTTTTGCGGAGTGCGGCTCGAGTCGCCCAAACCGGGAAAAGTCTCCGGAAACAGATCGAACTCACCGCTGCTGGTGTTGAAGCTTCCAGTCAAGCTGTGTTTTTCAGTCAATTTCCAGTCAACACGTGAGGCGGTTGTATTGACCTCGAATCTGTTCGGAGCCGAGAACCTGAACAAATCGAAAACGCCCGGGAGAATTCCCTGACCCGGAACGTTGCCGAGCGGATACAGGTTTAGGAACTGTTGCAGGCCCGGGTTTATTGCCAGGTTACCTCCCGGCAGAACCGCACCACAGTCCACGGGATCAACTCCAAACAAATCGCAGATACCTTGTGCGCTGCGATTGTTCGCTCCGCCTTGTCTTATGTCGAGGGTACCTAAAGAAGTGCCCGTCGGGAAAATTCCAAGGCGTGCTTGCGCAGATGGCACATCACGATTCACCGTGAACGAACTCAGCGAACGATCGCCTTCATAGTTGAAGAAGAAGAACGCTTTGTCTTTAAAGATTGGTCCGCCAATCGAGCCACCAAACTGCTTGCGCTGAAGCGGTTGCCTCTCGGCATCAAAGAAGTTGCGCGCTGCGAATCTCTGCGAGCGGTAGTACATGTACGCGCCGCCGTGGAAATCATTCGTACCATTCTTCGTGGCTACGTTGATGATCGCACCGGTGTTACGTCCAAACTCCGCGTTGAAGTTGCTGGTCAGAACACGAAATTCCTGAGTCGCATCGATGTTTGGCGTTGCAGCGCCGCCGGCGATGCCGGGGACGTCAGCGTCGTTGTTATCGATACCATCAACTAAAAAGTTGTTGTTTCGTTCGCGCTGACCGTTAACGCTGAAGCCGCCAAGAGAGGTCGCAGTTTGAGTGACGCCAGGCGCCAGCAAAATGAGACCGTTCGGGTCACGACTCAGCAATGGGAGATCCATGATCTTCTTGTTGTCGATCAAGGTCGAGAGTTGCTGATCGTTGGTGTTAAGTTGTGTCGAGACATCAGTGGCAGTGGTAACGACGACCGTAGCAGTCGCTCCGCCGACTGGCAGCGCGATGTTTGCTTCGGTGGTGAATGACACTGACACCTGAACGTCTTTCGCAGTGCCGGGGCCGAAGCCAGTAGCAGTTGCGGTTACCGTGTAGGTGCCTACCGGAAGATTAGTGATGTTGTAAGTGCCGGCATCAGAGGTCGTGGTAGATCGCTTTTCACCGGTCTGAGCATTAACCGCTTCGACCGTAGCGCCGGCAACAAGGCCGCCATTGGGATCGGCCACTGCGCCTTTGATATTCCCCGTGGCCTGAGCAAAACAATAACTTGTGGCGCTGATAATTATCGTAAGGCATAAGAAAGCCCGCGCCAAACTATTGAGCATATGCTTCTCCTTTTCAAAAACAAACTGAGTATTTTCGATCGGATCCGGGGAGACTTGACCGATTGTCTCGGGTCGACTGCGGTTAAAAAGGAAACCAACGTTGATTTCGCTTACTGGGCTAAATTTCCAACATTGACTTACCTCCATCACTGGGTCAGATCGCGGTGTTCACAACTTGTGAGTACAGACTGACCCGTGCAGGGACACGTAGTTTCAGACGCTTTTCGGTAGGCAACCTCCATTCCATCGGAAAATACCTTTTCTAGAAAGGCTTTCTGGTCCACTCTTCCTCATTCTTTACCAGCGTGAATCCATGCCGCTAAAGAATTATCCATGAATTTGGAATAACAACGTTCGTCGTCGCAGCTATTGAAAATTCTCCATTAATGCACACGTTCATTTTTATAGATCTATTGCACATTTATGTGGACGGCGCGCTGCTGCTAGGGCGAGTTTGGATTGAGAGATGAGGCAGTGATCACGCTGTTATTCAAACCCGCGGCGCATTGGCGGAAGACCCATCGCGTGGCGCCAGACCGAGAGTTGGCCGATGTGATTTGCTGTGTGTCCAATCAACACTTGTGTGAGTGCGTGGCGGATCGTTGGGAAGACAGGACGATATGATTCAACCGGGAATGGCTGGTCCAACTGCGAAGCGTCGAGCTGCTTGACTGCGTGAGTCATACGCGACTGTGCTTCTGCGAGCATTGCGAGAACGTCTTCCTTCGTTCCATATAAATTCGCATCGGCGGTTGGCACACTGCCCGTGCCGAAATGATTGGACCAGTCTTTCGGCAACCATCGCGAGATTCCGATCGCGCCACCCAACAACTGACACGCAAACGCGATGTGGCCGATGACCCACGCAGGATGATTCTTGATTCCGTTTGGCTGCGCGACCATGTCAGCTTCGGGGATGTCGGCAACTTGTTCGCGCAGGAAGTCGAGACAATATGCAAAGCTGTGCAGGACTGGTTCCATACTCATACTCGCTCACTCCTTTAAAGAAGAAGATGTGCAGCTTAGCGACTGCACGTCTGCACTGCAAATGGCTCTCGCGTGTTGGTCAAACGTTGATTTAAGTTTAGATACCCATGGTTGTCGCGGCGCTTCAACCAAGGGCTGAAATTAGCGAACGTCTTCGGCGTTTTGAGTGATGCGGAAATATAGACCAGCGTGACGTCACAGAAATTCAACGAACTTACTGCACAATAACAATACTCAGCGGTCCAGAGTTCTGGTAATCTTACGCTTCCCTTTCCCTCGTACGTTGTAGCAACTTTATCGTCCAGCGTGGGTAACGGACAGCTATGTTCGAATGGGGACGATGAATCCTTTTGGCGCTAACCTGAAAACGACTTCGTCTGGAGGAGGCCCATCATGACTACACGACACACCTCAGGTCTCATTGTATTTACGGCAGCATTCGTATTTACAGCGGTGCTGCTTTTTAGTGGACAGACAGTTTCATCAGCGGGCAAAGGTGACCGCTCTGCTCCGTCAGTGCCGGCTAACCTTACGGTGACGGGCATCACTGATTGGACTGTTAGTCTGAAATGGCAAGCGTCCACAGACAACTCCGGAAAATTCTCGTACAGAGTTCGTATCAACAACCTGAACAACTCTGCATACAACCAACTGGCGACAGTCGCCCAAACGCAGACGACTTACACTGCCAAATACCTATCGAGCAACAGCAACTACACATTTGCAGTCTATGCGGTAGACGATAACGGCAATAAGTCCGCGGACAGCAATCTCGCGAGCGCGCACACGTTCGCCGATACAAATCCACCAACAGGTCTTGTGCTACAGGCAACAGTGCTCACTCCATCTCAGGTGAAACTAACCTGGACCACGGCAACAGACGACGTGCCGACTAACTGCTGTAACTATGGCGTCAACCTGAACGGCGTTCCCATCACTCAAAACGTAAACTGGCTGAGCCAGACGTCGGCCACGATTCGCCACTTACAGCCGGGCACGGGTTACTCGTTCAGTGTCACTGCTTCAGATTTTTCCGGAGGCAATGCGACGACCAGCAATGCCGTTGACGTGGTGACACTGCCAAGCAGCGATACACTACCGCCGACGGTTCCTACCGACCTGCATCTCGTTCGCGATGATAGTTGTGCGGAGATTTGGCTGGGTTGGACGGAGTCCAGCGACGCCAGCGATTCGCAGGCCAACATTGAATATGAGATTTACGTCAATGGGGTGCTGAGCCCGCTGCCAGTTTCCGCAGGTGTGGATTTTGATTTCGTTTACGGCACTGCTTTTGGCGACAATTATTTTACGATCAGGGCCGTCGACAGGTCGGGCAATAGTTCGGCACCCAGCACGCCGATCAAATTATTCCTCTGGCCGTGCTAAAATCTCGCGCGGCTTAGTTGAACTGATTGATGCGGTTCCAGTAGATTTTCCACCCACGTCGACCTGGTCCGTTTATTTGGCACGTACCGGCGTAAGCTCACGTTAGCCATTCAACTGAAAACTTGTTCTTGTTAGTGCGTTGCTACCCGGCATCGGAACGCATTGTCGTTCTATGAAGACTCACGCCTCTGAATCAAATGGACTGTCGGCTCGCGAACAGGCTATACGCCACGAGACTGTGATTCTTCGCGATGCCGATGTCGCGCTGACCGCGGATCTCAGTCTCGAAAGAGTTGTCGAAACCCTGCTCGATTTTCTCGGCCAGTTGGTTCCTTTCGACAGCGCGAACGTGATGTTGCTGAATGTCGACTCGCAATTCGTCGTCAGCGCGCTCAGGCGTTATGAAGCGTATGAAGATGTGCAGATAGCTCAATTCATCGCCCTGGACGTCAAGACCAATCCGCTGTTACAGCGCATCTGTTCGACTAAACAGACTGTGATCGTTTCGGACACACACCGCGAGCCTGGCTGGCAATGGGTGAACGGCGCCGGTCACGTTCGCAACTGGATCGGAGTGCCGCTGGTCGCCTCGGGGAAAGTCCTTGGTCTTTATTCTGTGGACAAGGCAGAACCAAATTTCTTTCAGCCTGAGCACGTTCGTCTGGCTGAGACACTCGCTGCACGCGCGGCGACTGCGATTCAGAACGCGCAGTTGTTCGAACAAAGCCAGCATTACGTTGCCGAACTCGAAGAGCGTATTGCCGAACGCAAACGCGCGGAAGTTGCGCTTCGCGAAAGTGAAGAGCGTTACCGCGAGTTATTCGAGAATGCGAGGGACGCCATTTACGTTCACGATCTCGAAGGAACTTACATACGGGTAAACCGCGCTACCGAAACATTGTCAGGCTACAATCGCGATGAAATTGTCGGTCATAACTTTGCTGAGTTCGTGGCCGCGGAAGACATGCGGTATGTACGCAAGAGTTTCTATGCAAAGCTGGCTGAACAAGGAGAGACCGCTTTCGAAGTTGATGTGATCGCAAAGGACGGCCGGCGTGTGCCCGTCGAAGTTCGCAGCCGGGCGATCTATGAGAACGGCGTTATGATCGGAGTTCAAGGCACCGCACGGGACATCACTGAGCGCAAACTCGCGCAGGACGCGCTGCAAATGTTCTCGCGCCAGTTAATCGAGGCTCAGGAAGATGAGCGACGCCGCATCTCCCGCGAGTTGCACGACCAGATTGGACAGATACTGACTGCAATTAAGTTGAACCTTCACGCTGTGCAGCAGGTTCACAACACTTCGGAAATTGGTGGTTACGTCAAAGATAATATTGACGCTGTTGATGAAGCACTCCGTTTGGTACGTGATCTTTCAATCGATCTGCGTCCACCGGTGCTCGACGATTTCGGACTTGTTACAGCTCTTTGCTGGTATGTCGATCGTTATACGAAACGAACGGGTTTGGAAGTCGACGTCGATATCGAATTGCCGAACCAGTATCAACGCTTCTCACGCGATCTCGAAACGGCGTGCTTTCGCATAGCGCAGGAAGCGCTAACCAACATCGTGCGTCACGCGCACGCGAGTCGAGTGCTATTGCAGCTCGTTAACGACGGAAATTTTCTGCTGCTATCGATAAAGGACAACGGCGTGGGTTTCGATATGGAGCGCCTGCGAAAACGCGCGCCACGCGCCGCGACTCTCGGACTCATCAGTATGCAGGAACGAGCACATGGCGCGGGCGGCACAATCGAAATCGAGTCGGCACTATCCAAAGGAACTGAGATCCGCTTCAGCGTGAACCTTGAGCCTTAACAAAACAGCCTCGGCAAATAAATTCGTTCAACCTGTCCTCAACCACCTTAACCGGCCTGTAATTCTCACTCGGATGAGGCTCGGTGTTTGCAATAAACCAATCATCGTGTTGGGCAGCACTTAGCATGACCGGGTCATGTCCAAAGAGCTCAGTGATATCGATCATTCGATCTTTCATGGCCTTAATCCATCGCTCGTAAACAAAGCGCTGACCTTGCGGAGATACGCGGTGAATACCTTTATTCAGTTCGCGGCCGCTTTCACACTCATCCAGAAAAAGTCGTGCCTGGACCAGTGCTACCAACAGGCCGCCCGTATCAAACTGTACGATCTCGGTTGGAGCGGCTTCGATGCCGCGCGACACGAAGGTGTATGGATATCCGAGGTAAGCAACATGAATCGGCCCGGATGGACCGTGTTCGGAAATGATGTCCCAGGTCTGCGGCGCCATCTTGAAATCCGGTTTCTGTTTGAGATCTCTTATGATTGGACCAAACTCCTGGTCACCACTGGAGGCACTGAGAAGTCTAACGCCGGGTTTGTGCTTGAGTGGCCACTTATCTTTGAAGGGATTTCGACCGGAACACCCGAGAACATAGTCGCAATGGACCATGAGATCTTTGAGTGAATCCATGCGAGCGACATCACGCAAAGGTGAAGGAAGATGCAGATCCGCATGGGGGTCGTAATAAAAAACTTCGTTACCTTGCATCACCGCCAAATTGGCGACAGCGCGGCCAATGCTTCCCATGCCGATCACGCCGACTCGTTCTCCTTGCAGAGTTCGGCCGCCAAGAAATTCTCTATGCACGCGATCGATGAAGCATTGCGAGAAGATTGGACCACCAATTTCCAACTTAACTGCCGCTCGCGCCCATGACATCACCGCAAAGGGCGGCGGCTTCTCTTCGAACAGGAACATTCCCAGCGAGGTTTGTTCGACGCCGCACAACATATAACGCTGCAAGACTTCTGCAGGAACGCTGGTGATGCAAATTCCGCCGTCGTCCAGCACCAGGATGCGTTTGATGTTGCGCTGGCGAAGTGTCTCAGCGGCGACTTGCCAGAGTCGTTTCACATCGCGTTGAAAATAAGGTCGAAATTCACCGGCCTCCGCCATGGTGCTGTCGATTACGGTAACGCCCATATTCCGCAAAGTCGCCAGCACCGCCGGACTGTTTGAATAAACTTTGCCGAGTGCAAAGATATTCTCCAGCTTGATTCCCATCGCGGCGACAGTCTTAAACAGATCGACGGTTTGGAGCAGCATGTGCTGAACTGCAACCAGTGCGGTATCTGCACCAAAATGAAATTCCGACTTTCGGGCACAATTCGACAGAGCGTGGGTGACTTCGAGAGGCCCTGATTGTAGTGGTGACATAACATACTTCTTGAGAATGAGAGTAATGAGTGTCATCAAACGCGCCGGGAGAAGGAGCGTTGACGGGGGGTGTCTAGGAGTCTACTGCTTTGCTTGCTTAGATGTCTTCCGTAAGTGTTCCGTCAGGAAATTCTGGTCGAACAAAACGGCGCGAGAGTGTCGTCATTCCGAACACTGGAGGCGGTGCCGCCTTGACACTGCGAAACTCTGACTGCTAATCTACGCGGTCTTTTTCTGCACTGAATTCGAGACTATGTACATATAAAGGAGCTGTTTTGAGTAGCGAATCCGGTTACCTGTTTACCTCTGAGTCCGTCACTGAAGGTCATCCCGACAAAATCTCCGATCAAATCTCCGACGCCGTTTTGGACGCCGCTCTAAGCGCCGATCCAAAAGCACGCGTCGCTTGCGAAACCCTCGTCACGACTGGTCTGGTAATCGTCGCCGGCGAAATCACAACTAACGCCGTCATCGACTACTCGAAGGTCGCGCGCGAGACGATTCGTGAGATCGGTTATACGAGAGCAAAATTTGGTTTTGACGCCGACACTTGCGCGGTCTTATCAGCACTCGACCGCCAATCGCCCGACATCGCAATGGGCGTCGACACTGGCGGCGCGGGCGATCAGGGATTGATGTTTGGTTACGCATGTAATGAAACACCTGAGCTAATGCCATTGCCGATTCAGTTGGCACACTTGCTCGCGCGTCGTCTTTCGGAAGTGCGCAAATCAGGTGAGCTTCCCTACCTTCGTCCTGACGGAAAATCTCAAGTAACAGTTGAATATCGTGACGGGCGGCCGTTTCGGCTCGAGGCTGTAGTTATCTCTTCGCAACACGCCGACGATGTCACGAACGAACAGTTGCGCGCAGAGATCCAGGAGAACGTTATCAAGCACACGGTCTCCAGCGAGTTACTGGACAAAGACACGAAGTATCACATCAACCCGACGGGTCGTTTCGTTACTGGCGGTCCGCAGGGCGACGCCGGCGTCACTGGTCGAAAGATCATCGTTGATACTTATGGTGGTTATGCGCCTCACGGTGGCGGCGCGTTCTCGGGAAAAGATCCGACGAAGGTCGATCGTTCGGCAGCTTACATGGCGCGTTATGTCGCCAAGAATATCGTCGCTGCGGGACTTGCCGATCGTTGCACCGTCCAGCTTGCTTACGCAATCGGGGTTGCCGATCCGGTTTCGGTTTTCGTAAATACCGAAGGCACCGGACGCATCAGTGAGTCGGCGATATCGAAGCTCGTGCGCGATCATTTTGAGCTTACGCCGCGCGGTATCATCGAGAGTTTGAATCTGCGCCGGCCTATATATAAGGCCACTGCGGCCTACGGACATTTCGGACGTCACGAGGACAGCTTCACCTGGGAGAAGACTGACAAGGCTGAAGCTCTTCGCGCGAGTGCCGGCATTTAGTCTTAATTAAAAAGGAGCAGGTGCAGATAACAGGACCAGGACATTTGATTCAGTCTTACCTGCTCCTGCTCACTGCTCCTGAAACCGAACACAAAGGAATAATCAAACTATGAGTTCTGCACCTTCCGTCGAGTTCGACGTGAAAGACATTAACTTGTCGAATCATGGCAAGCAGCGAATTGAATGGGCTGAACGTGAAATGCCCGTGTTGCGACTCATCCGCGAGCGTTTTGCGGAAGAGAAACCGTTGAGTGGCGTAAAGCTTGTTGCGTGCGCCCACATCACCACTGAAACTGCCAACCTCGCGCGCGCACTGCAAGCGGGTGGCGCTGAAGCTGTGCTGATTGCTTCGAATCCTCTTTCAACTCAGGATGACGTTGCCGCCGCGCTCGTCGACAAATGGGGTATTCCGGTTTATGCAATCAAAGGTGAATCGACTGACACTTACAATCGTCACGTCAGGACGGCGCTGGATTCGCATCCGGACATCATCATCGACGATGGTTCCGATGTTGTCGCAACGCTTTTGAAAGAACGCGCCAACCAGATCAAGGAGATCATCGGTTCAACTGAAGAAACAACCACTGGCATTCAACGTCTCAAAGCAATGGAGACGGCTGGTGTGTTGCCCTTCCCTTCCATCGCCGTTAACAACGCGCAGACGAAACACTTCTTCGACAATCGCTACGGTACTGGTCAGTCGACGCTCGACGGCATCATTCGCGCGACGAACATTCTTCTGGCCGGACGCACGATCGTAGTGGTTGGATATGGTTGGTGCGGCAAGGGCGTCGCCATGCGCGGACGCGGCATGGGCGCAAATGTAGTTGTGACTGAAATCGATCCGATCAAAGCCGTGGAAGCGGTGATGGACGGATTCCGCGTGATGCCAATCGGCGAAGCTGCTTCGATTGGCGACATCTTCGTCACCGTTACCGGCAACCGTCACGTGATCGACGGTGAACATTTCTCGAAGATGAAAGACGGAGCGATCGTTTGCAACAGTGGTCACTTCGATCTCGAGCTCAATCTCGTTGCGTTGCGCGAGATGGCAAGTGATCCGGTGACGATGCGTCCGTTTGTCGAGGAGTACAAGATTCAATCGAGTGGCCGGCGCATCGTTGTGTTGGGCGAAGGTCGATTGATCAATCTTGCTGCGGCGGAGGGACATCCGGCCAGCGTGATGGACATGAGCTTCGCGAACCAGGCGCTGTCGGTTGAGTATCTGGTGAAGAAGAAAGGCACGCTCGAACCGGGCGTTCACCTGCTGCCGGCTGAAGTTGATACAGAGATCGCGAGCCTGAAGCTGCGTGCGCTCGGTATCTCGATCGATACGTTGACGGCCGAGCAGCTCGAGTACATCACGAGCTGGGAAACCGGAACTTAAGGCAGGTTTCACGCAAAGCCGCAAAGAAAGACGCAAAGGCGCTAAGTTTTCTTGGCGCCTTTTGTTTTATCTTTGCGCCTTTGCGTGAAACCAACCTCACGTCCGAACACGGGAGAGGAAGTATGTTCCCGCAGCCGCGAAGATGAGCAGCGGCGACCAACCGGCGACTGACGGACGCAGCAACCCATGATTTCCGAGTTGCTGAAACCCCCCACCAACCGCCCAATACGCAATCCCCACGACCAC
>OBKT01000021.1_pt1 | contig 16675 bp, 16 predicted proteins | sample 1519771 | NCBI WGS metagenome assembly OBKT01 (sample SAMN00737777, study PRJEB22531) | soil metagenome | reverse complement strand
AGCTTCAATAAGTTAAAGAAAACACACACATCAGTTTAGGAAGCAGGAGCAGCCGTTAGCAGCAGGCTATTTTCTGTCGTGCTCCTGTTCTGCTCCCGTCCCTGATATCATGCCTCAACGAAATCGACCTGCACTGGGTGGGGAATGACGCCCCGCTGGTAACCCTCGCTCAACAGAAGGCGAACAGCTTCACGACCCCGGTCCGTGTAGTCGAGGGTCAATTCATTGACCCACATGGCCACGAATCGATCGGCGAGTTCGGGATCCATGTCGCGGGCAAACTGCAACGCGTACTGAAGCGCGTCCTCGCGATGGGTCAGCGAATAATTAATGCTATCCCGCAACAGCTTTGAAACTTCTTTTATCCGGTCGGGGCCGAGGTCGCGCCGGATGGCGTTCCCGCCCATGGGCAGCGGCAAGCCATGCTGCTCGTGCCACCACTCTCCCAAATCCAAAACCTTATGGAGCCCCTTCGACTCATAGAAAAGTTGTCCTTCATGAATCAGCAAACCGGCGTCGCAGCTACCGTCCTGCACCGCGTCGATGATCTTGTCAAAAGGGACGACCTCATACTTGAAATCAGAATTGAAAATGCGCAGCGCCAGAAACGCGCTCGTCAACTTTCCCGGAACCGCAATCTTCAGATTCGGGATGTCGGCGGGCGTGGCTGGATGGCGCGACACCACGATTGGACCATAGTTGTCGCCAATCGAAGCGCCGTGCGGCAGCAACGCGTACTTGTCGTGAATGTACGCGTAAGCGTGAAAGCTGATCGCAGTGACGTCGTAAGTACCGCGCATCGCTTCCTCGTTCAACGTTTGGATATCTTTGAGAAGGTGTTGGAAATTCAGTTCACCGGTGTCGAGCTTGTGCGTCGCCAGGCCGTAGAACATGAAGGCGTCATCGGAATCAGGGGAATGGGCGAGTGTTATGTTTTCTGACATTTGTTGTTAGACCACGCTAACGCTATTGCGTTCGATACGATTGTAGACAGTGTCGCGTTCGACTGCTTCGAAGCCTGCGTCTTCAATCAGGCCGATGAGTTCTGTCTTAGTCATTCTTACTTCGTTGTTCGCTTCGACGGAGTAACTCGTTGTCAACTCGCCGCCTTCTGTGATCGTGCCGTCGATGTCGTTGGCGCCATAGTGCAAAGCAACTTGCGCCAGGCGTTTACCGAGCATGACCCAGTAGGCTTTGATGTGATCGAAGTTGTCGAGCATCAGACGCGAGACGGCCATTGTTTTCAACGAGTCGACACCTGATGGACCGGGCAGGTGGGCCAATTGTGTGTCGGGCGGATAAAACGCGAGTGGTATGAAGCACTGAAACCCGCCGGATTTTTCCTGCTGCTCGCGCAGTTTCACGAGATGGTCCACACGATCCTCGATCGATTCGATGTGGCCATAAAGCATCGTGGCGTTTGTTTTGAGTCCGGCTGCGTGAACTTTACCCTGCAGCTCCAGCCAGCGATTCGCGTCGCATTTGTGCGCGCAAATCATCGAGCGTGTCGGTTCGCGAAAGATCTCCGCGCCGCCACCCGGACACGAATCCAAACCGGCTTCGATCAGCTTCTGAATCACTTCTTCGTCCGGCATCTTGTAGAAGTGAGCGAAGTGATCAAACTCAACCATCGTGAAGGCTTTCAAATGCAATTGCGGATACTCGCGCTTCAACGACGAGAGTAGATCCGTAAAGTAACTGAACGGCAACTTGGTATTTAACCCGCCGGTGATGTGCAACTCGGTCGCGCCCTCAGCAACGGCCTGCGCCGCAACTTTCAAACTATCGTCGATGTTGTGCGTGTAAGCGTCCGGTTGGCGCGGCGTGCGAAAGAACCCGCAAAACTTGCAGTCGGCGTAACAAATGTTCGTCGGGTTCAGGTGGCGATTGACGTTGAAGTACGTCGTGCGCCCGTGGCGCCGGCGACGCACGATGTCCGCGAGTTTGCCGAGCGCGGGTAGATCGTCAGTCGCATAAAGCGCGACGCCGTCTTCGAAAGAGAGTCGCTCCCCAGCGTTGACGCGAGTCGCAATCTCATTGAGTTTTTCGTCGTGTGAAAAAGTCATAGCATTATCGATTCAGAAAAACAGCACTGCCAAAACTTGCGAGCAGTATCACGCTAACGAAAGCGTTTGTTGTAAAGAAAGCGGCGTTTAAGCGGCTGAGGTCGCCGGCGCGAACGAGTCGATGCTGGTAAACAAGCAGTGCCGCTGTTGCGATCACGCCCACGAGTGCGATTGGTCCAAGTTTAGTTACGACAAACAGCCACACGAGCGCCAGAAATGCGGCTGCGTGTAGCGTTCGTGCGATCCAGAGCGCGCGAGCAATACCGAAGCGCGCCGGAATTGAACGCAAACCTTCGTGACGATCAAAGTCGTAATCCTGACACGCATAGAGCACGTCAAATCCGGCAGTCCAAAGCAGGACCACGAGCGACAACAACAAAGGCACCGCGCTTCCGATCTCGCCGCGCACAGCAATCCATGCGCCTGTCGGCGCTATCGACAAACATGCCCCCAGCACGAGATGCGAGAACTGGGTCCAACGCTTTGTAAACGAGTAAAGCAGCACACATGCGAGCGCGACTGGCGCGAGAATCAACGTCAAACGATTGAGCATCGCCGCAGCCAGCAGGAACAGCCCCGCTGCTGCAATCGTGAAGACCCAGACAAACCCAACCGACAACAGGCCGGCCGGCAATGCTCTCGCGGCCGTTCGCGGGTTACGGGCATCGAAACTTCGATCCGCAATGCGGTTGAACGCCATCGCGGCCGAACGCGCTCCAACCATTGCCACGACGATCCAGAGAATCTGCCACGGCGAAGGAAGCCCATTCGCGGCGAGCACGGCGCCCAGAAAAGCGAACGGCAACGCAAACAGCGTGTGCTCGATCTTGATCATTTCCAGCGTTAGACGGGTGTTTTTGAGTACGGTCGACACGGTAGGTTCAATCTCTGTCGAATCTTACTAGGCCACCAAAAGCCGCACAAGTCACGAGCCATTATCTATACGAGGTGGTTATCTCTGCGGTTCTCTGCGTATCTCTGCGATCTCTGCGTTGAAATGCCTTGTTATCGCAGAGAACCGCAGAGAAAGTGCTTTGTGTGCCTTTTTGTGGCATGCTTTTGGCGATGGATTTAACTGAACTGGCGAAACTCCTCGACGCGTACAAAAGCGGCGCGCTGCAAACCAGCGACGCCGTAAACCGTATCAAAAATCTTCACTTCGAAGATATCGGCTATGCGCGTGTCGACCACGCGCGCGCGACGCGCCAGGGGTTTCCGGAAGTTGTTTTCGGCGGTGGCAAAACTCGGGCACAAATCGTCGGCATCGTCGAACGACTCGCACAACGCTCACCGAACATCCTCGTCACTCGCACCGACGAAGGCACGTTTGGCGAGATACGAAACGTTGTCACTGATGCCGAGTGGCACGAATCGGCGCGTCTGGTCAGAATTCGCCGTGACAAAACGAATCAAGGTGTCGGCTCAATCGCAGTTGTAACTGCCGGGACGAGCGACATTCCCGTCGCTGAAGAAGCAGCGTTGACTGCCGAGACGATGGGCAACTTCGTCGATCGCATTTGGGATGCAGGTGTCGCCGGTATTCATCGCGTGCTTTCAGAACGTAGTCTGTTGCAACGTTCGCGTGTTGTGATCGTGGCTGCGGGAATGGAAGGTGCGCTGCCCTCCGTCGTGGGAGGTCTCGTCGGAGTTCCGGTAGTCGCCGTGCCAACCAGCATCGGCTACGGCGCATCCTTTGGAGGTGTCGCGGCGCTGCTGGGTATGTTGAACTCGTGCGCTTCAAATGTAACGGTCGTTAATATCGACAACGGTTTTGGTGCTGGATTTGTTGCGAGCCTCATCAATCGTCGCTGGACGGTGCCCGTTGAATAGATCACGCGCTCGCTCGCGGTATTTAATCTCCACTCTGATCGTCGTTTCGCTAGTCTCGAGCGCATGTATTTCCGCGCGTCGCACACCCAACCTCGAAAACATTTTCGCAACCGCGAGAGCGCGCACCGGAAAGCGTCCGGTGATCGTGATTCCCGGAATACTCGGCACCGAGCTGATCAATTCGAAGACGCACGAGACCATTTGGCCTTCGGCCTTTCGCACTGAACAGGAGGGACTGCCCATCAGTCCTGACCTCGCTTCGAATCGTGACGATCTCATACCCGGAAAAATAATCGAGACTGTTCGACTCGCGCGCGTGCTGCCGGAAGTCTACGTGTATCGTGACTTACTCAATGCACTGCGACGTTACGCAGGTTATCGTGAAGGCGACTGGCAGAATCCCGCGGTGGATGGTTATCAGGACACGTTCTACGTCTTTCCTTACGACTGGCGACAGGACAATGTCTCGAATGCGCGCGAACTCGTCAGGCGCATCGTGGGTTTGAAGACGCGTCTGCAACGTCCGGATCTGAAGTTCACGGTAGTGGCCCATTCGATGGGTGGCTTGATCGCTCGTTACGCAGCGATGTATGGCGACGTTGATCTGCCGGCGGGCGATGGTCCAATTCAACCGAGTTGGGCCGGCGCTGCGCACATCAGCAAGATCATGATGATCGGCGTACCCAACGAAGGTTCGGCGGATGCGTTCGCGACGATCATCGATGGTTATTCGATCACTGAAGGTCTGCGGCGGCGCGTGCCGTTGCTCAACAAGCTGACTGCGGAAGACGTGGTGCGGACTCCGTCAGTGTTTCAGCTCATGCCTCATCAACAGACCGTGAAGTTTCTCGACGAGAACTTGCAGCCATTGCCGATTGATCTCTACGACCCTGAAGTTTGGAAGCGATACGGTTGGAGCGTGATCTACTCGTCGGACGATTTTCGCCGTAAGTATACGACGAACACACCCGGAACTGACGGCCACTCCGAAACGGATCTCGACGCTTACCTGGCTGCGACACTGCGACGCGCGCGTCGCTTCCAGCAAGCGCTCGACGCCGAGCCTGAGAATGCTCCGGTCGTGCTGCTAGCGATCGGTGGTGATTGCGAAGAGACGTTGAACGCGCCGCTCGTTCTTCGTGATGAGAAACGGAATCGCTGGTTGACGCTGACCAGACCACGCGAATACAAAACCTCAGCCGGCGTGAAGGTCTCAAAACAAAAGGCGACTCAGGCCATGTATGCCCCCGGCGATGGCCGCGTGACACGCGGATCGTTGCTTGGCGAGAACATCTTCAACGTCCGAACCCTGTCTCAATACGCAGTCTTTGGTTGCGATCTGCACGGCCAATTACCGCGCAACAAGATTCTTCAGGACAACACCCTCACGGCCATCGTCGGCGAAGTGATCAATTAAGAGGAGCAGGAGCAGACATCAGGAGCAGGTAGAAGAATCAACGCGCGAAGCGCTCCGGGTGGGCGATCATTCCGCCCAGCATTCTTCCAACTTCTTCATAGCCTTCCAGCCATCTAATCTGGAGCTCTTTTGAAATGTATCCGCAAGCATGTGCGAAATCTATCCAGACCTGGGTTTCAGTTCCTTCCCCATCCGCGTCGGACATTTTACTCACGAACATCTTCGGATATTGCTTTCTTCTGTAACCCTCACCGATATTGGCTGGAACACTGCGCGAAGCTCGTCGGATTTGGTCAGTAAGCGAGTACCTCTCCTCAGCAGGAAATTTTTTAGACTCATAAAAGATCTCCATCGCAAGCCTGAAGGCAAGTTGATAGACGCGTAAACCTCGAAAGCCTTGTGAGGTAGGCATTAACTTCTCCTTTGTTAAAAATCTGGCTCGGTATTCCTGCTCCTGCGGGCTGCTCCTGCTGCCATTAAATTACGGATTAAGTATCGCATTTAATTTCTCGGCGTAATCGGGGTCGATGTTCGTGAGGATTGTGTATTGCTCGACGGCGCCGTCGCGATTGCCCAGCGCTAACAGGCAACGGCCGAGGTTGTAGTAGGCTTTGCCGAAATCGGGTTTCAGACGAATCGACTGCCGGAACGATTCGACTGCGTCGTTCAAACGGTTCAACTCAAAATATGCCTCGCCCATGTTGTTCGGCGCGTTCGCGTCGCCTGGCTTAAGCGTCGCGAGCTGCCGAAAGATCTCGATCGCTTCGGTGTACTTCTTCGAGCGCAGGTAGCGCGAGCCGAGTCGTTCGTATGCAACCGTGTAATCGGGTCGCAAGCGAATCGCGGCTTTGTACGCCTGGATCTCATCGTCGGTCTTGCCCCAATCGCGATAAACCAACCCGAGTGCGTAGTAGGCATCGGCAGCGTTGTACGGGTCGAGCTTGATCGATTGCCGATAGGCCTCCGCCGCTTCTTTGTACTGCTTCAAATAGAAACTCGCGAGGCCGATGTTGAAGTACGATTCAGCAGATGGTCTCAAACTAACTGCCTTCTTCGACGCCTCGAGTGCCTCTGCATGCTTGCCGAGTTTCTCGTTGCAGAACCCACTTTGCGCCCACGCTTCCGCGTAGTTGCTGTCTGACTCGACGGCTTTTTCGAAATAAGGAAGCGCCTTCTCGCAGTCGTCCTTCGAAAGAAAACTCAAACCATCGCGGAAAAACTGAACTGCCTTCGCGCGTTTGTTGCGGCCCGAGGCAGCTACGAGATCCGACAGCGACATCATCGACGCGACTTGAAGCTGCGAAATACGTTCCGACGGAATCGCGAAGTTCACACTTTGTCCGCCCGTGATCTGAAGTGTCGCGATGCCAATTACCTGTCCTTGCATGTTTACGACCGGACTGCCGCTCGAACCCGACGATATCGGCGCCGTGATCTGAATGATGCGACCGAACGTGGGAATATCGCGCACTGCCGACACGATTCCATTCGTAACACTGCCTTCCAAACCAAGCGGGTTGCCGATGACAACTACACTTTCGCCTTCTTGCGGTGAAGTTTTGTCGAGTGGCAATGGGCGAATCTGATTTGCGGGCAGATCGATCTTCAACAACGCGATGTCGCCTTCGGCGTCGACTGCGAGAACACCCTTCACCGGATAAACAGCTCCAGTTGACGAGTGCACTTCGGCGCGATACGCGCCTTCGATGACGTGACGGTTGGTGACTATGCGATCGCTCTCGACGAAGAAGCCGCTGCCGCGCGTGAGTGTCTCGCCGCGTGAGTCGAAAGTTTCGATTGCGACTGCGGAGGGTTTGATGCGGCGAACCAACTCGGGAAGAAGATCCTGTGAAGCTCGAATGGGAGCCGGGATTAATAGCAGTAACAAAAGCCCAAACGATTTCATTGTTGTACTGATGTTAACCTCTGCACGACCTCCGCGATTTTAACATCAACGGTCTGCTTTGTGCGCCGATCGAATAGTTCAACCACGCCTTCGGACACTTTTTTGCCGATCGTGACGCGATAAGGAATGCCGATGAGATCCGCATCTTTGAATTTCACGCCCGCGCGCTCGTCACGATCGTCCAGCAGCACCTCGAGACCGGCCCCCTGCAAATTTTCGTATAACTTCTCGCCCGCTTGACGCAACTCATCCTGCTTCATATTTGTGATCGTGACTACGACATCAAATGGTGCGAGCGATCGCGGCCAGATGATGCCGTCTTCATCGTGTTGTTGCTCGACTGCGGCGCTGATAATTCGTTCAACGCCGATGCCGTAACTGCCCATCACGATCGGCACCTGTGTGCCGTCCTGCGTCAGCACGGTCGCGCCCATCGATTCGGAGTACTTCGTTCCCAGTTTGAAAATGTGTCCAATCTCCATGCCCTTGAACACGTCGAGCGTGCCAGTTTCACAACGCGGACAGCCTTCGCCGGATTCAACCGTGCGTAACTCAAACCACTCGTCAACGGGAATGTCGCGAGCGATGTCGACGCCACGCAGGTGATGATCGTCCTTGTTCGCGCCGGTCGTCATGTTGCGGCGATTCTTCAACGCGGCGTCAGCGATGATGCGCAGATCGCGTGATCTTGCTTTGGCTCCAACACCGCCGAGACTTCCGGCACTCGCACCGAGCAGTTGGCGTATCTCTTCCGGATGCGCAGGACGCACAGCAGTTGCGCGCAGACTGTCAGCCAGTTTGATTTCGTGAAGCTGGTGATCGCCGCGAAGTAGCACTAGCACCGGTCGCTGTTCACTATCAATCGTCGCATAGAAAACGAGCGATTTGATTTGTCGTGATGCCTCAGCGCCGCCCGGAAAGGTCGTGAGATCTTCAATCGTACGCACGCCAGGTGTCGGAAACTCTTCGGGTGCATTTGGACCTGGCTCATCTTTGATGTCGGCGATTCGTGCAGTCGCCTTTTCGAGATTCGCCGCGTAGCCGCAACTCTCACAGCTTACGATCAGATCCTCGCCAGCGGGTGTTCGCGCGATAAACTCATTCGACTCCGAACCACCCATCGCGCCTGACGACGCTTCGACGATCAAAAACTGTATCCCGCAACGACTGAAGATCTTCTTGTACGCTTCACGTTGATCGATAAACGATTTGTCGAGTCCGGCACGATCAACATCAAACGTGTACGCGTCTTTCATGATGAAGGTGCGCAAGCGCATCAATCCTGACTTCGGCCGCGCCTCATCGCGAAATTTGATCTGAATCTGGTACCAGACCTGCGGCAGTTGTTTGTACGAACGAATCTCGTTGCGCGCGATCGTCGTGAAGACTTCTTCGTGCGTCATGCCGAGAACCATATCCGTGCCTTTGCGATCCTTGAGACGAAACATGTCGTCGCCGATCGCGTACCAGCGGCCCGACTCCTGCCAGAGTTCAGCCGGATGAAGCGCGGGCAGGTAAAACTCCTGTCCGCCGATGGCGTTCATCTCTTCACGCAGGATCTGCATCACTTTGAGCGCAATACGTTGGCCCAACGGTAAATACGAGTAGATTCCAGCGGACAGTTGTCGCACCACACCGGCGCGAAGGAGTAGCTTGTGCGAAACGACTTCGGCATCAGCCGGGTCTTCGCGAAGTGTTGGGATGAAGTATCGTGACCAGCGCATAAGTCTTGGCATTCTAACCTCAGCGGCCGATTATCGCGAATAAACGCGGATAGTGTTACCATCCGATTCTTCTTACACATCACCTAACAAAGGTTGCGGACATGAGAGTTGCACTCGCAAGCGATCATGCAGGTTACACGGAGAAAGAGCGCCTGAAGGCAGTGCTCGAAGAGTTGGGCGTCGAGTTTGACGATCTCGGCACCGTGTCCGAAGAATCAGTGGATTATCCAGACTATGCGCGGAAAGTAGCGGAGCAGGTGGCGCACGGACGAGTTGAACAGGGTGTGTTGGTTTGTGGTTCGGGCACAGGCATGGCGATAACAGCCAACAAGGTTCCGGGTGTGCGCGCCGCTGTCGCATGGTCTGAAGAGACTGCGCGACTCGCACGCCAACACAACAACGCAAACGTGCTTGCGCTCGGCGCCCGCACTACGCCACCCGCCGACATTCCGAAGATCGTGCGCGCGTGGTTCACGACTGACTTTGAAGGTGGCCGGCACGCTGCGCGGGTAGAGAAAATTTGTGAAGTGGAGAGAAGCAGGTAAAGACAATTAAAATGGACAGAAACTCATCACTCGCCGAAGTTGATCCGATTATCGCGGGCGCTATCGATAACGAAGTAGCGCGCCAGGCAAATGGCCTCGAGCTCATCGCTTCTGAGAACTTTGTCAGTGAAGCAGTGCTGGAAGCGGCGGGCTCAGTGTTTACGAACAAGTATGCGGAAGGGTATCCCGGTAAGCGTTACTACGGCGGGTGTGAATGGACGGACGTTGTCGAGCAGACAGCGATCGATCGCGCGAAAGAGTTGTTTGGCGCGGAACATGCGAACGTTCAACCGCACAGCGGTGCGCAGGCAAACATGTCTGTGTACCTCGCGGCGATTCAGTATGGCGATCAGATTCTCGGAATGAATCTCTCGCATGGCGGACATTTGACGCACGGTCATCCACTGAATTTCTCGGGATTCAGTTACAAAGTCGCTGATTACGGAGTTTCGAAAGAGACTGAACAGATCGATTACGACGAGTTGCAGAAGATTGCTGAAGAGCATCGACCGAAGTTGCTGGTCTGTGGTGCTTCTGCGTATCCGCGCACGATCGATTTTGAACGTATCGGACAGATCGCGCGGAGTATCGGTGCGCGGATGTTTGCCGATATCGCGCATATCGCTGGTCCAATCGCCGCCGGGCTTCATCCTTCACCAATACCGCACGCCGATTACGTCACGACCACGACGCACAAGACTTTGCGTGGTCCACGCGGTGGTTTGATTCTTTGCCGCGAAGAACACGCGAAAGAGATCGATCGCCGGCTTTTTCCCGGCGTGCAGGGTGGCCCACTCGTTCACATCATTGCAGCGAAGGCAGTGGCTTTCGGCGAGGCGTTGCGTGAAGACTTCAAAGAGTATCAACGCCAGGTTCTGACGAATGCGAAAGCGCTTGCGAGTGAGTTGCAGGAACAGGGATTGAGAGTCGTGTCCGGTGGCACTGACAATCACCTGATGCTTGTCGACGTCTGGATGGACGGCAAAGGAATCACCGGCAAGGACGCTGAAAAAGCGCTGGAAGCGGCATTGATTACCGTCAACAAAAACACCATTCCATTCGATCAGAACAAACCGTTCGTGGCTTCCGGCTTACGCATCGGCACACCGGCCGTCACCACTCGCGGCATGAAAGAACCGGAGATGCGCGCGATCGGTCGCTTGATTGCGGAGGTAATTCACGCGCCTGAGTCGGAGGACGTGAGAAACAAAGTTAAGCGTGAAGTAGCTGATCTGACGGCGAGGTTTCCGTTGTATCCGAAACGTTTGAAGTATTTCTCTTAGCCACAAAAAGCACAAAAGCACGACGGTTCTTTTGTGTGCTTTTGTGCTTCTTTGTGGCCTTGCCAGCCGTGTTATTCTCTCAATCCCATCGTTTCCTGAACGTGTTGCAAAACAAATGCTTGAAGTTTTTGGGCCCGAGGGGCTGATCGCGAGCGCGCATCCGGAGTATGAACACCGGCCGGGCCAGATTGAGATGGCGCGGGCGGTGATGCGGGCGTTTGAGGAGAAGCGACACCTTATTGTCGAAGCCGGAACGGGGACCGGCAAGACGCTCGCTTATCTCGTTCCGGCGGTTGCGGCCGCACTCGGTGGCAATGGCCGTGTCATTGTTTCGACCGGCACCAAGAACCTTCAGGAACAGTTGATGGAAAAGGACATTCCTTTTCTCCAGAGCGTCCTGCCGAAGCGTTTTTCCGCGACCTACATGAAAGGCCGCAGCAATTATCTCTGCCTTAATCGTCTCGCGCGCGCTCAATCAGCGCCCGTGCTCGAAGGGCTCGACGAAGTCGATTACTTCGAAGAAGTCTGCCACTGGTCGAGGCAAAGCGAGATCGGCGATCGCGCTGAACTATCAAATCTCCCGGAGTCACTTTCTTTCTGGCGACACATCGATGCACGTTCCGAATCATGCCTGGGCCAGAAGTGTCCAGACTTCGACGCCTGCTTCATCACGCGCATGCGGAATCGCGCGCAGGAAGCCGACATCGTCGTCGTCAATCATCATCTCTTCTTCGCCGATCTGAGTTTGCGCAACGGCAATTACGGCTCGGTGCTGCCTGACTACACGGCCGTCATTCTCGACGAAGCGCACCTCGTTGAAGAAGTCGCATCGGAGTATTTCGGCGCGCAGGTTTCGAATTACCAGATCGATGATCTCGTTCGCGATCTCGGAGCGTTACCCATCGAAGACGCTGACGTAGATAAGGAACTGACGCACAGCACCGCGCGCATGTCTCGCTTTTCCGACAACTTCTGGATGGGTTTTCGCGACGGCCGCGGTGAGGATGGCCGCTATCCGATTATTCCCGGGACCTTCGCACGAAAAGATTCTGACGGCGAGTTGCAGGCGACACCACTCGGCGAACTCTACCTGGCTCTCGCAGGCGCGATTGCGCGCACAGAGACCACGCTCGACGCGCTCAAAGAGAAGCCGCCTGAAGTTGAGAGTTTGATTCGTCGCCTGCGCGAGATCCGTTTTGAACTCGAGTTTATCGTCACCGGCACAGACAAGAAGTTTGTTTACTGGCTGGAACGACGAAATCGCGGCGTCTTTCTCCGTGCTTCGCCGATCGACGTCGCCGGACTGTTGCAGGACAAGTTGTTTGACGAGGTGCCGACTGTCGTTCTCACTTCAGCGACACTCTCGAGCGGCGGCAACTTTAGTTTCATTCGCGATCGACTCGGACTCGACACCGCAGACGATCTGATCGCCTCGTCAAGTTTTGACTACGAAAGCCAGGCGATTCTTTACTTGCCGGCACGAATGCCCGATCCGCGCGATCGTGAATGGACCAACGCAGCCACGGACGAAGTGATCCGGATACTCAACGCCACTGAAGGTCGCGCGTTTGTTTTATCGACGAGTTTCGCCGGCATGCAGTCGCTATTTGAAAACGTTTGGAGCGAGATTGACTATCCGTGCCTGGTCCAGGGCAGCGCTTCGAAGGGCCAGTTGCTGAAGCAGTTTCGCGAAACTCCGAACGCCGTCTTGTTTGCGACTGCGAGTTTTTGGCAAGGCGTCGATGTGCGTGGCGAGCAGTTGTCGTGCGTGATTATCGACAAGTTGCCGTTTGCTGTTCCAACGGATCCGATTGTCGCAGCCAGACAAAGAGCGATCGAGGATAGCGGTGGCTCGAGTTTTTATCAGTACAGCGTGCCGCAAGCGATCATCTCGCTCAAACAAGGTCTCGGACGATTGATCCGGAGCACGACTGACCGAGGCGTCCTCGCGATACTCGACCCGCGTTTACGCACCAAAGGTTATGGACGAACATTTCTGCAAAGCCTGCCGCCGTGTCGCGTCACTTCACGGATCGAAGATCTAGCGAGTATCTTATCCACAGGGTAATTATGCCGGGACAATTCGAAGTAATGATCGAGCGAAACTTCTCGAGCGCGCACCAACTGCGCGGTTATAAAGGTAAGTGTGAGAACCTGCACGGCCACAACTACAAGATCGAAATCTACGCGCGTGGGCGCGAGTTGGATAACGTCGGACTGCTGGTCGACTTTGTAGAACTAAAAGCGGCCGCTGATGAAGTTGTCACCTACCTGGACCACCGTAACATCAACGAACTGCCACCATTTGATGAACTACAACCGTCGGCTGAGAATCTCGCGAAGTACGTGCTGGAACGTGTGTCGAAGCGTGTAAGCGACGATCGCGTGCAGATCTATAAAGTGCGTTGCTTCGAGACTCCCACGAGCGTCGCCACATATCAGCTCGATTAAAGCCGCGGATAAACACAAATGAACACGCATCAGATCCGCGTTTTTCAGCGTTCTTCCGCGGCTAAATTTACCGGAACATCAGCGACCGTATACGCCATCACCGCCATCGTGGCCACGCAGAGCGCGAGCTCGCGCGGATTCACTTTGTCGAACGTGTCGGCCTCCGTGTGATGAATGTCGAAATAATGAGTGCCGTCGACATCAAGACTCGCGCCAGGCACGCCTTCGCGCATGAGTGGTCCGATATCCGCGCCGCCGCCGCTTAACGCAATCTTGTCCGCGTCGATTCCCGAAAGCAGTTTCGCAATCTCCGTCAGATTCGATCTCACCTGCAAATTAGCGCTTCCCAGTCCAAACCCTACCGGTCGATAGACTCCCGAATCCGATTCGATCGCGAGGACGTGTTTCGCAATCTCCTTGAGATGTGCGTCGAAATAAGCAGTGCCGCCGCGCAACCCGTTCTCTTCGTTAGTGAAGAGCACAACACGAATGGTGCGACGCGGTTTGAATCCGAGTTCCTTCAGCAGGCGCACGGCCTCCCAGGCGACGATACAACCGCCGCCATCATCGTGTGCGCCCTGGCCCACATCCCATGAATCAAAGTGGCCACCGATGAGCACGACCTCGTCAGGGGTTTTGGAGCCGCGCAACTCGGCGATCACATTTGCTGATTCAGCATCAGGCAAAAACTTTGCTTCCATCTTGAGCCTGAGCGTAGGATGTTCGCCACGATCGTTCATCCGTTGCAAAAATTCGGCTGCTTCGATAGTGATCGCTGCTGTGGGAATCTTCGGTTGATTTTCCTCATAGCCCATCGAGCCTGTGTGCGGCGTCTGCAAACTCACCGGAGTGATGGAGCGCACGAGCGCTGCGACTGCGCCGAAACGCGCAGCGCGTGAAGCACCCATCCAGCGATAAGTAACAGTTGCTTCGTAATCGGTGAAAGCCGCGTTGTAGACGACGATCTTTCCGCGAACTTTCTCGCCGAGTCGATCGAGTTCGAAGAAATTGCGCACGACGATCGCCTCGGCAGTAATGCCTTCAGCGGGTGTGCCGATACTGTTCCCCAATCCGAGCATCCGTAGTTTCCTGGGAACGGGCGTCAGCATTTCCAGACTCTCTTCACCACGCACCCAGTGCGGCACCATTACTTTTTCCGCACGCACGTTGTCGAGGCCGTCACGTTTCATTTCGGCAACGGCCCACTCGATCGCGCGGTTGAGGTTATCAGAACCGCTCAGTCGATTACCGATGTGGTCCGTGAGATGAGCGAGTCGCGTGTAAGCGCGGTCGCTCGTGAGTGCGGCGCCGATAATGCGTGCGGCCGCAGCGCGATAGTCATCGATGTTGATGGTTGTCGGCGGCACCGGGACGAGGGGTGTGGGTGAAGCCGCGGGTTGCGCGCGTGGAGGCTGGGGAGTTTGTTGAGCCTGTGACACGAAAACGATTGGGAGAATGAGTGTGGAAACAAGTGCGAACAGTTTTAATCGACGCACGCGTGACAATCCCTCCATGGACCTTAATATTAAGAACGTCAGGCTAACGCAAAGCTATCCCCGGTGACAAACTTTCCGAAAAAGATTTCGTCAAGCTGTCGATTTCCTGCTCCCTGGTTCGATTAGTTAGTGAAAGAGCGTAGTGCTCAAGAATTTTGCAAGCATAAAAGGAGAAATTCTTATGTCAGCAACGAATCCGACCCGCACGCAACCCCAGCCGCAGAAGATCACGACGTTCCTGTGGTTCGACAACAATGCCGAAGAGGCAGTGAATTTTTACGTCTCCGTGTTCAAGAATTCGAGAATCGTGGGCACATCTTATTACAGTGACGCTGTGCCCGCTCGAAAAGGATCGGTCATGACGATCGAGTTTGAGCTCGATGGCGAGCGATTCACGGCGCTGAATGGTGGTCCAACCTTCAAGTTCACTGAAGCGATTTCACTCGTGGTCCATTGCGAGTCGCAGCAGGAAATAGATTACTTCTGGGAGAAACTTTCCGACGGCGGGCAGCAGGTCGAGTGCGGCTGGCTCAAGGACAAATTTGGATTGGCATGGCAGATCGTTCCGAATTACCTCCTGGAGCTGCTCACGTCCGGCGACCAGACCAAGACTGACAGAGTGATGCGCGCAGTGATGTCGATGAAGAAACTCGTCATCGAAGATTTGAAGAAAGCTGCGGAAGGCAATTAGAACGAACATCAGTTAACCACAGATTACGCAGATTCTTCCTGAAGGATCGGTGTAATCTGTGTAATCTGTGGTTGAGGTTTTGTAGTCATGAAGGGCTTCTCGCAGAACCAGAAGAACAGCCACGCAAAGATTATCGTCGCCGGAATTATCACCATCCACACGTTCACGAGTTGTAACCAGGTGGGGTTGGTCCAACGCCACGATTGCATGATCACGAGTTCGTGCGTCAGGTAGATCGAATACGAGAAGATACCGAGTGTTGAGAAGAATGACACCATCGACGGCAGCTTCGCTTGGCGCAACCAACTGTTTTCAGCGAGCACCGTTCGATTCACGACGATGAAGAACCCGAGACCCCACAGCGGGTGAATCAAGAACCAACTCGTATCGTGCAGCAGCGTGTCTTTGCTAATCGACGGTAAGTAAGTTGATAGCGCCGAAGCTGCCACGATCAACACCGTCGCAAGACGCAGGTCACGTGACCAGCCACGCAGTTTCACAAGCCCAAACATCACCTCAACACCAATGGCGCCGAGCGCCCACGTAAACCAGTGCGACGCGGCCGCTTCAGGTACCGGAATGCCGAAGCCGGTTTTTAACCAGACGAGGTGACTAAATCCCATCCAGCCGAGTCGCGCCAAAAGACAAACCGCAAGTGTGACCCCCCAGCCCCAGCGAATCCGGATGAAGAGCAACAGGAAATAAGCGAGGTAGAGTTGCTCTTCGATCGCGAGCGTCCAGAACACGCCGTTGATCGTGTAGCACGTATTTGGATCGAGATTGTGCAGCATCAATAGATGCATGCCGAGATCGTAAAAGAAGAATTGAGTAAGGTTGAGACCGACAGTCGCCGCCGTCAGTAGCATGAAAAGAAGCAGTGCGATGAGATAAGGCGGATAGAGGCGGCGAATTCTTCTTTTCCAGAACGAGATGAAGCGAATCTCGGGTTCAGTGCCCGCCGCTTTGGTCCTGGCCCATTGCAGGTGAATACAGAAGCCGGAGATTACGAAGAACAGGAAAACGCCGATGTAACCGAACGAGCTCGCGAATTGGACGAGGCGAACCGGGTATTGAAGGACGTTGTTCGGAAGAACGTGCGGGCCTTGTACGACGGCGTGATAAACGACTACGCCCAGAGCGGCGGCGCCTCGAAGCGCGTCGATGCCACGCAGGCGTTTTGGGGGAGTGGTCATTCAGGAGTTCTTCTCTGCGTCCTCTGCGGCCCTCTGCGATCTCTCCGTAAAATGGTTTACTTTTAACGCAGAG
>OBKT01000020.1_pt1 | contig 16888 bp, 10 predicted proteins | sample 1519771 | NCBI WGS metagenome assembly OBKT01 (sample SAMN00737777, study PRJEB22531) | soil metagenome | reverse complement strand
GCGGCGAGCGACTCAGTGCCGGTGAGATCTTTAATGAAATGTCGGTGCTGACCGAGCGTCTTGGACCATTCATCGCGGACACGACACACTATCTCAATATCGCCGCGACCGAAGGTAAGTCGATCCTTCTCGAAGGCGCGCAGGCTACGCTGCTTGACGTGGACCACGGGACTTATCCATTTGTTACATCTTCGACTACAGTCGCCGGCGGCGCAATCATCGGCACCGGTCTCGCGCCCAATCGTTTGAACGGCGTGCTTGGAATAGTCCGCACTTACACGACGCGCGTCGGTGAAGGTCCGTTTCCGACTGAAATGCTCGAGGGTGAAGCAGAGTTGGGGCAATTGATTCGTGAACGTGGGCGCGAGTATGGTGCGTCAACCGGTCGCCCGCGACGCTGTGGCTGGTTCGATGCGTTCGCGACTCGCTACGCCGCGGAGATCAACGGCTTCTCTTCCGTTGCGCTAACGAAGCTCGACGTACTCGACACGCTTGATGAAATAAAAGTCTGCACTGGTTACAAGCTCAACGGGAAAGTATGCGAATCACTGCCGGCAGTCTCGCAGGATCTTCGTCGCATCGAACCAATCTACGCAACATTGCCCGGCTGGCACAGTTCAACACTCGGCACCACCGAGATGTCTTCCCTTCCCGCAAACGCGCGTCGCTACGTCGATTTCCTCTCCGAACAGATCGGCGTCTCTATCGGCCTGGTCTCCACCGGCCCCGAACGATCGCAAACGATCATCGTCGAGGACTCGGCGTTAGGTGGCTGGCTCCGAGATAATAAATAGGCCGCAGATCGTCGCGGATGAACACGGATTAGATCCGCGTTTATTCTTAAAATCCGCGGCTTGGACAATCTCGCTCTCGTTCGGTAGAATGCCCTCCGAAGTTCCTCAAACAGAGCACGCCTCTCGCGTGCTCTCTGCATGTGGGCCGATAGCTCAGTCGGTAGAGCAACTGGCTTTTAACCAGTGGGTCGCAGGTTCGAGTCCTGCTCGGCTCACCACTAGAATCAATAGATTAGGGCAGCGCTTCTGTATCGAAGTGGCTGCCCTATGCTTTTGGCGTGCGAATGGTGTGCGAGTGCCGACGATCAAGTACGTAAAGTAGCTAAGCCAGTTTATCGCTGGACGCCTGCGAGACTGATCAAAGACATGGTAATTACCAAATGGCAGGGTCCTCCAAGCGGACGTGGTCGGTGTTTATATTGCGATGAGTCCAGACGCTTTACTCGCGTAAGATCGGCCTCTTAAGTGCGGACGCTCAAGTTCGCATAGTCCAAGGTCAGCGAGTCGTAACTAAGCGACATGCCCTCGACCTCGGGTCGCGCAAAACGATACGCCTGTTCATGAAAAAGAGGGAGAATCTGGCGTTCGCGGAGGATGATCTCTTCGATCTGCCTGTACACTGCGTGGCGAGCGGCTGGAGATGACTCGGAGCGGCCCCGAATTATTAGCTGATCCACTTCTGGTAATCCACAAAGTGGCCCAAGCAATCCTCCTTTGGTAGCCAGGATGCTCGCAAACGTATCCGCGTCGGGAAAATCCGCAACCCAGCGACCTAAAACACAATCGACAGAACCGGCTGCTACTGCTTCGAGCCATTCCTCCATCGTCTTGTTAACGATGCGTACTTTGATGTTGTGTTCGCGAAGCGCGCGCGCAATTTCGCGTGTGAACGCCGCGTATTCTCCGAAGAACACCGGATTAACTACGGCCGTCAACTCGATCTCGCCACTACGTTTTTCCTTGCCGGCAACAGCCTGGCTTTGCGTCCGCGGCGCGTAACTGGAATCATGGCCCAATAACCCCGGAGGAATCAGCCCCTCGGCAGGCACCGCAATACGCCCAAGTGTTTGCCGAACGACATTGCCCACGTCGAATGACGAGACCAACGTCTGCCGCAGTTGTTTGTCTTGCAGTGGCCCACGATGAATGTTGAACGTGAGGTAATAAGTCGTGAGCCGCGGTATTTCATGGTAGCCGGCGGCAAAATCCGGTTCGCGACGCAGCGATTCAGCGTCCGCGGGCAACAGATCAGAAGCTAACGAGAATCTACCCGCACGAAACTGCGAAAGGATCTCAGTAGGTGACACGCCAAAGTTGAAAGTGAGTCCTTCGCATTTGGGATAACCCGTCCGCCAGTAACTCTTGTTTCGCTCGAGTTCGAGTCTGACACCGGGTTCGAACTTCACCACTCTAAATGGTCCAGTGCCGACACTGCCATCCTGCCAACTATTGCCAAATTTCTCGCTACCTTCCGGCACCACGGCCGCTGCGTGATAAGAGATCAGTGCCGGAAAAATCGCCAGTGGTTCTTCCAGCTCGATTGAGAATTCTTCCGCAGAGTGGATCTTAAAACCGGTGAGATCTCTACCCTCACCATTCAGTAACGCCTTGGCGCCCCGAATGCATGAGTAACTGAATCGACTACCCGCGTTTTCCTCATTCAATAGCAATCGCTCGAACGAGTGGCGCACATCGCGTGCCGTGACTTTGCGGCCATCGTGAAATCTCACGTCATCTCTGAGACGAAAACGGTACCGCTTACCTCCTTGTTCAGAAGTAAAGCTTCCCGCCAGCCATGGTCCAATTCGCGCTCCCCCAAGGTCACGGGTGAGTGTTTCAAAAATGCTTGGCAGCACCTCCGCGTCTTCGACGGTGCCAGCCAAAGACGGGTCGAGTTTGTAGAGCGTTCCCGTAATCGGAACTTGCAGTATGCCGCCACCCGCTCTAACGCTTTCGCTGGTCCTGGCCCCGTCTGCCAGTTTGCCCATCGCTGCGTAGTTCACATATGGAGCGCTGCCGGTGAGATTCAACCCGGCAACTTTCGCATTCGCGAGCCGATAATCGACGTCGTGAAACAACGGCAGCACGAGTGCCGCGTCCTGAAGAAAACTCTCGTACTTTCGGTAAAGCGAAGAGCGAACACCGGGGCGGCTCTCCGTTCGTGCCTCCTCCAGGATTTGATCGCCGTCGATTGACGAAACGTACGAACGATAAAGACCCATTCGGGAGTGAAACAGTCCGTAGGTGAAATCGTCGGGATCGTCATAGTCAGCGTTCCAGCGTCCGATGAACAGGTCAATCCCATTACTATTCTGAAACGCTTCCAAATACGACGACATCGTCGGCGTAACCACCTCTACTTTTACCCCTAATTCTTCCCAGATCGACAGCAAGGTAGTAAGCAAAGCCTTGAAACGATCCATGAGTAGCGGGTGCACTGCGGCGCGTAAATTCAGTTGCTCAAAACCGGCTTCACGTAACATCGCAGCAGCTTCATCTCGGGCGAGCGTTTGGCGCCGTCTGCCTGGATCATGGCCCAACATGCCCGGCGGAATCACACAAACCGCTGGCTGAGCGAACCTACCCAGCGTTTGCCAAACGAGATCATGTGTTCTGACGACACTGGAGAGCACGTTGCGCAGTTCGGCATGTTCGGTAACAGATTGGCTCGTAGAATTGAACAAGCAGAAATAAGTGTTCTTACGCGGAGATTCAACGAACCCACTCCGAACGCGAGTGTCGCGCAGAAAATCTTCAAGGTCCTGCGGCGAAAGATCTCGCGCCAAATCGATCTCGCCGGAACGAAGGCCGGCGGAGATGTCTGAAGCAGTCAATCCAGCTCGAAACTCAACACTATCGAGGTGAGCAGGAGCACCTTTCCAGTATCTATCATTGCGTTCAATGACGATGTTGTCTGACTTGAAGGAAGCGATGCGAAACGCGCCGGTGCCGATAGGAATCTTGCTGTCGTCATTTTGCGTCAGTGTGATGCCCGTCTTGAAGTCAGTCAGCAATGAGGGATAAATCGAAAGGGGCTCGCATAATTGAATCTCGAGACGGTTCGCCGAGGGAACGGAAATACTTGCCAACTGCTTGTCGACGCTCTTCGAAAATTCCGCTGCTCCTCTGATTGCCGCAAACCCTGGGGGTAGTTCACGAGCAATGCGGATGCTGCGTTCAAACGATTCACGAACCGACTCGGACGTCATCGGCTCCCCATTCTGAAAGCAAACGTTATCGCGAAGTGTAAACGAAACCGACGCGCCATCCTCAGACACTTGCCATTTTTCACAAAGAGACGGAATCAAATTTCCTTCATCATCAGTGGCGAGCAACGTCTCGAAGACGTTCGATAAAATTTCCTGCTCTTCAAGCAACTCCATGTTTACGGGATCGACTTCACCAAGCGGAGTCGCCATTGCGACCACTAACCTGCCTCCGTGCGGAATTTCTTTCTGCGGTTCGGATTCCTTTGTTGCCGGAGCAAGAGATGACGCCTCTTCCAGATACCGGTTAGCTTGATCGTATTCGCCACGCAAATTAGCAAGCGTCGCCGCGAGCGTGAGCATGTGCCCCAAACTATCGGACGTACCGGCGCCGCGAGCCGCTTCGATTGCTTGATGGACCAGGCGTGTAGTCTCTACCACCTTACGTCCCTGCCAAGCCGCTTCAGTAGCAAATAAGAGCGCCGATACTCCTTTATCTTTTTGATTCTGCTTCTCCGCCAGCCGTGCGGCGGTCTCGGCTTCTTTGAGAGCGCCGTCAATATCGCCGGCCATGCGATAAGCTTGGGCCAATAACATCCGCGCATCGATCTCGAGTTGCGGATCGCCCTCCCATTCCTCGTCAAGGAACTCGAGTACCGTCTTCGCCGCGCGAGCCGATTCCTCCGGACTGAACGCATCAAGCGCTGTCTTGGACATGCGCAAGCCGTATTCGACAGTTTTGTCAGGCACGTCTCCCTGTGAGAAGTGATGCACGAGTTGCGGATAGACGCGCTCTAACCTGCCGCCGTGTCGTTTCTCAATCTCCTCCGCATACTTGCGGTGCAGCGATCGACGCTTGCGGCGAGATATACCGGCGTACAACACGTCGCGCACTACGCCGCTGGCGAATGTAAGTCGATCGCCACGTGATTCCCGCTCCTCTTCTAAAAGTCCATCTTCGACCAGGCGATCAATAGCTTCCTCTACGTCATTGTCGCCGGCGAGTGCTTCCAAATCGCGCACGTCAAATGATTTTCCAACTACCGAAGCAAGTGAGAGGATTTCGCGAAGTTGCTCAGGCAGGCGTTCGACTCGTTTTTCGACGGCCTGCTGAATCGTGGCCGGCAATTCGCCGGTAGCCAGATCAGTGCTGCCTGCGAGGCTCCAGGCGCCCGTTTGATCTTTCGAGATACCGCCCGAGTCGAGCAAAGAACGGACAAGTTCCTTTGTGAAGAAAGGATTACCTTCAGTAGCTTCGTACATTTTTTCGATCAGGTTGGGCGCTAGCTTAGGACCACCGATCAGCGTCTCGAGAAACAGTCGATGCTCCGATTGCGAGAACGGACCTAAGGAGATCGCCGCGAAGCGACGATCTCCACGAAAGCTATCCAGCATCCGGACCAGCGGATGGTTTCTGCTGTCCACTTCGCTTGAGCGATAGGTGCCGACGATGAGCGTCGGGGTTGGTCCAAGCCGGCGCACTATGTACTGCAATGCTTCAATCGATATTTCGGCCGCGTGCAGGTCCTCAAGAAAGAGAAGCAACGGCCTTCCCGCTGCCAACCGTGTGAGTGTCCGGGCAAGTAACTCGAAGATCTGCGTACGGTTTTCCGGTCCTTGCGAGCCGCTGAGTTGTGACAGTTTTGAATCGCCGGTTGCGGCAGTCCGAATTTCACTTATCTCGCTGAGCATTGGAAAAAGAGAAACCAGATCGGCAGCAATGTCGGCAAGCTCGACGCGATTAGAACCGGGGCTTGGTGTGTCTCTGAGCCGGAAGTATTCCTGGATCGCTTCGCAGAATCCCTGATAAGGAAAGGCACCATCCTGCTCAATAGAACGTCCGTGCAGTACGAGCAGTTTTCGCGCTCGCGCGAGGTTTTCAATCTCATCGAGTAGCCGTGTCTTTCCCGCGCCGGGTTCGCCGGAGACGACAACGAACTGACACTCTCCGCTAACGGCGGCGTTCAATCGTTTTTGTAATTCGGCTTGCTCCTTTTCACGACCGATAAAAGGCGACAACGCCACTCGAGGCAGCATCATCGTCTTCGTCATGACGACTGACTTACCAAGGTCGCTTTGGTGTAGTCGAGTTTGAGAGCGTCTCAGGGAGTCGGCAACTTCACCGGCGCGTTGCGGCCTCCTGCCGGGTTCTTTCTCAATGCAAGTGAGTACCACACTCTCGAGCTCTTCGTTGATATCTGCCCCCATTACACGAGGTGATTGAGGAATCTCGTGCACAATCCGGTAAAGCACGGATTGCAGTTCGCCTGAAAACGGTGGTTCTCCCGTCAGGCATTCATAGAGAACTGTACCCAGCGAATAGATGTCTGTGCGGTAATCGATGCCGCTGGCGGCCACTTGTTCCGGACTCATGTAAGAGAGCGTGCCAGCGATAGTGCCCGTCTTGGTGATGCGACTCTCGGCTGCACCACGCGCTAAACCAAAGTCCATGATTCTTACTCGTAGACGTGAGTCCTCACGGACCACCATGATGTTTTCAGGTTTGATGTCCCGGTGACTGACCCCACGAGAGTGGCTGTATTCAAGTGCTTCAGCAACCTGGATTCCGATGTCGATGACTTCACCAAGCGTGAGCGTGGCATCGCGTTGAAACCAACGCAGATTTGTTCCTTCAACAACCGGCATGACAAAGAACAGAGAACCTTCATGTTTTCCGAAGTCGAAGATTGGTACGACGGCAGGATGATCCATCTGCGCAACGAGTTGGGCCTCACGTTGAAAGCGCTGTTCCGTGTCGGGATTTAGAAGTGTGGGAGGAATCAGTTTGATCGCCACGTCGCGATTGAGCAAAGGGTCGGAGGCGCGGTAGACGACACCCATTCCTCCTCGTCCAAGCTCAGACTTGATGTCATAACGATTCGAAAGTCTTTGACCGATCATGATTCACCTATGATTGCAATGGACAAAACTCTAGAACGGCAAGCCTGGGCAACTTGCGTAAATAGAACGTATGCGGGCATTAGGAGCCTGTGCGTTCATAATAGGGCAGGCTGCGAGCAATGTAAACGACAAGCACTGAGCTGGTGACGAAACGGACTAAAGTCCGTTACGCACCACATTTTCATTCAAATTGTTTATGGAAACTCTTGTTTTTCCCGAGAGTGTGATTATCTTCCGCCTAGTCAGCTTTGCTGATGTCGAAGAAGGGTCGTACAGGAAACTGTTGGTCGAGCTTATGCTGGGGTTAACAGGTCCTCGATCTTATTGGCAATTCCCGAACGCGAACGCCCGTGGCATGGTGGACCGCCGCTGTGATCGCTGCCGCAACGCCGGCTAATCCGATCTCGCCGTTCCCTCGCGCACCAAGTTCGTTAATTTCTTTGTCTGGATAATCGAGGAAATGCACTTCAATTGGCGGCGTGTCGGCATTCACCGCCACGATGTAGTCGGCCAGATTGCTGTTTATCGGAGCGCCATTTTGTGGATCGCTTTAAACGCTATCTTTGACGGCCGAAGGCCAAACGCAGCCGTTGAAAATTGAGTACGCCTTGTGTTTCAAAAGCTGAGGAGGTCCACTTAACTATGCACACACCTACAAAAACAACCATTCTGATTTTCGTTCTAATAATGTCAGTCGTTGGAACTGACGCGCATTCGCAGAGGAGACCTATCACCACGGAGGAGAAACAAGAGTTTTTGAACGCCGTTAAAGCCGGTGATGAAACCAAAGTACGCGATTTATTGAAAGCGAATGCTGACTTTGGAAAGGTCAAAGATGAGAAGGGCGTCTCTGCTGTGCTGCAAGCCGTTTACAACGGCCGAGACAAAATAGCAAACATTTTGATCGCGACCGGAATAAAATTAGACATCTTCGAGGCGTCGGCAACTGGCGAAACAAAGCGTGTCCGTCAGCTTCTAGCGAACAAACGCGAATTGGTCAACCAGTTCTCGCCCGACGGTTTCACGCCGTTGGGATTAGCTTCATTCTTCGGGCATCTTGATACGGTGAGGTTACTGCTCGATAAGGGAGCGAAGGTTGATGTTCCCTCAAAGAACTCTCTGAAAGCAGTGCCGCTGAGATCAGCATCAGTCGCTGGTCATCTGGAAGTATCAAAGTTACTGATAGCGCGCGGCGCGAATGTCAACGCGCTTGGTGAAGGTGGAGAGACACCGCTTCACGAGGTCGCCGGCGTTGGTCGCATTGAATTTGCCAAACTGCTCTTAGATCATGGCGCGAACATCAATGCGCGCGGTGATAGTGGAAAGACTCCGCTCACAATAGCAATTGAAAATAACAAAAAAGAAATGGCGGAGTTTCTTCGGAGTAAGGGCGGCATTGAGTAATGTGGCGCAGGCACAAGTGATCAGCGCGTATATGAAATTGTTTGCGGATGTGGGCGTATCCCGGAGTATGACCATACCAAAGTGAGCAAAAACACTAGATGCGATTGGCTGCGAGGCCTGTCGCATTTTGTTGTGGCAGATTTATGGCAATTCTCCCTGCGATAGTCTGCCAACAGGGATACCAGACGCATGCTTAAACTCCGATTCTTTATTACTCAAAACTTAGAGGTTTCCTCGTCTTTTCTCGCGATCAAGTTGCACGGCAAAGTCCGAACTGTCGCATTCATTTGTTGCTCATAGTACGACAAGCTGGCAGAATCTGCCTGCCACGATAACCCGCAGTCATAGTAGGCAAGGCGCTCTCAGCCCATTGCGCCAACGACAGTCTATCATCGAGTCGTCAACCGCTTCGATCATGAAATCAAATCGCTGGCAGCAAGTTGAACAGATCTTCCACGCAGCGTTACAGCGTAAGCCAGAAGAGCGTGCCGGCTTCCTCGAGCAAACCTGTGCCGGAGACGAGTCTCTTTTCGGCGAAGTGAACTCACTCCTCACTTCATTCGGACAGGACGACAGTTTCTTTGAGGAGTCGGCGTCAACACTTGCCGCTGAGATGTTTGGAGATCTGGTTGGCGAAACGATTGGACCTTACGAGGTGCTGTCCGAACTCGGCTCGGGCGGCATGGGCACCGTTTACCTTGCTCAGGACGCGCGACTTGGTCGCAAGATCGCTCTAAAACTTCTTCCCTCCCAATTTACAAACGACAAAGAGCGCCTGCGACGGTTTCAACAAGAAGCACGCGCTGCATCGGCGTTGAACCATCCGAATATTCTTACCGTTCACGAAGTCGAACAAAAAGCTGGACTACACTACATCGCTACTGAATTCGTGGATGGCGTGACGCTGCGTCAGCACATGAATAATAGGCGAATGAATCTTGGCGAGGTGCTCGATGTTGCGACTCAGGTAGCAAGTGCACTTCAGGCCGCTCATGCCGCGGGAATTGCGCATCGCGATATCAAGCCTGAAAACGTCATGGTCCGTTCCGATGGCTATGTCAAAGTTTTGGACTTCGGTCTGGCGAAACTAACCGAAAACGAATTTGCTCCAGCAACACGCGAGACAAACCCTGGCGTCGTCATGGGCACTCCGCGATATATGTCACCGGAGCAAGCGCGAGGACTCGATGTCGACCTCCGCACAGACATCTTCAGTTTGGGAACGGTTATTTATGAAATGGTAAGTGGAAAGGTTCCGTTCGATGGGGAAACGACAAGTGACATCATTGCGGCGATCATAAAAGACGAGCCTGAGCTAATGTCTTTGAGTGTTCCCGAACTACCGTCGGAGTTTGAAGAAGTCGTTAACAAGGCACTCGCAAAAGATCTTGGGAGTCGCTATCAGACGATCGCGGAATTCTCTTTAGAGTTACAACGCCTCAAAGAAGGTGTCCAGCTAAATGCACTTGTGCACTCTACCTCAGAGGGTTCAACGAGGCGACAAACAGCGTATCGGCCAGGATCGACTGACCCGCTGGGGCAACAAAAGACTGATCCACCTTCTACAAATGTTTCGACCGGATGGGTGATGCCTGCGGGGTTAGGATTAGTCTTAGTTATCGCAATGGTAACGGTTGTTTCTCTTAATCGTCGTGGAAAATCGCCTCCGTCGGACGCCCGTCAAAACACGCGCCAACTCACAAATCGTGACGGCTTTATTTCTGCATCGCGGTTTGCTCCAGATGGAAAGGGCATAATCTACAGTGCGGGGTTCGAAGGAAAACCTGTAGAGCTTTTTTTCACGGATGTTGAAGGTTCCGAGTCACGCTCAGCTGGTGTTCAGCCGGCGGCACTGAAATCCGTTTCACGCACAGGAAAGATTGCCGTATTGTTCGACTTCGAACTGAATTGGAGCGATGGCTTCAATGGGACTTTGGCAATCTTGCCCGCCGAGGGTGGTAAGCCAGAAGTGGTGATGGAGGGGGTGGATGATGCCGCTTTTGCACCTGACGGAAATACCCTCGCGATCGTGAGATCAATAATGGGAGAACAACAGCTTGAGTATCCCGCCGGGCACGTTTTATACAGGTCTACCGGTTGGATGTCATATCCTCGATTTTCTCGTAACGGTGACAAAATCGCATTTTTCGAACACCCACTCGGCGACTTCAGCGGATCTGTAGCAGTCTTTGATTTGGCCTCACAGAAGAAGACCGACATATCAACCGATTGGAAATCTCTCAAGGGCCTTGCCTGGAATCCTAAAACCGAGGAAATCTGGTTTGGAGGTTCGCGTATCGGGAAAAAACTGAGCATTAATGCGGTGTCTCTCTCAGGACAACTGAGAATGAACCTTTATGACGTCCCTGTCATAGGTGCCCGCATCGATGATATTTCCGACGACGGTACGATGTTGATTAACCAGGGTAGTAATCACTCGACAATGATGGTTCTCGACGGTAAATCGGTAAGGGAAGTTGAGTCACAATTTGCCTGGACAACGTCGGCGGATCTATCTGCCGACGGGAAAAAGCTCCTCTACTATGAATGGGGATGGGAAACCAGCGGTGCCTCTGAGGGAAACTCGGTATATTTACGAAAACTTGATAGTAACGAACGTAGTCAGCTCGGCCCAGGAAAGGCGCTGGCCCTATCACCCGACGGTAACTGGGCACTAGCTCTGCAAACAACGCCGCAACCACAACTTGTTTTGTTATCAACCTCGGGGGGCCAGCCAAAGTTTTTGCCGAATCGAGGCATGAAGGAATATCACTACGCTTCCTTCTTTCCCGACGGGCTACAGATTCTCTTTACAGGAGTCGAGGCGCGCGACAATGCTGCGATTCGCTCCTTTGTTCAAGACGTCAACACCGGCGAGGTCCATCCGCTAACCGAGGAGTGGACGACTGCACTTCGGGTATCGCCAGACGGCAAGAGCGTAATCACACTTCAACCAGACAGAAGCTATTACATCCAACCGCTGAATGGAGGAGAGGCTTCACCTATTCCGGGACTTGAATCGGGTGACGAACCTATTCAGTGGAGTGATGATGGGAGCGCGGTGTTCGTCCATGGACCTGAAGAATTTGCCACCAGGATTTACCACGTCAATCTTGCCACTGGAAATCGTCGCGAATGGAAGACTATTGATCCACCAAACAAAGTAGGACTCGTGGGTCTTGAATTGAATCCTGGTGGAATTTTAATAACTCCGGATGGGAAGGTGTCCGTTTATACCTACTGGATACTGCTACAACACCTACTGTCAAAACCCATCGATTGAGAATCAGATCAGAATTTGCCGACGCGAAAACCACCCCGCGAGAATCTCCAACTTAGCCCAAGCGAAAGCCCTCTTGCCCCATGGGTGTTTGAACCTCGAACCGTATTGCCGAAGTCAGCATGCAGATCAAATATCTTGGTTAAAGAGACGGTGAACCCGCCACCGAAACGAAGGTAACCCGATTTGGCTGCCCGATCGTGTAGTTCGTGAAAATCAGGGATGCCACTGTCCAAAGGAAATCTAATGCCGGAATAAATGTGTTGCCAGGCGCCGGTAAAGCGGGCCGAAAACCGAGGCGAGGCAAAATAACCGAATTCCCAATCCGCACTGCTACGATTAAGACCGAACTGCTCAACGTTTTGAACCATTGCGTAGTAGTAACGACCCTCAACATACGTTCGCGGAATAATATTTCCAAGATCGCGACCGACATTTATTCCAATTTGCAATTCACGAAGATCTCTACCAACGGCTGTGTGACCACGGGTTTCATAATGGTGTGTGGGTACCACGGTGGCAATAAAAGGCGTAACCACGAGCTGACTGTTTGCCAACACGTTATAGCGAATACCAATGCGCAGATCCTGAAAGGTAGGATGATAGAAACCGGTATCTGGTGGACCGTGAGGCACAGGTCCGACAAAACCTTCATATTTCGAAGTCACATGCGTAATTTCAGTGTCCAGGGCAAGTTTATTGGTAAGACCGTATTCAAGCGTCGTTATAACTGTGTGGGTACGAATCGGTCCGGCATCAAATCTTTTGCCGGTGTAATCAAAATGGTCACGAACGTAGAGGTTCTCATAAGTGGTTGTGACCTGTCCTTCACCCTGCAATGGTACCCAAGCTTGTGCGTTTGCGACCTTGAGCGGCGCAATCGCAATGGCAAAGGCACACCCGATCAGGGTTGAACGAACCAATCTCCGACTCATTGTGATCGACCTTAGCCGAGAGTGTTCAGCTTCTTCGTGACTGCGAATCCATTACTTTCGCGACCGCAATCACAAAATCCAAGCCGTCTTTAGGATTCTTCACGATGACTTTGTATTGTTTCGCAGCCGCCTTCGCTTCAGCATCAGGCTGCTTGAACAACACTGGTACAACGCGCGTGTTTGGAGTGAAAGATTCGACCTGCTTTTGCAGGTCGGGCGCTTCCGCGAGATTCGTCAAGACGAGATCGTAGTGAGCAATTCTCAGGTTATTTTTGATACTCGCTACGTCGTCCAGCGAAGTGGCTTTGTGGCCGACCTTGTTTAAGAAGTCTCTGAGTTCAGCCGCTTTACCCGCAGGCAGTGCGGCTGAGTGAATCAGAATCGTCGAAGGGTGTTTTGCGATCTGGGTCTGGTAGTACCTGAGTCCAGTTTTGACCCGCATCGTCTTATCACCACAGCCATTCGCAAGCGGCACAGGTGACAAACCAATGAAGGCTGCGATCAGAACAAAACTGAGTTTTCGCATCTTTGCTCCCTTCGAACGATTAGCCGAGGTTCAGTTGCTTGAGAGTTCGGCCGTATCCTACGCCCCGTTTGCACAAAGAGCAATGTAGCCGCCGGCGGCTCCGTTGGCTAGCAGGGATACTTTCGCTCCGACTCTAACGCGAGAAACGGTAAGAGAGTCTCTAACGACATATGAGTTTTGTAGAAGATTCGTTTCGCGGTCTGAGCACGTGAAAGAACTCGCTTCAGGGATTCTTACTCATCGCTCTTCGTAACCAGGCCTTAGCTAGTGTCCAATCGTGCATGACAGTACCTGGAGAAACTCCGAGCGCCTCCGCGGTTTCCTCAATGCTCAGGCCACCGAAGAACTTCAGCTCTACAACCTTACTTTTCCGATAGTCAACTTGCGCCAACTGGGTGAGAGCATCATCTAACAACACAACGTCTGCGCTTCGTTGCTTAGCAGCGAGCAGCTCCTCATTCAGGGACACTTGCACCTGATTGCCTCCACGCTTTGCAAACTGGCGTTTGCGGGCGTAGTCGACCAGGATACGTCGCATCATTTGCGCAGCAATGCCGAAGAAGTGGGCTCTGTTTTGCCAGTGCATATCTCGCTGATCCACCAGCCGGAGAAATGCTTCATTTACTAGTGCAGAGGTTTGCAACGTGTGGCCAGGTCGTTCCTTCTTTATGTGTCGGTGTGCGAGTCGGTGAAGTTCTGCATAAACGAGGGGCATTAACTGATCGCGCGCTGTCTGATCACCATTGCCCCAGGCGACTAGCAATTGGGTTACGTCGTTCGTGGATGCAGTCATCGTTATTCGGATTGCATATTGTACGCGCCACAATGAGTGCTGAACATCTTTTTGATTGAGGGCGAGTCCAACCTCGCTTTGACAGGCCGGTAATTACAACTCTTGAGCGCGGCAAAAAATCTCGTGCCGGCGTTAGAGACTTCTCGTTCTGTCCTCGCGTTAGGGATAGAAGAAATTTGACTCCCGTACTTGTTTAGTCCGGGAAACTGAAACGAACTTGAGCGGGCGTGGCGTTCACACGCGCTCTGCAAAATGGTGTCTCACGCTTGGCGCACTGTCTCTGATTCTTCCTAAGAGCGACGCTGAGTTTCTATCGCTTATCCCGGATGCAGCGATAACACCGAGATCTATTCGCATCCTGATCACAACTTGGAGGCCATATGAATCGAAGAATCTTTACCATCACGTGTTGTATCGCTGTTTTGACTCTAGCGTTGGCTGCAACAGTTTCATCGCAAAGTAACGACAGCGGGAATGTCAAAACCTCGATTGGTTCAGTACACTCTCTAGCCAGCGGTGCAGTTATTCCCGCCGCAGGCGCTTCATTGTCCAGAAACAACGATGGCGTTTTCGGAACAATTTCATCGTCTGGTCTAACTCCCGGACATGTAGTAACGTTCTGGTGGGCAATTTATAATAACCCTGAGTTTTGCGCTAACACTGCCTGTGCGCCGCCGGACCTCAACAATCCGGCCGTGAATGGGTCCTTGCAATACGGCGGGGGCACGCTGGCGGATGTCGGGGGTAGAGTTAACTTCAGCGGCTATTTGGCAGTAGGTGATAACACCGGGTTCTACCTCAACCCGATGTTCCCCAATATGCCGAATCCGTCACCTGGCATCGTCTCGGCTAAGAAAGCACAGATTCACCTCGCGCTTCGGAGTCACGGTTTTCCGAATGTGGATCCCGCGATTTTCCAACAGCAGTTGAACTCCTTCCCAGGTGGTTGTTCCGTTGCTGCGCCTCCGTGCGCCACGCTTCAAGCGGCTCCGTTTTTCCCATGAGTCGAGGAATACCAAATGGTCAAATTGAAAAAGGATGCGAACATTTCAGTCTGAACGCGATCATTCACAGTTCCCTGCGGCGTTTGTTACCGCAGCGCCGCAGGGTCGCTCGCCAGCTTCTAAGGAAACGTACACTCAGGCACACAGAAACGGAGATTTATCATGCCTACTAAACCCGAAGATCCAAAGCAAGCCAATACTGCAACGGCCAAAGTAAGCAGAAGAACCTTTGTAAAGAGTGCCGCCACCATCGGTATCGCGGTTGCAACTGTTCCCGTTCAACCTCTGCTCAGCGGAAAAGAGTTTGTGGCCGAGGCATCCGTCATCGACTACAACTCTTCCAATCGCTCAAACTCGAGCTTCAATTACCGGAAGAGCGTGGCCCAGGCCCAGAAGATAAACGTTGGCGAACAAGCCGATAATCGTGATAGCGCGCGATTCACCGATTTCAGTTGCAGCTATAGCAAAGCTCTTTTACATGACGCTCTCGGCGTGCCGAACGCTGCCGCGATGCTCAGTTTAAAAAATGCTCTCAGGACCGGCGACCACTCCGACTTCGAAAACATCGTGGTGGGCACAACAGGCGGCGGGGCAAACTCGAAGTTGAATGGCCCGCAAGTCGCGCTTGCGTTTGACTTGGAAGGGCTCGACTCACATGCGACCGTCATTCCACCGGCCCCAAGAATTGATAGCGCTCAGACGGCTGCTGAAGCAGTTGAGCACTATTGGGGTTCGCTTCTAGCCGATGTGCCGTTTACCGAATATTCCACTAACGCGTTGGTGGGCCAGGCTGTGGCGGACATGAATAACATGTCTTTTCTTAGTAGCCCTGGCAATAATCAGTTTCCATATCCGGTTACCCGACAGAATCTGTTTCGCGGACAGTTTGTTCCAGGCGATGGTAACGTACAGGGACCGTACATCTCGCAGTTCATGGTCCAACCGACGTTTTTTGGCGCTCAGCCGCTGAGTCAGCAGTACCAGACGTTTCTGCCCGAGGGTGCCGGCGGCAGCAATTTCATGACTTCGGTCAGCGAGTACCAACTGGTCCAGAACGGCGGAGATTCGGGACGTCAATTGGCTTTTGATCCCACACTACGTTATATCCGGAATGGTCGAGACCTCGCCGCATATACTCACGTGGATGTGCTGTATCAAGCATACTTCGTCGCGTTCCTTGTCTTAGACGGAATCGGAGCGCGCCCGAATCAGGGTAACCCCTATATCGGTTCTCCAACTGAAAAGGCCTTCGCCACTCTCGGTGGGCCAGATGCGGCGGCGACAATTGGTGAAATGGCCACGCGCGCCCTCAAAGCCGCCTGGTATCACAAGTGGATCAAGGACCTGCGGCTGCGACCTGAAGAGTATGGAGGTCTGGTACAGGCACGAAAGACCGGCAGTAGCCCAATGCCCCAGGCAGCAACAGCGCTTCATAACGATGTATTGAATTCGGCGGCGATGCCGCTCACATTCGCAAAGTACGGCAGCTATTTGTTGCCACAACAATTCCCAGAAGGATCGCCGACGCACCCTTGCTACCCCACTGGACACGGCTGCGTGGCCGGCGCGTGCATCACCGCTTTGAAATTCTTCTTTGATGGTGGACAGAAGATTCGGCCGCTGCTCACAGGCGCCGGGCGCGACGTTTATGTACCCAGCACGGACGGACTCTCGCTCAACACCCATACTGGCGCTGACAGAAACACCCTGGACGTCAACGGAGAGTTGAATAAGTTGGCCTACAACGTCTCATTTGGTCACGGGATTCACGCCGGCATACACTTTCGCAGCTCGACTTACTGGTCGATCCTACTGGGCGAACAGGTGGCGCTTAGCGTCTTGCGCGATCGGGCCGCGTCTTACAATGAGCCGTTCACTATCAACATCACGAAATTCGATGGCACTACGGCAACCATTACCAATCAATAACAGCGCGGCCACCGAATCCGTGGGAAATTTGTGACGTGAATGGCGGCAATCAGGTGTGAATGGGTGTCACTAGATGTACTCCGAAGCGGCTGCAACCCGTGAAAAACGTTAATAGG
>OBKT01000019.1_pt1 | contig 17141 bp, 16 predicted proteins | sample 1519771 | NCBI WGS metagenome assembly OBKT01 (sample SAMN00737777, study PRJEB22531) | soil metagenome | reverse complement strand
CGGATGACGGATGCTGTAAAGAACGTTCCTTGCGTCTGCGTAATTCACGCGCTTCTCCTCCGCAACGGATAGTTCTGCGTCTTCATGGACGATACTGTCCCAAAGGTCTTCAATGAGCTGAAGGCGCTCGGCGCGACTGAGCTTAAAAAGTGGCTCAAACTCGGTGTTCAATAGCTCATCAGAATAAAGGTCTTCACGGAATGCGTTGGGTTTCCAACAAAATAGCATGATCCTCCGCAATATGGGTAGGTAGTCCTAATCTGAAATGGAAAACGGATTATGCACGACCCTTATCGCGCGTGATAGAGTTCGAACATGAAACTCTCGCCGAGGGTTGTTGTTTTTATCCTCGCCATTGTTATATGGCTTGTGGTGGGGTGGCCGTTCGCCCGGCGCTATCATCCAATCGCGGAAGGACTTTTCCAATTTGCGTTCTTTCTGGGCGTGATCGTGCTGCCCATCTTTCTGGAGTGGCTAGACAGACATAACCCACACCACTAAAACCAAAGGCCAAGATCTGGGCTATTCCGGTTTTCCAGTACGGACCGATACCACGCCTGAATACACGCGTTGTTCCCACTAAATAATTCTGAGTTTGAGATTAGAACGCTACCCAGCAGGTGTCGCGAGGCCTTCATTCGGGTCAGCTTGTTCGGCCTTTTCTCCGAGCAAGTGTTCTTTCCATTTTTCCTGCACGTATTCCCAGAAGCCATTCACTACTTTGCTCCCGCATATAGGCGCTAGCTCTTGTCCGATCCGCAGATAACACTGATTGTAAGGGGCGGTCGGTGCTACGACACATCAGCTTAACACGATTGTAAGAACTCCGCGGGTGGGTATTCCGCGTCAGCATCTGCGCAGTTTCTTGCTCACATGAATTCAGATAATAAACGAGCTTTGCCATGGTCCGTTTGACCTAACAATCCAAGATGCTGTACTGCGCGAACGTCTGCCAAACTCGGCCGCAATGCAAAACGGCTGCCAGAGTTGGCAGCCGTTTGTCTTCATAAAATGGTCGGGACGACTGGATTCGAACCAGCGACCTCACGCACCCCAAGCGTGCGCGCTACCAGGCTGCGCCACGTCCCGTCTCCCTGAGTTAGTATCGTGCCAAAGAACAAATGTCAAACTGCGCCTGCGACGCATTTACTTCGCGCGGCCTTTAGTTTCCTGTTCCAGCAACGACAATAGTTCGCGTAACTCCGACGCGAGTTGTTTCAATCCCTGACGCTCTTCCGCAGTGCGTGGCACAACGCTGCGCGTGTAACTCGGCGCCGCCGGAGTCTGAAAGAGTTCGCCTTCGCTGTTGTCAGGTTGTACATCTTCTTCACTGCCGACAACCTTCAACTTGCCGCCACCGCGAAGTTCATTCGTCAACCGCTTCTTAGCGCCCGCGATCGTGTATTGGTCTTCGTAAAGCAGCTCCTTGATCCGGAGCGCCATTTCCACGTCACGTTTGCGATAGACACGTTGGCCCGCGCGATTCTTTTGCGGCGCGAGCATCGGAAACTCCGATTCCCAGTAGCGCAACACATGCGCCTGGACACCCGCGAGTTCGCAAACTTCTCCGATCTTGAAGAACAACTTTTCAGGTATGGCTACGGCTGGGCGACTCATTTGTAACTTAAGTGTCGGGCGTTGCGAAATCTGGGAAAGACTCTTGGCGAGCTTGCCAACTCATGCGACGGCGACCATGTTACTCGTGCAGATTTTTCGTGTCAATACTTACACTTAGCGCGCCTCACTTAAAACTTTTTCTTAAAAGTATCGCCTGAGCATCGACCTGTGACGCGGGCCATTCTGCGTTCTGAATCGAGACCTGTTATAATCCGGCTTCCCACGTACAAAGTCGGAAGGAAACGAATCCATACAGTGACAACCTCGCCAACGGTTCTTCGCCTCGCTTCGCGACTCGAACAGGTCGGATTCTCGGACATCGTCAAACTTCGCAACCGCGTGATGGAGTTGCGTGCTCAGGGCGCGACAGTCTACCAGTTCGAAGGCGGCGAACCCTTCATGACGACGCCTGAACCCATCAAGGACGCAATGAAGCGCGCACTCGACGAGAATCTAACGCGTTACGCGCCCTCGTCAGGCATAGCTGAACTTCGCGAAGCGATCGCGGAAAAGTTGCGCACTCGAAATCGGATTCCCGCGCAGGCGCAGGATGTGATTGTCGTTAACGGCGGCATGCAGGGTTTGTTTGGCGCGTTTCAATCAATTGTGAATCCGGGCGATGAGGTATTGCTCTTCTCACCTTACTGGACGCCGATCAAGGACCTCGTCGCGCATTGCCAGGGACGCAGCGTGCTCGTGCCGACGGACGAAGCGCGCGCACTTGGTTTCGAGGAAACACTCGCGCGCTACTCGACCGATCGAACACGCGCGATCTATTACAACACGCCACAGAATCCGAGCGGCGTCGTCTTTACACCCGATGAAGCAAAAGCAGTTGCTGCGTTCGCACAGGATCGCGATCTCGTGGTCGTTGCCGACGAAGCTTACGAAGATCTCGTCTACAACGGACAACACTTCTCGATCGCTTCGCTCGAAGGAATGTTTGAACGCACCATCACGTGCTTTACTTTTTCGAAGTCGTACGCGATGACTGGTTGGCGACTCGGTTATGCAGTTGCAACTGAACCATGGATGACGGGACTCAAAAAAGCGACGCTCTATTCGTCGAATGGTGTTTCGACACCAACGCAGTGGGCCGGTGTTGCTGCGATGAGTATTGACACTGCCATCCTCGCAGAGATCACGAACCAGTATCGTTTGCGTCGTGATCTACTGCTCAAAGGATTGAACGAGATCGGATTGTACTGCGCGTCACCTGCCGGAGCGTTCTACGCATTCCCCGACGTGAGTCGTATCAACAAAGACAGTCGCGAAGCTGCCGACGAGTTGCTCAACCGCGCGCAAGTTGCAACGGTGCCGGGCATCGTCTTCGGCGCGCAGGGTGAGAGTCACTTACGGTTTTCGTTTTCAACTTCGATCGAGACAATCGAAGCCGGGCTCGATTCGCTTCGTCGTAATCTTTAAGGATGAAAGACGAGCACGAACAACCCGCCCCTGCCCCCTTGCGGCACGCCCAGGGTAGTTCCTCCAAAAGCGAATTTGATTTCATCGCTTCGTTGCGACAACGCGTCACATCGTCTGCGCTCAGGAGTGAATCGTTGATCGCAGGCATCGGCGACGATGCCGCTATCTTTCGGAGTAGCGCCGGAAAAGAAACTGCCATCACGGCCGATCTGCTGGTTGAAGACATCGACTTTCGTCGCACAACGACACCGCCATCTCTCCTCGGCCATAAAGCACTCGCAGTTTCACTTTCCGACATCGCGGCGATGGGCGCGAGACCGATGTGGTCGCTGATCTCGATCGGCGTACCTGAAGATGTTTGGCAAACAGATTTTGTGGAGCACTTCTACGGTGGCCTGCTCGAGCTCGCGAATCGCTATGGCGTGCAGTTAATCGGCGGCGATACTTCACGCACGAACGAAAGCATCGTGATCGATTCGGTTGTCGCGGGAGAGTGTGCCGCTGGAACCGCCGTGATGCGATCGGGCGCGAAACCAGGCGACCAGATCTTTGTTACTGGTTCACTCGGAGCGGCGGCTGCGGGATTACGCTTGATCGAACGCGGCGCGCATTTAGCAGATCAGAATCTCGGCGATGAAGACTCGCAAAAACTCGATCACGTTTTGATTCGCGAGCTTCGTCCGGAGCCGCGTGTTGGTTGGGGCATCGTGCTCGGTGAAGAACGCCTCGCCACCGCGATGATCGATCTGAGTGACGGACTGTCGTCCGATCTAAATCGTCTTTGCGAGGCGAGCGAAGTCGGGGCACTGATCGACTCGTCTTTGTTGCCGATTGATAATCGCGTGGTGGAGTTGTGCGGGCGTCGCGCGCTCGATCCGCTTCAACTCGCGCTCCACGGCGGCGAAGATTTCGAGTTGCTGTTTACAATCAAACCCGCCGATGTTGCACGACTGCCGAGACGCGTCGATGGCGTTGAGATCAAACGCATCGGCGAGATCGTAAACGTTACGGAGGGCGTCAGGATCTCGGAAGGTGCGCGCATCTGGGACTTGAAACCCGGCGGTTGGAAACATTTTTAGCCGCAGATTTGCGCGGATTTGCGCGGATGATTATCCTCATTAACCCATGCTCAGATTTCGCAACACACTAACCGGCCGCGTCGAAGAATTTCGCCCCATGCGCGAGGGTGAGGTCGGATTCTATTATTGCGGACCGACGGTCTGGAACTACGGTCACATCGGCAACTTTCGCAGCGCCGTTGCAGCCGACGTCCTGCGGCGCTACCTCAAATTTAAAGGCTTCAAAGTCACGCACGTGATGAACATCACTGACGTGGAAGACCGCATCATCGCCGAGTCGCAAAAGGCCGGGCTAAGTATCGACGACTACACCGCGATCTACATCAAGGCGCTTTGGGAAGACTTCGACGCACTCGGTTGCGAACGCCCGGATGTAGTTCCGCGCGCCACCCGTCACATTCCGGAAATGGTTGAATTGATCGAGCGACTGCTCGCTACCGGTCACGCATATCGATCCGACGAGTCGATCTACTACCGCATCAGTTCGTTTCCTGAGTACGGCAAACTCTCCAAGATCAATTTCGCAGGCAACATCGCCGGCGCGAGTGAACGAGTCGACACCGATCGTTACGACAAAGAAGACGCGCGCGACTTTGCGCTCTGGAAAGAACCAGCCCGAGACACTGAAACTGCTTGGGACACGTCGATTGGCCGCGGTCGTCCTGGCTGGCATATCGAGTGTTCAGCAATGTCGATGAAGTATCTTGGTGAGACGTTCGACATTCATGCCGGCGGTATCGACCTCGTCTTTCCTCATCACGAAAACGAGATTGCGCAGAGTGAAGGCGCAACCGGGAAACAGTTCGTGCGTTACTGGATTCACTTCGAACATTTGAAGGTCGACGGCGAGACGATGTCGAAGTCGAAGGGCAACTACTACACTTTTCGCGACGTCACCGCGAAAGGTTTCTCGGCCGCTGCCGTTCGTTATTTTTTGTTGAGTGTTCCTTACAACAAGCAACTCAACTTTACTTTCGACGCACTCGCCGGCGCAGAGCGAACCGTCGCGAGCTTGCGCGACTTTCGTGCGCGTTTGAGTGAAGCGAAAACAGAACCGGGCAGAAACGAAAAACTCTCTGAAGCGGCGGCGCGCGCGCTGCAGGAGTTTGAAGCCGGAATGGACGACGACCTCAACACGTCGATTGCACTCGCAGCGATTCACAACCTCTCACGCGAAGTGAATACGGCACTCGCCCGCAAGAAAGTGCGAGCCGAAGACCAGCGCGAATTGCTGGCAGTGATCGATCGCTTCGATACGGTATTGAATATCTTCGGCGAGCAGGAACGAGAGATGCTTGATAGCGAGATTCAATCGCTGATCGACGAACGGCAGGAAGCTCGCCGTCGTCGCGACTTCGGACGCGCCGATGAAATTCGTGATGACCTCTCGCGCCGCGGCATCACCCTCGAAGACACAAAAGACGGCGTCCGCTGGAAACGTAAGTAGATTTTCACGCAAAAGCAGGAGCACCAGACAGGAGCAGGCGAAAGAACCTGCTCCTGAACGCTGCTCCTGCTTCGTGTCTTATGCCTTGCGTGAAACTGACCGTAATTAGCCGCGCATCTTTAGCCGGCGGCGGGCAAACCCACCGAAGCCAACGAGCGCACTGCCCAGCAACAGAATCGATGACGGTTCTGGTACTCCTGATGGAGTACCGACGTCACTGCCGGCTGCGCCACCCTGGAACCTCACAAAGACCGCATTGCAGATCTGCTCCTCCGTGAATCCCGTAAACGCCGCACCCGACACAGTGAACGAAGCACTTTCGCCCGGCGCCAGTCCATCGTTTGTATTACCGCCTGCGAAGGTAGAACCGGTGATGAAACCGAAGTCCAGCACTGCCGAATTGAAACCCGGGACGTTGCCCAGATCCGCGTCCGAAAAAGTAAAGTTTGACGACAGGCTCGGCGCCTGCATGCCAGTGAAGCCATTCAATCCCGAAGCACTTGCATTACCCAGAGGCGGTAAATCATACCCAATTCCCGTGATCGTCGAAGTCGATCCGGGCGACGTGATGGCTGAAGTGTTCGTGATGGTGAAGGTGAAAGTGTTAGTTTGTGAGTTGAACTCACAAACAATTGTTGCGGTTGAAGCTTGCTGTGTCTCATTACCGACAATTGTGATCGTGTCTGCTCGCGCCGTCATGGTGGCGCTCGCGATCACAAATAGCGCGGCCATTGAAAAGACCAGTTTTTTAAATCGGGACATGAAAGACCCCTCCTTGTGACCTATCCTTGAACGTACACCACCCGCCGTTGTCCCGCACACTTCGGCTGGAGAGAGTAATCGCAAGAGTTGCGTGGCACTACGAATCTCAACTGGGGGGTGTGCGAGGAATTCTAGAGGCGTGCTTTATCGCGGTCAATCGTTAGTTGCTGCTGTGACAGAATCTCCATAGGCTTATAACTGAAAGGAAATCAGTAGCCAAAAATACGAATTACTGGCTCAGAATGGCTGAGATTGTTCCGCCGGAACCTTCGAGATCTTCGAGGAGCGAACGAAGGTTTTGCAGCTGTTCGGGAGTGAGGTTGACGAACCGAACACCAAATCCCATGGGGGGCATCTGGTGCGCGACCGCGCCCGACAATTCCAGCCAATCACCGTTTTGAAGTTGCAGTTTGAGATTGAGAACTTCCCCTACATGAGATTCACCGAGACTGTCGATGTAACAGCCGCCTTCGGATAGATCGGTGATGCGTGCAGGGTGATTGCCGCTGTTACCGTCCCAAACAGCGTCGAGACAAACTTCCAATCTCTTTTCATTTCTGCGTTCGCTCATAAGCTGGCTGGCGAGTAACTGGCCGGTGGCGCGAGGTGAGCTCGCCGCGTCGATTCTAGCGCGGGCCATCAAAAAACGGAACGACTTTCTCTGCGTACTTTGCGGTCCTCTGCGGTCTTTGCGTTGAAATAGCCCTTTCACGCAGAGAGCGCAAAGGTACGCAGAGGACGCAGAGATATTTCTGTTATGATGCCGCAAATGTCCACAACTTCCCGTCAGGCCGAAACACAAGTCGCGCCGGTTACTGAAATTCGAAAACACTTCCCCGCTCTCGAGCGCGTCCACAACGGCTACCCGGTCGCCTATTTCGATGGACCGGGCGGTACACAGGTTCCGCGCTACGTCGTGGAACAAATGAGCGACTATCTTTATCACCACAACGCAAACACTCACTGGGCTTATCCGACGAGCGCCGAAACGGACGCGGCGCTCGAGTACGCGCGCGAAGCTTGCGCGGAGTTCCTGAACGCGTCGCCGGCTGAGATCGCGTTTGGCGCGAACATGACGACGCTGACGTATCATCTTTCGCGCGCGCTCAGTTTGAACTACGCAGCTGGCGACGAGATCGTCGTCACTGAGTTGGATCATCATGCGAACATCGATCCGTGGCGGCGTCTGGCGCTCGAACGAGGCGTGACGATTCGCACTGTGCGACTCGACACCGCAACTGGTCAGATCAACTGGGAAGATCTCGAACGATTCGTTAGTCCGAAAACGAAGCTGGTAGCGATCGGTGCGGCCTCGAATGCACTCGGCACAATTAACAATCTCGCAGGCGCTATCGACCTCGCGCACAATGCGGGTGCGCTGGCATTTGTCGACGCGGTTCACTACGCACCGCATGCTCTGATCGACGTGCAGCAGCTTGATTGCGATTTCCTGGGAATGTCGGCGTACAAGTTTTATGGACCACACGTCGGTGTGATGTTTGCGAAGCGCGCCCTGTTGGAGCAGATCAACTTTCCGAAACTCGTGCCCGCGCCGGATTACGCGCCTGAGAATGCTGAGACGGGAACTCAGAATCAGGAAGGCATGGTCGGCGCTGCGGCAGCAGTCGATTACCTGGCGTCGCTGAGTGGAGGATTGAATCGTCGTGAGAGTCTGCGCAGTGTGTTTCAGGAAATGCACGTGCGCAACATGCGGTTGTTTGATCGTTTGTGGAATGCACTAGCTTTGATGCCGCGAGTCAAACTCTATGGTCCGCCACCTGACGCGGCACGCACGCCGACGCTCGCCTTTACAATCGATGGTTGCGCTTCAACGGACGCGGCGCGTCGTCTCGCTGAAAAAGGGCTCTTCCTCTCGCACGGCGACTTCTATGCCGCGACTGTTATCGAACGTCTCGGCCTCGAACCCGAAGGATTAATTCGCGCGGGCTGTGCTTGTTACACGAATGACGAAGAGATCGACCGCCTGATCGACGCGGTGAAAGACATCTGATCCGCGTTTATTCGCGTGAATCCGCGGCTGCATTGATGAAATCTGCAAGTAGACCGTAAGCAGTGCTCTGTAAATTCGGGCGGTGCGAAGTGATCGTCAAACCCGGAATCGTGTCGAGTTCGAAATGAATGGCGAGCGAAGTACCACGCACGGCGCCGAGTGGATCAGTCAACGCGATCTGCTCCGGTCGTACAGAAGCGGTGACAGAACCATCCGTGTTAACGGTCGCGCGTGAGATCAGCTTGTAAGGCTTGCCTTCGACTCGCGCGGCTTGAAGGGTCGCCGGGTCTAAACTTCGGATTCCTTCGCGTCTCACGTCGGCCGGCAAAAGGGGCGCTCGCAAAATCACGTGCGCAATCGCGCAGACTTTCATGATCGAATCCCAACCTTCGATGTCGTGAGTTGGATCAGTTTCCGCAACGCCGAGTTCCTGCGCCGTCTTTACACCTTCCGCAAAGCTGCGGCCGGCTTCCATCGTCTCGAGAATCACGTTTGTAGTTGAGTTGAAAGCGCCGCTGAAGCCGCGGACTTTTGCAGCCGGCAGAGTCTCGCGAAAGAGCGAGAACACGGGCGCGCTGTCGAGCACCGTCGCTTCAAACATGAATCGTTTGCCTTTTGAGAGCGCGAGTTCGTTGAGCTCGTCGTATGCATAGACGAGCGGCGCCTTGTTCGCCGTGATCGTGTGAGCACCGGCTTGCAGTGAGGCTTTTAGATATTGAATCGCTGGCTGACCCGTTTCCGGATTGAGTGAAGTCGTTTCGAAAACAACGTCCGGCTTCGCGCGTGCGAGCCACTCATTGAGCCCCGCTTCCGACGCAGTTTGATCGTTACCCGCGAGCAGCGTGGCAACATCAATAGCTTTGTCACTCGCGCGCCAACCCATGCGACGCGTAGCGACACCAGTGATCTCCCATTCGATGCCATAGTTGTCGCGCAGCTCCGCCGTCTTCGAAACAAACAACCGCGCGAGCGCGCGTCCAACATTTCCAAAACCAAGAAAGCAAAGTCTGTATCGTTTCATGTATGATGTGACCGGATTTTCGTTTTAATAGTTATGAAACAGTATCACGATTTGCTGCGATCGATCCTGGATCATGGCACCGAACATCGCGATCGCACGGGCGTCGGAACGATCTCGCATTTCGGTTTCCAGACCAGATTCGATCTGCGCGACGGGTTTCCGATCGTCACTACGAAACGTGTTCCATTTCGCTGGGTCGCGGAGGAGTTGTTCTGGTTTCTATCCGGCGACACAAGCGAGACGAACCTGCGCGCGCGCGGTGTAGATATCTGGGCCGAGTGGGCCGACGAAGAACACACTGCGAAGTTTGGGCGACCAGCGGGCGATCTTGGACCAGTTTATGGTTATCTCTGGCGATCGTTTGGTGGAAATTATCCCGAGAAAAACGGCGTGGACCAGATTGCCAACCTGCTAAAACAGATTCGCACAAATCCCGATTCGCGTCGCTTGATCGTTACCGGCTGGGATCCACGCCAGGCGGACAACGTCGATCTTCCTCCGTGCCACACGCTGTTTCAGTTCAAAGTCGAGAGGGGTCGCGTGCTTCACTGTCAGCTCTATCAACGTTCGGCGGACGCGTTTCTCGGCGTGCCCTTCAACATCAGCTCTTACGCGCTGCTGACGCATCTAATCGCGCACGTTACGGAGCTCGAAGTCGGCGACTTTGTTTACACGCTCGGCGATTACCACATTTACAAAAACCATTTCGAGCAGGTAAAGCAATTGCTGTCGCGCGAGCCACTGCCGCTGCCTCAGTTGGAGATTAACGATCCGCATCATGAGTTAAGCGGCCTTGAAGGTTTGCTGTCGGCCAGGTACGAACACTTGAATCTGGTCGGCTACAAGTCACACGGAAAGATTGCCGCGCCCGTCGCGGTATAGAGAACGATGATCATCGGCATTGCAGCAGTTGATCGAAAAGGCGCCATCGGCAAAGGCGGGAAGCTGCCGTGGCACTACTCCGCCGACATGAAGTTTTTTCGTGACACGACGACGGGACATGCAGTCGTGATGGGGCGCAAGACCTGGCTCACGATTGGCAAGCCGTTGAAGAACAGACTGAACATCGTGCTTAGTCGCGATGCGACTATCGAGCCGCAGGAATCGCTGGTGGTCTTTAGCGACATTGAATCGGCGCTCTCGTTCAGCCATTCACTCACGACGGATCTCTTCGTCATCGGCGGTGCACAGATCTACGAGGCATTCCTGCCGCACATCGAAAAGTGGATTATTACGGAAGTGCCGTTAACGGTCAGCGGCGCGGACGCGTTTATGCCGAAGGATTATCTGGATGGATTCAAGGTTGTGGATTCAAAATCACTCGAACAAAACCTGGTCGTGAAGTTTTATGAACCACAGATCACACAGATAGATCCGGATTAAAATCTGTGTAATCTCTGGTTAAAACAACGCGTCGAGTGCCTCATCAACCGAGCGCACGCCCACGACCCGTACACCTAACAGCTTCTCAAGCCCCGCGACGTTCGAAGCCGGTAAAACAATCTTCTTAAATCCCAGCGCCTGCGCTTCGCGTGCGCGCACCGAAGCCTGCATTGCGCCTCGCACTTCGCCCGTCAGTCCAATCTCTCCAAACACAGCAGTGTGCGGATCGACAGTCATGTTTTTGAAACTCGAAACAATCGCGGTCACGACGCCGAGATCCGCTGCGGGTTCATCAACTTCAAGCCCACCGGCGATGTTCACAAACACGTCGTCACCGGTGAGTTGCAGACCAGAACGCTTCTCCAGCATCGCTATCAACAACGCGACGCGGTTCTGGTCCAACCCCTGCGTCATTCTGCGTCCGGTGCCATACTTCGTCCCCGAAACGAGTGCCTGAATCTCAACCAGCAAAGGTCGTGTGCCTTCCATACACGCCGTGACGATCGAGCCGGCGACGTTCTGCGGTCGCTCCTGCAAAAACATCTGCGACGGATTTGCAACCGGCATCAATCCCGCGCCAGTCATCTCAAACACTCCGACTTCATTAGCAGCGCCAAAGCGATTCTTCACCGCGCGCACGATCCGATGGTTGTGATGACGCTCGCCTTCGAAATAAAGCACGGTGTCAACAATGTGCTCGAGGATCTTCGGACCAGCAATCGAGCCGTCCTTAGTGATGTGTCCGATTAAAAAGATCGGAACGCCACGCGTCTTCGCGAGCATTAAAAACTGGTGCGCGACTTCCCTAACCTGCGACACGGATCCCGGCGCCGAGTCGATGACGCTCGAAAAAACAGTCTGGATCGAATCGACAATGATCGCGCCGGGCTTTAGTCGCTCGATCTCGTTGATGATGTTTTCGAGATTGGTTTCAGGCAGGAGATAGACGTTCTTTGCGTCAACTGCAAGACGTTCGCCGCGCAACTTGATCTGGCGTTCCGATTCCTCACCGGAGACGTAAAGCACGAGCGCACCCGCCGCACTCAGTTGGTCGGCGACTTGAAGTAACAGAGTGCTTTTGCCGATACCCGGATCGCCACCGATCAAGACGAGCGTGCCGGGCACGATGCCGCCGCCGAGTACACGATCAAACTCAGTGACGCCGGAAGGAATGCGAACGTCATCCTGAGATTCGATCTCTGTGAAAGGAATCGCTGAGACGTTGCGAGATGAAAAACCGTTGCGGCGGACGGGTTGTGCTTTCTCTTCGACGAGTGAGTTCCACTCGCCGCACTCGGGACACTTACCCAACCACTTGCCGGCTTTGTGACCGCAGTTTTGACAAACAAAGATAGTTTCTTTTTTCATCCAGAAATTAGCCGCAGATTAACACAAATAAACGCGGATCAGATCCGCGTTCATCTGCCTAGATCTGCGGCTTACAGCAACTCTTTCACATTCTCAGTCGGGCGGCCGAGCACCGCGCGGTCGCCGCGTTCGACGATTGGTCGTTGCAGCAGGTCGGGATGTTCAATCATCAATGCGATCAACTCGCTGTCACTAAACTTGTCCTCAGCCAAACCCAACTCCTTGTAAGCGGGCTCGCCCTTGCGCAGCAGATCGCGCGGCTTGAGATTCATCTTGCGAATGAGTTCAGTGAGCTTCTTTCGCGTCAGCGGCTGAACGTAGTAGTTGACCTTTTCAAACGAGACACCACTCTCACGGAGCAGCTTGTCCATTTCGCGACACTTGGTTCAAGTCGGTTTTTCGTAAATCGTAATCTTGTCTTCCATGGTCTACGGAAAAATCCCCCTCACGCTGGTTGCTTCCGCCACTCGCGCGACCGCCAGGATATAAGCGCCGGTACGCATGTCGGTGTTGTAACGTTGAGCCTGTTCATGAACGGAGTTGAAGGCCGTCTTGATCGTCTGTTCGAGAGTTTCGTTGATCTGGCGTTCTGACCAGAAAAACGAGTTCTGGTCCTGAACCCATTCGTAATAACTGACAGTGACGCCGCCTGCATTCGCAAGAATATCGGGTATGAGCATCACACCTTCATCCTCGAGCACTCGATCCGCTCCCGGCGTTGTTGGACCATTCGCGAGCTCAGCAATGATCTTCGCTTTTACTTTGCCGACGTTTTTCAGTGTGATGGCGTTCTCGAGCGCGGATGGCAGGAGGATGTCACAGTCAAAACTGAGAACATCATCGCAATCCATCTCTTTCGTGCCTTTTACGCCCGCCAGGGACTTCGTTTCTGCTTTGTGTTTTATCGCCGCCGCGATGTCGATCCCACTCTCGGCGTAAACGGCGGCTTTCGAATCACACGCAGCCACGACCTTCGCACCATCTTCAGCCACGAGCCGCGCAATGTTCAATCCTGCATTCCCGAAACCATGCACTGCGACGCGCGCGTCTTTCAGATCCATTCCCTTGACGCGACAAGCCTCGCGCAGTGCGTATAGACAACCGCGCGCAGTCGCTTCCGCACGTCCTTGCGAACCGCCGAGTGAGATCGGTTTGCCGGTGACGACGCCGAGCTCCGTGTGACCACGCACCATCGAGATCGTATCCATGATCCACGCCATCGTCTGTTCGTCAGTGTAGACGTCGGGCGCGGGGATGTCGCGGTCTGGTCCAATGATAGGCGCGATCTCAAAAGCGTAGCGGCGCGTGAGTCGCTCGAGTTCGCTTTTCGAAAGACTTTTAGGATCACAAACTACGCCACCCTTGCCGCCGCCGTAAGGAATCCCGACGGTGGCGCACTTCCAGGTCATCCACGACGCGAGTGCTTTGACTTCGTCGAGCGAGACGTTGGGGTGATAACGAATGCCGCCCTTTGCTGGTCCACGCGCAATGTTATGTTGCACGCGGTATCCTTCAAACACCTGCACGTCGCCGCCGTCCATCTTCACGGGAATGGAAACAATCAGTTGCCGTTTGGCATTCTCCAAAACGTGCCGCATCGATGGGTCTAAGTCGAGGTAATCCGCTGCGCGATTGAACTGTGCCTTAGCAATTTCGAAGGGATTGAGTTCTTCCTGGAACGCCTTTTGGGTCGCCATATATGATCTGCTCCTGCGCTAAGTGTGGGACTCGGAGAGCGTGCTAATCCTAAGTCGGCGGCGATTAGGTTTCAAGCTGGGAACCAGTTTCGCACAGGCGGTGTCTAATCTGCCGAGTAAGCTCCCGCGACCCGAATGGCACCGGCAACTTAGCGGAGGAACTCGATGTTTAATAATTTGATTGAATCCACCTCGCATGCGAGGGAGTTCAAGCGACGCGGCTCGTTTGTACTCTTTACCACTGCGACGTACGTGGTCCTTTTCGTTGTTACCGGTGTCATTAGCATCTACGCTTACGACGCGCGACTCGAGGAGCAAAGTCTTGAAATCGTGACGCTGATATCGCCGCAGGATCTCGCACCCGAGCCGGCTAACATTCCAGCAGCAGAAGTGGATCGTCCACGAGAAACGTCAAACAATCCCAATGCGATCACTGAGCGTGCCGAGGCGATGCTTAGTGTCAATCATCCGGAGGTACCACCGCCCACTATTGGGACCACTCCGAACGTAAACCCACCGATTCCGGATGGTCGTGATTATACAATTACGGGCCGTAACTACGATCCGGGACCAGCAGGCGGTCCGCCATCTCCGGCCGGCAGTGGAGGTCGGGCCATAGCTCCATCGCGCCAACTAGTTCCAGTTGACGATCAACCTCCGCCGCCACCCGAGCCGCCGAAACCACCGAAGGTTGTCAGCAAGGGAGTGATTACGGGTTTAGCGACTTACTTACCGAAGCCCGTTTACACCGAAATAGCCAAGCGCGCACGCGCACAGGGATCGGTTAGCGTGCAAGTGCTGATCGATGAAACGGGCCGCGTGATTTCAGCAAAGGCGATGACTGGCAGTCCATTTCTAGCACCTGAAGCGCAGAAGGCTGCGATGCAGGCGCGCTTCGCACCAACCCTACTCAGCAATCAACCGGTGAAAGTCTCGGGAGTCATAACTTACAACTTCGTGCTTGGTAACTGAGGCTTCTTAAAAGTTGCGCAAGCCAAGGGCAGCGCCAACTACGGAGGAACTATGTTTAAAAATCTGATTGAATCCAGTTCGCATGCCAAAGAGTTCAAGCGGCGAGGATCATTCCTGCTCTTCACCACGGGCACGTACGTCGTTCTCTTCGTTGTTACTGGTGTTATCAGTATCTACGCTTACGACGCGCATCTGGAGAATCAAAGCACGCAGTGGGAAGTCACTCTTATGCCAGTGGTTCCGCAGGATCCACCCGCGGAGACAGTGAGAAACACTATTCGTCCGGCATCGACCCGAGATAATTCAGTAACTCGCTCGACGCGTGTCGGTGAATTAATCGACAGTGTCTCCAATCCGAATAAGGTTCCAGTGCACGTCGGCACAGTTGCACCAGATTTTCCACCGGCTCGTCCCGATTCTGTGCTGGGAGCAGTAAATGCGGATCCGCCCGTAGCGGGATTAACTGGGGGCGTTCCCGGCGGCACTGGCACAAGATCAGTGATTGAGATTTCCGATCCGCCGCCTCCACTACCGACTCCCACGCCTGCGGTTCCCAAGGTTGTTCGACTTTCGCCGACCGTACTGATCAGCAAAGCAATCTCTTTGCCGAAGCCCAACTACCCGGCAATGGCAAAACAAATAAGACTACAAGGAAGCGTCAACGTGCAGGTGTTCATCGATGAAACCGGGAAGGTAATTTCAGCCAGGGTGATTTCCGGTCATCCGTTGCTCGTGCCCGAAGCTCAACGAGCGGCGACGCAGGCTCGCTTTTCGCCGACGATGATCGGCGATCATGCGGTAAAGGTATCGGGAGTGATCACATATAACTTCGTGTTGCCGTAGATCCATTCCTGCCAAAGCAAAGAGGTACGAAAGAAGATCCTTCCGTACCTCTCCCGCCATGAAAAGTTAACAGGAGCAGTGATTAGGAGCAGTAAAGTGAGATCGCCTGCTCCTGTATCCTGCTCCTGCGTGCTTAGATCGATCGCACCCAGCGATCGATCTCGTCCATCGCGTTTTCAAAAACCTGTTCCTGCGGCATGCCAAATTTTTTCGGAGCTTTGAACGAATGATCGCCGCCTTCGATCGAATAGATCTTCGCGGCGGGTCGCAGACTTTTAATGTAAGGTTGAATCTCGTCCGGTGTGCCGAGCGCGTCGCGAGTGCCCTGCACAAACAACATCGGTTTGTGAATGTGTTCAAGGTGCTCAACCCGTAGCTTCGAAGATTGGCCAGGCGGATGCAGTGGATAACCGAGAAACACGAGTCCAGCAACGTCATCCGCAAACGCTTCCCTTTCTTCACCGGCCATCACTTGTGACGCGATTCGCCCGCCCATCGACTTCCCACCAATCACCAAACGATTCTTCTTGAGCTTCTTGTGGCTGAGTGCAGTTTCAATGACGGCACGAAAGCAAGCCTCGAGCTTCGGCTTTTGATCGGGAACGGATCGTCCCTGTTCCATGTAGATGAAGTTGAACGTCATCACGTCGAGGCCACGCGACGCCAGGCCTTTCGCAAACATGCGCATGAAACCACTAGATTGGTTCGCGCCCGCACCATGGCCCAACGCGACGGTTATACCCGCGTGGTTTTTTTTATCCGCCGGATAAACAAGCGCCGTGACGGCTTCTTTATCGTTGACCTGTATCGTTAGTTGCTCAGCTTCGTCCGGCATTCAGAGAATCAAACCTCTTTAGCGAGCATTTTTAAGGCGTCCTGCAACTCACTCTTAAAACGATTCGCGACTCCGGTTTGCACACTCGGCGAACTCTTGCCGAAGTACGCCAGATTGCCGTCGGGTTTTCTTCGGCCACGTTCCGCGTAGATCGCGCGAATGAGTTGTTCGTCGTATTGCGGATCAGCCGGTTTACAACTCAACGTGCCCAAAGCGCGATTCACGATCGGCGTTGCCGGACCGTGTTGCACAGCGGTCGACCACACTACGTTTTGGACCGCGTTGCTTCTGGTGTTTACATCGACATACGTGTCGTTGAGTATTTTGGCAACCAGTGGATCGTAATGAGTTCTCTTGATGTACTGGTGCTGGCATTTCTGAAAAGCGTCCGTGTCGCTGGCAGCGATTCTTTTCCAGCATGCTGAGAAGTCAGCGGTTCCGGGCGTGAGATTTGAAAAATCCTTGAGCCATGGAAAATCATTTTGCGTCACGAATCGTCTCGCCGTGCCGGTTTTAGTTGCCATTTGATAAGAGCCGTAAGAAACACCACCTGGATCACCTACGCCCGAAGAGACCACCCCTGGTCCGCGTCCACCCGTTTCGTATTTCGCTGAAAGTATGCCCAGCTCATCCGCGAGAGCCTTGCCCAGCGCACCCGCGGCCTCATACGTCGACGCGGCC
>OBKT01000018.1_pt1 | contig 17382 bp, 12 predicted proteins | sample 1519771 | NCBI WGS metagenome assembly OBKT01 (sample SAMN00737777, study PRJEB22531) | soil metagenome | reverse complement strand
GCTGCAAGACTCACGTCAAGACGCGCGCGCTGCACAAGCAGGGCCAACACACCCGAAAGAGCCGCGAAGCCATAAAGCATCAAAACAGCATTCCGCTCTGACATCCCCAGCGCGACCAATCGATGCGACGTATGATCGCGGCCACCCTGCGATGCCGCGCGCCCTGACAACTTGCGCAGCACCGTGACAAACGTCGTGTCAAAAATCGGTATAAACAGAATCAGGATCGGCACTACCAGCACAGGCAATAAACTTCTCGATCTGCCACCACTCACCTGCATGAGCGACGTACTCGCGAGGAAGAACCCAACGAACATCGATCCGCAGTCGCCCATGAACACTGAGGCCGGGTGCGAGTTGTAAACGAGGAAGCCGAGTAAACCACCCGCGAAGATTAGAAGTATGAGGGCTTCGGTGAACTGCCCGGTGTTGAGAAAGCTTAATGCAAGAAATCCCGCCGCGATGATCGCAATGCCTGAGGCGAGGCCATCCATGTTGTCGAGCAGGTTGATTGCGTTTGTTATAGCAATCAGCCAGAAGATGGCGAGCGCCATATTTATGAGCACCGAGCCGGTCCATGGCACGGTCAAACCGTAATACACCAGGAATGCAGAACCGAGGATCTGTCCGATCAGTTTCTGATACGGTTTGATATGGATCAGATCGTCAACGAGGCCGACGAGGAAGAGGAAAGTGCTGGCCAGCAAGATCTGTTTCCCATACGCGATCCGGAGGGAAAACGCGGCGGAGGTGATTACGACGGAAAGCCAGATCGCGAGACCGCCGAGCATCGCGGTCGGCTTCTTGTGCCAGCGATCGATCTTGGGTTTGGCAACAAAACCGAAGCGCCGCGCAAAGCTGCGCACCAGAGGCGTCAGTATTACTGCCAGACAGAAAGATGCGGCGACTGCCAGGAGGGTGCGCGGACTAAAAAGCATAGGAAATGTGTCACAGATTACTCAGAATCGGGAATCTGAGCAATCGGTTACTGGCGCAGCCTGAACTCGAGGCAAATAACGCCGAAGCCGTTCGCTGAATTTCAGCCCAGTGGTTGGAGCGCAGCGATGGCGCAACTTCAATCGCCAGCGGCGCGGCGACGGCCGATCTGGTGATCGATAACCCGCTCCAGAATGCCGTCGAGCGTCATTTCCGGCCGGAACCCAACCAATTCACTGATCTTCGTGATGTCAGGCACGCGTCGCGGCATGTCTTCGAATCCCTCTTCGTAAGCCTCATCGTACGGCACAAACTGAATCTCCGAATCGGATTGAGTGATCTGCTTTACGCGTTCAGCGAGTTCGAGAATAGAGATCTCGATGTTCGAACCGATATTAAAGACCTGGCCGACCGCTTCGGGCTCGTCCATCAACTTGACCAAAGCTCCGACCACATCGCCGACGTAACCAAAACATCGACTCTGCTTACCATCGCCGTAAACGGTGATTGGTCGACCGGTCAACGCCTGCTTTACGAACGTCGGAATCACCATGCCGTACTGGCCGGTCTGGCGCGGTCCAACTGTGTTGAAGAGTCGGACCACGATCGTGGGCAACTTCTTTTCGCGCCAGTACGCGAGCGCCAAAAATTCATCGATCGCTTTCGAGCATGCGTAACTCCAGCGACCCTTCGTTGTGGCGCCCATCACGAGATTGCCATCTTCACGAAATGGCACGTCAGTGCTTAGGCCATAGACCTCGGAAGTCGAAGCAATCAAAACTTTCTTCTTCTTCTTGTTCGCTAACGAAAGGACCACCTCGGTACCGTGAACATTCGTTTCGATAGTCCGTACCGGACTCTCGACAATGAGTTTCACTCCGACTGCTGCGGCGAGGTGAAAGATCACGTCGCATTGATCGATCAGCTCGGCAGTTACCGGGTTGTTGTGAACGGTGTCGATGGTGTAATGAAAACGTGAATGGCCCTTGAGGTGCTGGATGTTCTCGATCGTGCCGGTCGAGAGATCGTCAATAATGTAAACTTCGTCGCCGCGTTGAATATAAGCATCGCTCAAATGTGAGCCGATGAAACCAGCACCGCCAGTGATGAGTACTCGCAACAGTTATGCTCCTGTCCTTGAATTTGCGGGCAGCATGTGTGCCTTTTGTGCTTCCTTGTGGCTTAACTCGCCGTACAAATCCTTGATGTCCTCGAACAAACGTTCTTTTGAATAGTTGACTTCGACAAACTCGAGTCCACGATCGCCCAGCTCCTGCCGCACCGAACGATCGCGAATGATGCGACTCAACGCAGCAACAAACGCAGCTTCGTCGCCCGGCGGTACGCTGATGCCGCGCTGGCAAACCTTGTATGGACCATCTTCAACTACATCGCCCAGCAGATCGACGACGCCGCCAACACTCGTCGCCACCACGGGCCGTGCGTTGGCCATCGCTTCAATAAGAGTTAAGGGCGTGCCCTCGTTCAGCGATGTCAGTGCGACAACGTCGAGTGCCGGATAGAAATACTCCGGATCCTTTCGACTGCCGACAAAGATCACGTCTTTGTCCAGTCCCATCATCTGCGTTTGCAGTTCGAGATCCGCGCGCAATCCACCGTCACCGATAATTATGAACCGCACCTCGCCTTGCCGGCGGCACGCAGGATCGATCTTTTTTAGACGCGCCACGACGTTGAGAAACATCTGGTGGTTCTTGATTTCAGTTAAGCGACCAACGATACCGATTAGAATCGAGTGATCGGGAATACATAACTCGTGGCGAAACTTCGCGCGCCTTCTCGCGTGTTCCGAAAAAATTCCCAAATCCAATCCAAGTGGAACTATCTTGAACTGTTCCGCGCGACCCACTCTAAACTTTTCCCCGATCTCGAGCCGCTGTTGTTTGCTGATCACTATCACGCGATCCGTAACCAGCCTCGCCAGCAACCTTTCAATCGCGAGAAAGATTCGCGTACGGCCTGGTCCGTAATAACTGTGAAACACGTGGCCGTGATAAGTGTGTACAAACTTGCACTGGCGTGGCCTGCCGATTAACGTGCCCGGCGTCAGCCAACGATATAAGAAACCGGCTGAGCGTCCAACCGTTCCCGCTTTGGCCGTGTGCGTGTGTACGATGTCGGGCCGTTCACGCAGAAAGAGCCGAAACAATTTCCAAACCGTGACCGCATCCTTCCAGGAGATCTCGCGACTCATCTCGCGAATGTACTTGGGCACCACTCCGACTTCCGCCGCGAAGTAGCCCATGTCTTCTTCACCCTCTGGAACTCTGCCGGCCACGAGCAACGTGTCGTAACCAGCTTCACGCAATCCTGACGTCAGCCAGATGACGTGCCTTGCCGGACCACCTACATTCAGGCGCGCAATGATTCTTATTACTTTTGTTGGATGTACATCCGACATCAGCGCCTGCGGAACTGCTAAATCTGAGCACCGCGATCCATCTTGTTGGCTCCCGTTTCAGCAACCAGGTTTGACGCGCGCAGCAAACTCTCGAACGTGCCCGCGTCAGTCCACCAACCTTCTAACTTCTCCCAGGTCATGGCGCCGCGAGCAATGTACGCATTATTCACGTCTGTGATTTCAAGCTCGCCGCGACCGGAAGGTTTCAAAGATCGAATAATGTCATAGACCCCGGCGTCGTACATGTAAATACCGATCACTGCATAGTCAGACTGAGGCTTTGCCGGTTTCTCTTCGATACGAATAACGCGATGACCATCGAGTTGCGGCACGCCGAAACGCTGCGGATCGGGAACCTGCTTCAGTATGATCTTCGCGCCGCCGCCCTGCTTTCGATAGGCATTGACGGCCGCGAGTATGTTTCGCTCGATGATGTTGTCGCCGAGCACAACGCAAACCGGACCGTCGGCTGCAAAGTGTTCCACGAGCGACAGTGCTTCTGCAATACCGCCCTCGCCTTCCTGGTACGCGTAGTTCAGATGTTTGAGTCCAAACGCCTTGCCGTTACCTAACAGACGTAAGAAATCGCCGGCGGAACTGCCGCCTGTTACCACCATGATGTCGTTGATACCCGCATTCACGAGTGTCTGAATCGGGTAATAGATCATCGGCTGGTTGTAGACCGGTAGCAAATGCTTGTTGGTTACGGCGGTGAGCGGACGCAATCTCGTCCCCAACCCACCAGCTAACACGACACCTTTCAAACGTCGCCTCCTGTTGGGCCACAAAAAGGCACAAAAGTCACAAAAGGAAAAATGAAGAATACAGACTGGAGAATTCGAACAAGTTCTTTATTCTTTCATTCTTCATTTTGTGACTTTTGTGCCTTTTTGTCGCTAATCAATAAATCGATTGAACCACAATTCGAGCATTAGAAGAGTCCAGAGCTGAGCGGAATAATCGCGCTCGGCGCGCGTGTGCAATTCAACTAACTGTTTGACCGCTTCCGGTTTGAAGAGTCCTCTTCCTAAAGCCTTTTCCGAAAGCAAAACCTCGCGCAGAAACGGCTGCATCTTGCCGCGGAACCAGTGGCCTACCGGCACTCCGAATCCCATCTTACGTCGATCGAGGTTCTCACTGGGCAACAGCTTTCGCAGCACCTTCTTCAGGAGATACTTGCCGGTCAATCCTCGCAGCTTCAGGTTTTGCGGAAGACTGGCGGCCCATTCAATGACGTGATGATCGAGAAAAGGCGATCGCGCTTCCAGTGATACAGCCATAGTGGCGATGTCAACCTTAACCAGCAAATCATTCGGCAGGTACGTCATCTGGTCCGTCAACAACATTGCATCAACAACACCGATGCCATTAGCACGCTTGAACCACGTCTCCAGAATTCCAGTCGCATCGGCGCTCATGATCTGTTGCCGGAATGCATCGCTATAGAGTGGCCGCTTGGTTTCGTCGTTGAACGTGCTCATCCAGTGCAGGTAGCGGCCGGTCTTCGGCCGGTCCACAACTGCGAGCAGCCGCTGGGCCGACTTGATCCTGCTTCTCTTAGTCGCGTCAGTTGGAATCAGGTCAACGGCTCTCCGGATTAGCGATTCGCGCAGAATCGCTGGAACTCTCCGGTACTTCTCAGTTATACCCATCGCCGCGTAACGCTCGTAGCCGGCAAACGACTCATCGCCACCATCACCATTCAGTGCGACAGTCACGTGCTTGCGCGTTTCTTTGGCGACGTAGTAAGTGGGCACCGCGGATGAGTCGGCATAAGGCTCGCCATAATGCTCGACGAGCAACGGCAACACTTCAATCGCATCGGGTCTGACGATGAATTCGTGATGATCAGCGCCGACGTGTTCGGCAACGCGCCGCGCGTGATGAAGTTCACTGAAGTCCTGTTCGTCAAAACCGATCGAAAACGTTTTGACTCGCTCGCTCGACTCCTGACTCATGAGCGCAACGACGGCGCTCGAATCGATACCACCTGACAAAAACGCGCCCAGGGGAACTTCCGACATCAAGCGCACGCGCACAGCCTCACGAAGAATCTCGATGGTGCGCTCGCCGGCTTCTTCCTCGCTGATGTCAATCTTCCTGGTGAAGTCAGGTTGCCAGTAACGCTTTGTTTCGATGTTACCTTTGCGCCAACGCAGCCAGTGACCCGGTTCGAGTTTTCGAATGGCGCGGTAAGCCGTCAGTGGCGCGGGTATGCACATGAACGAGAGGTAGTAGTCGAGCGCCTCCGGTTCGATGTCGCGACTGATATCAGGGTGAAGCAGCAGCGCACTGAATTCAGATCCAAAGATCAGCTTTCCGTTTACATCAGCATAAAGCAGCGGCTTCTTGCCGACGCGATCGCGCGCGAGAAAGAGTTCCTGCGTTCTCTCGTTCCAGATCGCAAACGCGAACATTCCGCGCAGGTGGTTGGGACAGTCAGTGCCGAACTGATCGTAGGCGTGAACGATCGCTTCAGTATCGCTGTTGGTGTAGAAGGTGTGACCAAGCTTCTCGAGCTTTTCGCGAAGCTCGAGGTAGTTGTAGATCTCTCCGTTGAAGACTATCCACGAGCTGCGATCGCGGTTGTGAATGGGCTGTTGGCCGCCCGCGAGGTCAATGATAGCGAGGCGACGCATGGCCAAACCGACCGAACCATTAATGTAAAAACCATCCTCGTCGGGACCGCGATGCCGGATCGCTTCACACATCCGGGATAGTAATTGCTCGTCAATTGCTTTCCCGTCGTTTCTGACAATGCCTACGATTCCACACATTTGAGACTATTGCGACTGTCTTCGCTGCGCTCTCTTCTCTTGCAAAAAAACAAAACCAACAGCGACGAATATAAAGTAGAAGACGAGTAACTGGGCGCGCTGTCGATAGGCTGTGCCCACGTTACCCTGAAAGACTGAATAGGCGATGGAGAGCATGGTGGTGAAAATCAGAATCGGCGAGATTTGTCTTAAACGAAACCTGACCGAGTACCAAATTCCCAGCACCATTAAGGGAAATGACAACCACCAGATAACCATCTCCGGGAGAGTGATACTCTGTCGCAGCGACACGAGCTGCCAGGGAAACGGAGCAAACAGAAGATAGACCAAACCAACCGGTATCGTCGCAATCGCACCTTGTGTCGTGGAAACGTCTACTTCCTGCCCAAAGCCCGATCCAGCGCGTGACATATCAAGCCGGCTGCGGTTTATCCTCTCCAACGAGCCAAAGCTCTCGAACTGCGCACTGGCGTAGCGAGTCACGCCCAGATACGTAAGAGACACGCCCACTAAAATGATCACGATAAACTGGCGCGCAAAGTTGGTTGGTGTGAGTTTCTGCAACCCGATGATAAATCCGCCCGCGATGGCCGCAGCGAGCATATAGAAAACATAAAAGCGCAAGCTCAGAATCGAAAACAGCGCCGCAACAAGGATCGCAGCATACTTTAACGAAAATTTTTCATTCAGGTGCAGGCTGGCGAGAATCGCCAACACGAGAAAGAAAACTATCGGCGCATCCTTCAGTCCCTGAGCGGACCATAGAACCAGTGAAGGGAAAAATGCGACGCAAATAGCAGCTACCTTCGCTACGCGACGATTCTGATAAACGTGCTGCGCACAATGAAAGACGAGAATTGCCGTTGCCGAGCCGGTGACCGAATTGACGAACTGTATTGCCAGGGTGTTGCGTCCGACCAGTGTGTACACGGCAGCAATCATGCTGACCATGCCCCACGCAGACGCCTGTCCCTGCATGAAAGGAATGCTAAGCGCTCGATAGAAAGAATCTCCCTGCCACGCCTTCATCACAGCGAAGCCATAAAAGTCATAGGTCAGCGCGTCGCCTCCAAAAAATTCCTGCACGTTGAATATGAAGATGAAAGTAGCAACGAAGATTCTTACCAGTAGTCCCCAGGCAAAGAGCTGCAGCAGGAAAGAACCGTCAATTTTATCCCGGTAGACGAAGTATCCGACTGCACTGGCGACAAGCAAACAAACCAACACCGCCTGACTGGAGTCGAACACCGTGAAGTGTTCGTAATCGGGGTATTCTGAAACGATCGAAGGAACCGCCACTACGATTACGGCGAAAACAATCAGATACGAAAATACTAGTAAGACTTTCATCTGCGTGGCTGATTATGCCGTCTGTTCCTTTCGCACGACGAGATTGTTCTCCAACACTAATGCGTCGAAGCTCGCGCGCCTGAACGTATTGATTGCATCTGCCGGAGAAAGAACGATCGGCTCCTGCACGTTGAATGAAGTGTTGAGCAGCAGCGGCACTCCGGTCAATTTTTCAAACTCGTGAATTAACTGCCAGTACCGCGGATTGACGTGCCGGCTGACGGTTTGCGGACGTGCCGTGCCATCCACGTGAACCACCGCAGGTAAACCAGCGCGCTTTTCCTCAACGACATTGAGCACCGTGATCATAAAGGGATCGTAATGAGGATGCCCAAACAGCTGCTCCGCAGCTTCTTCCAGCATCGATGGCGCCAGTGGTCTGAACCACTCGCGGAGTTTCACTTTTTTGTTTAGCAATTCGCGCATATCCGAGCGGCGCGGATCCGCGAGGAAACTGCGGTTGCCGAGAGCGCGTGGGCCAAATTCCATCCTTCCCTGAAACCACCCAACAATTGCGCCGGCAGCCAGCAAAGCAGCGACTTTCGGCAGCAACTGTTCGTCTGGCAGCGTTTCAAATTTTAAACCAGAGGCGCGCAAAGCCGCGGCGCACTCTTCCGAACTGAAACCCGGTCCATAATAAGCATGCTCCATGCGGAACTGTCGCGGCTGCCTTAACTTACTGTGCCAAACGAGCAGCGCTGCTCCGAGCGAGCAACCAGCGTCACCCGCGGCGGGTTGGATAAAGAATCGTTTGAACGGAGTTTCCGTCATGATCCGGCCGTTCATAACCGAATTGAAAGCCACGCCTCCGGCCATGCATAACTGTTCGGAGCCAGTCTGCTCGTGAAGTCCGGAAAGCAGATGGAGTGCCGTATCTTCGAGAACTCTCTGTGCGCTCGCGGCGATGTCCCAGTGTTTTTGAGCAAGCTCTTCGCCTTTGGCCCGAGCTGGACCAAGGGCGGCCTGCAATTCCTCGCTAAACTGGTAGTACTTCGCGAGATGATGGTCCAACACGCGAATGTCGAGTTTGAAATCGTGATGGCCATTGATTGAGAGCACTCGCTTGGCGAAGAAATCGTAGTACTCAGGTTTACCGTAGGCAGCGAGACCCATTACTTTCCACTCGTCACCTTCGAACATGTCAAAGCCGAGGTAGTTGGTGACTGCCGAATAGAACTGCCCGAGTGAGTGCGGCAGCTTGATTCTTTTTAAGGGACGAATGTTTCGATCTTCGCCGCGAGAAAAGAGCGTCGTCGTGTCTTCGCCGGTTCCATCCCACGTCATGATCGCTGCCTGATCGAAACCCGAGACGAAAAATGCGCTCGCAGCGTGGCACTGGTGATGTTCGAGAAAGTGAAACTTGAAATCGCTGTTGCCGAAGTGTTCTCGAATGCGGCGCGGGTGCCGCAACATGCCGAGATAGCTCTCGCCAACCTGAGACACACCGCGGTCGACTCGGGCTTTGAACATGTCGCGTGAGATCACCGCGGCCTTCAAAGCCTGCATTGCTTTGTGACGCAACACCCAGGGTTTCCAGTAGAGGCCGATATGCGCGACGTCGGCAATCTTTATGCCTGCCTCGTCGAGGCAGTACTGCATCGCCTGGTATGGAAACCCGCTGTGGTGTTTGCGACGCGAAAACCGCTCCTCCTCAGCCGCAGCTACGATTTCACCGTTCTTTATGAGGGTAGCGGCAGAGTCGCCGAGTGTCGTTAAACCAACGATGTACATAATGAACGGTCAACTATGCCACAAAAAGGCACAAAAAGCACAAAAGCAATCATCCACAGATTACACCGATTCCTTTGTAGAATCTGCGTAATCTGTGGATGAAATTGCGGCTTTTAATGCTGCGGCCAATTTTGGCGTCTGTGCTTCGATGCTGTAATGCTCTACCGCATACTTGCGGCCGGCGTCGCCCATGCGGCGTCGTAAAGATTCGTCGCTGAGCAGTCGCGAAAGGTGCGTGTACCACTCGTCTTCAGTGCGTGCAACGAAATGTGTTTCGTTTGTCTGAGCTATATCGTCACAAGCTCCGACCGGGCTGACGACGAACGGAAGTCCAACCGCCATGTACTGAATAGCTTTGAAACATGATTTGCCGATCGACCAGTTGTCTTCAACTATCGGATAGATCCCGATGTCTAGCGACTGAAAATCAGCGATCTCGCGATCCAGTTTCCACGCCAGGTTCTCAACTTCAACGCCGGGGATCTCGATCGTTTCTTCCCGCGTTCCGACCAGGCGAAGGCGAAACCGGTATTCGCGCGCGAGCTTCTCGAGCACCGGAAAAAGTGTTTTCACGTAAGCGTAAGTCGAGTGCGTACCAATCCAACCGATGATCGGAACGTCATTCGTTTGCCGCTCGGCCAACGGTTTGAACTGCGCGGTGTCAACGACTGTCGGAATAATCACCGCAGGCCGTCCTTTGCTCTCGACGTAAGCCGCGATCTCTCGATTACCACACGTAACAAGACGCGACCAGTTAATCAGATCGTTAGTCTTGCGAAACCATTTGAGCATGCTTCCGAGCCGGCCGTAAGTCGGACTCTTGTACGCAACGTACGTGGCATCGTCAAGATCGAGAACCATCGGACAGTCGTGAAGGTTTATCGCCAGCCATTCGACGACTGGTGGACCAAACATCATCGCCTCGCGTTGCACAAACAACACGTCCGCCTTACGCGCACGCCACAACTCCCGGACGCGGCGAACCGATGCGAACGCGAGTCCCGCTGCTGTGCGCGGCCAGTGCGATCGGTTGTAAAGCGATCCGTGCAGTCGAGAATCAAGGAAGGGATAAACAGAAAGCTCAATGCCTTCTTTGGCGAGGGGCTCGACGAACTGAATCATTCGGAACCGTGTTGCCGCGGCCTCGACCGGATATGTGGCCAATCCCAACACTCTCATCAGGCATAGCTTTCCGGCTTCTGACCGGTTCCGAGCCAACCGAAGTTGGGAATCACTTGAAACTTCTTGAGGCCCGCACTACTCAACCAGGCCTCGACCTCTGTCTTCGTGTAACGGTTCTCGATCGGCGCTGAAAAGCGGTCCAACTGGTCGTTCACGCAAACGCGGAAAGGAAGCACGGCATACTGTCTCATCGGCATGTTGCTCGCTATACCGCGGAGTGCCGGCACGCGCTTCATCAACTGGTACGGCCAGACGAAAAACACAAACGCAGCGATCGCGCTCGGATATGCCAGCCCATGCACTGCCCAACGCGGCAGTCTCGTCGTCAGACCGCGCACTGAATTAACGGCGCTCAAGAGTGCCGATTTGATCGATCTGCGCTCGGGTTGCCAGTAGAGATAGATCTGGATCTCGCCGCCGGGTTTCAGATAGCGCAAGAGGTTCTGAAATGCGGCTTCGGGATCGGGCAGATGGTGCAACACGCCAATCGAGTAGATGAAATCAAAACTCTCCAATGGAAATGGCGGATGGTGCAGATCAGCCTGGACGACGTTTACGTTGTCGAGCGACGTCGTGTTTTTTCGTGCGACTTCGACTGCAGGACCGAGATCGATGGCCCACACTTCACGCGCGTATTTGCCGGCGTAGTAGGCGAATCGTCCGTTGCCGCAGCCGGCGTCCAGCACCTTCTTGCCTTTAAAGAAGTCTGTGTTGTGCGGCTGCATGTAATCGAGAAATTGCTTTTCCCACTCCGCGTACATTTCCGGGAATTGCTGCCATTCATAACCAAAGCTGAGGGCAGTTTGTGCTTGCTTGGCGTCGAATTCACTGGCGGCGCCGTTCGCTTGCAAAGCGGCGCGGATCGTCGGCAGCAACATGCGCGGGATGCCGTTCTCGATCGGGAAAGAGAGATTGCAGGAGAGGCACGACAGTCGTTGCGATTCGGAAGAGAGAGTTCCGTTGCACGACGGGCAGCGCAATGATGTTGAGCTAATTTTAGCCACGGATTACACGGAAAACACGGATTTATACAGTTGAGCGTAACGCTCGCCGCCGACAGTCTCTAGATCGAATACTTCTTCAGCGACTGCACGGGCTTTGGTCCTGACGTTTGGATCATTAACGGCTGCTTCGATGGCTGTCCAGGCGGCGGCGAAATCGCGCTCGTTGAAGTCGTCGATCAAGATCGCCGGCAACGCATCCGAATCTCCGATCCCGGAGTTGATAACAAGAGGCAGACCGCACGCCAGATACTCGCCATTCTTCGTCGGCGACGAAGCCAACTTCGAGAAGCAACGTTTAATAAATGAGATACCAACGTCGCCGGCCGCAAGGTACGAAGGCATCTCCTTTGGCGCAACGGAGTGAATCGAGAAATTCTCTTCCCTAATGCCACGCGCGCTCATCAGTTGCCGCACTCGCTCGCGGCTGCCCATTGTAAGCCAAAGCAGATGCGCGTCATTTCGCTTCTTCACAATGCTCGTGAAAAAGTCAGCCATCTCTTCGGTCAAGTACCAACCGTCGAGTGAACCGCTATAAACGAGGGTGAGTCGTTCGCCGAGATTCAACGCAGCGCGTAACCGCTCACGCTCCCGCTCGTCAAATTTAAATAACGAAAGATCGACGCAACAAGGCACGACTGCGTGATGCACATCGCGACCTCTCAAACCGTCCCATTCCCTGATGATCGGCCAGATGCGCTCAGTCAAGGTAACCACCGCATCGGTCGCCGCGAAGATCCGTCGTTCAGTCGCTTTCGTGATCCGATAACGCAGACCGCCTTCAGGCCAGTGCCTTGCATCTACATACTCTTCAGCCATCAAGCCGCGCACGTCGAAGATCATTTTGATCCCAAACTTTCGCTTCAACCGAAGCGCGATCGTGGCTGGTATGTGCGAACGTGCGTGTACCAGTTCGATCTTGTTTCGTCGCACCAGGCGACTCGCATAACGGGTGCCGGCGAGGACGTCGTAGACAGTCGCTGGAAGCGTTGGTCGCCGGTGATATCGCAGCCAGTGCCACTCGATTCCGTTCGTTGACAGCTCGCGCTTCAGTTCCTCGCAGGCACGTCGCCCTTCGTCAGTGAAAGCCTTCTCTCTCTCGAAACTGAGCAGCGTGAACTTCACGCCGCGCTTCGCCAATTCTCGCAGATACGGGAGCACCTGCGTTTGGCCTAACGGTTCGAGCATGCCGTTGTACGAGATGAACAGAACGCGCCGAGCCTCAAGCGACATATCGTCTCAGAAAAAATATGAGCCACAAAAAAGCACAAAAACCACAAAATTTTTTAGCAATTGATTTGAGCCTTTTGTGCTGCTTTGTGGCTAAAAGTCGGGGCCCTTGTGAGCTCTGCGGCTATCCAATGGTAGGTACGAGCTAATCCTTCCTCAAGTGAGATCGATGGTTCCCAATTCAAAACTTCACGCAGCCGGGTGTTGTCGCTGTTGCGGCCTCTCACGCCCTGCGGCTTAGTGACATCGTAACGCTTGCGGATCTTCTTGCCGGCGATGTTCGCAACAATATCAACTAACTCGTTGACTGAAATCATCCGGTCCTGGCCGAGATTGAGAGGCTCGCGATGATCGCTGCGCATCAGCCGGTGTATTCCTTCGACGCAGTCATCGATATAGCAGTACGAACGCCGCTGCTCCCCGTCTCCCCAAACTTCGATTTCATCGCCGTCCTCTGCCAGAGCGACTTTGCGACAGATCGCAGCCGGTGATTTCTCTCGTCCGCCGTCGTAAGTTCCGAGTGGTCCAAAGATGTTATGAAACCTGACTACACGCGTGTCGACGCCGAAGTCTTCAGTATAGTGACGACAAACACGTTCCATGTAGAGTTTTTCCCAACCGTACCCGTCCTCGGCGTCCGCCGGATATGCGTCCGTTTCTTTCAACGGGGCGATATCGGTGTCGCTCTGTAAGTTCAGCGGATAAACACAGGCGCTCGACGTATAGAAGTAGCGCTTAACACCGCTGATGCGCGCGGCTTCGATCGTGTTGAGATTGATGAGCGTGTTGTCGCGAACTATCACCGCCTTGTTGTTTTCGATGAAACCGATGCCACCCATGTTTGCCGCGAGTCCGTAGACTTCGTCAATCTCGTGCGTGGCTCGCAGGCAGTTCTCCGGTACGGTCAGGTCGAGCAAAAGAAACTCATCAGCGCGAGTCGAATCAAACTCCGGTGTCTTGATATCAACGCCTCTGACCCAATAACCACGCTCGACGAGGTAGTTGATCAGATGATGGCCGATGAAACCGCCTGCTCCGGTCACCAGCACTTTTGGCTGTTGTGGCATTCAGACTTTTCCTACGGTTTGAAGTTTCGGATTTCGTTCACTACGTATTCCTGTTGCTCAGAACTGAGCTCCGGATAAAGTGGAAGCGCAAAGGTTTCGCGAGCCGCTTTCTCTGCCTCTGGAAACTCACCTTCTTTGTAGCCCAGGTATGAGAAACATTCCTGCAAGTGCAGCGGAATCGGGTAATAAATTTTGGTCGCGATGCCGCGCGCCGCCAGGTGCTGCATTAGAGCGTCGCGATGCTCGGGAACACGAACAACATACTGGTGAAAGATATGACGAGCTTCAGGCTTGATGAAAGGAGGAATCAATCTGAAGTTCAGCTTCGCTCCCTCCAGCAACTGTGAATACGTTTGCGCCTTCTGTGCTCGCGCATTGGACCATTCATCGAGGTAAGGCAGCTTGGCACGAAGTACAGCAGCCTGAATCGCATCGATGCGACTGTTAATTCCCACCTCGACGTGTTGATACTCAGTAAGTCCGCCGTGTACGCGTAAGCGCCGCACTCTCGTCGCAAAATCGTTGTCGCTGGTCGTGATGATACCCGCGTCACCCGCAGCTCCGAGGTTCTTGCTTGGATAAAAACTGAAGGACCCGGCTAACCCCATCGAGCCCGCGCGCCGGCCGCGATCTTCCGCGCCAATGGCCTGTGCGGCATCTTCGAGCAACGTTAGTTGCTTCGCCTGGCAGAGAGCTATGAGTTGGTCCATGTCGGCGCATTGACCATACAAGTGCACCGGAAGCACGACGCGCGTGCGTGAAGTGATCGCTGCGGGAATCTGATCGACGTTTAAGTTGTAAGTGACTGGATCAATGTCAACGAAAACAGGTCGTGCACCCAGGCGGGCGATCGCACTCGCAGTTGCAAAAAAACTAAAGGGAGTGGTGATGATCTCGTCGTCTGGGCCAATGTCCAACGCCATCAGCGCCAGCAACAAAGCATCCGAACCCGAAGCACAACCGATGGCTTCGCTCGTTTGACAATACGCTGCGATTTCAGCTTCAAGCGCCGCGACCTCGGCGCCCATCACGAAGTGTTGGGACTCGAAAACCCGGTCAACAGCCTGACGCACGGTGTCGCGTATCGACGCATACTGCGCCTGCAAATCGATTAAAGGAACGTTCATCGAATGGAGGTCAACTATGCTGTCTCTTGCGCGCCCTGTTCAGCTTCTGAATCTGACTCGTAATAGTGGGAATAGTAACGTGAGTAATAGTAGTCGTGCGTCTCGACTTTCACGTTGTTCAAGACCACTCCGAAGATGTGTGCCCCTACGTCGAGCAGTTGCTGTTTCGCGCGACGCACGACGGCCCGGGAACTTCGCCCGCCATGGACCACCAGAATCACTCCGTCCACCATCGTCGACAGGATCGACGCATCGGTGAAAGAAATCGCGGGCGGTGAATCGATGATGATGTGTGCGTAATGCTCACTCAGCGTGTTCAAAAGCTTCCGCATCTCCTCGGAACCCAGCAACTCAGCAGGATTCGGAGGCACCGGGCCGGAGGTCAGAATTTTCAGGTTCGGCGCTTTATCGCATTGCTGAATCAAGCCGTCGAGATTCTTCTCACCTGAAAGCCAGGTAGTCAGGCCCTTTGTGTTGGGAATGCCAAACTGCGCATGCAACCGCGGGCGGCGCAGATCGCAGTCCAACATCAAAACCTCCGCTCCCGTCTGCGCAAGCATGAACGCAGTATTGATTCCGGTTGTAGTTTTGCCTTCAGCAGGCTGACTGGACGTTATCAGGATCTTCTTGGGAGGTTTCCCCGCAGACGATAACAGCAGCGACGTTCGCAGGTGCCGGTAAGATTCAGTGATCGGCGAACGTGCATCCGTGATCATCGCCAAGGCAGTTGTGTTCGCGGGCGCCGCCGGAGCTCCATTGCTTAGAGCAGGCAAGCGACGATCGCGACCAGACGGGATCAACGCGAGAGCCGGCAGATGAATGTAACGATCGACGTCTTCGACTGATTTCACAGTGTCGTCGAGGAAATCCAGGAGGAACGCCAAACCAATGCCGCCTGCCAGTGACAACAGGAAAGCGATGATGATGTTGCGCAGCCTTGGCGGGCCGACTGGTTCCTTCGGCAATCTACTCGGAGTGGCGATACTGACTTCATTTGCTCCATTTCCATTGGAGATATTCAACTCACGCATGCGCTGCTCAAGTGTATTGAGATACTGCTTGTTCGTCTCCAGCTTCTGTGTCATCGCCAGGAGATCGATCTGATCGCGTGTTAGTTGAGTAGTTGTCGATTTCTGCTCTTCGTAGGATTTACGTAATAAATTTTCTTTGGAAACGGCCGCCTCGTATCTCCGTTGAATAGAGGTGACAATTTCTGAAGGCGCCTTGTTGAGTTCTGTTTCTATCTCTTTGATTTGTGAGTCGATCTTTTTAACGGCGGGCCATTCTTTCGTATAGGTAACTAGGAGCGCCTCACGTTGTTCTTTGAGTGCTGAGATACGGTCACGCAGTTTCTCAACCCTCGACGAACTGACGACGTCAGGGATCGACCATGGATCCTTCTCGTTCCGCGCTGCCTCGAGTTGCGCCTGGATCTGTTTTCTATCGTTTTCCGCCGCCAGCAATTGACCGCTCAAAGTAGCGAGTCGCGTGGCGTCGAGATTCCCAGCATCCTGTGTTGTAAGTGGAAGATTGTGGTTCTTAGCGAAGTTCCACAGTGTTTCCTGATCCTGTTTGTTCTGACTTTGCAGCTTCGCAATCTGATTTGCCAAAAGATCTTCAGCTTTGTTCGATCCTTCCGTCGCTATCGCGAGGTTGTAGTTTTTGAACACTTCGGCCAGCGTGTTCGCGACTTTTTGAGCCAGTTGGGGATCTGAATGCCGGTAGATAATCTTTACGAGATTCGTGTTGGGAATCGGTTCGATTGTTTCGCCGGCGATGATCGCGTCTTCGTAAGCTTCGAGCTTCGATATCTCTTCCGGAGTTAACTTGCCCAGCGTAGTTTGAGTTTCAGTCACAACACTCAAAGCAGCGGGAGCGGGTTTCTGATCCGCAGGAGTTGTGCTGGGTTTCGAGAAAAAGCGCCGCAAGGAGTCGAAGAATCCCGCTTGTGATTGACTACCAAAAAATGCGGGATTGTGCGGTAAGTCCAGCGTTAAGACTACCTGCCGGGCGAGTGCCGGGTTTTGCAACAGCTTGAGCTGCGTGCCCCAAAAGTTCGGATCGTTTTGTCCGTTGATGATGATTTTTTCGGTCTGGAGGATGTTGGGTTTTCTTTGTTCGATCCTGATGGTCGTTTCACCCTCATAGATGGAAGGCGCCCGGAACGACTGAATTGCAACCAGCGAGGTCACCACCAGGACCAGGCTCAGGATGAGCCAGCGTCGCTTGAGAACGACGAATAGATAATCTTTTAAATTTGCGGGATCGTTCGCGGAGACACCGTAGGGCTTACTCGGGATGGCATCCGAGAGCGGCCGGTCAAGCCCGCGATCCAAGCCAACAGGTATTAAGCGATTATCTTGTATAGACATAGACTTCAGGCCCCTTACTTCCAGCAGAGTGGGTAAGAATAATAACAGAGTGTTCAAATCTCGCAAGGCGCAAGACGCCCCGCGGTGAGTTGTGATAAGACCAATGGACCATTAGATATTGCCGCGTATTTCGGCCCTTCATACGGCTCACACAAAACAGCGCCGAAGGGCGCGGCATATAATAGCC
>OBKT01000017.1_pt1 | contig 17396 bp, 13 predicted proteins | sample 1519771 | NCBI WGS metagenome assembly OBKT01 (sample SAMN00737777, study PRJEB22531) | soil metagenome | reverse complement strand
TCGTCCGCTCTCGAATACGACCGGCGCGGTGCTCGATCCGGTCTTCAGTCTGCGCCGCCGCGTCAGAATTCAACCCAATCAAACGGTGCGCTGCTCGTTCAGCACGGCCGTCGCACGCTCACGTGAAGAAGCACTCGCGCTCGCGGACAAATATCACGATCCAAACATTTTCGATCGTGAGCTGCGTCTCGCATGGACCAAAGCGCAAGTCGAGATGAGTCACTTGAAAGTTGACGCGGACGAAGCGCACCTGTTTCAACGACTCGCGGCTCGCATCGTCTATTCCGATCCGTCACTACGTCCAACGCCGCACGTCCTCGCGCTCAACACGAAAGCGCAATCGAGTCTGTGGGCGTACGGCATCAGCGGCGACTTGCCGATCGTCGTCGTGCGAATAAACAAAGCCGCGGACATGCGCACAGTGAAGAAGCTCGTGCGCGCGCATGAGTATCTGCACTACAAAGGTCTCAAGACCGACCTCGTGATTCTCAACGACACGCCGACTGACTATCTACAGCTGTTGCATCAGGATTTGGAAACGACGATACGGACCAGCGGATTGCAGGGTCTTCAGGACAAACCCGGCGGCGTTTACCTGCGACGCTCCGATCAAATGCCCGAAGCGGATCGCATTCTGTTGCACGCGGTAGCGCGGGTGGTGATTGTTGCTGAACGTGGTTCGTTTGAGCAGCAGATCGAACGTCACCGAGTTGACGAACCTTTGCCGCCACCGTTCGTGCCGCGCCTGCCTTCGCAGACTTACCCGGAATTGAATGTTCCGCCACCGGATCTCTCATTCTTCAACGGGCTCGGCGGGTTTCACCAGGGCGGGCGCGAGTACGTTACCCTCCTCGGCGCCGAACAATGGACTCCCGCGCCGTGGTCCAACATCATCGGCAACGCTGTGGATTTTGGTTTTCAGGTCACTGAAACGGGCGGTAGTTGCACTTGGTCGCTAAACAGTCACGAGAATCGTCTGACGCCGTGGTCCAACGATGCGATTAGTGATCCGCCGGGCGAAGTTGTCTATTTGCGTGATGAAGACTCGGGCACGATCTGGTCCGCCACGCCTCTGCCGGTTCGCGAGCGTGAGCCATACATCATCCGGCACGGCCAGGGCTACAGCGTTTTTGAACACACCAGTCACGGCGTCTCGCAGGAGTTGCTCGTCTTCGCCCCACTCGATGCGCCCGTAAAGATCTCACTGTTGCGTTTGCGGAATCGCACGGCACGGAAGCGACGGTTTACAGTAACTAACTACAACGAACTCGTGCTCGGCGTCGCGAGGCCTTCATCAGCGCCTTACATCATCACCGAGATCGATCAGAACGCATCGACTATCTTCGCGAGGAATCCGTTCAACAACGAATTTGCGGACCGTGTCGCGTTCGTAGCGACAAGCGAACAGGTTTTGAGTGCGACGTGCGATCGCAAGGAATTTATCGGTCGCAACAGTTCGGTCGAGACTCCGGCGGCGTTGAAACGATTGAGTCTCGGTGGTCGCGACGGCGCGGGACTGGATCCCTGCGCGGCGCTTCAGGTGATGATCGAACTGGCGCCACACGAAGCGCGCGAAGTCATTTTTCTGCTGGGCGAGGCTGAGTCGAAGGAAGCGGCGCAATCAGTTGTCGAGACTTTTCGCCAGGCAGGAAACGTGAACGCCGCGTTTGAGAAAGTGCTGGTCCACTGGGATGAACTGCTCAGCACGGTCGAGGTGCGCACGCCTGACGCAGCGTTAGACACGATGCTGAATCGCTGGCTGCTGTATCAAACGCTGTCGTGTCGTATCTGGGCGCGCAGTGCGTTTTATCAATCGGGCGGCGCGTTTGGTTTTCGCGACCAGTTGCAGGACGTGATGGCACTCGTCTACAGCAGTCCGCAAATCGCGCGCAAACAGATCGTGCTTGCGGCCGCGCACCAGTTTAAGGAAGGCGACGTGCAACACTGGTGGCATCCGCCGAGTGGCCGCGGCGTGCGCACGCGAATTTCAGACGATCTGATCTGGCTGCCGTTTGTGACGTCGTTCTACGTGAACGTTACCGGTGACACTTCGGTGCTCGACGAGGTAGTGCCGTTCCTCGAACAAGCCGAACTCAAACCCGACCAGCATGAGAACTATACGCAGCCGCAAGTGTCGCAGGAGACGGGTTCGATCTACGAACACTGCGCACGAGCGCTCGATCGCAGTCTCGCTGTCGGCCAACACGGCTTGCCGTTGATGGGTGGCGGCGACTGGAACGACGGCATGAATCGCGTCGGCATGCAGGGCAAGGGCGAAAGTGTTTGGCTCGGTTGGTTTCTCTACACGACGCTGTTTGCGTTTACGCCGCACGTCGACGAGCGCAAACAGAAGCAGCGCGGCAATCGCTATCACAAGCACATGGAAAACCTGCGCAAAGCACTCGAAGAGAAAGCGTGGGATGGGGACTGGTACCGGCGCGCTTATTTTGACGACGGCACGCCGCTGGGTTCGGCGCGCAATGAAGAGTGCCGCATCGACTCGATCGCGCAGTCGTGGTCTGTCATTTCCGGTGCTTCCGATCCGTTTCGCATGGGAAGAGCGATGGCTGCCGTTGAGGAATTCCTGATCAGGCGTGGCGATGGCCTCGTGATTCTGTTCACGCCGCCGTTCGACAAGGGCAATCTCGATCCGGGTTATATAAAAGGATACGTTCCGGGTGTGCGTGAAAACGGCGGGCAATACACGCACGCTGCGATCTGGACCATGATTGCTTACTCAATGCTCGGCGACGGCGAGCGTGCGGGTGAACTCTTCACGCTGCTGAATCCGATCAATCACTCATCGACGCGTGCGGGACTGCACAAGTATAAAGTCGAACCTTATGTTGCGGTTGGAGATGTTTATGCAGTGCCGCCGCACAATGGTCGTGGCGGCTGGACGTGGTACACGGGTTCGGCGGGTTGGATGTATCGCGCAGGGCTTGAATCGATACTCGGATTCAAACTGCAAAACGATCGGCTCGAGATAGATCCGTGCGTACCGCGTTGGTGGCGTGATTTCGAGATCGTTTACCGGCGCGGGCGCGCAGTTTACCGGATCAAAGTTGAGAATCCGGTTGGTGTGAGTCGTGGTGTCGTGAGCGTCGAGGTCGACGAGGTGGATCAAAAAGAGAAGGCAATCACGTTAATCGATGATGAGAAGATGCATAATGTGCGTATCGTGATGGGCGAGCCGCAGATTTCCACGGATGACGCGGATCAGAAGGAAGAACAAAAAACTTTTCCCTCTTAAAATGGTTTTCTGATCCCGCGTTTATTCGTGTAATCCGCGGCTTAAACCGCCGCCATGTCCGCTTCGCTGATATCGAAATTCGCCGACACCTTTTGCACGTCGTCGTGATCTTCCAGCGCTTCCATCAGCTTCAACATCTGTCGCGCGTCCGAGCCTTCAAGCTTAATGTAATTCTGCGGGACCATTTCAACTTCAGCTACATGTGGTTCAACCCCGGCAGCCTTCACGGCCGTTAACACGCCATCGAACGCATCCGGTGAAGTGATAATCTCGAAGTTATCTTCATCGTCGCGCAAATCGTCCGCACCCGCATCGATCGCGAGCTCAAAAAGCTCTTCCTCAGACTTCGCGGCCTTCTCGACCACGATGTAACCCTTCTTCTCAAACATCCAACCCACTGATCCACTCTCACCAAGGTTACCGCCGTTCTTCGAAAAAATATGGCGAATCTCAGCCACCGTGCGATTGCGATTATCAGTCATCGACTGAACCATCAAAGCCACGCCGCCTGGACCATAACCCTCATAAGTGATCTCTTCGTAGTTGACGCCCTCTTCTTCACCAGTGCCGCGGCGTATCGCGCGCTCGATCGTGTCGTTGGGCATGTTACCGCCCTTGGCATCGAGAATGGCCTTGCGCAAGCGCGCGTTCGCATCCGGATCACCGCCGCCGCTACGCGCCGCGACGGTAATTTCTTTAATAAACTTCGTGAACAGTTTGCCGCGCTTGGCATCGAGCGCGCCTTTCTTGTGCTTAATACTATGCCACTTAGAATGTCCGGACATTGGAGTTAGATCCTTCTAGGATTTGCGGGTTGTCAGGGAAGGCAATATATCACAGGGACAGGAGCAGCGAACAGCGGCACTACAAACCTGCTCCTGCTCCGTTACTTCAACGCTTCATACTCTTTTCGCGCTTGCAGGACGACCGGCAGATCCGGATCTGCGTCTTTCCACAATGCGAAGAAATCCTGGTATGACTTGCGTGCTGCCGCCGTGTCGCCGCTGATTGCTTCGGCGCGGCCCAAACCTAGATAGGCTAACGTGTGCGCCGGCGAATAGGCCTCGATGGCTGGGCTATCAATGATCTTTTTGAACTCAGCCGCTGCTTCAGTGCCGCGACGCTGCTCGAGATAGAGATTTCCACGAACATAGTTGTTCATGAGACCGGTCACAAGACCGCGATCGTAAGCGCGAACGGATTCTGCCAGGCGCACTGCCTCCGTCAAATTCCCGCGACTTCGCTCAATCATCGCTTGAATCACCGGCGAGAGTACTGAATTTATGATGAAGTCAGTCGGGTAGGTCGTGTGCAACTGATTAAGTATTGCCTGCGCCTGATTCACATCACCGCAACCGGCATAGATCAATGCAGCGCCGGTTAGATCATTTCGTCCGTGATATAACGCCAGAGCAGCTTTCGTATTCTCTTTCGCTTGCTGGCACTTACCCAACACCAATTGGGTAGCCGCAAGACCCAATAAGTCTTTAGCCGCATTCTCTGCACGGTTCTGAGTTTTCAACATCTCAACCGCGCGCTTCAGGAGCTCTTCCGATTGCTTTAGTTTTCCAAAATAGACCGCCACAGTGGCGCTGGCGACGATGACATCGGCTTCCTCCGGTTTGCCTCTGGCCCACTCGATCTCGCGATCCATCCCGCTCTGGTCTCGACGCAGGAAACTGAACCGGTATCGATTGTCGTGAGCGCCGAGTGAGTCAGGGTTAAGCTTCTCGATCTCCTTCGACGCCTGTTCGGCTTCGTCGATTCGTCCCAACGCAAGAAAACATGTGACCACGTTTTCGCGCGCGGTTATGTTGTTGGGGGCGAGCCGCACCGATTCCAATGCTTCTTTCAACGACTCTTCAAAATTGCCGAGAACCTGGTAGTCCAGCGAAAGATTGTTGTGCGGGATAAAGTCATTCGGATAAAGACGCGCCCACGTTTTTAAAATCTCAACGGCTTTATCAACCTCGCCCGTGATGTAGTTGTAATACTTCTCGGTGATGTAGAGACGTTCGCGCTCACTCACACGATCGCGAAGATCATACGACTTTTGCAGAAACGGTTTCGCCGTTTCCATTTGTTCCTGATTGATGTAAAAAACACCGATGCGCGCGTAAGCCATCGCGAAGTTGGGGTCGAGCTCGACGGCCCGGCTGTAAAACGTCAACGACTCGCGCGCTCTTCCTTTAGCTCGTTCGTCATTGGCCATCGCGTAGGCTTTCAGTGCTTCCAGTGAAGACGTCGTGGCTTGCTCAATGTTGACGTCGTACTTCTGTATCGAACTGAGCGACTCACCCAACTTCTTGCGCAGGTTCGATGCCGCTGTTCCGAGCGCTGATAACACCCTCTCTTTGCTATCAGCTTCGATTTGCTCGCGCGCGATCGGATCTCCCGAGCGCGGATCGATCGCCTCCACAATGATGTTGTAATGACTGCCGATATTCGCAATCGAGCCAGTCAACATCGCCTTGATGCCTTGCCGTTCGCAGATCTCGCGACCAATGTCACGCGTGATGCGATCGTCAGGTGAGCGGCCCATGAAGCGCAGCGTTTCGCGCACGCGATCCTCGGGAAAGAGGTTCAGGAACGGCGTCTGCCCGAGATCGACCGCGAGGGCTTGTTTCAACGTGCCGTCGAATACTGGTTCGCCCGTGGTGTTGACAAAATCGGTGAGCAGAATCGTGTCGCGGTTAGTCAGAGGGTGCGAGTTGCGTTTGTAAAGATAGAACGCTGACGCCGTCACGACTACGAAGAGTGCGACGATCGCGGCGGCAATCTTGTGACGCTTGATTTCGGTGACGATGTATTCCGCGCTCGAGACGTGACTCTTCTCAACTGTCGGCATCGCACGCTGAGGCATCGTCGGCGCCGAACCTGGTTCACTTAGACGCGCGCCGCTGAAGCTGGCAGGTGCCGAAGATCGTTCGAGCTCCGTTTCAAAGTCGAGCCGCTGCTTCAAGCGGCGCAGATCCGTGATCAGTTCTTTGATTGTCTGGTAACGCTCGTCACGATCCTTGCGCAAAGCTTTCATCACGATCCAGTCGAGTTCCGGCGGAACGTGCGGCGCGAAACGTGCGAGCGGCGGCGGTTCTTTCTGCGTGATTGCAACGATGACGTCGGTGGACGTTTCTCCTTCGAAAGGCGTGCGACCCGCAACCATCTCGTAGATCACAACGCCGAGACTCCAGATGTCGCTGCGTGCATCGACAGGCTTGCCGCGCGCTTGTTCCGGCGACATGTAGTGCGACGTGCCCATCACGACACCGGCGTCGGTGTGTACGAGAACGCGAGTCGAGGCTTCGCCGTCGGACGGACTGCGATCGATAACCTCGGTCAGTTTCGCGAGTCCGAAATCCAACACCTTCACGTACCCGTTGCGCCGCACCATGATGTTGTCGGGCTTAACATCGCGATGGACGATTCCGGCGCTGTGCGCTTCTTCGAGTGCGCTGCCGACCTGGATGGCGACGTCGAGAATCTCGGGAATCTCGAGAGGCGTCGCCGCCATCTTGCGACGCAATGTGACACCATCGATGAACTCGGTTGCGATGTAATGGCGGCCGTCGTCAACTCCGACTTCGTGAATCGTGAGTATGTTTGGATGATTTAGATTCGATGCTGCTGAAGCTTCCTGTTCGAATCGATTGAGTCGATCCTTGTTGGTCGTGAATTCGTGACTGAGGATCTTGATCGCAACCTTGCGACCGAGTTTCATGTCTTCGGCAAGATAAACCACGCCCATCCCGCCTGCGCCGAGCTTCTGGAGAATCTTGTAATGGGAGATTTTTTCAGGATCCATTTAGAGCCACAAAAAGGCACAAAAGGCGCAAAAACAGATCACAGTTTATCTAATGCCGATTCTGATACGCCTTCGATGCTGACTTGTTTCAGCCGGCTGCTGTGTCCGCTCAGGATTGTCACAGCGCTACGCGAGACTTTGAATGTCTTCGCCAGAACGTGAATCAACTCTTCGTTGGCGGCCCCGTCGACCGGGGGGGCTGCCAGTCGCACACGCAGCGCACCATTGTGTTCTCCAACTATTTCACTGCGAGAAGAACGTGGCACCACTTGCACTCTAAACACCAACTGCCCTTCGCGAATTTGATGCTCGATCAAAATGTTTGCACTAAAAGGCCGCGGACGCTCCGTTCAACAGCGTTCCGGAAACTGCCGCGAGTAAAAACCAAATGATGATACCGGCAACTATAGGCGAGATGTCGATCCAACCGAGCGGTGGCAGCGTTCGTCGCAAAGGACCAAGTAACGGTTCGGTAGCGTTAACCAAAAAACGCATCAGGCGATTGCTGTAGCTGATGCGAGCCCAGGAGAAAATCACGCGCGCGGCAATCAATATCAGGTAGATCGCCAGTAGGCCATAAATAATGTAACCGACTGCGGTGATGATCGCGCCGCGTCGCACACTCTGCATTACGCCTAATGTCGTTGCGCCCACAGTGTTTGCCAGCCATATGATGAAATAGCCGAGCACTATGATGACCAAAATAACTATAAGCGGCGCGAACTTTGGATCCACACCCACTTGCCGCAGACCACCGCGCACGGGTATGACGAAACCATCGCTCAGACGTCGAACGGTGCGCGACGTCCATGCAAATGGATTTAAATCCATTGCATCGGCGATGAGCCTGATGATCATCAGCACAATGATGGCGACGATCGTTACCGCGACTGCATTGTTCACAAACCAGAGAATGCGTTGAATGGTGACCATAGTTTTATTGTCGCGGAACCCGTTCGCCAAAGATCGCGGTGCCGATACGGACCATCGTTGCGCCCTCCTCGATCGCAACTTCGAAATCGTGAGTCATGCCCATTGACAACTCGCCTGCGCGATCTCCAAACGCGCCGCGCCGATTCAGTTCATCTCGTAACTCACGTAATCGACGAAAGAACGGGCGGCTTTGTTCCGGATCGTCAAAAAACGGCGGTAAGGTCATCAATCCAATCAGCTTCAGGCACGTCAGTGGTCCAAGACCCTCGACCAAATGGGTTAATTCCGATTGATCGATACCCGATTTGGTTTCTTCGTGACCCAGATCAACCTGTATGAGGACCGGTAGCTCAATTCTTTTCTCTTCGATGCAGAGCCGGTCAAGGCGTTTCGCGAGATCTAAGCTGTCCATCGAATGCATGACGTCAAACAGGCTAACTGCCCGTCGCGCCTTGTTGGCCTGAAGGTGTCCTACGAGGTGCCAGCGCACCTTTTCGCGGCCGATTTCGGCGATCTTACCTTCCGCTTCCTGGACGCGGTTTTCACCAAAATCTGTCGCCCCGAGTTGACAAACTTGTTTGATAACTGACGCCGGATGGGTTTTGCTGATGGCGATCAACCTGACCTCACCAGGCTCACGACGACTATTTCGGGCAGCCGAGGCTATGCGCGCACGAACCTCCGCAAGTCGTACTGCCAGTAGTTCTTGCGCGGGATCAACGTTAGCCATGAGATCGAATTTGATACGAAATCATAATAACCTAAGTGGCAGAAGATTGTAGAAGCGGCACAAATCTTGATGCTATCGTAGCCTATTGCGGCCCCGGAACCCTCATTGGCCGGTGTAGTTTTCGAGGAGGAACTTTATGAAGCCTTCAACTTCAACGAATTTGTTCGGAATTGTGGTAATCAGCCTATTGATGATCTTTTCAGTGTCTACTCAAGCGAACGCGCAGGGACGCGGTCGCAGAGTCTCGCATTGGGACAAAAAGTGTTCGAAATTCGTTAACTGTCATGACGCGCGTGACGGGCGTTGGGACGGACGCGGACCGCGCAGGTCACGGTCTGGTTTTGCTGACATTTTCAGACGCAATCGTCGCGACCGCGACTCTGACAGGTGGGAACGCAGACGGCGTCATAACCGTGATTGGGAACACAACCGGAATTGGCGTCGCCGCCGGTAAGCTTTCTTGACACCCTTTGGACGCATTCGCATAATGGCCTACCCGGCTCTTGCGGATGTGGCGGAACTGGCAGACGCGCAGGTCTCAGAAGCCTGTGATGGTGACATCGTGGAGGTTCAAGTCCTCTCATCCGCACCAAACAAAATCAGATATAGATCGTATAGGTCCTATTAAGTCCGATAGGGCCTATATTTGTTTTTAGTGAAAAAAATAATTGCCACGGATTTTTGGAGGCTGGTGTTTTGGTAGTAAGAGGTCCAGTTCCGAAAGGGGAGTATTTAATGAACGTCGATCAAGCAGCTTTGATGGAAACCGATAACGTGAGAAATACCGGTGTGCCCAGCTCACTGCCTGATAGAACTGTGCGTTTGAAACTCGCTGAGCGACCCGATCGCGACCGCATCCAGCGCGTTGTTGATCTGGCTGATGCACTGTTGTCGGAGGCAGAGACACTGGCACGTGACAAGGCTTTCACTGAGGAAGCTACTAGACTCAAGCCGTTGGACATTGTCAGTGGAATCGATTTTTACGACGAAGTACAGCGGTTCGAGACTCACCTGATTAAGATGGCGCTGTCGGAAACTGGTGGAAACCAGGCGAAGGCAGCAAGGCTTCTTGGAATTAAAGCTACAACTCTTAATTCCAAAATTAAACTTTTCAAGATTGACGTAGGCTAGGCTCCCCAGCCAAGGTCTTAACAGGAGCAGGAGCAGTTAATAGGAGCAGGATGAAAGTGCTCCTGTATGCTGCTCCTGCTCCTGTTTTAATTAACAGCTTCTGATGCGCCGACGAGTTCAGCTTCTTTAACGTCAGACACAAACAACAACTGCTCCTCAAATAAATTCGAGTCGATCAACGTTTGCACAAGGTAGCTGCCAGAAATCGGGAACGTCACGTTTACGAAGAAGCTGATGTTGTCGGCATATCCTCCTGAAGCTATCTCGAATGGTGTGGGTTGTGAAACGACGACCGGGTGTTGCCCATCGGGACTCAGGATCCGCACCTCGGAGAGATAACTACCCTGCCCCTGCCAATGATTCACGATCGCCATCTTGAGCACTGACACAGGTAGTTGCTGCACGATGATGTTCTGGAAGACACCCATGAATGAAAGCTTGTTACCGACCTCAAGCCGGACGTCATCGCAAAAGAGCGTGTAAAGTAGTTTTAGATTCTTCGCTTCGGTACTGCTCATCATGTCTCCTCGCCACAAAAAAGCACAAAAGGCTCAAAAAGATAAGGCTAATGTTTTTGAGCCTTTGTGCCTTTTTGCGGCTACTCCAACATCTCTTTAAATGCGTCTTCATCGATCACAGTGACACCTAGTGACTGCGCTTTGTCGAGTTTCGATCCTGCTGCCTCGCCCGCGACGACATAATCAGTCTTCTTGCTCACTGACGAATTCACTCGACCACCACGCGCTTCGATCAGCGCCCGTGCTTCGTCGCGACTGAATGTGCTGAGCGTTCCCGTCAACACAAACTGCTTCCCTGCAAAGCGCTCATCAACCGTTCCACCACTGCTACGCTCCGCTTCGGTCTTAACACCCGCAGCGCGCAGCCTATCACAAAGCGCGCGATTCCCTTCATCATCAAACCAGTCGTGCACGCTCTCGGCGACAGTCAAACCGATCTCGGGAATCGCATCAAGCTCTTCAACGGTCGCCGACATGAGCTTATCGAGCGAGCCAAGCTCGTGCGCGAGAATGCCTGCCGTGCGCTCACCGACGTGTCGAATACCAAGTGCAAAGATCAAGTTTGATAAGTCGCGCGACTTGCTGCCTTCGATCTGCGCCAATAGATTGCCCGCAGACTTCTTCGCCATGCGCGGCAAAGCAGCGAGCTGCTCGAGCGTCAGTGAATAGAGATCACCAACGTCCTTCACGAGCTTCTCAGCCACGAGTTGATCGGCCAACACCTCACCCAAACCTTCAATTCGCATTGCGCGGCGTGAAGCGAAGTGAATCAGACGACCCATCAATTGCGCGGAACAATCGGCGGCTACACAGCGCGCGACGACCTCACCTTCCGGACGCGAGATCAAGCCCCCACATACCGGACAGTTTGCCGGCAGCTCGAATTCAGTTTCTTTTCCCGTGCGTTTGGAAGTGATGACGCTGAGCACCTTGGGAATGATCTCGCCGCTCTTCTCGATCATCACCCAATCGCCTTTTTTCAATCCCAGACGCCGGATCTCGTCTTCGTTATGCAGCGTCGCGCGCGCGACAGTCGTCCCGGCCAGAAACACCGGTTCCAAAAACGCTACCGGAGTAAGCGCGCCCGTGCGTCCAACTGAGACAAAGATGTCGAGCACCCGCGTCGAAGCCTGGCGCGCCGGATACTTGTACGCGATGGCCCAACGCGGGGCTTTGGACGTCGCGCCAAACTCATCCTGCAACGCCGTTGAATTAACTTTCACTACCAGGCCGTCAATCTCATAACCGAGATCGTCGCGGAGCGCTTCTTTTTCATTCGCGAAGTCAATCACCTCATCGATTGTCTGGCAGAGTTTGCGGTGTGGATTGACGCGAAAGCCTGCGGTCTCGAGCCAGGCGAGTGATTCCCAGTGCGTTGCAAAAGGCTTACGACCGTTCACGAGCAGGTCGTAGACAAACATATCGAGCTTGCGTCTCGCGACGAGTCGTGAATCGAGTTGACGAATCGCGCCCGCAGCGGCGTTGCGCGGATTCATAAAGCGCGGCTCTCCTGCTTCTTCCCTTTCAGCGTTGGTCCTTTCAAAAACATCGCGCGGGATGAAGACTTCTCCACGCACTTCGAGGCCAGTATCGATCGGTTTAGTTTTAAGTCGCAGCGGCACGCTCCGGATCGTGCGCGCATTTTGCGTGACGTCTTCGCCGATGCGTCCGTCCCCACGCGTCACCCCGCGCACGAGCAATCCATCTTCATACGACAACGACAACGACAAGCCATCAATCTTCAGCTCGGCGACGTATTCGAGCTTGCGACCTTCAGCCAGTCGCCGGCAACGCTCATCAAACGCGCGCAGTTCGTCGATGTTGTAGCTGTTGTCGAGCGACATCATCGGGCGCGTGTGAACGACTTCCGGAAAACCTTCCGCGGGTCGACCGCCAACTCTCTGCGTGGGACTGTCAGGTGTGACTAACTCCGGATGCGCTTCTTCAAGCCGCTGGAGCTTCTCGAGCAGTGCGTCATACTCGCGATCGGAGATCTCCGGCGCGGCCTCGACGTAATAGAGTTCGTCGTGATGACGGATCTCGTTTCTGAGTTTTTCAATTTCGCGTTTAACGACCAAATGCTACTCCGTTAACCACGGATTACACGGAATAAAATCCGGATTTTCAATCCGTCGAATCCGTGGCCCGTGCTTTAAGCCTGTGAATGACGCGTCCGATGAGTTTGATGCTGCGCAAAAAATCCTCGACGCGAATATTCTCATTTGGACCATGCGGATTTGATCCGGCGTAACTCGTGCCAAACGACGCCACCGGCGTTGGCGGTTGCGAAACTCCGCACACGGCGCCGACTGGTCCGCTCGACGGATCCATCGGATAGATAACCGGCTGCTTGCCGAAAACTTCCGTCGTCGACTCGATCACCGCGCGAGCGACGCGCGACTTCGCCGACGATTTCGCAAGCGGCGCACTGCCAAGTTCGATAATGTCGATGTCTCGAAATCCACGCACATCGAGATGCGCGCGCAAAAGTTTCATGACGATCTCGGCCGAAAGATCCGGCACGAGCCGGAAATCAAGACGCGCCATTGCAGTGCTGGGCAAGATCGTTTTTGCGCCCGCTTCGGTATGTCCGGTGTGAATACCGCAGATCGTGCAGGTTGCACCAAAGATATGTTCCTTGACCAGCGTATGTCCCTTCATCGCACGGACCCAACCGCCAATACGAAACTCGCGCTTGAGTCCGATTTCATCAAGTTCGATCGCTTTCAGAACTTCTGAGTCTTCATCACTGATCGGCGCGATGTGCGACGAAAATCCATCAATCGTTATCACGCCTTTGGGCGACGTGATCGTCGCGAGCGCCTGAACCAGGCGCCACGCCGGATTGGGCACGATCGTTCCCCACTTCGAATGCAAATCCGAGTGTGCGCCAAACGCGCGCAGTTCGAGAAACGTGATGCCTTTGAAACCGAGACTTACGACCGGATTCTCTTTAGTGTCGCTGGAACCTTCGTCCCACAAACAACCATTCGCTTGCAGGAGTTCCGGATTCTCGCTCGTGAATCGATAAAGACTGGGACTTCCGAGTCCATCTTCACCTTCGACAATAAAACGAAGCGTCACCGGAAGTTTGCCAAATGTCTTTTGATAAGCTTCGACGGCCGCTAAGCGCGCCACCAGATCGCCTTTGCTGTTCGCGGCGCCACGCGCGTACAACTTCCCGTCCGTTATCGTGGCGGCAAATGGCCCTGAAGACCACTCGGTCAGTAGGCCCACCGGCTGGACATCGTAGTGACCATAAATAACAAAAGTCTTTGGACCACTACCACACTCACCGTAAATGATCGGATAACCCGAGCCGACGCGAAACGTTCGCGTTCCGATACCCACACGTTGCATCGACTGTTCGACTGTCTCCGCGATCGCGCGCATCCCCGTCCCGCGCGCCGCCACGGACGGCATGCGACAGAGGTTCTGCAAGCGCTCCGTAAAGCTGCGTGCGTGTCGCTCAACGTAACGGTCGAACTTCGTAAACGTCATGATCTACTCTGCGGTTCTCTGCGTATCTCTGCGGTTCTCTGCGTTGAAATCGCCTCTAAACACAGAGGACGCAGAGCCCCAGAGGAGATCTAAGATATCTCAAACAATAGATACCTCGATTCCTCCTCGCCGCGTTCAAATCCGGCGCAAATCAACCCTCGTGCAAACGCGTTTTCAAATTCTTCTCGCACGCGCCTCTGCTCTTCCAACGCACGCTTAGGATCGCTCTTCACGAGCGCGTTCCACTGCGAAGGTATCGACACTGAACCAGCCTGTTTCCCTTCAAACTGTACGGCCGTTCCATTCGCAAGCTCACGAACCTTTTGCGAATCCAAATGCCACGTTGCAAACAAGCGATCGCTAGGCAAACCGATTCGATCCGTGATCGACGCGTCGGCACTGTAGTCAATCCCATAAAAATTCCCGGCGTAGATATCGACAGTCGCACCCAAACGGTTGAGATTGAAATGCGCGTTACGCGCCTGCATTGGATCCCACGTCCATTTGATCAACTTTCGACCCTCGCGCAGCGCACGTTCACGCTGGGCCCACTTCAAACGCGCGCCTACGCCTTTGTTCTGGTAATCCTTTGCCACCGCCATCATGTGCGAGTAGCCGAAAAACTCATTCGCTCGCACCGCAGCCATGGTGTGAACAAAGCCGACCATGCGATCGGCCGCAAACGCACCCAGAGTCCAGCCGCCTGCCTGGCGTGAAACGATCAAATGACGACGTGGTGAGAGTTCAAGATCAGGTAGGCCAAAAGCTTCGCGCTGCAAAGAAAGACAACCATCGAACTCTTCGATCGTTGTGCACTCCCGAATTGTCGTCTCTTCCATCCGTAACGATCATCCCTTCGCTGGACGTGCCGGTATTTGAATCGTAGCTGCGAGACCGCGCGGAACAAGACTCTCCAAACTCACTGTTCCGCCGATCAGCTCGAGCAGTTTACGGCCGATGATAATGCCAAGTTCGTTGATGTTTGGCTCGTGTGCGGGCACGCCGTGTTCAGAATCAAACACGCCTACCACGTCTGCACGCGCTTCGCCATTGTCCATTATTTGAATCGACAACAGGCCTTGCGCATCGATGTTGACCGTAACTTTAACCGATTCACCAGCAGGGCTGCGACTAACCGCCCAAGCAATGAAGTTGAAAAGCGTTTGTCGCATCTTTCCCTGATCGGTGACGATGGTTGAAATCTCCGGGGCAAGTTCGTAGTCGATCTTAACTTGTTGTTTCTGGGCCATGCGCGCAGCCGCCGAGCACGACTCGCGCAACGTGTCTCGCAACGAGAACTCCTGGAAAAAAACTTCCGTTTGTCCTGCTTCGATGCGCGACAGATCTACGAGTTGATTAAGACTGGCTTGAAGTTGCAGACCTGAGTCCTGGACTTTCTGACAAAAGCGTCGCTGCGTGTCAGTGAGTTCTTCCTGATCGAGCAGGATTTCGCTGAAGCCGAGTATGGAAGTCAAAGGCGTGCGCAGTTCGTGCGACATGCGAGCTAAAAATAATGACCGATAATGTGAAACGCGACGCAACTCGCGATTCGCCTCTTCCAATTCCGCCGTGCGCTTTTGCAACTCATCAATCAGCAACTCTTCGCGTTGTTTGGGATCTTTCCTGTCGACACTTTCGCGTACTGTTTCATTCATATTGGATCTCAACCTGCTTGAAAATGAAGGGGGTCAATCAGGGTGATCAGGGTGTTTCGGTAGAGTCAATATAAACTATTAACGCCTGTCTGAGCGAGACATAACTTGAGCGCCCCTTGAACATCCGAATTGATTCGGTTAACTATGTTCGAGATGAATGGCCAACTCAGCGAGCAGCCGCTCGCGGAACTCATTCGCGAAATCTCGGCCAAGTCTCTCGGCGGCCGTTTGAGCCTCGAACACGACCGCATCAAGGTCGTCAGTTATTTTGAGGATGGCCAACTCGTTTACGCCGCCTCCAACCTGCGCAACCTGCGATTGCGCGAGTATCTAAAGAAGACTGAACTCGTTTCAGATGCGGATCTCGCGCGCCTCAATGAACGCCTGCCGGACCTCGAACTGCTCAAACAACTAACTGCGCAAAAACTCCTGAGCGCGACTGCCGCAGACCAACTCCACACGCGACAGGTCTCCGACGTTCTGCGCATGGCACTCGTCTGGACTGAAGGCAAGTGGGATCTGGAATCGAGATCTCATCTCAATGAAGAACTCAATCTGACGATCGACCTTAACTCGTTACTTCTCGAAGCGAGTCGCAGAATGTCTGTTGACTTTATCGCCGTACGCTTTCGCAATCCGGCGGAAGTGATCACCCCGGTCACTACACCAGCGATCAACGACAAGTTGCTGCCGCCCGAAGTGTTCTTGCTCTCGCGTCTCGATCAACCGATGCCGTTAAGCGATCTCGTTGCGATTAGTGGCATGGGCGAACCACAGACGTTGCGACTCGTCTACTCACTCGCGCTGGCAGGTCTGCTGCAACGCGAACACTGGAAGAGTGTGTTTCGAGATCAACAACCACGTCCGGTCGAGAAGCCGGCGCCACTTCCAACACCGGCGGCCGAAGAACCCGAAGAAAAGCCACCTGACGTCGAAACGTTTCTCGAACGCGTGCGCACTGCGCAAACGTATTACGAGGTGCTCGGAGTAAGCGGCGAAGTATCGGCTCAGAGCTTGAAAGACCTTTACTACCGGTTGGCGCGAAATTACCACCCCGACCGCTTCCGCAAAGCTGAGCCCGCGCTCGTGAAGAAGATCGAATCGGCGTTCGCGCGCATCACCCAAGCCTACGACACGTTGCGCGACGATCAGCTACGCGCGACTTACGATGCAAAAATTCAGGCGAGAAGAAAAGCGGACCAGCTAGCGCAGTCAGCACCGAAGGCAACAACGCCGGCGCGGCAAGCGGAACCAGTCGCCGCAGACACCGCTGAACCGTCGCTACCGGCGGCTGAGCGTGCGGAAGCACAATTCAAAGAAGGATTCGCAGCGTTGGAGTTGGGCCAACGAAAAGTTGCACTCGGACTCTTCGCCTCCGCGGCGAGCGCTGCTCCCAAAGAACCTCGTTATCGTGCGTTCTATGGTCAGATGCTGGCGGCAAACGAGGCCACACGGCGAGCCGCCGAGACCGAGTTGCTGGCGGCGATTAAACTCGATCCGCAGAATGCCGAATATCGAGTAATGCTGGCGACGCTGTACAGAGATCTCGGATTGAAGTTGCGTGCAAAAGGCGAAGCCGAACGCGCGATCAACGCCGATCCGAATAATCGCAAGGCGCGCGAGTTGTTGGAGGCATTAAAGTAAGGCGCGGATAATTTGCTAGAATCGGGCAGCGATGGTCGCCATTCAGACAACAGAGTTAATCGACAAAGCTGCGGCGGAGGCGTTCATACAGCTTGCGAAGACGGTAGACAAGTTTGAACGTTACGATAACCCGCACGCGCAGCGCGTCGCCGTGATTGCCGACGAGATCGCGCAGGAGTTTCATCTTGCGCGACACGATCGGGGATCCTTGTATGCGACGGCGTTGTTG
>OBKT01000016.1_pt1 | contig 17412 bp, 15 predicted proteins | sample 1519771 | NCBI WGS metagenome assembly OBKT01 (sample SAMN00737777, study PRJEB22531) | soil metagenome | reverse complement strand
TCTCGAGCTTCTCGCGCGGGTAGTCGAAGGCAGTGACCGCTTTCAATAAACGATCGACAACGTAAAGTTCGTTGAAGAGTGGAAGCTGGACCGTGATCAGCGGCAAATCGGCTTCGTCGTACCTGCCCGCAGGCTCAGGCACAAAGTTGCGGTAGCGCCAGAAATCGATGACCTGCTTGATGCGATACGCGCCATAGACCGCGAGCGTCGCGAGAATCGCGAAATAGACGATCAGTATGACCCAGTCGAACGTGTCGAGCTTGTAGAGTGGGCTGATGTTGCCCCAGGTTTTGTAGGTCAGATCGTGGAAATAGCGCTCAAAAAGAGCTTGTGGCGGTGGCCCCTTCGGCGAAGGCCATGGTGTTGGTGCTGGTGCCTGCAAAAACATTCGCGTAAGACTAACATCCAAGGGATTTCAACGACAAAGGCAGCAGGGGCAGACGGCCGGTGCAGGCTGCTCCTGCTTGCTGCTACTGCGCCTAAATTCTCCGTTCCGGAGCGCTGTAATCGCTTGGTGCGGCGGCGATGCGTTCGGGCGAGGTAAGTGTAAAGGTCGTAGGTTTCGTAGCTTCTGAGGCCCGCCAGCCCCGCAGGCTGAGGTCAACTATTCCCGGCATCACGTAAAAAACAGCCGCGCTTCCAAGCAGCGCGCCGGTGAGCAGACGTGAGGTGTGCGTGTTTTCCCAAATGCCGAAGAAAGTCAGGCTGAAGTCGATTGCGAGTGGGATCGCGGCGAGGATTAAGTAAATACGCGGCGGTGCGATGTTGTTTCGTAACGAACGGATCAGCGGATACAGCAACAGCGTGAGTGCAAAGCTCCCATACAATCCCGTGCACCGCGAACAAACCGCGAACTTGTGGCCTTCAATGAAATAAGAGCGATCCGGTCGCTGGTGACAAAAAATCCCGAAGCCCCGGTAGATCACCTCGGCCCACACCGGATGCCCGCCCGCCGCCGCCACCGGCGCCGTAAAAATCAGCACGACCAAAAACAACACCGTCGCCGCACTAATCAACCAGAACACGACCGGCCTGCTGGTCGGCACAACTTGTGGAACGTATTGCATCATTGAAAGAGCCACGGATGACGCGGAAATAAATCCGGATTTTTATCCGTTTTATCCGCGGCTAAAAACGGATCACCGTGTCTGGTCCACCTTCGATGTGCAACGTATCAACGAATCGAATGTGTCGCGACTCAGTCGTCATCACCACCGAATGCGTTCGCTTTCCCGAACCGAAGAAACGCACACCCTTCAACAGCGCCCCGTCCGTCACCCCCGTGGCCGCAAAGATGATCTTCTTGCCGGGCGCCAGGTCGTCAGTGTCATAAACCTTGTTCGGATCCTTGATTCCCATGGTCGCCAGTCGATCGAGCACTTCATCCCGCGACGGCACCTTATCTTTATCAACTCCAAGCCTATCGGGATCAAACACGAGCCGCGCCTGAATCTCGCCATTCAAACACTTCATCGCCGCTGCCGTAATAACACCCTCCGGCGCACCACCGATTCCCATGAGCGCGTGAATGTTTGTTCCCGCCACTGCCGCTGAAATTCCCGCCGAAAGATCGCCATCGGAGATTAGTCGAATACGTGCGCCTGCCGCCCTTACGTCGTTGATCAGTTTCTTGTGTCGCGAACGATCGAGCACGATTACGGTCAAGTCTTCAATATCGCGACCCAATCGTCGCGCGATGTTCTTCAAGTTGTCTTTCACGGGCGCATCGATGTCCACCACGCCACGCGATGATGGACCGACCACGATCTTGTCCATGTAAATGTCAGGCGCGTTCAGCAGTCCGCCACGCTCAGCCGCAGCGAGCACGGCGATCGCGTTGTTGGCTCCGAGTGCGCAAAGGTTCGTGCCCTCTAAAGGATCGACGGCGATATCGACTTCCGGACACGACTCGGCGATCTCTTCACCCACACCAAAACCGCCACCAACTTCCTCGCCGATGTAAAGCATCGGCGCTTCATCGCGTTCACCCTCACCAATCACCACGCGCCCGCGCATGGGAACCGTATCCATTACTTCCCGCATCGCCTCGACGGCGACGTGATCGGAGAACTTTCGATCGCCTTGCCCCATTGTTTTCGCGGAAGCGATGGCCGCGGCTTCAGTCACGCGCAAGAAATCCAGAGACAGCTCGCGCTCTGTCCTCAGGTCGTCACCCATTCGTTTCAGATCTCCTGGTTCAGGGAAGTAATCAGGCCGCACGAATCTCGTTAGAGCGATACTTACCGGATGAAAATGCTCACTCATACTAGCAGAGCAACCTGTGAAATTGTAGTTTGCCGTAGACAAACGTAAATTCTCCGAGTAATCTGCCACGGCGCTTGTAATTCTCACATTCTTTAGAAATTAGGCTTCTTCGTTTCAGCGTCCTCATCACATGGACCGAAGAATTGAACTCGTCATCGCCAGGATCAAAAGCGAACCCGTCGTTGCGTGGGACACTCCCACTCTGGCCGCCCTCGTAAACCTTTCGCCGTCGCGCTTCCGCCATCTATTCAAAAAAGAAACAGGCAAGGGTCCGGCTCAGTTTCTGAGGGAAGTCAGGCTGCGCAAAGCCGAGAAGATGTTGCGCACAACGTTTCTGACGGTTAAGCAGGTCCTAAAGCAGGTGGGATTTACCTCGAGTGCGCACTTCGTGCGCGACTTCCGAAAACAGTACGGGGTGACGCCGACCGACTATCGTCGCACAGTCGCGCGCAACTCAAAACGTCGCAAACGTCGAAAGAAAAGATCTTCGACCGCTTTAGGCAAACAATAGCCGTTTTCGACAACAAACAGTCATTGACTGCCACTGCCGATCCGACTAGATTGCACATCACCCACCGCAACTTATTACTCACAAAATGGAGTGTTAAAGAAATGATCTTCCAAACCTCACGTGTACTTTGTTTGGTCCTGCTGCTGGCCGGCTCAGCTTTCAGTCAAACGTCTGAGACTGTTGTTGCTTCTGTCAACAACATCGAGATCACCGAGAAGCAAGTGGATGATTCGGTGGCCACGCGAATCTATCCGTTACAACAGCAGCTTTATGCTATTCGAAAAGCCGCGCTTGAGAATCTCATCGTGTCGAAGATTCTGGAGCGCGAAGCTACGGCGCGTGCCATCTCGATTGAGGAGTTGCGGCGGCAGCTCACGCTCGGCGAGATCGTCGTCACGCGGGCGCAGGTGGAAGAGGCGTATACGCAAAACGCGTCGTTCTTCGCATCGATGAGTCCTGATGAAGCGCGCGAGCGACTGCGACTCGATCTCGAGAATCAGGCACGCATGAAGCACTACCGCGCGGCGCTCGACGTGTTGCGAAAGAAGTGGGCGGTGAAGGTTAACTTTGCGCCACCCGCATTTGTAGCTGAGCTGGATGATGGAGTCTCGCCCGCAAAGGGATCGAGTAAACCGGTGGTGACGATCGTCGAGTTCTCTGATTTCGAGTGTCCCTACTGCAACTCGGTTCAGCGCACGTTGAGGCAGGTGCTGGAGAACTATGGACGAGACGTGCGGCTCGTCTTCAAGCACCTGCCGCTTGAAGGACATCGCAACTCACTGCCCGCGGCGCGTGCTGCGTATTGCGCCGCCGAGCAGGATCGATTCTGGCAGTTTCACGATGCACTTTTCGGTGCGAAGGAGTTGTCTCCGGCGGTGTTCACACAGATCGCCAAAGATCTCGGGCTCGGGGTGCCGAAGTTCCAGGACTGTTTGGGCTCGGAGCATTCGCGTGCGGCGATCGTCAAAGATCTTGAGGCCGCACGCCTCTTTCGCATCGAAAGTACGCCCAGCTTCATCGTGAACGGAAAACTTATTCAAGGCGCCCTCAGCTTTGCTGATTTTCAAAAAATCATTGAGCAGGAGCTAAGCCAACGCGCTACCCAAAAACAATCCTCAACCAATTAGGAGATCCTCATGAAACGATTGCTGATTTCTACCTCAGTGTTGTTGTGTACCCTTGTTGTACCCGCGATGGGCCAAAGCTCTTTCGCGGAAAAATTGGTCCGCGAAACTTATGGCAAGCTCGAAAACTACAACGCGGCTGCACAGATCTTTAAAAACGAATTCTCGCGTAGACGGGTCCGGCTCGATGCTGGTCTGAGTTTTGATCTAAGCGACTTTCACTACGGCAAAGTCGACGAGATTCTCAATCGGCGTTACGCAGAGCTGGTTTCGTTGCCGTCAGGTGATGTAGTTACGCTGACGCGCGGCGGGCACTCGCTGAATGGCGGTGCGCAGGAAGCGACTTTCGATGCCGAGTGGGAGCACGGGCAATATGCTTCCGTGTTTGATCCCGATTGGACGGTGGGAGACGTCTTTCATTTTGAAGTGGCGCGGTATTTCGATATCAAGAGCTACGTCGCGTACCAGGTAACAGTCAGGCTAAAAGGCAAATCTCGCAGTTATAAGGCGCTGGCGTTGTTTCATGAACCGGCAGAACCGTCTGCGCTAGGAACGCCGGAGTTTTGGGACGCGGTTGTGAATGGACTCGGCAGTGTATGGGAAGAGAAACGCCCACCTTACAAAGCGAAGAACGGAATCGTGGTGGAGCGTTCAGAGTCTGTAGAGTCGCAGCCGACGGCCTACGCGATCGCAGTCTCGGGCGACGGGACAGGCATTGACGAAGGGGCAGGGACAGGCGACGGGACAGGCTCAGGTGACGGTACAGTCGTAGACGACGGGACAGTGTTAGTCGACGGCACGGTAACGAGTGGCACTACAACGCCTTTAAGGTTCTGGCTTAGTGAGGATCTCACTGAACATATTTCCGGAGCGCATCTCGGTACGGCAGAATTCTCCGGGCAATGCGCTTCGTTACCGGGGAGCCTGCAACGCTGTGCAGTGCTCGTCGATAATTTTGCCGCCTTCGAGTCGGGTACCCTCTCGAACTTAACGCCTTTCTTTTCTCACGTGGGATCGAAGGATCTGAAAACAGAGAATCGCACCGGGCCTGTCGGTACGAGTATCAGTTGTGCTTCGGCAGCGGGAGTTGCATTTTCATCGTGTCTGATCGGCACAACCTGCGGCAGCACCGCGAGCGTTTCGGTTAGTGTCTTAGTCGGATCGGCATCCGCGACCATAACCGGCGGTAACATGTGGCATGACGTAAACGTCGAGCACTTCTCGTGTAACCTTTCGGCTGTGAATGCCAACTGCACGACACCGGCGTTTGACGGCAGTTGTCCGATCGGCACCACGCCAAGTGACTCGGGACTCTGCTGTTTCGGCAGTTTCAGCAGTTGCAATCTGACGTTCGCAAGCCGCTGCCTGAGATTCAACGGAGAGTACGATTTCTTCACTTGCTCTTGTCTCGGCTGCGACTATTGCGGCGGCTCGCCAATTGTGATCGATGTGGCAGGTGACGGAATCGCAATGACGAATCCAGACGGCGGTGTCGAGTTTGATCTCAATGGCAACGGCACCCGTGATCGACTGGGGTGGACGCAGGCGGGCTCAGACGACGCGTGGCTGGCGCTCGATCGAAACAGTAACGGAACGATCGATAACGGCGGCGAGTTGTTTGGAGACCTCACAGCCCAGCCACCAGCGACTAACAAGAATGGATTTCTCGCACTCGCCGAGTTCGACAAGACTGCAAACGGCGGCAATGCCGATGGACTGATCGACAGTAGAGATACAGTATTTGCGCGGCTGCGGTTGTGGCAGGACAAGAATCACAATGGTGTTTCCGAGCCCGAGGAACTTCACACGCTGGTGTCGCTGAACGTAGTGGCGCTCGAGTTGGATTTCAAAGAATCCAAACGGGTGGACCAGTACGGGAATGAGTTTAAGTATCGAGCGAAGGTGCGAGATACGAATGATGGTCGTGTCGCGCGCTGGGCGTGGGACGTGTTTCTCTCTCACTAAAAACAGTCCACAGATTACGCAGATTCATTCCGTGTAATCTGTGGATAAACATCTATCTTTTCCAGGCTGGTAGGGTCTTACGGGCGGCCTTCTCTTTCTTCAGACCGAGGGCCCAATCCGCCTGCATGAGCGTGTGAATGTCGCGTGTGCCTTCGTAGATGATCGCGGCCTTGCAGTTGCGCAGGTAACGTTCGACGGGATAGTCGTTCGAGTAACCGTTGGCGCCATGAACTTCGATCGCCATCGACGCTGCTTTCTCGCTGCGTACGGTGGCTTGCCACTTCGCCAGGCTTGTGGCCTTTGCGTTTGGCTTGCCCTCGTTCTTCAAATAGCCGGCGCGCAGCCACAACAAGTGGCTCATCTGGTAATCGGCTTCCATCTCCGCGATCTTCTGCTTCACGAGTTGGTGGTTTGCGATGCGCGTGCCGAATGTCTCGCGCGTGTTTGCATAAGCGACGGCCGCGTCGCGTGACGCGCGAATCACGCCTGTTGCGCCGGAAGCAACTGTGTAGCGACCCTGCTCGAGGGCAAACATCGCGATCTTGAAACCCTCACCTTCTTCACCAATCATGTTTTCCTGCGGCACGCGTACATCCTGCAAAGAAAAATAACCGGTATTGCCGGCGCGAATGCCGAGTTTGCCGTGAATAGTCCCCGAAGAAAATCCCTTCATGCTGCGCTCAACAATGAAACATGACATGCCGGTGTGATCGCGCTTGCTTCGCTTCTCTTCGTCTGTCCAGCAAAAGAAAAGAAAGTTGTCGGCCACGTCGGCCAAACTGATCCACATCTTCTCGCCATTCAGCACCCATTCGTTACCGTCGCGACGCGCAGTCGAGCGTGCGCCGACGACGTCAGAGCCGGCGCCCGGTTCCGTAAGGCCGTAGGTGGCGATCTTCTCGCCGCGTGCCTGTGGCGCGAGATACTTCTGCTTCTGTTCCTCGGTGCCCCACGTGTAAAGCGTTAACGAATTCAACCCGGTGTGGACTGACATCACCACGCGCAAAAAAGTATCGACAGCCTCGAGTTCTTCGCAGACTAATCCGAGCGATATGTAATCGAATCCCGCGCCGCCGTATTCCTCAGGAATGCAGACGCCGAGAAGGTTCAAAGCGGCCATTTTTTTCAATACCGAGGGATCAAATTGCTGTTTCTCATCCCATTCCTTGATATGCGGCGCCACTTCCTTTTGCGCAAACTCGCGCACCGTTTGCACCAGCGCCTTGTGATCTTCAGTTAATTCAAAATCGATCATGTGTTCACTCTTTCCAATAGCGTGCTAAAAATGACCGGACATCTTACCGAAGGCCACAAAAAAGCACAAAAACCGGAAAAGCAGTTTCACGCAAAGACGCAAAGAAGACGCGAAGGCGCCAAGGTTTTCTCTGCGCCTTTGCGTCTTCCTTTGCGTCTTTGCGTGAAACTCTTGCTACTTGTGCAATTTGTGCCTTTTTGTGGCTATACTTCGCGACATGCCGAAGAAAAATCGAGCGGGCGATGTAGCCACAGTTGGCCTCGTGCAGATGAGTTGCGACCCAAAGCCGGAGACCAACCTTAAAAAAGCGATAGCAGGTATCAATGATGCAGCCAGGCGCGGAGCTCAGATCGTGTGCCTTCAGGAACTCTTTCGCTCGCAGTATTTCTGCCAAACGGAAGACATCCAACTATTCAAACTGGCCGAGACTATTCCGGGTCCGTCGACCGAAGCACTCACTAAAGTTGCGCGCCAGCGCAAAGTGGTGATCGTCGCGTCGCTTTTTGAGAAACGGGCTGCCGGGGTTTATCACAACACCGCCGTGATTATCGACGCTTCGGGAAAGATCGCGGGCAAGTATCGCAAGATGCATATACCCGACGATCCGCTCTACTACGAAAAGTTTTATTTCACTCCGGGCGATCTCGGTTTCCAGACACACGACACGACCTACGGCAAAATCGGCGCACTCGTCTGCTGGGATCAGTGGTTTCCCGAAGCAGCGCGATTGACGGCACTCGGCGGCGCACAGTTTCTCTTTTATCCGACGGCGATCGGTTGGCTTCCGGATGAGGAAGAGGAGATGAATGAAGCCCAGCACTCGGCCTGGGAAACTATCCAGCGCGGTCACGCGATCGCTAATGGGATCTTCGTGATTGTCGTCAACCGCGTCGGACGTGAAGGGAAGCTTACGTTTTGGGGGCAGTCGTTCGTGGCGGACCCTTTCGGGCGCATCGTGGCTAAAGCCTCGGCTGAAAACGAAGAGGTGCTCGTAGTCGAGTGTGATCTTTCGCGCATTGAAGAGACGAGACAAAACTGGCCATTCCTGCGCGACCGTCGCATCGATGCTTACGATGGTCTGCGCTTCAGATTTGGTGAATCGCAATGAACTATGGCCCGATGGATCTCCTGGGCAATATCGGTGTGGTGGGGCTCGTTTTCACCTACCTGATGTTGCAGTTGAACAAGCTCAGCAGCGATGGGCTCGCTTATTCGCTGCTGAACGCGATTAGCGCCGGCTTGATAGTCGCTTCCCTGCTCTTCAACTTCAATCTATCCGCTCTCCTCGTCGAAGTGTTCTGGGTTCTGATCAGTTGTCTCGGAATCTACAGGTACTTCCGGCTCAAGTCTCTCAGGTCTGAAACACTCGATGGCTGAACAATCGGTACAGACCCCAGCCGCACTCGGCTTTCACATGCCCGCCGAGTGGCATCCACATCAAGCGACCTGGCTGAGTTGGCCCAAGGATCCCGAAACGTGGCCTGATCGAGTGACGCAGGTCGAAGAGATCTACCTTCAGATGATCACGGCACTCACGCCGCACGAGATTGTCAACCTGCTCGTCGATGATGAGGAAACGGAACAAGCGGTGCGCGGGAAGTGTGGTCCAGCCATCGCCGCTAACATTCGCTTTCATACCCTGCAAACAGTTGACGCCTGGATTCGTGACTATGGACCAAACTTTCTGATTGGCCCTGGTGGCGAGCTCGCCTACAACGATTGGATCTTCAACGCGTGGGGAAACAAGTATGAAGAATTGAAGAAAGACGACACGATACCGAGTCGTCTGGAGCCGATCCTAAAATTACGGCGATTTTCGCCGGATATTGTGATGGAAGGCGGATCGATCGAAGTTAACGGCGCGGGCTGTGTTTTGACTTCCGAACAGTGCCTGCTGAATCCCAACCGCAATCCCGGGTTGTCGCAAAAAGCGATCGAGCAATATTTGAAAGACTATCTCGGCGTGACGAAAGTCTTATGGCTAGGCGAAGGAATCGTCGGCGACGACACTGACGGTCACATCGACGACATTGCGCGATTCGTCGCAGAGGACGTGATCGTTTGCGCGGTGGAAAAAGATCCGGCTGACGCAAATTACGAGATCCTTCAGGACAATCTGAAGCGGCTGAAATCAATGACTGACGCAAACGGAAAATCGTTTGCGATTGTTACTTTGCCCATGCCGGGCATCGTCGGTGGCGAGAGCACCACTGCGCGTGATCTCGAACGCCTGCCGGCCAGCTATGCAAACTTTTACATCGCCAACAGTGTCGTGCTGGCCCCGGTGTTTGGTCACGCGAATGACGCGCGTGCTGTTGAGACACTTCAGAAATTCTTTCCGACTCGTCGAGTGGTTCCGATCAATTGTGAGCCACTGGTCTGGGGCATGGGCACGATCCACTGCGTCACTCAACAACAGCCGCGGATCTCCGCTGATTAACACGGATCTATCCGCGTTAATTTGGTGTTCATCCGCCCCTAAATTAGTTTCTGCGCTTCGCTAATCGCTTCATCCAGCGTGCGCACGCGTCCATCCAACTGCATCTCGTAAACCGCGCGCGTGATCTCACCCATTTTTGGTCCGGGCTCAACTCCCAACTCGAGCAGATGTCGTCCCAGCAACAACGGATCCGGCGGGCGTTGCTCAACTTGCAGTTCACGCGTGCGCTCGATGAACCATTCCTGAGCTTCCGCGCCGTACCATTGTTCGCGCGGGACCCACTCAGCATTGCGCCCCAGTGAATCCGCTTTGGCCACACGATAGAGAAGATCCGGCTCGCATCTCCGTGCCAAACGTCGAAACGCTCCTTCACCTACTTCATCGCGCTTCTTGTAAAACTCACCCGGCTTTAGATGTTCCCGCACGAGTGCAATAACCTGCGCGCGCACGTTGTAACCGTCGAGCGTGTGCACTTTGATCCGGTCGAGAAAATTCTCGGTTGGCGGCACGCCCGCTTCTTCATGCCCGCGCGAGCGCAGTCTGCCATCAATAAATTCCGTCGTCGCCGGCTTGCCAAAGTCATGGGCCAGGGCCGCGAGCATCACTGTCACCTGACGGGGATAAGAAAGATCGTCGATTAGCTCACGCGCTCTGTCGACCACCAATTTCGTGTGTACAAAAACATCTCCCTCCGGATGCCACTCCGGATCCTGCGGGACTCCCATCAAACTCTGGATCTCCGGGAAAAGTTTTTCTAACGCGCCGAGTTTGTGTAGCCACTCAAGGCCGGCTGAAGGATGTTGCGCCTGGAGCAGGAGTTTTTCCATTTCGCCCCAGATTCTTTCAGCCGGAAGATCGCTGAGCTCTATCGCGTGACAGAGTTCGGCCGTTTCGGGATCAACGTCGAACTCAAAACGCGCCGCGAATTGCGCCGCACGTAACACGCGCAAACTGTCTTCAGCAAACGTCTCACTTGAAACCGCGCGCAGCACGCGCTGCGCAAGATCTCGCCGACCTTCGTAAGGATCGATCAACTCGCCTGTCAGTGGATCCTGCAAGATAGCGTTGATCGTGAAGTCACGACGCCGCGTCGCTTCAGCAACGCTCATCGCCGGATCGCCTTCGATTACAAAACCCTTGTGACCACGTCCTGACTTGCGCTCGCGACGCGGAATGGAAACGTCGAGATCATGACCGAGCTTGTAAACAGTAAACGATTCGCCGACCACGTTGACTGGACCAAACTGGTCCAGGATCTCGCGCACACGCGCGACGTCTAAATTATAAACCTCGAGATCCCAATCTTTGGGCTGTTTGCCCATCAGCTCGTCACGCACACAACCACCGACCAGCAACGCACGACCGCCCGCATCGTGAATCGTACGAGCGAGTGACAGAACTTTTTTGGGAATCTCAGGCATCCGCGTGAATCGGCGTAAGTCGGCGGCTAGTATTCGTCTTCAGGCGAGTCGACGACGATCTGAACGCCACGCGTAGAGGGCAAACAACTGATGACTTGAGCACGATCGATCTTCGTCAGATCGCTGCCGGCCGCGTGCCACAGCTTGACCCAGAACGTTCGCGTGGGTCCATGAACCGCGAAAGTCGAACCGTCGAGCATCACCGGCACGGGCTCGGCAACAGTCCCTGCGCGCAACGTTTCCAGCAACTCAGGAAGGTACGGCTTGAACTTGTCAAACTGGACCAGCACCGCTTTGTCGTCGATCTCTGCCGGCGGTAACTCCACCGGATCTTCCGACTCCAGCAACAGCCGCGTCTCAGTCTGTTCATTGCGCTTCTTAACGACCGGCATATTTTCAACTCACTTCCGGCGCCACGATCGGATACGGCTTCAAACGCTTCTGCAAGTGTTCGGCAAGATCTGAAACCTTTACTCGTTCCTGTTCCCACGTATCGCGATCGCGTACCGTCACTGCTTCGTCTTCGAGCGACTGGTGATCGACAGTCACACAAAACGGAGTTCCAATCTCGTCCTGCCGCGCATAGAGCTTTCCGATACCCCCTGTGTCGTCGTAAACAGCACGCAACACCGGTTGCAGTGATCGCTTGATCGCCTTGGCCATGCCCACAATCTCAGGCTTGTTCTTCGCCAAAGGCAGAATAGCCGCCTTAATCGGGGCGAGCTGCGGGCTGAGTTTCAGAATCACCCTCATCTCACCTTTGTCGTTCGTCTTCTCCGAGTATGCGTCCATCAATACAGCCAGCACGGTTCGATTGACTCCCGCCGCCGGCTCGATGACATGCGGATAGAATCGTTGTTTCGTTGACTCATCGAAGTACGACAAGTCCTCCGTCGAATCCGGATTGACGCGTTTGCCTTCTTCGTCAGTGGGCTTATTCGAATGCGACCGCAGATCGAAATCGGTGCGATAAGCAATTCCCATCAACTCTTCCCACTGCCGTTCTTCTTCCGCTCGCTCCGGAAAGTAGCGGTACATGATATCGACCGTTCGTTTCGAGTAGTGGGCCAACTCCCCTTTCGGCACTTCATGCAGCTTAAGATTCGCGATGTCGATGCCGAGACCTTTGAACCATTCGAGGTAAAGCGCAACCCATTCGTCAACGAGCTTGAAATGTTCCGCCTCGGGTTTGACGAAATACTCCATCTCCATCTGCTCAAACTCGCGGGTACGCAGAATGAAGTTGCCCGGCGTCACCTCATTACGAAAAGACTTTCCCACCTGCGCAATACCAAACGGAAGCTTGCGGCGCATAGCGGTCTGCACGTTGAGAAAGTTGATGAAAATTCCCTGCGCAGTTTCGGGACGCAAGTATGCAAGCGCGGTCGGATCGTCTTCATCAGCGAGCGCGCCCAGCCGCGTTCGGAACATCATGTTGAAATAACGTTCCTCGGTGAGGTTCGTCGAGCCACACTCCGAACACTTCACGAGGCCATCACGAAGTCGCGCATTCGCGTCGAACGGTCCACCGCCTTCGGGAAAGTATCCTTCGAGTTTGTCGGCGCGCATGCGGCTCTTGCACTCGCGACAATCAACTAGCGGATCGTGAAAAGTCGCTTCGTGTCCGGAATATTTCCAGACAAGCCGGTTGAGAATGATCGACGAATCAACGCCCTCGATGTCATCACGTTCGTAGACGAGCCAACGCCACCACGATTGCTTGATATTGTTGGCGAGCTCAACGCCGAGTGGACCATAGTCCCAGGCACTGCCGAGACCGCCATAGATTTCGGAGGAGGGAAAAACGAAGCCGCGCCGCTTGGCGAGAGATACAATGGTGTCGATATTTGGTGCAGTCACGAATACAGGATTAACAGAATTCGTGAAATTAGTAAAACTCATTCATTAACGACAAAGAAGCACAAAAAGCGCGAAAAGACCTTCTTCATTTTGCGCGTTTTGTGCCTCTTTATGGCTCTATTTGCTTGGCGTTTGAATATTGACGTCGATGTTCTGTCTTCCTCCACCTCCGAATATTCTGTTTCTAAACATGAACAGCCCCACGAGTATTACCAGCACAAAAATCACGAGTATAGCGACCACGCCGACACCGCTGCTGCCGCCGCCTTCTTCGGCCATAAAGCTTCTCCTTGTGTGATTGAAAATTAACCGGGGGGCTAATTGTGGGGAGAGATAATTTAAACCAGAACGGGCTGTGAAGTATAGGTCATATAAGTCCGGTTGGACCTATATGACCTATTTAATTACTGTTTTCGACGGGTCGGCTTTTTGCCGGGATTAACATCGCCGGCCTGCACAGTCGGCGTCGGCGTAGGCGCCGCCGCGCCGCTGGGAACTATCCAGAGTTCAACGCTGTCTTCCTCGCGAAATCCACCGTTAACAACGACGATGCGAGAAGCATCGATGCCGCGCTGCGTAATCAGGTAATCACGCGAGCGACTCATCAGTTTTTCAACCTGGCCGTACGGACTCATGCGTCCGCCATAAGCCAGAACGTAAGCGCGCGTGGATGGGTCGTTCTGCAATTCCACGGCGAGGTTGTCGAGGCGAGCTTTCTGATCGTCGAGCGAGCAACTATTGCATTCGTCAAACTCTTGCGCCACGATGATTTTCTTTTCAAGCGGAGTAACGACCGAAACTGCCTGCGCAGTTTGCGAACATTCCGGATACGAGGATCCGTCATCGGCGGTTAACGTGGCGGTAATGCGCTGTCCGCCGAGTCCGGTCGAGTCAACACTCAAGGTCGGCGAATCAAGGCCACTGACAACTCGCGCAGTCGACGGAGTCACTTTCCAGTTGTATCTCAAACTGGCCGTACCGCTGTAAGTAACGTCAGCGGTGTACGTGATGATTTCACCGTCAGTCACCTGCTTCGGAGCCGAGAGGTTCACCGGGAACGGACAAGGCACCTTCGGCAGCGGTGGCAACGGCCGGTAATTCACCACCACGCATTTAATGCGACCAGCAGGCACTTCGATTTCGCGAGTCCACAAGAGACCGTTGGGGAGAGTAACCTGTACGTTGTGTATTCCGGGCTCGAGATTGATAGAGCGATATTCGGTCAACGTTTGGCCCTGCGACTTGCCATCGATCGTGAGTAACAGTCCGCCTGGGTTCGTCAAAATCTTGATGATGCCGTATTTCACTGTCTTCGCGGAAACACTCGCTGGAGAAGCTGCAAAGAAGCTGAACGCAAGCAAAGCGGCAAAGACAAATTTAAGACTGCTGTTGAGAGTAAATCTGGTTCTCGTCACTGTCTTATTCCTCCTCCGGCTTAACGGCCTGGGCCAACTGTGCTTTCGCGTAACGTCGTCTTAAGCCAGCACCTGCGGCAGCCAGCCCGGTTCCGAAGAGAAGCAATGAAGTTGGCTCTGGAACCTGCGGAGTTGGTGTAGGTGTTGGAGTCGACGGCGGCGTTGGAGTTGGCGTCGGAGTTGGGTTTGAAGGCGGCGTGTCACAATCGTCGCAATGGTCTATAAAGGCTAAGGGAATCGCCCCAAGAAACAGGAACGGCCACTTTGGGAACCCGCCGCCGGGGACGATAAAGCCACAATCGCAAATCGTGCCTTCGACTTCGCCATCTGGGTACGTCTGAACACCGATCTGTTGGCCCTGCCCTGTGACCGTTACACCACCGGCGACGATGGTGTCGGTTTTGGTTGGACCAGGAGTGGACGCTCCATTCTCAGTGCGTGGTCCAGTCTGCTGCGCGCCTTTCTGGCCGGTATCCTGGGTAATAAGACTATTGAGTCTGATATCGGGTACACCTTGAGAAGTGCTAAGCGTTTGGACCACCTGATTGATTCTGACTGGTTCGGCTAATGCGGGCACCGCAGTGAAAAAGAAAAGGCAAAGGGTGGCGCAGATCAGACAGGTGACGCTAAAGCCCTTGGGCTCGGAGTTTTTGATAGAGAACTGCGGACGAGTTACGCTCATACTGTTTAGATGGTCCAACTATCGATTGGGAGATCGCTAGTTGGCCGGGTTTACTTGTCTTATCCACTACAGGGACACTCTCAATAACCGGAAAACTCCAGCCGCTCGATGGTTTTGCTTATCTGCTGGTAGTTTGCCGAGGTTGCGCAAGTGCACCCGTAGGTCTAAGGCCAACTGACCCCTTGTAGCCTCCTGGCCACTTTGGACATATAGAGGTGTGATCCTTCAAGCAAATGAAGGGCCGTCACGAAATACCAGAAAACATGCGGTTTTGTACGCTGGCAGACCGAGGATCGTCTGAGAATTGGACCAATTGGTCTGAGAATTGGACAGAAGAAGAATAGGTCCTATAGCACTTATAGGACCTATTTACATTTACTCGCCGCCGCCGTCGCTGGGGCTCGCTGCTTCGGCTTTGCGATTCTCTTCGCGCAGCACTGCCTTGCGCGAGAGTTTTATCTTGTTGCCTTCGCGCCCGATGCACTTCACGAGGATCTGCTGCCCTTCTTTCAGCTCGTCGCGAACATCCTTCACGCGACGATCTGCGATTTCCGAGATGTGCAACAGCCCATCGGTGCCGGGGAAGATTTCGACGAAGGCGCCGAAGTCGACGATGCGGTTAACAGTGCCCAGGTAAGTTTGGCCCACTTCCGCTTCTGCCGTTAGACCACGAATACGATTGACCGCGGCATCTGCGGCTTCCCCACTCGCAGTCGCGATTGAAATCGTACCGTCGTCCGACACATCGATCTTCGCGCCAGTCTCTTCAACGAGTGAGCGAATGACTTTGCCGCCTGGTCCAATGACGTCGCGAATCTTGTCCGGGTTGATCCTGATCTGAATGATGCGCGGAGCAAACGCGGAAATCTGTTCGCGAGGTTCTGAGAGAGTCTTCTCCATCGCGCCGAGAATGTAGAGCCGGCGTTTCTTCGCCTGCTCGAGAGCCTCGGCCATGATCTGCGCGTTGATGCCCGCGATCTTGATGTCCATCTGCAACGCCGTGATGCCGTTGCGCGTGCCCGCGACTTTGAAATCCATGTCGCCGTAGTGATCCTCAGCTCCCGCGATGTCAGTCAGAATCGCGTATTTGTTACCTTCCATCACGAGGCCCATCGCCACGCCGGCTACAGGTGCTTTCAAAGGCACACCCGCATCCATCATCGCGAGGGTACCGCCGCAAACAGTCGCCATCGACGACGAACCGTTTGACTCGGTGATCTCAGAAACTACGCGTACTGTATAAGGAAACTCTGAATCCTCAGGCAAAACTGTTTCGAGCGCGCGTCGCGCGAGCGCTCCATGCCCAATCTCACGACGGCTCGACGATCCATAACGTCCGACTTCGCCGACTGAATACTGCGGGAAGTTGTAGTGCAAAAGGAAACGTCGTTTGACTTCGCCCTTCTCGAGATCGTCGATGAACTGCTCATCTTCTTTAGTTCCGAGCGTGGTCGACACGAGTGCCTGAGTTTCGCCACGTGTGAAAAGTGCTGAACCGTGAACGCGTGGCAGCCAACCGACTTCCGCAGTGATCGGGCGGATCTCGGAAAACCTGCGTCCATCAGGACGTCGACGTTTGTTGAGAATGTCGTCGCGGAAGACCATCTCTTTGAGATTGTCGAAGATCAATTTGGCCATGGTGCGTTGTTCGGGCTGATCTTCGGGATACGACTCCGCCACTTCTTTCTTCAGCGCATCAACAGCCGCATAACTCGCGCGCTTCTCCTGCGTGCTGGTATCGAGCGCCGCTCGAAGTCGTTCGGCATATCTCTCCGTGATGTCGCGTTGCATCTCTTCGTCCAACTGCGCGGAGACGACGTCGCGCTTCTGAATTTCGAGCGCTTTGTAGAGTTCTCTCTGCCAACGACAGAGACGGTTGATCTCTTTGTGCGCGAGCATGAGAGCCTCGACCATGATCTCTTCCGACACTTCTTTCGATCCGGCTTCAACCATCACGATCGCCTCTTCGGTGCCAGCCACAATCAAATTCAAACGCGACTCACGCACTTCGTCGTAAGTCGGATTAACAATGTAACGTCCTTCGATCAGCCCGATACGTACACCTGCAATGGGATTTAAAAAGGGTATGTCGGATAGATAAAGAGCACACGAGGCGCCGGTGATAGCAATAACATCAGGATTGTTGTCAGGATCGGCTGAGATGACGCTGGCAATAACTTGAGTTTCGTTTCTGTAACCTTCGGCGAAGAGTGGGCGGCAGGGGCGGTCAATCAGGCGGCTGGTCAGCACTTCCTTTTCATTCGGACGGCCCTCACGCCGGAAGTAGTTGCCGGGAATACGTCCGGCAGCATAGTTTGCTTCACGATATTCGACCGTGAGGGGAAAGAAATCAACGCCCTCGCGCGGTGTAAGCGCGCCCACGGCGGCCACCACCAGCAGGACCCCGAGGAGGAGCGGCAGACGGCGGCGAAGGCGGATTACGACAAGTTGCGTTCGCTCGGCACTAGTCTCGC
>OBKT01000015.1_pt1 | contig 17652 bp, 18 predicted proteins | sample 1519771 | NCBI WGS metagenome assembly OBKT01 (sample SAMN00737777, study PRJEB22531) | soil metagenome | reverse complement strand
GCTGGTTTCAGAAAAACTCGCCGCGTCGTTGCGCCGCCGCGTGAAAAGTTCTTTAGTTGCCAAACAAGCTATTCACGTACTGCTGCGGATCGAAGACCACGAGGTCATCGACTTTCTCCCCAATTCCTGCATAACGAATCGGCAGGTTTAACTCTTTCGCGATCGCAACCGCAATCCCGCCCTTCGCCGTGCCATCAAGTTTCGTCAACACGATGCCCGTTACCCCCGCGACTTTCAAAAACTGTCGCGCCTGTTCGAGTCCATTCTGTCCGGTAACAGCATCGACGACCAGCAGCGTCTCATGAGGCGCGCCATCGACCTCACGCGCCGCCACGCGTTTCATCTTCTCCAACTCAGCCATCAGATTCGACTTGTTGTGCAGTCGTCCAGCAGTATCGACGATCAAAACTTCAGAGCCGCGTGCCTTCGCAGCTTTCAATGAGTCAAACAGCACTGCTGCCGGATCAGTTCCCTGCTTCTGTTGAATCAACGGCACACCCGTGCGCTCAGCCCAGATCGCGAGCTGGTCCGATGCCGCCGCACGAAAAGTATCCGCCGCACAGATCAGCACGTCGTTGCCTTCAGCCTTTATCCGTTGCGCGAGCTTTCCGATCGTAGTTGTCTTGCCGACACCATTAACACCCACGATCATCATCACGTATGGTGCGATACCTTCCGGAACAGTCGTCTCTGAAGCAACGCCCTGACGCTCGGAAGCCTGGAGGATCTGTAACAGCTCGGTTTGGATTGCTGCTTTAAGTGCGTCGAGATCGTTGATCTGCTTGCGTGCAATGCCGCGACGCACTGTCTCGAGTATGTCGAGCGTAGTCGGCACGCCGATGTCTGCCGCGATCAAAACTTCCTCGAGTTGCTCTAACAACTCTTCGTCTATCTGCTTACGTCCCGCGAAAACGGTGTCGAGCTTTTCAGACAGCGAGTCACGCGTCGCCGTGACCGCTCGTCGAAAGCGCGCCGAAAACTCCTGTTCGAGCGCCGCTTCCTGCGCCTGCAACTGCTCCATCGAGAGATTCAGACCCAACACTGAGCTCTGGAACGGTGAGCGCGACGGAACTACTTCTTCTTTAATTGTCTCAACTGGAGGTTCAACTGGACGCTCGACCGGCGCCGGCGTTGGCGGCGGTTCCGGAACGGCTTCGGCAGGCTCGTTTAAACGCAGGGAGACAAAGTCATCCTTTTTTCTTCTCCAAAAAAGTCCCATGTGAGGCGATTATACATTTTATCCACCGATTACACAGATTACGCAGACAAGGTTTCACTGATGCGTGCCATCTGTGTAATCTGTGGACTATTGATCGGCTTAGCGGGCTTTCTTAGTTTGACTTGTCCCGGTTTGATTTGACCTTCCTTGCAGGCATCTGAAAGCGCACCAACAACGTCGGCGTCGTAACGCGTGCCGACAAAACTCTCGATACGCGCGAGTGCGTCTTCAAACTTCATCGCTTTCTGATACGGGCGATCGGTCGTCATCGCATCGAACGTGTCGGCGACTGCGACAATCTTGCCCATGAGCGGGATCTCATCGCCTTTCAATCCCTGCGGATAACCCTTGCCATTTACCATTTCGTGATGCATGTACATTCCCGGCAGAAACTCTTTCATCGCCGGAATCTGCGCCATGATCTTGTAGCCCTTCTGCGGATGCTGCTTCATGATCTCGTACTCTTCATCCGTGAGCGCCGCGGGCTTCTTGAGTATGTTGTCGTCGATCGCGATCTTGCCGACGTCGTGCAGCAACGCGCTGATTCTGATCTTCTCGGTTTCTTCGTCTGATAAACCAAGACGTTGCGCAATCGCCATCGAGAAACGTGACACGCGTTCTGAGTGACCACGCGTGTAAGGATCTTTGCCGTCGATTGCGGCTGCGAGACCTTTGACCGTGCCGAGAAAGAGTTCGCGATTCTCCTGGGCAGACTGTTGCAGGTCGACGATGAAGCGCTCGATCTGATCAGTCATGATGTTGAACGAGTTGCCAAGATCCCCCAGCTCGGTGCGGCTCGTCACTTCGATCCGTTTTGAGAAGTCGCCTGACGCGATGCGATGTGCGCCCCCCGCGAGATCCCTAACAGGATGCGTCAACTTGCTGGCGAAGAAAATTCCGATGAGGACTGTCATCAAAGCCGCGATCAAACTGATCCAAAGCGTTTGCCAACGCATGTCAGACACTGACGCGAGCGCCGCCGCTTCGTCCTGAATAGCAATCACGCCCAGACGTGAATTCTTATCGAGTTCGGCGGTCGCGTATGAACCAAGCATCTCGACAGTGCGTCCATCGCGAGTAGCGGAAAACGGAGCGAGTGCAGACTGGACTTGCGCGCCGGACTCCTGCCAGTCCTGGACCACCTTCAGGTCAGTCATCGACTTCTCCGAAAAGGCGACGCTTGCTTCCGGATGTGCCACCGCGCGTCCGTTCTGGTCCACAACAAACACGACCGGCAAGCCCGCGTTCAATAATTCTCGTTCGCTCTTGGACGTCGGTTGTTGTACGGCGTGAAAGACTTCCTGAAATGAAACGATGGCGACTACCGCAGCCACGACGTTCTGATTGTTCGTGCCGCCGAGTACTGGTTCCGCGATCGTTAGCGCCATCTCCTGTCCGGTGCGAATGACCTGCGGCCGGCTAACAACCAGACCACGACCATTCATCCGTGCGAGCACTTCACTCACGCGAGCGTCGACTTCTTCCAGGCTGATCACGTCGGGTTGGAAGGCGCGGTGCAGCGTTCCATCAACGGGCCAGAGCGCGAGCGCGATCAGGTTCGGATCTTCCTGTAGGGTTTTCTCGAGCCGATCGTTGTAACCCGCATCGTCGAGAGATTGAATGCCTCCGGAGATCTCAAAAGCTCGGGCGAGGCCGGTCACAACGTCTCGATAGCGCTGGCCGTAAAGTTCGATCTGGCGCGCCTTGTCCTGCACGAGCTGGGCCTGGTACCGGCCTTCGACAGACCTCAGCTCATCGGCACTGCGGCCGGAAAGCAGAAGACCTGTGATAGCCATGGGCGCGAGGCCCACGAGCAGCAGGACTCCCAAAACAATGTAGAGGAGACGGATTCGTCCGAGTTTTTCGAGCATTCTTGGATCTTGGCGGTACAATCGACGGCAGGTTCGGGTCTTCCGAGGCACGATTGCTCGGCGTACCGCTATTATTCACAACGACTCGCAGATGTGTCAACGAGTTTTAACACGGATTACACGGAAACCCGCGGATTTATCGACTATGCGAGCATTAGCTGCGTCTAAAGTGTTGAGCGCTAAGGCTCGAGAATGGAAACTTTGGGTAGCGACGAGGTAATCGTTGAACGCGCCCTGACGGGCGATGCCGAAGCTTTTGGCGAGCTGGTGCGGCGCTGGGAGCGTCGGATATTTGCGCTTACTTACGGGATCCTCGGCCGCGAGGAAGACGCGCGCGATGCCACTCAGGAGACGTTTCTCGCGGCTTTTCGCAACTTGCGCGGCTTTCGCGGCGATGCGAAGGTTTCGTCGTGGCTGCACCGGATCGCCGTTAACCAGTGCATCTCGCGACAGAGGCGCGCGAAGGTTCGGAGTGAGTCGGCGCTGGATGACGATAATGAGGATCGTAGCTTTGCGGCGCCCGTAAGTGAGTCGCCAGTGCACGTCGTTGAAGGCAGGCAGCAAACGCTGGCGGTGCGGCGCGCGATAAATAGTTTGCCGCTCGAGTTGAGACAGGTGGTGGTGATGAAGGAATTTGAAGAGCTGACTTTTCGTGAGATTGCCGACGCGCTAGACGTGCCGTTGAGCACGGTGAAGAGTCGTTTGTACACGGCGTTAAAGCAATTGCAGATGCGGTTACAGAAGTTTGAAGGCGGGAATTGAGATGAACGAAAACACTTGTGAACGCGCGCACGATTTGATGGCGTTTCTCTATCACGAAATGGATGAGCGTGAGACGCGCGAGTTCCACTTGCATTTGCAGCAGTGTGTTCAATGTCGTGACGAAACGGCGTCGTTGGGCGTTGTTCGTGAGTCAATCGGTGCCTGGCGCGACGAAGCGTTGGCCGGTTTTGTTTCGACGCCCGTGACGACTACGCCAACAAAGTCTGCGATCGCCGCGCTGCGTCAGTTCTTTGATCTCTCGCCGCTCTGGTTGAAAGGTGCGACTGCGTTTGCGATGGTTGCATTTTTCGTGCTTGTCGGAATCGCGGTAGTGAAGCTTAAGAACAATACGCCAGTGATTTCGACGAACGCGAAATACACCGAGCAGGATGTAGATCGATTGGTGAAGGAGGCGGTGGCAAAACAACAAAATGAAGATAAACCCGTTGAGACCGTGGCAGTAGTCGAGTCGCCGAAACCAAAGAAATCGAAGGCATCTACTTCAACTCAGTTAGCAAAGAGTCGGCGTCCACTTTCGAGAGCCGAGCGTGAACAACTCGCCAGCGACCTGCGTCTGCTCTCAACAGAGGACGACACAAGTCTTTATCTACTCGGAGATCGAATCAATCAGTAACCATGTCTGAGGCAACGATGAAATTCAGAACCTTGATACTTTTATTCAGCACACTCCTGCTCTTCACAACGGCTAACGCCCAGGACGCTACGGCGCCGCCAATCGAAGACTCAATCAACCAACTGCGCCTAACGCCCGAACAGCGCCAGCGCATCCGCACCATCTTCGAGGAGAACAAGACCGAACGACAGACGACTAACCGCCGGCTGCGCGAAGCTCAGTTTTCCCTGACACAGGCGCTCGATGCCGAGCCGATCGACGAAAACGCGATCAACCAACGAGTCAACGATGTCGCGGCCGCCCAGGCAGCGCAGATGCGGATGAGAATTCAGATCGAACTGAAAATTCGCCGCGAACTGAGTCCAGAACAATTAACGACCTGGCGACGCCTGCGACTCCAGATGCGAGACTTCATGGACGCACAGCGCCCATTCAAAAGACGACCCGCCGCTCAAGGCCTCGCGCCTCGTCGAAACGTGCGGCCACGCTAAGTAAGAAGCCCGGCGCGAACTCTCTCGCGCCGAGCAAAATCTCAACTCAACCCCGCATATTCATTGTAGCCGCGCGAACCCGGCGCATTCCCTTGTTGGAAGGCGTTGATGTATCGATGCCGCTCTGACTTCTCCTGCGGGCGGCTTCCATCTCCTCAGGTGTCGGCGGTGTGACTACATAATTTAATCCCTGTGCGTAACTCGACATGGAATGTGGATCGGATAAGAACCCAAGCATGCCACTGTCGACCGGACAAAACGCATTGACTTGCATGTAGTCTGATTCTTCTCCCGACCCAAACGGATCGTAGAAGACATTCGGCGGCAAGTTTGGCACTGGGTCCCAGCCATTTGCGACGCGGTAGTGGGCTGAGATTAAAGGATAGCTCGAAGAGGTGAGCAGGTTGTTGAAGAAGTTTGCGAAAGTCGGATCTCCGACATTCGGCGCGGCGAAACTGTAACAGGTCAGAGACGGCGTCGAAGATGTTGACGCATAGTTAAGGGCAATATCGGTGGTGAGCAATATTGCCAGTGCAGCGCCGAGGCTATGCCCCGTAACTACGATGGAGCTTACATTATCAAGGATCGTCGACAACGGTACCTGTGTGTTGGTGCCGGTCTTGAAATAAGTGAGACCTTTATAAATCGCAGCGAATCCTTGATGGATGTTTCCCTGTACCTTGTTAATGCCGGACGCACCGGTGTTTGACGCAAGCAGGACATCAGTCCACTCGATCATGTCTTCGGTGCCGCGAATGGCAAAGACGAGTGAATCAGGGTTATTAGCGAGCTGCGCCACATAACCGAAGTAAGTCCAGTCTGTTTCGAGAATGCCTTCGTTATACGAAATGTCATACAGCAGGGTGTAGCCTGACGGTGGAATACTGATCACCTGCGAGTAAGGCGGGAAGCCAAAGTCCGTTTGGCTTTTGGCATCGATGTAGTACTGAAAGTACGCTTGTTGGACGAAGTTGGCGTAGATTAACGCCGTTGCGGCACTGAAACCGCTTGGATATGTCCACGACATCACAGTCTCCTTTGAATGAGGTTGAGTAACAAACGTAAGGTCGGTTAGCGAAACAAGAGAGGGTCAGAAAAATATGCCTGTGGCGGTGAGAAGTCAAACAAAAATTGAAGTTTGAAGGTGTTCTAACCACAGATTACACAGATTGATTTAAAGAATCTGTGTAATCTGTGGATAACGATCTTCAATTTAGGTCGCCACCCACTATCGGCTGCGGCTTGACGCCCCGCACACAATTTGCGCATCATAGGCCGCTCTTCTAAACGCGCAGTCCTAAAACTACTTAACGCTCTGGCGCAACGGAAAAGACCGAGTCTGATACGCTCTCCATGAACTTCGCTGCACGCGGCTTGCTCGAGCTGCAAGAAACAACGCTTCTAGCCGCTCGCGCTTTTCGCGGTCTCTTTAAGCGACCACGCTACATTCCCGAAACCATCGCGCAGATGGACGCGATCGGCGTCGGGTCGCTCACCATTATTGTTCTGACCGGTTTTTTCACCGGCGGCGTACTGACAGTTCAAACATTTCCCACGCTCAAAAGCTACGGCGCGCAATCGCAAACTGGTTATCTTGTCGCTGTTTCACTTGTGCGTGAACTGGGACCGGTTCTGTGCGCTTTGATGGTCACTGGCCGCGTCGGCTCCGCGATCTCGGCCGAGTTGGGCTCGATGGTCGTGTCGCAACAGATCGACGCCATGCGCGCGCTCGGCACCGACCCGGTTCGAAAGCTGGTCGCACCTCGTCTGCTCGCGCTCTTAGTCAGTCTGCCATTGTTGACTGTGCTCGCCGACGTTCTCGGAATCTTTGGTGGTTGGGTTACGGCCATTTTTCTCTACTCGGTTTCGTCGAGCGTGTTTATTTCGGCAGTCCGCGACGCCATCACGACTGACGACTTGATCGGAGGTATCGTTAAACCCCTCGTCTTTTCGTTGATCATCGGCACCATTGCGTGCCGGCAGGGGCTCAGCACCGAGGGAGGCACGGTCGGCGTGGGCCGCTCGACGACGCGAGCAGTCGTGCTGGCCTCGATTGTCGTTATTATTGCCGACTATTTTCTCGCGAAAGCGCTTCAGGTTATCCTAGGAACTCAATAACTGTACTTCTGATGTCAACCGAGATACACACTACTGCATCCACAATCAGTGAGCAGGCTGCGGAATCAACTTTCCATGAAGTTGACGACCGCGAACGCGCTATTCCCGCGATCGAATTTCGCAACGTGCTGCTGGCCTTCGACGATCGTGTCATCTTGAACAGGCTGAACTTCAAGGTGATGAAGGGTGAGACGAAGATCATCCTCGGCGGTTCAGGCGGCGGAAAGTCAACCATCATCAAGCTTGTTCTTGGTTTACTAAAACCAGATGAAGGTCAGGTACTGGTCGACGGCGAAGACGTCACTGATTTTTCCGAAGAGCGGATGATGCACGTCCGGAAGAAAATCGGCATGGTCTTTCAGGAAGGCGCACTTTTCGATTCCCTTTCCGTTTACGACAACGTTGCTTTTCGTTTGCACGAACAGGGTGTTCCGGAAGACGAAGTGGAACCCGAGGTTCGTCGCATGTTGCGGTTCGTCAATCTCGAAGACGCGATCGACAAGATGCCGATCGAACTCTCGGGCGGTATGCGTCGTCGTGTCGGCATCGCGCGCGCTCTCGTCGGTGATCCGAAAATCGTCTTATTCGACGAGCCGACCGCGGGCCTCGATCCACCAACTGCACGCACTATCTGCGAGCTCGCGATGAAGCTGCGTGACCTCGAAGACGTTTCTTCAATCTTCGTCACACACGAGATGAACAACCTCGACTACATCTGTTCGGAATACGCAGTAGTTGACGAAGACGGCAAAGTTGTTTTCGAACGGGAAGGTGAGCGGCTGTGTCTTATCAACAGTAAAGTGATGATGATGCGCGAGGGCAAAGTTATTTTCAGCGGCACTGACGAAGCGCTGCGTCGCGCCGAGGATCCGTACATCCAGAGATTTCTGCGGGGACATTAAAGAAAGTGTGAGGACAAGCTATGCCTCGATCAAGAACTACCATCAGTCTGAGCCAGATACGAGTCGGTCTTTTCGTGCTGTTCGCGATCATCGTGTTGATCTTTCTCGTACTCAACGCTTCAGGCGACATCAATCCCTTTAGCAGAAAATTGCACTTGAAAGCTCGGTTCGTGGATGCGAATGGTTTGCGTGAAGGCTCGGAAGTGCGACTCGCGGGCGTGCGAGTCGGTAAAGTCGAGCGGATCGTTTTGCTCGAGCCGTCGCCTGTTCCAGGGGCGCCGCGAGTCGAAGCGCAGTTGACGATTGATTCCACAATCGACGGACGTCCGGCCAACGAGCGCATTCGTTCAGACTCAACGGCTCAACAAGGCTCGCCTAGCCTGCTCGGAAACGAGATGCTTATCAACATCACGCCCGGGACCGCAGTCGGAACACCTGTGCAGGATGGCGCCTTGTTGGTGTCGTCGTCTTCGAACACAGTCAACGACTTTGCGACGTCAGGGACCGATCTGGCCCAGCGTCTGAGTAAACTCTCCGACGAAATCAACGGCATCGTGAAGGACGTCAAAGATGGCAAAGGAACTGTTGGACGACTGTTCAGCGATGAAGCGCTTTACAACAACCTGAACGCGACGATCCGCGAGACGCAGGATGTGATGACGGCGGTCAGGTCGGGCAATGGTTCGGCCGGGCGGTTCATCAACGATCCGCAGCTTTATAACAATGCAAACGAGATTGCGATTTCGCTCAAGTCTATTTCAGACGATCTGCGAGCGGGACGCGGCACGGCAGGCAAGCTCCTAACTGACGACGAGTTTTACAATCGCATCAATCGCACCGCCGATCGTCTCGACAAGTCCGTGGACCAGATTAACCTCATGATTGCCGAGATCAATGCCGGCCACGGCACGCTCGGCAAACTCATTCGCGACGAACAGATCTACAACGACGCACGCGCAGCCATCGCGCGCTTCAACACCACTGCCGAACGTGTCGACAACATGGTCTCGGCGGCGCAACGCGGTGAAGGCACGGTCGGCAAACTCCTCAACGACGACACGCTGTACACGAACGTGAACCAGCTCTCGTCGGAAGGCGTCAAAATGATCTACGACTTCCGCCAGAATCCAAAGAAGTATCTGACGATCAAGTTCGAGCTGTTCTAAGAGGTCACAACTTGGACAGTGTCGTATTGGCGGGCGCAGTCACCACGGTGCTCGGTCTCACTTCTTCACTGAACGCAAACGGAAACCTATTTCTTTGCGCTTTCGAACTGGCGCTGCCATTAATCGTCGAATCGCGTCAAAGACAACTCTGAACTGTTTATCGTACTGGCTTTCAAGCTCATCCAACCGACGAGAGAGTTCGACGTTAGACGCGAACATCTGGCGAAGCTGTACGAACGCACGCATGATCTCGATGTTGACGGCTATCGCCCGCTTGCTTCGCAATACACTCGAGAGCATGGCAACGCCCTGTTCGGTGAAAGCATAAGGCCGAAAGCGAGGATCCCGATGCTTCTCTGAACCGATCACAATTTGTGATCGGTTCAGGTCAGCAAGCTCGGCTGACGTTAACTGAAACATGAAGTCTTCTGGAAAACGCTCCAGATTTCGCCGGACTGCCTGATTGAATGCCGCAGTAGACACATCATAAAGTCTTGCCAGATCGCGATCGAGCATTACCTTTTCGCCGCGAATCAGGTAAATGGCTTTTTCGATTTTTTCTATGGAGATGAGGTTTATATTGCTCATGTGAGGTCCTCTCGTGAGATTTAGCATGCATTGTATATCGTTTTTGAATTAAGTCTTAATCCAACTAAGCAGTTTTTTGAACAAGCATCGCTACGCCCGGCTCAGTGAAGCGCAGTGCATTGCACGCGCTCACAGCTCGCCGTCTGGCGCGAGCAAACAAACACCTGAATTGCATCTCTTCACTGAGGCAAGCCCGCGGTAAAAAGGTGGGAATCCCGGTTTTTAACCGTCACTTGTTTACTTACGATGTGAAGCGGAGGCTCAAATGCGAAAAGTTATCTATGGTTTTGGCGTTGCGTTGCTGACGTTTACATTAGGCTCAGTCACTTACTACCTCACTGTTTCAAAACCTACTTCTGAACCCATTCCAGTGGTTGAGGTCAAACCATCCGACGTTAGGCGCGAATACTCCTTCAGTCTATCCGAAATTAACGTACCGATAGAGCCTCCGGCTCCGCCGCCGGTTGGATTCGCAGTCGTCTTCGCGGTCGGCGTTGAGGATCAAGTGCTCGGCTATCGTTCGGTAAAACTCTCCAAAAAGTTGGCCGTACTAAATGATCTTGATATCAGTGACGAAATTTATGGGAAGGAGATCACGATCGTTGGTGGTGACAAGTCAGCCAGGTATCGAATCTTTGAACGCTATCGGACCAGTATGACAGTCATGGGTGAGGGACCACATCTCGATCTCGTTGACTGGCGTCACTTCGATTCTGAATGGATTGAGTTGGACCAACTGGCCCAGCGCAAGTTTAGAACCCTTGCTTACGAACAGATGGACACCAGCAAGTTTCCGCCTGTGACGAAATCAGAGTTGATCAGTGCGGTTGGTAAACGCGCTTCTGACTGGCCTCAGATCGTCAAACTTGCTAAAACATGTGGCAACCCAAATGACGACCCTTGCTCGGTGTCGGACAGCTCACTTTACTTTCGCATCGAGAAGCTGGTCGGCGATCGTTGGACCACAGTCGGCATTGTAGAAGTTTTGATTCCGATGGGTTGCTAAGTATGAAACGCGTAGCAATCACTATCACTCTACTTTCGATCCTGTTTACCGCGGCTTTATCACGTCAGCAGGATGAAAATAGATTTGCGGTTGCCGGTTTGAAGGAACGCGAGGTTGAGATCTTTTTCAACTCGTTCAAAGAGGCCGTTGCGAAAGACGATAAGCGGAAGATTGCTGCGATGGTGAGTTATCCGATCAAGGTGTATTTGCGATCGGATCGCACAGTTAAGATCGCAAACAGCGCCAGGTTCGTCAAATTCTACGATCGCATCTTCGATCAGAAGTTCAAAGACATAATTGCAGCGACGGAGTTCAAGGATCTGTGGGCCAAGTCGTCGGGCGTGGCTACGCCTCGCGGCGAAATATGGATTAACGGGATCGCTAAGAACCCTAAGTTCGAAGACAATTACGTGATCAAGGTTACAGCCCTCAATGGTCCGATGCGACCTTGAAAGCGAGAGGGGAGTTTCACGCAAAGGCGCAAAGAAGGCAAAGACGCAAAGTATTAAAGCCGGCGTGAAACGATTCCGAATGCACGCACAGGGAAGGTGCCGAAGTTGCGCACCTTCACGGGAACAGCGAAGAATTTGAAGCCACTGTCGGGCAGATCGCCGAGACCGCAGAGATGTTCGACGATGGGAATGTCGTGGCCCAGCAAAACTGAATGTGCCGGACGATTGCCGTCACGTGTGGCGTCAATATTGAAGGAATCAATTCCAACCAGAGCAGCGCTGCTCTTTGCGAGATACGTAGCGGCAGCCTCAGTTAGATACGGATGATTGCCGCTCGCGTACTCTTCCTTGCGCCAATGCCGATCCCAACCTGTGTGGACCAGTACCGCTTTGCCGTTCACGTCGATCTCGCGAAATGCGTCTTCGGTGAGTTCCGTTTGATCGACGCAGCGCACGACAACGCCGTCAAGATTCGCGATTGAATAGAGATCGAGACTCGCGAGATCCTTACCACGCGCGTAACGGTGAAACGGACTATCGAGATATGTCCCCGTATTCGCAACCATCTCGATCTTGCCGATGTGAAACTCCGTCCCGGGCGCGTAGCGAGTACTCGAATCTTCACGACTGAGATAATCGCTAATCACGGGCGCCGGCAGTCCTTTGTAAGTGATCATGCCATGCTCAACCGTGTGACACACATCAATCAATTCAAACTCACGCGACATTTTCGTCTTCCTCCTTCACGCGTCGTTGTACCAGAACCTGAAAACTCGACGCCATACCTCCGGGCAGAATCATGTCTTTCGCGCCAGTCGTTAACGCTACTTTTTCAGCTTCAGTCTGAGCAAGGCCAAGTTGATACTCCAACTCTGTCAGCAAACCCGCGTTCAAGAGAAACTTATCCTGCGACGCAAAGTTTACAACCTTCAATCCAAGCCGCTCGCCAACAGTCTTCACCTGCGTCCAATTAACGCTCGCAGTGATGTCACATTCGCCAGGGTGGGCCAACACGTCATCAACAAACTTATGCCGCCAGAAACCGCGAAGCGTTCCGTTTGGACGTAGCGTGGGATCATAAAGCTGAATGCTCTCAGCTCCATAATCGACAGTGATCACGAAGCCGTTCGCAAGGTTGCCGGCCACGCGAGCAAACCAATCGTCGATTTCGAGATTGATTTCGATTGTCTGACCGATAGCGAGCTCCAAACCATAGTCTGCGTAAAACTCCATCAATCGAGGCGTTGACAAAGGTCCTTCAGACCAGGAATTCGCATCGACATAAAGCTCAGCCAGCCCCTGCTCAGTTTGCACAACACGATGAACGGGAAACGCATCGAGCAACTCGTTTGAAAAAACGATTCCATTATCAACCCAAATCTCATCAAAAGATGAACTGAACTTAACTCGATCGCCATAATCTACGAGCCGCTCGCGTGTACGCCGCAACGCATCGAGACTCACGTCGTAAACGACATAACGCGTCGCATCGAAGACGAGAGGAAACTGCCGCGCCAGCGTATGGAGCACCCCTGCAGCAAAATCCCCGCGCCCACTTCCACACTCCACGATGGTCCATTCACGAGGCCGGCCAAGCTCTTCATACAACCGCGCGAAGTAGCGCGCAAATGTCGCAGCGAACAGCGTGCTTCGCTCCGGACTGGTGCGATAGTCACCTGCCCTGCCCCAACGTTCGCGATCTGTTCTTTGGTAATAACCGCTGATCGGATCGTACAGCGCCCTCTTCATCCAATCGTGAAAAGTGATCACTGCTATTACTCTGGAGTGCGATCCTCTTTATCGAGCAAGCGAGTGGTGTTCTCAGTGACACTCGGCGGGTTCGCCAACTCAGCCGTGTTCGGACGTCGCCACGCGCCTTGCGCACGCGCGGGTGGTGGCGTCAATGCGGGCCGTTGCGCCTGTGGTCCAAATTGCTGAGGGTGCATGGGCATCGGAGACGCCGCTGGTCCATAGGGACGGAAAGGGCTCGGTGCGGGTTCCTCAAACACTGCCGCATACAACATGCGCAGTGGTCCACCAACAAAACAGATGATCGCCGCTAACGCTGCGAGTATTTCGATGAAGGTGGCGTTCGTGAAACTGGCAAACATTCCCAGTATCGGCACAATCACCGCACCCGAAAGAAGTAACAAACCACCCTGTTTGACGCCCTTTCGGCGCGCTGAAACTGGAACGGGCTCGTCCGGCGCGCGATACACAGGAAGCTGTCCGCCGTGGTTGAGCAACTGCACGACGCCATCCAGTGGAAAACCGCAACGAGAGCAAAATCGGATAACTCCGGTAACTTGTTGCTGGCCGCATTGCGGACAAAACATGGGGATTGTTCCTCGCGAAACGGGCTGTTAGGTCGGCCTAGATAATAAACCGAGCAGCGCCTTCACTGGAAAGTATTTTGATCGTGGCCACAGCCCGGCCGCGATAATCACCGGCCGCGATCAGTGTTTCCAACAGCACATTGACGAGTTGCCGCTCGCCGGCAGGAGCCGAAATGTACTTCGTTAACGCGCCGTCGTCAGTAATTGAATTGAACGCCAGTTGTCGCAATCGATCAACTTCGGACAAGTAGTCGACAATCAAATCCGAATTCGAAAGTGTTTCGGGCAACGTCCATTCAAAAGGATCGTCCCAGAGATTTGACGTGAGACCACCGCAGGTCTGTTCGATAACAGCGGCACTGCGAAGAATACACTCGCCGATACTGATTGCCGGTGGATTGCGGTAGAGGAGATTAGCCGGGACTGAGCTCGCGAGATCTTTCAGGCTATCGATCAGTTTACCGAATTCCTCGTCAAGTTGTTGAACGATCTCGCGGTCAGTGTTTTTAGCCACGGATTACACAGTTATCTTGAACGTCGATCAGTTTCTTCGAGGACTGTGCCGTAGCTGCGTCCAGCAAAGCTGAAGCCGTTATGAATGTAACCCTTCGCCCCGACGTGTGAACCGCGAGACGGAACACCGCGTCTGGTCGCGACCCAAATTCTTCCAGTGCCGTCGTCGATCTCGTAGGCGCCGGCTCCCATCACGCCATAACTATCCGTAACTCGACCGGCAATCCCGACTTCCTTATTGCGATAACGATCCGGATTAGCGTTTATTTTTGCGATATTGGTTTGGCTGGGGCAGGCGGTGAACAGCAGCGCTCCACCGATCAAAACGACGAGAACAGCGGTTTTTTTCAATGCAAGCATTGGCGTCTCCTTTAATGGTTTCATTTCGGGAGAGGCAGTGATGATAACACAGGGAGGCAGGGGCACCGAGCAGGAGCAGGAGTAGAAATTCCCTGCTCCTGTCTGCTGCTCCTGCTGCTTATTTGAACCAACCAATCGGTCTACCTGAGAGATCGACCCAAACGCTCTTGACCTGCGTGTACATTTCGAGCGCGTGTTTGCCCATCTCGCGACCGTAGCCCGACTGCTTGTAACCACCGAAGGGAGACGCTGCGTTGAACATGTTGTAGGTATTAATCCAAACCACACCAGCCTTGATCTCTTTCGCGAAACGATGAGCGCGCGTGATGTCTCTGGTCCAAATGCCGGCGGAGAGACCATAAATCGTGTCATTCGCCTGCTTGATCAGATCGTCTTCGTCTTTGAAACTGATGACCGACACTACTGGTCCAAAGATCTCTTCCTGGGCCACGCGCATGCTGTTCTTCACTTCCGCGAAGATCGTCGGAGTAAAGAAATAACCTTTTTGAAACGCGCCTTCGAGATTTGGCGACTGTCCGCCGGTAAGAACGGTCGCGCCTTCTTCACGCGCGATATCAACGTAACCTTTGATCCGGTTCAGTTGTTCTTCGGAGACTTGCGGTCCCATCTGCGTCGACTTGTTCATCGGATCGCCGACCGCAATCTTTCCGGCTTTCTCCGAGAGCTTGCCGAGGAATTCGTCCTTGACTGACTCTTCCACAAACAATCGCGAACCCGCACAACACACCTGTCCCTGGTTGTAGAAGATTCCCATCATCGCTCCGGCCACAGCCTGCTCGAGATCCGAATCAGCAAATACGATGTTCGGCGCCTTGCCGCCGAGCTCAAGCGACACCTTCGTGAGATTCTCAGCCGCAGATTTCGCGATCAACTTGCCGACTTCCGTCGAACCAGTAAACGCGATCTTGTCGATACCCGGGTGCGCCGCGAGTGCAGCGCCTGCAGTCTCGCCGTAACCGGGAACGATGTTCACCACACCTTCCGGGAAACCTGCTTCCTGAATCAACTTCGCGAGTTCCATCGCGCCGACAGGAGTTTGCTCGGCCGGTTTGAGAACGATTGTGTTGCCGGCGGCGAGTGCGGGCGCGAGTTTCCACGCCGCCATCAGGAGCGGGAAGTTCCAGGGAATGATTTGACCGCAAACGCCGATCGGCTCGCGCAAGGTGTAGTTGAACATCTTGCCGGGAACCGGGATCGTTTCGCCTTCGATCTTCGTGGCCCAACCAGCGAAGTACTCGAAGTTTTCAACCACTTGCGGCAGGTCGACATACAGCGACTCCTTGATCGGTTTGCCGTTGTCAGCAGTTTCTACAGCAGCCAGTTCCGCCGAGTGTTGCTCTATCAACTGCGAGAGTTTGTATATTAGTCTGCCGCGATCACGCGCGCTCATCCTGGACCACTTGCCTTCGAACGCGCGCCGGGCAGCTGCGACTGCTTTGTCGATGTCGGCCTTGTCGGCTTCAGCGATTTCAGCGAGCGTCTCGCCCGTCGCCGGGTTCGGCGTCTTAAAGGTCTTGCCCGACTCTGAATCAACCCACTGTCCATCGATGAAGAGTTGATATTTACGCGTATCTACTGCTGCTGATGACATATTTCTCCAATCCGTGTTTTTAGAACTCTGTCGTACCGAGTAATAGTTGACGCAACACGTACGGAAGAATTCCGCCGTGCTTGAAGTAATCGACTTCGATCGGCGTGTCGATTCGAAGTGTGATCGGAATCTCCTCGATCGCACCGCTCGCTCGATGAATCACAAGCGTCACATCCTGGCGCGGCTCGATGCCTGCTTCAATTCCGAGGACATCAAATTTCTCACGGCCGTCGAGTCGCAGCGAAGCTGCATTCGTGTCTTCCTTAAACTGGCATGGCAAGACGCCCATTCCCACCAGGTTACTGCGGTGAATACGCTCAAAACTCTGCGCGATGACGGCTTTGACACCGAGCAACCTCGTTCCTTTTGCCGCCCAGTCGCGCGAACTGCCCGTGCCGTACTCCTGCCCGGCGATGATCACAAGCGGCACATTTTCAGCCTGGTAACGCATGGCCGCATCGTAGATGCTCGTTCGTTCCCCATCAGGTTGATAAATCGTGACACCGCCTTCAACTCCAGGCACCATCAGGTTCTTGATGCGCACGTTTGCAAAGGTTCCGCGCACCATCACTTCGTGATTACCACGCCGCGCGCCGTAACTGTTGAAGTCTTTGATATCGACGCCGCGTTCCTGCAAATACAAACCTGCCGGCGACGAAGGTTTGATCGCGCCCGCCGGACTAATGTGGTCGGTCGTTACTGAATCTCCGAAGATCGCAAGCGGTCTTGCGCCTTTCACCTCCGACATAGGTTCGAGCGTGCTGTGAAAATTTTCGAAATAAGGTGGCTCGCGAATGTAGGTCGACTCCGGTTCCCATTGATAAACGTTGCCGCTCGAGCTCGGGATGTCATTCCAGAGTGGATTCTGTTCCGCGAAGCTGCCGTAGAGTCGTTGATACGTCTCGGGATCAAAAGCGGCCCGCATCAGGCTGTTGATCTCTTCCATCGTGGGCCAGATGTCGCGCAGGTAGATTTCTTCGTTGTCGTTCCCGTTGCCGATCGGGTCTGACGACAGATCGAGATCGATACGTCCGGCGATCGCAAACGCAACCACGAGTGGCGGACTCATCAGAAAGTTTGCCTTAATACTCTGGTGTACGCGCGCTTCGAAGTTTCGATTGCCCGAAAGAACGGATGCTGCGATCACGTCGCGTTCGTTAACGATCTGTTCGAGAGCGGGATCGAGTGGTCCGGAGTTTCCGATGCAAGTTGTACAGCCGTAACCGACGAGATTGAATCCCAATTGATTCAAGTACGGCTGAAGACCGGTTCGTTCGAGATATTCCGTCACTACTCGCGATCCAGGCGCAAGAGAGTTCTTTACTTTCGGACTGACAGTCAATCCTTTTTCGACAGCTTTCTTAGCGAGCAATCCCGCCGCAAGCATCACGCTCGGATTCGAAGTATTTGTGCACGACGTGATCGCCGCGATCAGAACATCGCCATGACCAATAAGTTCATCCCCAGTTGGAAACTCGTCTTCCGGAATCTCGGCAACAATATCCGGAGTGGGACGGTTATTGACCATTTCTGTTTCCGTCCACGCGTTGGTGTTGGCCTCTGTCTGATGATTACCGGCGATAGCGGGAACCGATTCCGGTCGCTGCTCACCGCCGCCCGCC
>OBKT01000014.1_pt1 | contig 18220 bp, 6 predicted proteins | sample 1519771 | NCBI WGS metagenome assembly OBKT01 (sample SAMN00737777, study PRJEB22531) | soil metagenome | reverse complement strand
TGAAAGGCCGAAATAGTATTCCGCCCTTTCAGGGCTACGGCGTAAATTTATTTTTCGTTACCAGGGGCGACCTGCTTCGCACTTGCCCCTGGCTAATTTATTTCGCGCCTTCGGCGCTAGGGGCTATCGGTAAGATTCTTGCCTCGCTCGTTAGTCCGCGCAGAGTGACAGTTAAGGACAGATTTCCGCTTGGTAGTCCGTCAGGAAGCCGTACGATTATGTAGGAACCGGCGAGGCCGTTTGTTCCCGTAATTGGACCAACGCTTTCAACCGGCAAATCAACACCATTCGCTTGTACGGTTAACGTCGACGCCGCCGGAACCGGCGGTGAGACAACTCCGAGACTCGACGTGAACAGCGTTACGCGCGTGTGACCATCGATCGCAAAATTGAAGGGATCGAGCAGCTTGAAAGGACTGCGCAGGTAAGTGACTGCACTCAGAGCCGCCGCATTCGTCGTATTTTCTTCGGCATAGATAACGGGTGGAGCCGGAGCTGTACGCCAGGCGCCGTTGCTGCCAGTCGTTACACGGATCGGATTACTGCCGTCGGCATTCATCACATAGAGTGATGGACTCATCGGATCATCGCGCGTCGAAGTGAAGAGAATCTTCGTGCCGTCGGGTGACCATGCCGGTGCTGAATTGAACGCTGCATTATTTGTAAGTCGCGTTTGCGCCGAGCCGTCAGCATTCATGACGTAGATCTCTGGCTGTCCATCGCGGAAGCTCTGGAAAACGATTTTTGTTCCGTCAGGTGAGTAGTGCGGGCGTGAATCCCCCATCTGATTTGTCAGCCGGAGGGTGCCGCCTGTGAGCCGGTTAAAAGTCCAAATCGAGTTATCCGACGCGTAGACGAGTGTCCTGTCATCAGGAGAAAAGTCGGGGTCGCCTGCTGCAAAGAGCGCTATCGGAAAGCGTCCCCCGCCATCGACGTTAGTGAAAACAATTGTGCTCGGCAACCCATTGAAGGAGGACATAAAAACAATTTGACTTCCGTCATGCGACCAGGCTGGGAAGAAGTCATCAGCCAACGTGACAGACAGCACAGTGAATCCGGTTCCATAAGCGTTACGGAGGCAGCTCCGCTGTGTCCGATGCTGCCATCAGGCTGCCGAAGGCACGTGTAGGCCAGCCGGGTGCCGTCGGGCGACCATGCGGGTCGTGTGTCATCACCCGCTCTGTCCGTGAGGTTCACTACGTTTGTGCCGTCGGTATTTACCAGGAAAATATCTGCGCTACCCGAAGTGCCCGGTTTGACGAATGCGATCGGTTGCGCCCCTGCGCCTGGCACGGGAGTCGGAGTCGGTGTCGCCGTTGCCTCGACGTAAATAGCCTTTGCCGTGTGATCGATGTTCATCGAGATCGTTGCCAACTGGCTCGGCACAAAATCAACGCCATCGACTTGCCATTTCCAGAAAGTGCTGTTGCCGACTGTGACTGGCGCAGTTAAATTCACACCGGCAAACTGGTCGTACGTACGTGTGAATGGTGTCGTGCCGTTTCCTTCGCCATTAACGTCATTTGGAGTAACTGTTATGTTCACTCCGCTGCTCGGATTGGTAGAGGTGACAGTCAGGACAGGCTTACTGAAATAAATAGCAGTCATCGTGTGATTGCTGTTGCCGGCGACGTGTAAAACCAGCGTTGGACTTGGCAAAGCGTCCTGTCCGTCTAGCTGCCATACTTTAAACTTGTTTCCGTTGAATGTTTCGGGCGCCGTGAGCGTCACCTGCGTGCCCGGATTGTAAGTACGTGTGAACTGAGTCGTGCCGTTGGCTGCACCTGAAACGTCATTCGGACTGATAGTAATGTTGACTCCGCTCGTGGGATTTGATGACGCGACTGTCAGCACGCCGCGCTGAACCGGAGCGCGACGCGTGAAGACGACAGTCGCCGCATTCGTTAGATCTTTCAAACCGTCTGATGCAGTGTGTGAGGTTGAGAGATAAGGCTCGGGCGATCCACCACCAATACCTACTACGGGTATCAGTTTCTGATTGCCGTCGCCGTATCTAATAGTGATCGTTCCGTCATACCGAAGTTCGATCTCGAAGTTGACCGGGTTCTCACCGCGCGTTACGCCTGGTGCAATCTCGTCGAACGTGACGGCCTGCCATCTGAAAATTACCCGATCGATATCCTGGACCATGTAGACATCGCCGCCTGTACGGTGGTCAGTGCGCAGATCGTCCCATAAGCCGGCGATCACGCGACGTCCGTTCACCCATCGTGGAGAAACAAAACTGTCAGTGTCGGGTGGAAAAGGTCCGAAATATAACGCGCCATTGGTCGACACGTGGACTACGGTGTAATCGATTCCATAAAACTTGAATTCAAACGGCAAAAGGATCGTCTTGATCTGGTCATCCCCGATCAGTTGCAACGCAGTCCCTTCAGTTGAAAGTGGAGTTGCCGCTGTTTCAGACATCAGGTAAGGATCGCCGACGTCCACGCTCACCGAAATCGGCACTTGAGCAATCGGACCTTTGTTTCCGGCCTCGTCCACTCCGCGAACGCCAATGAAACCTGAAGAGTGTCGCCACGGGACCTTGACGTTGGCGAAATGAGTAAACCCCGAATCGGCAGGAGTTGGACCAGGCAGAGGTGTTCCCAGATCGAAGTTTGCGTCATTTAGGCTGGTCTCGGAGAAACGAACTTCGTAAGCGGTTACCTTGCCAACGTTGCCGTCATCTCCAGTTGCCAGCCATTTGAGCGAATAGTTTGGAAACGTATCGCTGATGTTCGCGGTTAGTTCAGCGATCGCGCCGGGAGGTGTTACGTCGGTGCTGCTGGTAGTCTGCAAGGCTTTGCCGGCATCAACCGTAAGCCTGGTTGAAGTCAGAAACGCGTTACCGAGATATCCGCTGTACATCATCACTGAGCGCAGCTTCTGCATCGTGATGTTTGGCTGCAGCGCGCACACCAACGCAGCAGTGCCCGAAACGTGGGGCGCGGCCATCGAAGTTCCATTCAAAAAGCTGTAAGTGTTCTTCGGAGTGGTGCTCAGGATGTATTCACCGGGCGCCGATACGTTTACAGTGCCCTCACCAAAGTTTGAGAAGTTTGTTTTGCCTCCAGCACCGTCGGAAGCCGCGACTGAGATCAAGTTCGGCGAAATGTAATTCGACGGATACGCCGGAAATAGATCGTTTGTAACTCCTTCATTGCCCGCCGAGACGACGAACAGGATTCCGGCTTCGCTCAACGCGAGGATTGCGTCCTGTTCGCTTTGAGAAAAAAGGTCGCCGCCATAACTATTATTGAGAACTCGAATGTTGGCGCCTTTGGTTCCACCTGAAGAGTCCCACAGCAGTCTCATCGCTTTCGCATAAGCGTAAGCCTTCAACAGATCCGTAGACGATCCTGCTCCGTCGTCGGTCAGAAACTTGAGTGACATCAAACTTACTTGCCAATTAACTCCGGCGACACCGATTCCGTTGTTGCCAGTCGCGCCGATCGTACCGGCCACGTGTGTGCCGTGAAAGTCAACGTCGCCCGCGTAGTTGTTAGACGGAGGAAACGTGGGTTCGGTGTAATCGAAGACGCTTGCGTCGTTGTGCGCGAAGTCCCAACCATGCATGTCGTCGACGAACCCATTGCCGTCGTCATCGGTGTTGTTGTCGGGGACCTCACCCGGGTTGGTCCAAATATTGTCGTGCAGGTCTTCGTGATTGATGTCGATTCCCGTGTCGATAACTCCGACCACGACGTTGCGGCTGCCGGTTGTGATGGCCCACGCTTGCTCTGCGCGAATGTCGTTACCGGGGAATCCGGGGTTTCCGCCAAAAGTGGCGCGTTGACCGGTATTGTGGAGTCCCCACAATTCCGGGTAGCGCGGATCGTTTGGAGCGACGAACGCTCTGCGGATGTAATTAGGTTCCGCATAGAGGACGTCGGGGCGGGCGCGAAGTGCTTCGATGGCGTTGCTTGTATCGGCCGGATTGACTTTCGCGAGACGCAGTCCTTCGAGAATCTCATACGCCGGGCTGATGGCTTCGACCATCAACGGAATTTGCCGGCCAGTCCGCTCGGTTACGATTTGACGTCCTAATTGTTTGGCCTTTGATTGAGGGCGAAAACGCACCAGGATCTCGCCCGGTACAGCGTTGGGATAATGCCGTTTCGTTTGTTTAGTCGGCGGCGCCGGACCCTGCGCGCGTTGTCCGATCGGGAGAAGCGCGATGACCGGGAGGATTATCGTCAGCAGCAGTAATAACCAACGATATGGAAAAGCATTAGAGGGTAAATGACTTTTCAACATTTATAAGGGAATCAGCGTCTCAGATCAGCCGGCCAGGAGCGTGACGACGGCCCATAATACTGGCAAAACTTCTGTTTAGCTATTGATACCGCATACTTCTTTTTCTTGACTCAAATGCACCCGCATGATAGAAGGCCCAATCCAGTAACTTAACGCGCGCTTTATCTCAGTCCTGAATCCCAAACCCCCGCGACCTGATTCCCAGGTTTTTCTGCGTACGACTGTGGATGGCGTAACCACTCAATGACTATTCCCTATCGCACAGTTCCTCAAATCGATGCGGAAATCACTGCGCTCGCAAATGACTTTCCGACTACGTGTCGTCGTTTTACCTTCAGCGGACGGCAAACACACGAAGGTCGCACGGTGGCCTACCTGAAAATCGGAACTGCCGAAGGGGAAAACAGGCCGCGCGTTCTGATCACCACTGGAATGCATGGACGAGAGCTTGCCCCGCCGGACGCCATGCTCAACTACCTGCGGAAGTTGCTGACGGCTTATAGAGATGATCGTCCAATATCTATTCCCGCTTTTACGGATCCTGTTGGACCAGTTACTTATCCTTCAACCGAACTCAGTATCGGAGACACGCGTCGCATAATAGACAAGCTCGATGTTTTCGTCGTTCCCCTCGTAAATCCCGACGGACGTAACCACGACATAACGCTGCATCCCCTCGAAAATGCGGACGGTACGTTCAACCCAGCAATCGGCGCGGGTGGTTGGCGCATGAATCGCCGGCCGGCGCCGGCGGGAAGCGATCCGGCAAATCAATTGTGTACGGGAGTTGACCTTAACAGGAATTTCGATATCGCCTGGAATGTCGAACAGTACTATACAAACCCAACACACAACGTCGACTTAAGCACTGCGCCCTGCCAGGCAGACAACTACCGCGGTCCATCAGCAGGCTCCGAACCAGAGACGCAGAATCTTATGGAGTTGGCCGAGACGCAGGCAATCCAGTTTTCAATCGACATTCATTCGGCAGCGGGAGCGATCTTCTACCCATGGGGCATTGAAGATACGCAATCAGACGATCAATTCAAGACCTTTGACAACCCACTCTGGAATCACGATCCGGCTAATCCCGACGAACACCCGGGGCGCGATGGCGCCGGAAATCCTGGTTATGCAGAATTCTTTCCTGACTCGGCGCCGATGCGGCTTAGAACTCAGCACCGCATCATCGCCGATTTCATGAGAGATGCGGTCCTTGCCGCTGCCGGAAGCAACGAGCAGGCACGCACGGCTTCAAGATATGAGACCAGCCACAGCGCCGCTAATTTCGGCGGAGAGGAACCAGAGAATTTTCCAGGCTCGATGATGGACTGGATATTTGCCCGTCAAATCCGTGGCGGCGCCGGCGTGCCTGACCCAATCTTCAGCCTCGGAATGGAGATTACGCGTCCGCCGGAATCACACGAACCGAACACCAGCTTGATGCGTCCGGATCCCGTGACTGAGTATCCAAAGGCGGAGCGAGAAATTGTTATTGCGGCACACGCGTATCTCAAATACATCGCTGCGTGGTGGCCACCACGAACCAGCAGTTCGACGTGCCCGTGTTTTATTGCCACCGCAGCATTTGGTTCACCATACCATCCGCATGTCACATTCCTTCGACATCTGCGCGACAACATTTTTCCTGCAACGCCGTTTGGATTGCAATTCATTCGTACGCTCAATCGTTTTTACTATTCGTTCAGTCCGCCAGTCGCGGCATACCTTAACGATCACGAGACTGCTCGACGACTTACTCGTATTGGTTTCTTACGACCATTAGTCGTGCTGCTTCGACTCGCACAGAAACTCGCGATGCGTTTTCGTCAACGCGAAGCGCAGGTTGGCGTGCTTGTTTGTGCAGTGACGGCAATCTTGTTGGCTGTGGTGTTTGCCGCAGGTGGATTCATTGCTCTCGTAGTCAAGTTGCTCATGAGTCAGTAGGAGGATCTTGGACACAGTCAGTATCGCATGCTAATCACTGACCAGGTCGCTATCGCTCCCTGTACTGACTGTCTCCAGGAATGGTTTGGACTTCTGAGACAAAGCTACTTGCCGCACAATCGGACATCGGACTTGGACACAGTCAGTACAGGGAGCGATAGAGACCTGGTCCAACGATGGGAGTCAACAATTTTAGGAAATATTGCGAAGGGCCATTGCTGAGCTATGCCTGAGACCGTCGGAACATTCGAGCGAATAGCTGCGGAACTGGCGAAGTTATTCCAGCCGCTCGAGACGCGCCTCGCAGGCGGCAATGTTCGCGATCTGTTCGTAGAGCTCGGCCTTAATCTCCCGCCCGAACTCCTAACTCACGCTGGATTCACGAATGCAGTGGCAGCAGGCAGCAGTGCAGCAGCTACACTCCCGCCGTTGATCGTCCAACTCGTGGCCGCAATCGAAGCCGAGAACCTGGCCCAGGCCGCTTCGATAACAACGAATGTCCTAACACGAGTTAACACCGTAATCACCAGCATCGACACGATCGCCACCGAGCTGAATGCGATCGGCGGTGCACTGCCCGGGATCAGCGCCGCCGAACTTTCCGCATTTGCGACGGCACTGCCGGAGCGTCTCATAGACTTTTTAGTTGTTACCTATCTGCAAGGTTATATGCCCGGCATCGCCAACACGCTATCACTGCCGGGAATAGTCGAGATGGATGCTCAGCCTGGAACCGCGGGCGATTCCACCAAACCGGCATTCGTCCGAAAGCGAATCCGCTTCGATCGAATGGCCCAGGCTCTGACAGCACCTGATGCTTTGCTGCGTGATGTTTACGGTTGGGGCACAAACGCATTGGATGCTCGTGTTCTTCTCGAGCGCATCCGATCACTGCTGTTTGCGATCTCCGTGCCTGCATCACTCAATACTCCGGCCGGTGGGTTACCGGAACTAGAGGTGTTTTGGTTCACGCTCAAGCCAACAGAAGGACTAAATCCGCCGGGACTTCGTCTCGCGATGACGACGAGTCTGCCTGAAGGCGCCGCGATCAGTTTGCCTTTCTTTGTGCCGGGATGGAGTGTCCAGGCCAAGTTGCGAGCGCGCCTGGCTGCGAACACCGGGATCGTTCTTCAGCCACCAGGAAACGTGAGTGTGACACCACCAAGTGGATCACTCGACGGCGGAGTAGACCTTAGCCTCGTAGGTGAACCGCAAGCACCCAAAACTGTTTTCCCGTTGTTCGGGCAATCGGGAGGCACGAGAGTTGAAGCAGCCAAAGTCTCAGCAGGGCTGATCATCAACTTCCACTGGCAAGCTCCCACAGGACCAGCCACCGGAGATGTCGGATTTGAATTCAAGGTCGAGCGCGGAAAAATCGTAGTGAGCCTTGCCGGCGCTGATGGCTTCCTGGCGTCAGTGTTGCCGCCGGAAGGCTTCAATATTCCGTTCAACTTCTTAATCGGATGGTCGGGCGAGCGGGGTGTGTATTTCGATGGAGGCGCGGCACTCGAGACGTCCATTCCGATTCATGCTGAACTTGGTCCAATCTCGATCGATTCGGTTCACATTCTCCTTGGCGTATCTCCTGCTGCGCTCAATCTCGACATCGGTGTTACCGGTGGTCTGAGTCTTGGACCAATTTCAGCATCGGTGCAGGACATCGGCACGCGTATCGCGCTGGAGTTTCATCGCGGCAACCTCGGCCCACTTCACCTCGTCTTTCGTTTCAAACCACCGACGGGTCTGGGCATCGCTGTTGATGCTGGTCCAGTTACGGGCGGGGGGTTCATCGCCTTCGATGAACCAAACGCCAGATACGCAGGAATTCTTCAGCTCAAGATAATGCAGATCGGAGTAACCGCGATCGGTCTGCTCGATACTCGCTTACCCGGCGGACAATCCGGTTACTCGTTTCTAATTATCATCGCGATCGATCTGCCGCCTATTCAACTCAGCTTTGGCTTTGTGCTGACGGGTATCGGCGGATTGGCGGGAATCAACCGGACCGTGGTGACGGACGCCATTGTCCAGGGTCTGCGCAACGGCATCCTGGACCACATCATGTTCCCGCCGGATCCCATCCGCAATGCGCCTCAGATCATCAGTGATCTACGGACCATCTTCCCGCCGGCGGCAGATCGATACGTGTTCGGTCCAATGCTCCAACTCGCCTGGGGCACGCCCTCGTTAATCATCTGCCAGTTAGGCGTGATTCTCGAGATACCGGATCCCGTACGACTCATTCTTATCGGTCAACTCAAGATGGCGTTGCCGGCGGAGGATGTTGCACTTGTCGAGATTCACGTTGACATTCTCGGAGTGGTCGACTTTGGACAAAAGCTCGCGTCGATCACGGGGTCGATGCACGACTCGCGGATCACGATCTACTCAGTTTACGGTGATATGGCCGTGCGTCTTTTCTGGGGCGACCCACCGAACTTCGCGCTCTCGATGGGTGGATGGAATCCTCACTTCACACCTCCGCCCGGTATGCCCGAGTTACGTCGTCTGACCGTTGCGGTCGGTTTTGGTGACACTGTGCGCGTGACTTGCGAAAGCTATTTCGCAGTTACTTCTAATTCATTCCAATTTGGCGCGCACGCGGAGGCTTACGCTCAAGCCGGCGGGTTCAATATTCGCGGCTGGATTGGCTTTGATGCCCTCGTCATCTTCTCTCCGTTTTCGTTCATCGTCGATATCAGCGCCGGAGTGGAGTTGCGGCGCGGCAGCTCGGTGCTCGCCGGCATTCACTTGAGTGGTCACCTCGCTGGTCCAAACCCATGGCATGTTTGGGGTGAAGCGTGCCTGTCACTCTTCTTCTTCGACATCTGTGTCGGGTTTGATGTCACCATCGGCGACAAGAAGCCGGAAGACCTTCCTACGATCGATCCGTGGCCAGTGTTGGAGGCCGCGATTAAAAAACCGGAAAGCTGGAGTGCAACACTGCCACCTGCTGCCGCACGCGCAGTCTCGCTGGCCGTGCCGCAGGGATCGACACCGCCGCTCTTGGTTGATCCGCTCGGCGGGATTGCGCTTCATGAAAAAGTCTTGCCGCTCAACCGCAAGATCACCAAATTCGGCGAAGCTAAACCAAGTGGTCCAGACCATTACAACGTTACGTCCGTTACTGTAGGTGGGACGCCCGCTAGCTCATGGGCGCCCGTTAAAGACTACTTTGCCAGCGGACAATTTCAGGAGTTGACTGACGCGGAAAAACTTTCGCGCCCATCTTTCGAACCGATGGATGCCGGCGTGTCAGTCGCGAGCGACGCTGCCACTCACGGCGGATCGATTGGGATCGAAGTGGTCTACGAGACGATCATCGTAGATGCGCCCGACTCGATTCGCTTTGTAGCACCTTACAAACTCGGGCTCGCAACGCAGTTGAATATGACTACGCGAAGTGCAGCCGCGACGACACCAGTTTGGAAGAACGGTTTGGAGAGTTACAAACCCGGACTCGGCGCCGTCAAGCCATTCAAGGAGCAAGAGACGACCTACACAGTGGCGTCGACTCTCGACATGTCTGCGCGGTTAGACATCGGACAAGGAACGATCGGTGAGACTCACGACGCACTCAACGCGTATCTCGCGGCAAATCCGGGTGAGCGTGGTCGGCTGCAAGTAGTTCCGATGCATGAGCTGGAGGTCGGCTGATGAGCGAGGTTTTTGGATCCTATGCCTTCGTTTCATCGTTGCGTCGCGGTATAGCAACCGAGATCGCGAACAGGGACGGCGAGCCTTCGCCGACGCGTGCGACGGTGGCTGTCTCGGTTGGCATCAACGAAGGCGCGCTCTCGGCTACTGCAAACCTCGAGCTTTTTGGACCAGGCGAAATCACGGGTTTCGAAGCGCCCGCTGTCATTCGCACGTGGCCACGACCGGATGTTTTCGACGCGGAAACCAACAACTTCCCGCTGATTGAATTCGATCAACCCGATCTGCCGTGGCGTTTTACGCCCGCTGCTCCGGCGGTGAATGATCGTCTTCGCCCCTGGATCGTCCTCGTCATTCTCGAGGATTCAGAGGTCGCGCGAAAAATTCCCGCCGGCTCCAACGGACGACTCTCATCGATAGTCGTAAGCTCGGGTACTTCGCTTCCGAATCTTGCACAGTCGTGGGCCTGGGCCCACGTACAAGTCAGCGGACAGACGACAGTCACACAGCCACAGACAGCGAATATCCTCGGGACCAACCCTCACCTGATCATCTCGCGACTACTCTGCCCGCGCCGCATGAAAGAGAAGACGGCGTACACGGCTTATCTCGTTCCGGCCTTCGAGCGTGGTCGCTTGGCAGCGCTTCACCAACCCGTTCCGGATGCAATCAAGGGTCTTGATCCGGCATGGACCAACGCAAGCAGTAATGTCGAGTTGCCGGTTTATTTTCAATGGCGTTTCCAGACCGCGCCAAAGGGCGATTTCGAGTATCTCGTGCGTTTGCTTCGCGCACGACCGTTGCCGGCGACCGTGGGCATCCGCGATATGGACGTGAGTGGTCCGGGCGCCGCTTTGCCTGCGGCAGCACCTCACCCTCTGGGACTGGAAGGCGCGCTCAAGTCGCCCTCTACGCAATCAACTGTATGGACCGACGCGGAACGCACAGGATTCATACCAACCCTGCGCGAGCTTCTTAATGCGCCCGCGCGAATGCTGGCGTCAGCGATTCACCGGCTCATCGTTGCGCCTCCGTTGTATGGACGTTGGCACGCTGCACAGGAAACGCTCGAGCCTGGCGAGCGACCAGTGTGGTTCCAGGATTTAAATTCGGATCCTCGCCACCGCACCGAATCAGGCTTGGGCACTCAGGTTGTGCAAGCCAATCAACGACCACTCATGGCCGCAGCGTGGGACCAGGTCGAAGGAATCCTGAAGGCCAACGAAGAGCGACGACAGTTAAAACTTGGTCGCGAAATGACCACACGATTATTCACTGAATTCGTTGTTTCACCCGAACCCGAACGGATGATCTACGTCACCAGTCCGGTGCTGACGCGAATAATGGGGAGCCCTACGACGATCCATGCGCAGATTCAGCAGAGTCCGATCACGAACGCAGTGATGGAACCGCAGTTCCGCCGTGTCGCGCGTCCACTTGGACCATTAGGAAGAAGACAAGGTCGAGCTGAAGGCCCGCGTGTCAGCAATATCCTTGAGCGACTAAACTCCGGCAAATTGAATCCGGCGCCGCCTCCGAAAACACCAGACACACTGACCACCGATGCAAAGGTCTCCGAAGGTTTAGTTCCCGCGTGGGCCACTCCGGACGCATTGAAGTTTCGCAAGCAACTGGTGTCGTGGCTGATCGCGCTTGCCATCATTCTCGCGATAGTTGCGCTGTTTCTGTTGGTTGCCGGATTCGGTGTCGCCGTAGCCGTCGTTGCTGCGGTTGCCGCAGCTGTTTCATTTGGCGCATCGGTTGCGATTCGCAAACAAGTGAGCGACGCGGAAACCAAAATCGCACTTCGTGACGGAAAGTTGACGCCCGCGATCATTCAGAACGCACCGGTGGCGCCGGGTTTCACTCCCGTGGTTACAGCGCCCGACGCTGCTGGACCAGTTGTTCCGACATCGCCACCAGCCGCGACGACAGGCAGCGCCGATAGTCCCGCTGCGCTCGCCTTCAGGCAGGCGGCTTCGAAATTATTTACCGAGCTCAACGTGCCACCCGCACCGGGTTTGGAATTGAAACAGGTAGACCTTACACAAATCCGCGAAAAGATAAAGACGGCGTTGGATCCGCGTACGACTTTCACCGCCGCCATCAAAGACAAAGCAATTTTGGGTTCGGGAATCATCTGGGAACCGGACGATCCTGTCGACGAGATCATGATCGCACCCGACTTTCCGCAACCAATGTATGAACCGCTCGCAGATCTATCACAGGAGTGGCTGCTTCCCGGATTGGACCAGGTGCCACCTAACACAGCGACGCTCGCTTTAACGAATCAAAAGTTTGTAGAAGCTTACATGGTGGGCTTGAACCATGAGATGTCACGCGAGTTGCGATGGAACGAATATCCTACAGACCAGCGTGGTTCCTACTTCCGTCAATTTTGGGATGTCGCAGGCGTAGTTCCACCAGCGGGGCAGATACCTGAAAACTTGAAAGACATTAAGCCGATCCACGCGTGGCGCAAGGCAAACAATCTGGGACAGAACAGCAGCCGGAAACCTTTGCCTGGCGGCGAAGAACATCTCGTCTTACTGATTCGCGGCGATCTTCTCAAGCGTTATCCAAACACTGAAGTCTACGCAGTGAAGTGCAATCTCGACGCGAACAAAAAGCGCGTGCTCGAGGAAGACAAGAGCAAGGAGAAACATCCGATCTTCCGCGGTCGCCTGAAACCCGACGTTCGCTTTTACGGATTCGAGTTGACGAAGACAGAGGTGAAGGGAAGCTCTGACACTACGAAGGATCAAGGCTGGTATTTCGTACTACAGGATCAGCCGGCAGAACCGCGGTTCGGCCTCGACTTTGCTCTGGATTCATTCGGCACCACTCCAGCTTCGCGAGACGATCTCTCGTGGGCCAACCTCGTCGCAAACGAAGCCGAGTTTGCAAACCTTAATTACATTGATCTGAACCAACAGCGACCGGACATCAGTGGGATGGCGGACCGCAAGGGTGCAGCGTGGCACGCTGATGCCGGTCTTGGACCAACCGGCACACACAGTAGTGACATCGCTTATCTAACTCTGCAAAAGCCGGTGCGGATCGCAATCCATGGTTCTGACATGCTTCCGTCATAGTAGGTCATTCTTATGGATCGAAATCAAACTCCGCAGGACCTTGCGCGAAGTGAGTTGAGTAAGAGTCGAAAGACCATCAACGAGCTGCACGTAAAACTCCAAACGGACCAGAAAAATTTGGAAGCACTGCAACGAACCCACGGTGCGCAGGATGAACGCGTCGCGGCAGCGCAACGCACCGTAGCCGCAACCGAGGATGCGTTGCAGCATGCGCGTGACCGCGCGGCACTTGCGGACACACGACTGAATGAAGCCATCATTGCATTTCTCGGCAGAGGGATCGAAGCGGATGTCGCGAGGCTGAGCGCTCAGTATCCCATCGTGATGCTGCCCGTTCGTATTGAGACTCGTTTCAAACCTCACGATCAGCGACCTCACTTGTGGGTCCGCATCTACCCTGACGAAATCGTCGCGGACTTTCACGAGCCCGAACTTACCAACGAGGAACTGGAAGCCGGCAAAACATTTTGGAGAACCGCGTGGGACCCGGCCCATGAAGTTGATGCGTGGCGCGCGATCGTCGGTGTTGCGATGTCGCAACGCGCAGCCTGGATCGTCAAACAGACCACGCCGACAAACCTTGCCACACGTCCTGCGGGCGATCCTGACTTTGCGCCGAACATACCAACTCGAACTCACAGTTGGACACGCGCAGCCGAGGCGCACCTGTTACCCGATCGCTGGCTCGTGCTTGCATACCGTGACGGAACCGAGGTTCACCGTGCCCTCAGCCGTCCGCTCAGGGAACCACTTGCACTCACGCTTTCACCTACTGTCGATCCGAATTCAGTCCTCGACGTTTCGGGCGACGGACTCGAGCTCGATAAGGATCTGCTCTGGACAGTTGATTTTGATAATGCTGAAGCAGCGGGAATGGCGCTTCGCATCCCGCTAAATGATCAAACCGCGAGTCTTGGATTTAGTCGTCTGTTAGTGTTGGGTGTGAAAGCGACGCTTGGTCCAGACCAGGCGGCGGCCAGCCTCGCATCGCTTTTTGATAGTCATCACTACACTCGCGGCCTCGCGCTTGTTCCCCAGGGCACACCTACCAACAACACCAGCGCCGGATCGTCTGCCTTTCCACCTCCGGATCCTGGCGGCGCCAACAGTTTTCCGATCGAACGCGGTGCGCCACTCGCACATGCGGATTCGGACGGTGGTCGTTTTGCGAGTGCTTTCGGCATACCAATCGAGACGGCAGCACACATCGCAAACGCGGATCTCGATCAACAAACACCTTCCCGTGCGATGGCGGAAGCACTCTGGCCGGTTACGTGGGGCTATTACATTCAATCACTTTTGGCCCCCGCATCGACAAAGTATGATGCCGCCGCGCTGCGCGATCACTACCTTATGAATGTTCGTGCTCGCGGCCATTATCCGGCTTTCCGTGTCGGTAACACACCCTATGGAATATTGCCCGTCAGTTCTCTCAACCGGTGGCGGGATGGATTCAGAGACAGCACCATCGTTCGCACGCTCGCCGCCGATCTGAAGAAAACGAAACATATCTGGTTGGATGAAATCGATCGCGCTCCGCGAACCGGTGCGTCCAACGATCCTGATGCAGATTTACTCGCGACACTCGGAATGGATGCGAGTACCCGTGAGGTTCGCATTCGCAGAGTGCTGGGTGCTGATTTGGCCTTTAATCTCTGGATGTTCCTTTCGTTTGACCCGAATATTTTGGAAAGCAACTGGGCTGCGATGGGAGCCCAGGTTGCAGCTTTGCTCGGCGTGAATCCGAATTCAGCGGAGATATTTCGCAAGCTGTACGCGGCAAAAGCGTACAACTTTATGTTCCCTTTCATTGAGGATAAGCCGCTATCGGAAACCGAGCCGCTGGAGTTCAACTACATTCGTTGGATACGCAACAGCCAGCTTACTTTTCTGCGCGTGGAACGGTTTGCGAGTGAACAGAATGCTCCGACTGCGTTGCTCTACCGGCTGTTGCGACACGCTGTTTTGAATGTGTTACGCAATGCGGTGGATGACGTTCACATCAACACGAAATTAGCGGATGCTTCGATCAGACGTGAACCGCAACTCGTAAAGTTCGCCGGTGTCTCGGAGCTTACGACAACCGCGTGGGAGCGTTTGGAATCACCAGTCGCGTCAATAAGCGGTACCAGACCTCTGGGCCAGTTTATTCTGGACAACTTAACGCTCGCCGAATCGCGCAGTGTCTCGGAGTATAAAAAAGCGTTATCGCAACTCGAGAACCTTCCCACCGCGGAATTGGATCGACTCTTCACCGAAACGCTCGACGTTTGTTCACACCGTATCGATGCGTGGATATCTTCGTTGCCGGCCAAGCGACTTAGCGAGATGCGCGCTGCGCGTCCTTTGGGGTGCCACATCGGCGCATTTGCGTGGGTAGAGGATCTCAGGCCTCGTCCGCAAGTGCGCCGTCGCGACGTACAACTCTCGCGACTGGGAGTAGTCGGAGAACAGGTCGATACCGGTGGTCACGTGTTGGCGCCATCCATGATTCACGCTGCCACTGCTGCCGTCCTTCGCAATGGGTATCTCACTCGCAGTGGCGAGCAAAAAAATCGTTACGCAGTTGACCTATCGTCTGCACGTGTTCGCAAGGCGCAGTTCTTACTTGACGCAGTCCGTAACGGCCAACCCTTGAGTGCGGTGGTTGGTTATCAATTTGAGCGCGGGTTGCACGAAAATTATCGACCGCGGAGGCTCGACAAATATAAGGAGCCGTTTCGCAATCTCTATCCGCTGCCAACCAACACCACGAAGCTGCCGGACGATCCACAACAAGCGATAGCCGCGCGCGACGTCGTAGACGGAATGAAACTGCGCGATGCCTGGAAGGCAGGCAACATTCCGTGGGGACAAGCAGGTTCCGGTCTCCCCGGCAGTGGTCAGGATCGCACCGATATCGAATCGGAGCTTCAACTGCTGGATGAATCGATCGATGCGGCGGCTGACGTTCTTCTCGCTGAAGGTGTCTACCAGATTGTCCGCGGAAGCATGCAGGGCGCAGCTGCTACGATCGATTCCGTATCACGCGGCATCCGTCCGCCGGATCCGGAGATAGCACATTTAGCACGCAGCGGATCGACACTCACGCATCGCGTCGCGCTCGTTGTCGGCGGCAATCCCGTTCCGGGCGTCTGGCCGGGGATCGCGTTAACTGAACGCGCGAATACCGAGCCGCGACTGGATGCATGGCTCGGAACCATTTTCGGCGACCCTGCATCCGTCAAATGTCGGGTCAGTTACCTCGATCCAACCGCTGCGGATCCAGCCAACCGCACTGAGATTGAAGTTAGTCTCGCCGATCTCGAAATCAGACCACTCGATCTGCTTGCGATAGCGCTTGCAGTTCAAACTGAACAGGGATTGAGCGAGTTGGACCAGCGCGTAGGTTTTGTCGCGCTTCAGGTTGCTCCGGAAGTTACGGATCTGAACGTGAGTTACGAACGCGGCACTGGTCCAGCATGGGACAGAAACACGGTCCGCACGTTTCCGGAGATACTGGAAGTAGCACGCGCGTTAGGCGATCTATTGTCAGGTTGCCGTGCGTTGCGTCCTGCCGATCTGCTGCCTGCCGATTCAACGTCGCTCGCCGACACTGCTGACGTGATGACTGTTGAGGCTAGCACTCGCGCAGATGCAGCGCTCCAGGAACTCGAGAATCGTCGTGATGATTTGAACACTGCTATCGCCGCGCTCGATCCGGCGCCTGCTGGTCCACTGAATCTTACACCGCTGCGTGATGCGTTAGTGGCGTTAGGCGATTACGGATTCTCCGGCGTCTTTCCGACTTCAGCAAAGGGCGATACGGAAACATTAAGAGCGCAGCTAGTTGGTCAGGGCCGGAATATTCTCGAACAGGCCGGCAAGCGCATCGCAGACGCGCAGGCAGCGACGGATGCTGTGGCGCGAGTTGCCGCAGTATTTGGAAGAGAGTTTGTGTTCCTGCCACGATTCAAGCCTGCTGGACCAGCGGAGCTTAACAACGCTATCGCTGCCTCGCCGACGTTGATTTCTGGTCCAACCGATGTACCGAAGTGGTTTCAGACTGCCGCTCGCGTTCGTCCATCCTTAAATAGGTGGCGAAAAGTTTCACTCTATTCAGCCGCGCTTGGAAATCCGAGTATCGATCTCGAACCAGTTCAATTGCCCTTTGCCGCCGGAGCTCGTTGGGCGGCACTCGACTTTCCCGACCAGGAACATCGCCATCGTTCCGGTTTGCTTTCGCTTTCGCTGGCCCGTGCTGTTGCACCGAACGCAACGGATCCATGGGCCGGTTTATTGATCGATGAGTGGACGGAGTTGATTCCAAATGCTGAAGAAGCCGGAGCTCTTGCTTTTCATTTCGATAGTCCTGGCGCTGAGGCAGCGCAGGCTGTGCTTATCGCCGTCCCGCCTGCACAGACGGAACAGTGGGACCTGGATAGTTTAATCGACATACTCAACGAAACACTGGACCTCGCAAAAATTCGCGCCGTCGATGGCGAACTCTTAGGCAAGCTGAGCCAGCTTCTGCCGGCGATCTATCTAACGACTAACACGGAGGACGACACGGTTTCGACGCGATTCACGACTGCCGTCGCGGCGGAAGCGTTCATTCGTGAAGTAAGCTGATATGAACTCCATCACCTACTGGAATCGAGTTGAGCCGCGCCCACGGTCCGAACACGACATACTGCCGAGTTTGGCTGCGCGAATTCGTGATCCGCTCTGGCTGCTCACGCGGCAGTGGCAGATGGGCGAGTTTCAGGGAGAAGATTCGGCCTCGCCCGCATGGATGCAAACGTCAACTCGTGTTTCGTCTTTTACGGGCTGGCGAATCGAAGGGCAGGCGACGCAACCGCTCAATGGTGATATTCCCCTCGAAGATTTAGTCGAGACGGAAGCTTTTGGCGCCGACCTCGCTATGAGTGTCGAGCTTGGACAGATCGCGGAGTCGCTGCTTCGCGGGCATGGTGTGTCAGCGGCTGACATCGCGATTGTTAAGTCAAATTTTACTGTTCCCGTTACCACCGAGGACGATCTTAAAGAGAATCCGGATAAGGATGCAGCGCGATTCGAGCGCGTAGTGATGGGGCGCGCACTCGATGGAGTGGCGTTGTTTCGTGCTGCAACCACAGCTGCGCCTAATCTGCCGCCGGAGCTGGCGAGCGTCGCCGGTCAGGCAACAGTGCTGGTGTCGCTCGATGATTTGCGTGCGTGGGTCGCGGATATCTACGGGGAGATCGGAGTGGCTGACGCTGAGGCGTGGCGACCGGAGC